>ERZ791889.113-NODE-113-length-67071-cov-31.502298_pt1 | contig 67071 bp, 74 predicted proteins | sample MGYA00510156_ERZ791889 | MGnify/ENA primary metagenome ERZ791889 (study PRJEB30046, sample SAMN00792108) | human gut metagenome | study: EMG produced TPA metagenomics assembly of the A metagenome-wide association study of gut microbiota in type 2...
GATTACGCTGGGATATTTCGGCTGTTAAAGTAGCCTTTTCCGCAGTAAGAGATGCAATCTTGTCCTGTAATGCCTGATTTTGAATTGCATCAAGTTTGGCAAGGATAGCATTCGTATTTGCAGTAGCCCCGTCACGCAATGACAATGCATTGTTGTTCATTGTATTGGTAAGGGCATTCATTGATTCGCAATTCTGCAAACGTCCTTCATAGCCTTGTCTTTCAATAGCTGTTTGCGTTTTGCAGCAACAGTCGGCAAGTTGAGTAAGAATAGACTGGTTGCCTGACTGCATAGCATTAATAATCTGGTTGGTTGACAATCCCACCTGATTACCTACTTGTGTAATGCTATTCTGAACATTGCACAATGCTGTCTGAACCTGTTGGGTAGAGCAGTTGAATGAAGAAGCCAATTGAGAGATAGCATTACCGTTACCCTGAATAGCTTGCATCAACAATTCGCGTCCTGCGTTTCCTGCCAATTCTGCCGGAAGTCCGTTAGCTCCGTTTCCTCCACGTCCACCGAACAAACCGCCACCATTGCCGTTCCATCCAAAGATACTTGCTATCACAACAAGCCAGATAATGCTCCACCATCCGTCTTGTCCTCCAAAGCCGTTGCCGTTATTCATCAAGGCAAGCAGGTTAGGGTCTATCCCCTTGTTCCCAAACATTCCGGGAAGCATGGCGGTAATGTCAAGCTTGCTACCGCCTGAACCTCCATTGCCTCCGTCTGAATTAAAAACATAAGTTCTTTCCATAAGTATTTGTATTTTGTATCCCGGTCAAAATTGACCGTATGCAAAAGTACATATGTTGTAACTTATGTAAAATCAGTTGTTTCCCAATGATTTCTTTATATTATCCCAATATATTCTCAACATTTTCCCACTTTCCATCCTCTCATAGAAATTTGATATCATGTAGTTAACAGCACGTTTGGTTTTGTGGATATGAACGGCTATTTGTGAAGGGTACATGCCACTTTCAGACAGGAGAGACACAAGAAGATACCGGGCATCCACTGTTTCCATGTTTTTATCAGAGGATAATATTTGGTCTACAGGCACTTCGGTTTCTTTTGAAACAATATTAATTATCTTGGCAAAGATTTCTGATTTGCACATCGTTTTTTCTAATTTTTATGCTTATCTTTGCCTCGCCACATAAAACATGAGATTTTGATGAACAAAGCATAAGATATTTATGTTGAAGATATTAGCCCCCAACATCAGGTATCTTATGCTTTATCATGTTTTTATGTGGCAATATTAATATGATGTATGTTGGGGGCTTTTTTTTTAATTCTTAGCCCCCGAAAGAACTGCTTTTGTTATTTTTGAGTAATCGCTACGCTTCTACTCGTAGCGTTGTGAGGATAATCCTCGGTATAGTGTCCTATTTCATTTTGAACCTCCTTTCTTTAAAAATTGATGATGGCATAATATAGACGTCGTTAATTTACTCAATAGATTATGCCTCTTCAAAGTCAAAATCAATTTCAAATTGTTGGTATTGTTTTGGATAAGCCTTGTCCATATTTCGCATAAATACCGCCCATTTGAAGTTAGATATTGTGGCAATGGCATGGATAGCTTCGAGATGTTGTCTCAATTTGGGCAATCCAACCTCTTGCGTAAGAAATTGGTGATGTTTGTAACTCCTGTTGCCATTGTCTTTTTTCGGATTGCGCTTCTTCAATTCTGCAAGAACCAAAGGGGCTATTCTCTCATATACAATATCGTTAATCCATGTACCGACAACCCCAGGACGCTTATTTGTCTTATCCCAATTCCAATTGTGCATTTTATATAAATCCTCAAAAAATATATCACCGAAAACCTTTACCCATTTTGCGGCTTCTTCCGACATGAATGTGTTTAAGAACTTCTGCAATGTGTTTTCGGCTTGTTCCTTCACCTTATTATAACCGGTAGCTTCATCGACAAGAGCAATTATTCCGACCTTTGCAACTGAACGGATAATTATATTAGCATTGGCTACAATATCAGCATTTATATTAAACCTCTGGGTTTCATTTGCATCAATAATCGCTGAGCAAAGGTCTATCAGAAGAGTTGCTTCATATCCGTAGAAGTCTGATTTTAAGTTCTTTATGTTTTCAACTGTAAATACTATCGGATTATTAAACTGCTCCAATATTCTGGGTTTAAGTCCGAATGCTATCGGTTCGCTATTCACAAACTTAGAAAACCACTGTCCAGATGTCTTTTTATCCCCTGCACCTAACACTCCTTGGATTCCTCTACCTGAAAATACACGCGTGCCATCCTCAAGGACGTAACATGGTAATTCTAGGTTTCCCAAAACGAGAGGTGTTTTGTCTGAGCCATATTTAGCGACTAATACTCTATCATCAATGAGGTCGCATTTTTTTACACCAATAGCTTCTGCTACCTTGGTTATAGTTTCCATGCTTGCAGAACCGTTAATAGCCTTACTTAACCCTACTTCCGACATTCCGATTTTAGATGCAAGCTCTTTTTGTGTGATACCTTGCTCTTTCAATACTTCTTTAATCCTATTTCTCATGTTCAAGCGGTTTAATTATCTACGCAAATATACATATATTAGTTTAATTACAATATAAATACCAATATAATTAAACTAAAAGTTGCCGGTTTTATCACAATCCATAGAATTTTTATCGTCCATATTATACATTTTACCAAATTCTATAACTTAATCCAACCACGACAGCCGGTGATAGCCCATCCTTGCCAAATCCATAGCCGGCAGTGATTGATATACCCCATCTACGAGGTTTTACTTTCATCACATGATGGATATCATTAGTAACCGTGACAGTCTTAGGATATACCTTCAAACTGTCCAAGTTCGGGTTATAACCACTGACATAAGCCGTATAGTTACTATCCCGGTATATCTTCTGCTCGACAGGGAGCACCGTATCACCTACATGGATAGTATCGCCCGTGTGCCAGCAAATCAAAGGAGTAGGAAGGTAGTAGGGAACCGTATCCCTTCTTATCACAAGGCTTGAGCTGAATACCGTATCCGTTCTTGCCTCTATAACTGCTTCGGGGGATGGCTTTGCAAACCATCCTAAACCGAAAGCGAGTACAATCAGTAATATGTAAGGAAGCCATTTCATTTCAATTTGTTTTAGCTTACAACATTAACATACAACCCTACCAAGCTGCTTAAGTCATGGGTCAAAGCCTGACCGCTGTCCCTTGTGCAGATATACAATACGTCATTCTGAGTATAGTACTTGTCCTTGAATATCTCCATAGGAGGTGTGTAGGGTATAGGGTCGTCCTTGGTGCCTGATGCGGTCTCTACAACCACTTCGTAGAGTGCTGCCGTAGCCATGCCGGGATATTGGCTCTCCAAAACCATAGGGATATCTTGCCGGACCTTATACAGGTGTTCCTTGTAATTAACCTTCATTCCCTTGGATAAGGATTCGTCTATATATTCCGCCCAATCGGGATACAGCGATTTAACCTTTAAAGATTCACTGTCTGTCAGGCTCAATGTCTGTATCTGTTTTTTGGCGGATTCCACCATGTTTTGTGCGGATGCAGCCAATATGTAATCAGCGCTATAAGGTTGCGGTTCGTGATTCCATTCTTCCGATTCCATGATTTGTACAAATTCGGGGTCATCCATTCTGTAGGTAGGGAATGAGTCCCTTGGGAAGAGGTTAACGAATTCTTCATGCAGCACTACTTTCGTGCCATCTGCGTTGCTTCGCATTGTCGGCAGTGCCAACAGTCCATGTTGGGTCAGCCATTCCACTGTAACGATTGTATATCTCATTGTCCAATTATATTAGTTATTACGTAATCAATTAATTCTTGCTCTGTGAATCCGTCTGCCTCTGTTGGTATGGAGTCAAAGGCTATGGAGTTATAGAAGGCGAGTCTGGAGCAATAATTCTTAGTGTTCCCTTCTTCCCAAAAGAAAGAAGGAGCTTTACTTGTCTCAGGCTTAACGTTATCGTTTACAGTCGTAATTGTATGTTTCACTCCAAACAATTCATTATACGTAATAGACTTGTTTAATACTCCGTTAATATAAGTTACACCATCCCTATTTCCTGCATAAGCAATATTAGTATCGCCTGTAAAGATATAGAATGGAGTGATATCTATCGGGTTATGTCTTTGCGAGTAGTACATCTTACCAATGTTAAAGTCCCCTATCGGATTAACCGTCATAAACAGCATCTTCACTCCACTACTCAGATTCTCTACCAATCCGTAATCATCTACACCATCTGTCACTAATGCACCGGGATATTTGGGTATCTGAGTAATGGTGATGTTACAGTTGTCTATAGGCTCTGTTGATGTAAATCCTGCCCATCCTTCACCCTTGGATTCGATATCAGAATCAAATTCAAAGTATCCATTATCCAAGATTTTATTCTTGAAATAACCTTCCTTAGAAGCATATCTAAAAACAATCTTCCCTTTTAGCTCTTCAGTTATTCCTGTTATATTACATTTTAAAAATACACGTCCGTTTGTCAAAGACATATTAACCAATCCACCTCCTGGATTAACGACATTTCTAATTATAATTTGTTCGCTAGATATTCTATCTACTGTACCCATTGAAGAGATTATTGCCCATTTTGAAAAATTGGTATTATACCCTCCAACACCACTCATTTCTGCAAACAGGAAGTTATTCAACTTCATATTCCTTTTCCGACCTGACAGGTCCTGTAGATACCCCGATACCTTAAGTATCTCATTGGTGGGGACAGATTTGCCGCTAGGAAGCATCTCAATCGTAATATTACAATCGCCAACAATATTCCCACTTCTTATCCCAAGGTTATCGACAGCCTGCTCTATAGGAGATAGTGTATAATCCCCATTAGATGGAATCCTTAAAAGCGAATTATTCCAGTAGCCCCAATATAATTCCTGTCCATCAACCAACCCACTAACTCGGATTTTCATCCCTTTGAAATTACCTCCTTTGCCTATATACACAGAGCTAACTTTTTCAGCCTTCAGATTAGTTATAGTAATATTTGTAGATGTAACTGTAGAAGTACTATCTGTTGATTTAGTCCATTTACCAAAATCATCAGGATACACATCCATCGGTTTGCTCATGTCATAATAGAATGAGATATGCTCCCTTATCCATTGAGGGATAGGGGAAGGCTTGGAACCACCGCCACCCGAACGGATTTCGCCAATGTGATTCAGTGCGATTGTATTCAACCGCACCGAATTTAAAGATATTGTGTTAACCTTCATATCACTCCAAAATTAATGCCTTGACAGGCTTAACATTGCACTGAATCTTGATATGCTGCTCACCAATAACACCTTCGATGTTCTTCTGCCAAACCGACCCAACACCGTAATCGACCGCAAACGGCACCCAACTCTCACCGTCCAAACTCTGATACAATACCACCTTGGACGGATGTGCATCGAATACCAATTGCAAACCAAATGTAGACGCAGCAGGCTGAAACTTATACTCCTGATTTGAACCGGATGCTGCAAAATTGCCGGTTATATCCTTTAATGCCATAATTGTAGATTTAATTGTTAAACAATTTCAATTGTAATACTTTCGCCTCTTCTCTGTGCATCCTCAATCAGCACATTGAGCTTATCGGATGTATATCGGGATTCGGTCAATCGCCCGACTTCCGTATTCCTTCCGACAAGTATGCAGCCGGCAGAGTCATCGGCAGTATTCCCCGGATGTATCAAGATGCCTTCAAAGGCAGGGACGTTAAGCAATCGTGGCAGGTTCCTGCCAAACTTGGGAGACCAGTTATATACTACCTTATATTCTCCGTAAGGGATGGCGGTTTTGCCATATACCTTCTTTTCATTGCTCAAATCGCGGACGGTGTCTTCCAGTGTGTTGCAGAAAAGCTTTCCGTCTACGAACAGTCTGCCCACCGTGTAAGCGGGTTTCTTCCATAATCTTTCTACTCTTAATTTCATATTATATATTTTTTATATTTAAATAATTTATGTATGTTTGCGACAGTATTTAATTATACTGCTTTTCATAAAAGATATGACGATAACTATGCCGGTATAGCGATACCGGCTTTTTTATTCCTTCTTTTCCTCTTTCTTTGATTCAAACAATATCTGTGCAGCCAATTTTGCGATATCTTCCTTGTTTTCAATTATCACACTCATCGTTTTCTCCGCTTTCCTCAATTCCGCCTTTTCCCATGATTTTTCCCTTACCGATATAAATTCGCAGAATATACAATAGACTGTCCAAATCATAGAGAAGACAGGGAAAGGGATAACGACACAGCATAGTAAGTCGATAAAACACAATTCCAAGAACGGTGTGAAGTACTTCTTTGCCTTGACAGCCGTTTTCTTGTAACCTGTCGATGTCCTTGCCTCACCGCGCTGTTTGGCTTTCATAACTCCGGTCAACAGGTCTATAAACATAGCCCCAATAGTGACAGCGATACATAAGGCAATCAGCACGATGTGTGTCATCATGTGTTGTTGGATAAAATTGTAAATAACATCTTTCATTTTGTCTGTTTTTAAGATTAATACTATATTTGCATGTGTTTTTCATAGCAACAGGCCTGGCGAGGTTTGCATAAGTTTTTTCCCTGCTGCCTGTGAAGACATGCAGGGAATTTTTAGATATCGCAACAAATTAAACTATATTCCCGTTATAGTCTCTCCAATTTTCCCCATCAGAAAATATCATTTTATTTAACAAAGTATCATAATACTCTTGCATTGGGTTTATAGGTAATGGCCTTTCGCTTGTATCTCCCCATTTCTTTAGTTTAGAAGAAATGCATTTAAATCTTTTACCATATCCTTTTTCAAAAACATAGTATGATATATCGGAATTTATCTCCCCTCCCCATGCGCCTACAGAAATTTCCTTGAAAGGATAAGAATCTTCGCCTTCATAAGGACCGGCCGTAAAATGAGTTTCCGTTTGCAAAGAAATTATATTAATGTTATTAATCGCATACGGATATTGTTCCTCAGATTCCTTCCCATTATACGTAAACAATCCCAAATATCTACATTTTTCCAAAGTCAAGTTAATAAATGTATTGGGATGCTCTCCGCTATATTTATAATTATCATCCGATCCAGGATTCTCATTTTTGACATTTCCAAATGTAATACCATACCAACACCCCCAGGCACGGCAATCACATACCAGATAATGATCCCCTCGCGTTTGAAATCCTTCGTAAAAATGATTAACTATCATACCGGTTATTCTGTTTCTAGTTCCAAAATTAGAGGTATCAGCGAATCGCACCCCCACAAGTTTTTTATTAAAGTCGGGGTCAAATTCCTGGCTGAATAGTCTATGGTCTCTTACTTCCAAGGTGCAATCCGTGATGATCGAAGTAAAACAGTTGGCTAGATTTATTCCTAAAAATGGCTTACGCTGATTAGGTACAGATATATAGATGTTCTCCATCTGTATTTCAGGCATCCACTTTGAAAAATTCATACCCTCATTCACGTGCAACGCGCCAAATATGGATATCTCTGTATTCAAATCCGTAATACTGTTGGACAGTTCGTCCGATATATTAAACCTCACGCCATTATACGACTCCCCGTAGTTATCGCATTCTATGTTCTCGGAATGTGCTGCTGTTAGTCTAAGGTAGTCTACCGATTTGTTTCTACCACAAAAACAAATGCAATACAACCTGCCATCTATGCCCTTATGATAAGAGTCGATAGAATAGTTGCCGTTCATAAACAGTACATTTAAACTTCTGTTCTGTACTGCGTCTAACACTATTTCATAAGCAGCTGCTTTCAACGCTTCATCCCTTGGTGAGCCATCGCGATAACTAAGTCCTACTCTCACGGTCTCTGCACTATTCCACGTAATTACCCCATTCTTATAGTCATCAATATTAATTTTACTACCACCCTTAGGAGTAATGTTCAACTTCATATTATATTTATCCGAATTGTACTCAATGAAGAACCATCCATGACACGGAAGCCATTCGGAAGCTACCCAATTCGGATCTTCGGGCACAAGTTCTCCTGCACCGTTAAAATCACCGTCTTCTGTGAAGGCTATCGGAGTGGTGCGTTCTCTAGATATACCGTCAATCAGTGTTTGAATCTGTCGTTCATCATTAATCCCTGTACATACTAGATCAGCCAATGCCTTGTCCCTTTCGGACGAGTCACTTGCTGCTACTATTATATCGCATTTATACCCTATTTTTAAGAACTTCTGCGTTTTTATTTTTTCGATCTCAGAAGCGTTTTGTTTCAAAATCTCCCGCTCTGTTACGTCTGATATTTTTAGTATAATTGATGTGTCATTATTCTGAGACAAATGATTTTTAGACCATATATATACAGAGCTGTTAAATGTGGAAGATGGCTTTATTTTTTTTGCAACCCATGTCGTTGTATCTTCCGAATATACTTGCTCAATATTAGCTCCTTCGTCGTCTGTTATCCCAACAGTGCCATAAACCAGATTAATATCGGATTTAATACTTAATTCATAAATTCGACCTCCTACAAATCTAAAACTGCTATATGAATACACTTTATCCTCATCAATCTTCATAACTATATTTTCATTAAAATCACATGAAGACAGAACTCTGACGGTATTAAGCAGTTCTGACGTGTCTGTTCTGTACGCATTGTACTCTTCATATACTTTTATTAACAAATTAGAATTATATTCATCCCCTTCAGGTAAAAATGTATCAATATTAATGGAAAGAGGACTCATTGATTTAGATTCGTACAATATATTATATATTTTACCGAATTCAGTTGGCATAGTTTGGCTATAAACAACAGGACTACCGCCATCTTGAATTACTGTAGCTATGATTTTCTTAAAAAAACCTTGAGGGGAAGAAAAAGTGATTCTATATACGTTATTCGGAAGTATGTTAGACACGCTAATTTTAAACGACCGATTCCCATACAAAACATATCTCTCATCTTGATATAGTATACCCTTGGGATTACTTGAGCTCATTATAGTATTACTATAATTCAAGTTTGCAGAATTCTTCTGTATTGTAGGTATTTCCTGTTCAAGTGCTATAATTCGTTTATTCAGACCGCAGACAAGACTTAATTTTGTTTCTTTTAAAATATCATCCAAAAGAGAACCATTTTTATATTTTATAGCAACTCTTATAGCATTACTCTTATTTTCCAATATAGTTCCCGGGGTATAGTTGTCTATATTTACCCTTGTTTTCCCATCTTCTTTAAGCAAATTAACTTTTATTTGTATATCATCCCTGTCTGCCATAAGATAAAATGAGCCGCTGCACCCAATCCAATCCGATGCTACCCAATTCGGATCTTCGGGCACAAGTTCTCCTGCACCGTTAAAATCACCGTTAGAATATTTAAAAATTATTAAATTACCAATATTCCCATTAAATTCGGTTAGCTCTTCCGTAAGGTTTTTACGCGTAGTCGGATGTACCACCGCATCAGTGGTTGTAGCAGGGTAAATAGTCTGCCCGCCTTTGGTAAGTTTATGAATTTTAGCCATATAATTCTTATTTTAATTCGTAAATTTATTCTTTATCGATTCCCGATTAAAGGAAACCACTCAATACATCTTCGTATTCCTTGTCGGAAATTGGAGAGGAAGAAAGCATCTCATTCTGTACATCCTTTACCACAGAGTCCTTTAATTCGGCACGCTGTTCCTCTGTCATGGAATCCCATGTCATTGGATCTCCCTTATCGCCCTTCTGATAGTTAGGATAAACGTCAATTGTACCTGTACTGTCGTCAGACTTGCCATTGACAAGAACGATGCCTGTAAACTCCATGGATACAAGGTTACAGATACCATCAGCAAAATCAGCATCAGTAAGGTAATACTCGCGTCTGACCGTCAGGTTGCCCGGACGCATGCCATGATTATCAAACACAACCAGCAGGCTGCCATCATCCAGCCTGCGACAGTTCCTGTAGTCGTGTCCGTCAAAAGAGACAACAACGGGTTTCGACAATGCTGTCTGATAAGTAAACCGGAAAGGAGTTTTCAGGTCTCCATTCAGGTTTTTCTCTATGATTTTAAAATCGGACTGATAATTGATTCTCATAAAACTATAATATTGATGTCACATCGTCAATTTCCTCGGCTGTTAAGTATCCCGACAGGTCTATACTTCCACCTCCTCCTGTCGTACCTGTGGCACTCCATGTGCCTTTTGTTTTGCATTGATAGATTGGTCCCGGTATGGTATCACCTACTACAGCCCAATCACCTACAACCGGGGATGGTATAGCAGCCTTCAACGCCTCGATAGTAGGATATAGCCCCTTGCTGCGGGTGCTGCTTAATTTTATTTTTTCGACTTCAGTGGAAGTCTTGCTAAAATTACTGTTGATGCGGTCGGCAGCATCAGACCAGGTACCTGTTTTAATGACTGTATTGAGTTCCATATTATTTCTTCACCTTTAAAATCCCATTAGTTATAATACCTTCCACCGTCTCATAATCCACATAGACCTGTCCGGTACCGACATCATCCTTACCGGGCCAATGACTGCAACTTATATCCGCCACATACTTAGACACGCTTACCCCATTATATACCGATTTCATCCCGACCATTAATGTTTCACCTTTAGATCCGTAAAACGAGACGTTGTTGGGATTTAACAGGATATCCGTTTTTTCAACATGATTTTGTATTCTGATACGCTCCGGATATACAGTCGTTTCGAGTGCCAGTTGATCATTTACGTACTTCCGCAAGATGAGATCGCCATATTCCCATTCGTCCGATGATTTGTCAAACCTTAAGATCAAGGTGGCGTGTCCTTCTGCCGTGTACATTTCCAGCGTATTCTTTTCCGGGTCAATGACAATTCGCTTCCCGTCTACAGAGGTCTCAACCCTTCCACGGAAAAAGCCTCCTAATGCATAGACATATCCTTTTAAAAACACATCACCGCCATGAGTGGCAACGAAATTCGCCATGTTCGCCCACTCCGCATCAGTAGGCTGGTAATTGGGGTCGTTACGGAACTTCATTACGGTTATAATAGCCTGTTCAAGTTTGCCACCCGCCCAAAACGCCACATCATCATCATCATTGTATATGCCGCTCACTCCGGCAGTAACCTTCTGCATCTTGCCATCCTTATAATTACCCAATTGGATCATGTTGGCTAAAATCAGACCACCAAGGATATCCACAGATCCATCTTTAATCGCGCTGGCAATATAGTTGATAGCCTGAAAACCTGCCATGGACTTATCATTATCCAAGATGGATGGTTTCCAGTCTGTGGCAATGGTCCCACGCTCTAACTGAATATCACAAACGGTTGCGGTACCGCTAAGCATACACACACCTGTACCATTGAAGGTGAATTTAAATGTGTACCTCTGATAACCGGATGCAAGAGATTGAGTTGTGCTGAAATCGCCACACGAAACAGCCACTGATGCACCTTTTGCTTTAAATGATATAACATAACTTTCTCCTTTAATTAAGGCCACCGATTGTGACAGGCTGCCGATTGCGGCGGAATACCCGGAACCGGCAGAATCATCGGCAGATACGGTAGCTACACCTGTCCAATACTTTAATTGCTTGCTATATAGTTCCTTGTCAGGCATAAGCTCATCGGAAGAAGACAGTTGCTCACTCTCATAGTCACCGGTGAATCCGCTATTCCGTAACAGGTTTACCGACCCTAGATGCACGGCATTATATATCTCATCGGGAAGGTCGGTCAGATTGGCGGAACCGGTGGAGCCTTCTTGAATGTGAAGCTTCCCTTTCAATTCCACGCCTTCACCTTGGGTGAACTTAACAAAGCTGTTACCATCACGGTCCCCAATATACGCATCACCGTATACATGGAAAAACGCCTTGTTGTTAGTTTTGTCTACGCCATACTCAACATACTCCTTGTTCAAGTAGGAGTAGGAGTCTATACCGTGATACAGAGTAACACTCGGGCTGAACACATCGGTAGAAGAGAATACAATGGCATTCTGTGCGTCAATATTGCTTTCATCCGTCACGTCCTTGTTGTCAATGCCTTTCCATTTGATTCGTGCACCAAGGTGGGCTACAGTATCACCCTTTGCCGGAATGTCACTGCCTGTGTCGCAATCCGCCATGCTGAGGTCAATATAGTGCAATTTGTATATACCGACATTGATAGGCTCTTTGCTTGCCCCTACACATAAACGCCAATAATAATGGTTCGCTACCTGTTGGTATTCTCCCGGTTTTTGTATGTTGAAGTTTTTGCTCTGTACCTGGAAACCTGCACGGAAGCGGTTCTCCACTTCCACACCGTCCTGCTCGGCAAGGAAGAAACATCTGTACACGCCTTCGGGGACGCCATTGTCTACCGTTTCTTTATCCATCAATTGGAGTTCACTGCCATCTGCAAGTAATATAGGATTCCCGTCTGCCATTGAAAGTATGGGCGTTTGTTCAATGGTGCCCTTGGTCCAAACATCAATAAGCGTAACAGCACCACCCGGAGTTAGAACTATCTTTCCACCTACAGAATTTACATTTTGTATCTCCAATGATTCGAAATAGGCTTTCATGCGGACTTTCAGTTTATCAACCTCCGCATAGGTTTGACCTGTTTCCTTATCAACCATTATGATACCACCTGTACTACCACTGACAAATTTTCCTATTTCAAAAGCTTTGTCAGAGGATAACTTGTGCGGGGTACGGTCATCTTGTGTTTTACTGAGAAAATGTCGAGAGACTTTTGCTAAGATATCAGTAGTAGAAATACTATTCCCTCCCAATGTATTACCTATGATATCGCCTGCAATTTCTGTAATAGTACTTCGTAATGCAGAAACATTTGCAGATAATTTGTCTGTTAATTCAACAGATATGTCATATAAGCAATTTTTGTCCGCTTTACAAGTAAATGAATTTACATACATAAGATACTCATGTTCGTTGTATTTTATATACATGCGAACATTCTCATTTAGTAATTCTGCTAATTGAATATTGTCTGCAAGAAATACTCTGGAAAAATTGACGGAGAATGTGAATTTTTCGTCATTATTCTCTGACATATACTTTATCAATGCTTCATCCAATCTCTTCTCAGCAGCGAGTACAAGGGACTTGGGCATCTTAATGCCTGTAATCACAAATTTATCCCCGACAGAAGGCTTATAGTTATTGGTGGCATTAGGCATAACAATTCCGAAAGTGGTATTGTCCTTTTTTACTGCAATCCAAACTTCATTTGTAGAAGTGTTTTGTTGGCTTTCTACATATTGGGATGGTTGTGAAGTAACCTTCTGCTCAAAATCTCCTGCCGGTAAGTTCCCGGAAGAATCCACCAATACAGGGTTGAATGCCCTTTCCGGTTCATTGTCCTTATAGGTAACTCCTATTTCAAACTCGCAAGCAGCGCAATTACCCGTAGTCATATTGATTACAGCCGTGCCACCCTCCAAACCCTGTTCGAACAGGTTAAAGCCGTAATCTCCATTATATATATGTAATTTTATGTAGAAATAAGAATGTACATACTCATCTGTATCATTGAATATATTATTCCCTTCTCCGGTTCCGAGTTCGTCACTATCATTAGCATCAAAAGCAATATCCGCAATCTCACCAAATAACTGTCCCGAAGCGTTTGTCACATTTTCTATAGTAGGCTTTATATCGCTAAAATCTACCTTTATCTCTTTTACCTTCTTAGAAGAAAATGTATTTTTGAAAGAGTAGTAATCATTTGTACCGGGTATCTTATACGTGTCGTTAAGCGCATTGTAGAATCTTTCTGCTCCATTTGTTTGTCTGTAAATGGAAGGCATAAGGTTTTGTGTACGTTCTATAGTACCTTTTTCATCATCATTCGGATAGTAGAAAGGAATGTTGTCAGAGCTACCAACACCAGTAACGCGATTGACAATTTTATAATTGGCGTTTGTCTTTTTTATTGATACAAGCCCTTTCTTATACTCGAAGGGAGTAGAAATTACATTCTCTGTATATCCTATGTGACAAACCTTACCTACAAAGTAATAAGGAAGTTCGTATATGGTATATATGGATTGTAACGCTTCTGCAAGGTACACATTGTCAAGTGAAACAAGTTTGGAATCGGAAGTAATATCATCATCTATGATTACCGAATATCCGATACCCGATTTTGCCATTGAAGCGTTAAGGCGACCTACAAACTCGTTTATGTCTCCCATGAACTTCACAGAAGTAGAGTTGGAATGATAAGTATCTGTTCCAGTTGTCACCACATCCATGAAATACACGTTCTCCAATACGATACGTTCTGAAACGAACTGGAGTTCATGCTTATACATAATGCTTTTGTTGTCCTTTGAAGATGTAGGGGTTTGGTCGACATAGTATCTCTCACCTCTGAATTCCACAAATTCCTCTCCAGTCCACTCTTCATCCAAGCAAGACGGATAGTTGAGCGTGGCGGTAAGCGTAGGAGTGCCGGCCATGCGCTGTGCCGTGTAAGTGTATTCACCCAGCTTTGCAGACATGGTTTCGTTGGGAAATTTGACTTTTCCCCCATGTGTATCCAGCTTGTATATGTATAGGCTCTGTTTCTCCATTACTTGTGTTGTTTGTTTTCTCTGAATTCTTCGTATATATTTGGAAACTTATGCAGGACATATTCGATGAACATATAAATGTGATGGTACAGATCTCTATTCTCACCATCATACATAATATCAAGTCGATTAACGTCTTGTATCTTCATGAATAGATTGAAAATTGCGTTATCTGTTTCATCAATTCGCTCTTGCATTTTGGCAATCTCTTTAATGAAGTTGGCATCTATGTTTATCACTTGTTTATTCATTATTACCTCCTTCCTGCTTGTTCGTTTTGTTGGCTTGCTGTTGGGCAATCACCTTTTCTTCTGCTTCCTTAACTTCCTTAGTCACTCGTTGCTCCTCATCGGGTGTGCTCTCCGTGTTCTTTTCGATAGCCGTTTTCGTGGAGAGAATACCAGCCTGTTTCATTGAGATAAGCATGTTGTTATACTCAGTTGCGCTGAACGGCTGCCATATCTTGAACTTACAGCTGACACGAAGTTTGTCAAATTCTGTAATGGCGTTTACGTTCTCGCCTTTTTTCACCAATTCTTTGGCTAATCCCTCCTTGAACAGGCGCATCATCTTGTCTGCAAAATTCTGCCACTCGATAACCCCTTGCTGGGCATTCTTCAAATCTAAATCACGGGTCAGCGTAATAGCCAGTCCGCTTATGTCACCACTTGACTTGACATCTTTAGGCAAAAGAAATGTGCATGAGGTGTTTATCTGTATCTTCTCGAACAAATCTTGCAGACTGTCAAGCATACCTTGTGGACTGGGCGGTGCTTTGAACTCTGCACTTCCGTTACCGTCCATTGACTTGTCTTGCAAAATGATACTCCCTGCAAGTTTCTTTGTCGTTTCTGACAGATTGCCTTTAATATACAGAATGCCCCAGCCGTTCCGTTTCTGAATGACAAAGAAGATGTTGTAGATAATCTCGTAAATCTCGATAAGACTCTGTCCGTTGTTCCACGCCACATTACCGCGTTTGGTACACAATGGTATCTCACTGAAACCGTGCTCTACCGGGTTTTCCCTTATCCAGCCATCTTCATCCGCTCCATCGCCCGAATTACGCATACGATACATATACTTGTCGTCATAGCTGTCTATGTATTCCACACCATCCGCATCGGCATAGTAAACACTTTCAAGAAGTCTGTCACCGTTGTTGTCATTATGGGATATGATAACATAACCGTCCTCATAGCTTATCAGGCGGCATTTGATACGTCCTTGATAGTCATAGTAGAATAAAAGTCCTGCATCTCCCGTAGCAAGCTGCGTGCGGACTGCTTTTGTGCGCCATCCGTCCATATTTCTGTCAACCCAATACTCTTTGATAGTAGAATAATTTTCTTTGTCCCTTTCAGGTGGATTTCCACCTCTCAAAGACAACACGCAAGGATTACCGCACAAATAGATAACGTGACTTGCAAGTATCTGCTCTTGGAGAGCCAATGCAGTTCGTTGGAACTTTATTTCTTGATAACCTCCGTTTTCCAACTTCACGCAAATGCTTGGAAGATTATTGTCAAACAGGACATCATGGCTCATCGGATCAAGTTCCTTCAAAAATCTTTCCTGTGTGACAATCGTTTTTCTGACCTTCGGAATACATGCTGTCCGTGTTTCTGTAACGGTTGCGGTTTGCCCTTCGGAATAATCGTTAATGGAAGGAGTATCGCTGCCTCTGAAAAACGGCTTCTTCTGTAACAGGGCATTTATATTCCGTAATAGATATAACTTCTTCTCTTCCCGTGTCATTTGTCCGCATCAATTAGGTTGTAATACTTCATACATGCTTCCTTGCTCGGCATGGCAGAACACTCTCTCGAAGTCCATTTACAGATGATGTCATGTTTCTGCGGAACAACAATAATTCTTCGTTGTCCTTCTTCTTCCTCAATGTTGAACTTGTCGTTTAGCTTTACACGTGCATCCAATACGACCTTACTTGCTTTGATAAAAGTGTCTGAATCTCCACTTGCTTTCGCGTCGTCAGCAATCTGTTTCATCTCCGATATTTCTTTCAGCAACGCTTCTCGGTTCTCATCTTTAGATATGGTAGTGATAGCACCGATGCCGAAAGGTTTCAGTTTCTCGGCAAGCGTGGATAACACCTTGTTTGAAGGCTTTTCATCTTCTTGGTAAGCAACCTTGGCAGCAAGGTCCTTATCCACAAAAGAATCGCACATCACCAAATAGGCAACGTCTCTTAATCTTGCTTCAATTCCTTCTGTTTTAAGGGAATTGATAATATCCTTTATGTCGTTATAGCTTATCATATCCTAATACCATAAATGTTCATCGTAAATACTTCCTTCTGTCTGTGTATGGCTTGCTTGTTTGGTTTCTTCCTCGTGATTGTAATACCCTGCTTGAATTTCATTCCCGTATTCGATGTTAGCGCACGGTAACATCCTCATTGCGCATGGGTCCAACAAGTCCATAGACCTGCCTTTCCCTAACATTTGGTTCATCTTCTTCTTGTTCCAAAGCCGCTTCTTTCCACTCTGCATATCGTCAAACCGCACAACGGAACATTCTTCCATAAACTCGTTCTCAACCGTCACTTTGTATTTCAAGTTTTGATGGGTGTAAGTCTGAACGGCAAGTTTATCGTCAAATGTCAAGTTGCCTTCCTCTATCATCTTGCATAATCTGATATAGCACATATCCTTGACTGTCATTGCGGTAAGTTGGTAAAGCCCGAAAGGTTTATTTAGCGAGATATAAGGTACTGCATCGGGAATGTAATCATTGAAGTACCTTCCGGCAGTCGCGTCAAAAATGATATGGCTTTCGGCTGTTCCATGCTCAAATGCAAATGTCTTCACTGCCATAGCGTTTTCTCTCGGAGTGGACTTGCTAAGAATGAGAATGTCGTATGCGTGAAATCCATCCCATGCTAGAGCCACGAGATTATCCGTACCGTAATCCGCCAAATCCACGGTAATCCATTTGTCACCGTTTACGGCAGGGTTGTTGTTGAACACGCCTTGTGCGGAAGTGGAAGGGATAGGTATCTTTTCGTCTTCTTCAGGGTCAACATTGAAGTTGCCCTCAATGATAGCTTGTGCCATTTTACCGCCCGAAGCTGCAACAGAGCCTATGTAATTAGGATTATTTTCAAGCATAGCCCTATTTTCGGATAGCTTACCTTGATAGAATACGAATGACTTAATCATATTCGTATAGTCAAAATCACCTCCAATACGGGCAAGTTTCCTATCAATATCTATCTTACACTTAGCATAAACTTCTTCTTTGGAATCACCCCAAACCACATCATCAACGGTAGAGCCGTTTACATAGAAATATCTTACTTTCCCGTTTCTATCTGGCATAATAAAACCATCAACGCCAATATACCAATCCAAGAATTTTCTCGTCCAATGGCTTCGTTTCGGATTAAGTGTAGCGAAGAACTTTCCCGTAAATGTCTTTGACCGTCCACGATTACGGGTCTGGACATAGCTGAACGCTTCCCAAGACATTTCGGTAATTTCGTCAATACATATAGCATCAATCTGTTTACCTTTCCATTGCTCACGCATTTTGTCAAGATTAGTATCATCTATATAGGTCAAGTCGCAATACGCACCACTTGGGAATGATATGCGAGGGCTATCGGCAGTCTTTACAGAACAATAGTCACCGAATATAGCCTTGAATGTATCTACGAATGAACCTCCCGTCTTTTGCGACTGCAAAGACCTACGTGTAATAACCGCACGGAAATCCCCATCTGCCATTAACGGTTCTGCAAGAGCAAGGACAAGAGCAAAGGAATTGTGAGTCACAATGAAATCTTTAGTCGCATACAGTCCATGTTGGTTACTTACGGTTATACATCTACCAATTTTTCGTCCTATTGGCTCGATTGATTTGATAGATTTAGTCATTTCTCTAACCCTGTCATGTAGTCTTGAAGCCTTATTTTTTACGGTTACTATTTCCTTGGGATTTTTACATGATATTCTAAGTCTATATAAATCTTTCCCAATATGGGTTTCCCCATCAGATGTTTTATATCTTCTGTTTGTTTGCACGTGTTTAGATACCCAATACCCAAGCGACCTTGCAACAAAAGCTACATCATTAGCAAGCTTTTCGCTAATTGTGTAGTATGAAATTCTGCCACGTTCATCAACGCTTCCATCAGAATCAATAAGACCTCTCATTAGTTCTTTACGTTCCTCAACTGGAGCGTATTTATATGAATCAGGTATGAACTTATCTATTGATGTTTTTCCTGAAAGACCTATATGTGATATTGAATCACGTACTACTTTATTGTATATATGATATGTTTTGCATCCGCTTCTTTCTTCAAAATGCGACATATCAAATCCTAATTTAGAAAGCCTGATTGCTATTTCGTCAAATGGAGTAGTAAGAGATACCTTATGTAACTCATTGATGTAAAAATTAGACATACATCCATTCCCAATCATATTGCCGACAAAATAAGGATGCAGTGGCCTATCAAAATCTTGCGACATTGATTCAGAAAACGATATGGCTTCTGTAATAGGTATCCCATACATTAACTTCCGCTTTCTGTTTGCATTATCTTGGTAGTCATTAAATATAGAAATAGCTTCTTTTAACTTCCATTCACCACCGCTCTTCTTTACTTTCCAAAGATGCCCCTCTGAGCAATCCACATAAGTTCCATCGTCAAAAGTCAATCTATAAAACTCATGTTCTTCTATCGGATGTAGTTGAGCAATAGATTGAGAACCTCCCGTAGTTGGGTCTGAAATAACATCTCCAACTTTTAAATCACCTACTTTTCTCAATCCATAAGGAGTTATAACACAGTCTGTTAATAGCGTCATCTTGCCTCCACCGAGGTTGCCTCCGCCGAACACCACATCCACGCACGATGATGCAAACTGCATTTGGAATCCTTCTTGCGGCTTGATTACGACTTCTCTATGTACTTCTTGCTCTTTCATCAAAAGCAAAAATAGCTCTTAATAACAAGGTAATATATACTTAAATCAATATCTATTTATCATAGTGATAAATACAGTGATTTTTTTATAGTTATACATTTTTGTTAAAGCATTACTTTCGCATATAATCATTATAAAACATATAGTGTATGAAGTTTACGAAAGAACAGTTTTCAGAAGCACTGAAAGCAAAACTCACCAACAACGGCAAGAAAAACTTGGCTATGAGTGAGAGCAGTTTCAATGAGGAAGTAGAAGACATCTACGCCGATTTGGAAGAGAGTGGTAACAACGAAGAATTGGAGTTGGCAGATGCCGTAGGCAAAAAGATTAAACGCTTGGAACGTATCGACAACAATGTACGCAACGACAATTCAAAGTTTGTAAAGGAGTGGGAAAAGAATCATCCCCAAAAGAATGACGGAGACGGTAACGGAGATGGCAATGGCGATGGTGGAAACAAGTCTGAATTGCAGAAGATGCAGGAACAGATTAATTCCTTGCTCAAACGTGAGGAAGAGAACAACAAGGCTAAAGCAGTCTCCGAAAAACGCAGCCAGCTAAAATCAGCCTTGAAAGGGAAAGACGTGAAAAATGAAGACTGGATTAACGACCAGCTTGAACTGATTCACATTGATTCTGAAACTGACGTTGACGCTCTTACAGAAAGACTGGTCAAGAGCTACAATAAGTTTAATGCTAACACTCCACCTTACATCACTCCGGGCGGCACGGGAGGCGGTAAGGAAAAGACCGATGACTTTGCCGATGTGGTTGCTGTCGTAAAGAAGCAGTCGCACAGAGAAGAAAAATAATAATCATTTAAACCAAAAAGAAAATGTCAGATTTCTATCAGCAAATCCTATTGAACAGTGGCTATCTTCCCGGTAGAGCATTGGTTCAGGCTCGCGGAAGCATTGGTGGTCATCGCTATGTCTTCGTGAAGCTACAGATGAGCGGGAAAGACGCACTTGTATTTCCTACCAGTGGTGGAATTGTTAAAAACCCATTCAAAGGTAATGCAAGAGCTTTTGCCGGAACGCTCGCTGAATATATTCCCAGTAATGGTTCTAATGGAAGCGAAATACGCATCCTAAAATCGTATGCAGTTGCAAAAGCTACATCAGAATCATCTGATACGGTTATTTACTTGAAAAGAGACGGGTATTCCCTCATTCCGTTTGTAGGGGACGTTCTCATGGTTGCTCCTACCACATTGGTAGAGAAAGGAACAGCAGTAACAGTCACAGCCGTTGAAAAAACGACTGACGGAACGGCTGGCGATGTTTGGAAAGTTACATTGAGCGCAACCCTCGGAGCATTAACAACTTCATCTGTTCTTGTTGAAGCGAAAGAAGCAGGTTCTGGTAAAGAAGCTATGGTTACTAATCCTAACTCATATCTTCCCTGCGACTTTGATTTTGTTTTTGACCCGGCTGCATCCGAAGATGATTTCGATGGTGCAAGATACCTTATCACTCCTGCATTGGCATTAGGAGATGTATTCCTCTACGAAGACCGTATGCAACCTCTTTCGGCTGCATTAAAAGCTTTGAACAAGAGCAAGGTTAAGGGTTGGTTTAACATTTAAAATTGACGAAACTATGCCTAAATTTGATTTTAATAACAGCAGATATGCAAGATTCTTTTCAGACAAGACCAATCAACGTTTCTTGCAATCCTTTGTCAATACAGAAGGTCTGCTATACACTAATTATGGTTGGTACAAGACTCAAGGTGTAAAAGCTGGTGCTCCCACACCTACCGCTCCTAATGGCATCGCTACTTTTTCTGTGAAAGGACGTGACTTGAAAGCCGCTCCTTTGATGGATTTGCGTGCACCTCTTGGTGACAGTAATCAAATGGATAAGGACGGTCTGCACTGGTACACCGCATCTATCCCTGATTTTATCGCTCCTGGTTTCGTTGAAACAGCTATGGAACGTGAAGCAAAAGAACAACAGTTTGAGTTGTTTGGAAACGATGCCGATTTGGTAGCCGCTTGGGTACATACATTACAGTCCCAACTTGATAGTGCGGACGCAACCATGAACTTCATGACTGCACAGTTAATGTCTAAAGGTCATATTGACTACCGAAATATCGCACGTGGCGTTCAAGCTCCGTTGCATAAGGCTGATATACCAACAGAGAACTTTACTAAAGCTGGCACAGTAGTTTGGACAGACAAAAAATGTAAGATTCTCAGTCAAATGGCGGAAAAGGAGAAAAAATATCGTGAAGAATGGGGGTATGAAGGTGCAATGGTATGGCAGGTTACACGCAAGATGTTTTACGAAGTAATGCTGCAAAATGCCGAAGTTAAGGAATTGATTGAAAGTTTCAAGAAAAATCCTTTAGCTTACATCGCAACAACCGCTACTGCACCTACTACACGAGAGTTGTTCTTAGCTGCTTTCCGTGATTATCCCGGTGTATCTCCAATTGAAATTGTTGAAGAACGTGAGCGTAATCTTACCAATACCGGAGACACATTCGTACAAGGTTGGGACGATAAGATTGCTGTTCTCCGCCCTGCCGGATATGCTTGTGAGTTTGAATACACCAATAACCTAGACAAACAGATGTTTGATAAGTATGGTTCAAGCGTAATAACCAAGATTTTTGCTCAGGCTAACGATGGTCTCTGCACGATTGTGAATACAACAACAAACAACGGGCTGTATAAGGAATGGCATACTGATGTAATGATGTCAGCTTGTCCTGCACTGAAAACATTCCGTAATCACGTAATTGTAGACACAAGTCAGGCAGACGATTAAATGTACAATACATTGCGTAGTAGTTATGGAAAAATCATTTGACCCGATAGCATACCTCAATGGGCTTACGAGATTTGTCTTTGAAGATGATGCGCTTGAAAATATCGCATACGAAAACGGTTTGATGTTTATTTCAGACCGTTCCGAAATAGATGAATGCATTAAAGACCATTGCCTTATCGCACTGTACGAACTTGTCATTAACGGTCCGTGGTCTGTGGCTTCATCATCACTCCAACATGGCAGTTACAGACAGGACATAGGTAGTGAGACGGTAACGGCTGCTATAATCCAAAACTTGAAAGACCGTCTGAAAGCACTGTACAAAAAGTATGGTGAAGAAGAAGCGTTGAAAAGCATGGATTCGGGTAGTATGAGTTGGGTCAATGAAAATTCATTAGATGTATAGTTTATGCGTCTCAAAAGGAAAGCAATAGCAGAATACCCGTTTCATGGTACATTCTATACCGTGATAACAAACAAGCCGGAAGACGGAAACCTTCTCGGTGACGGTGACTTGCTCGGGGATGAAAAGACGGATAGTTCTCCCGAAGTCCCCACTACGGGAGAGACCATCCTTCTTGAAACTGAATGTGACATACAGCAGGCTGCAAAGCTGATTAATTCTGGTACTATCATGGCTGATTACAAGGTGTTCTTCCCTTGCGAAATAGGTGCTCAACTTCCGATAAGGTTCAACACCAACTTCAAATGCGAGGATTATGCTATACCTATTAACGGTCGTGTCGTGGGACTTGAATACAGCCAGTTGGGAGGTTGCCACGTTGACATTAAGATGAGCGAGGTGTAGGCTATGGCGAAGAAAGACCGCATATCAGAACTTGTCAGATTACTTTCCGGTGAAGGACAGAAAATTGTGGATAGCCAGTTGCAGAACAAAGGATATACGCACCGTTCTCACAACCTGCATGACAGTTACGGATGGGGAGTATATGTAAACCGAAAGTTGGTTGCAAGCGGTTTCCCGGCTATTCAAGCTACGAAAGGTAAGAAATGGTATGGTGAAACGATTAAAGGTCGTGAAGCGATTACAGATTTTCTGCGAAACAAGTATAAACCGCATGACGGTATAGACTTGGTAGTAGCTGTGGCAATGCCATACGGTGAAATAGTCGAAGACAAGTACAAGTATGAGGTGATAGCAACGGCAAGGGATGACGTTAAAAGACTTGCTTCAAAGTTTAAGAACGCAAATTTTGGGATAATAAGTCACGGTAGTTATTGATTATGGATAGCAAATATAAGACAACATCGAAAGTGGAGAACTTCTTTTCCATGCTGCTGACAAAAGCGGCTATATCCGATAACCTGTTTATCGGGAATATGCCTGCTACCGTTGACAGCAGTTGGAAAGAAATGGTGCTTGTTGATGTGCTTTCCATGAAAGATTACGGAGCTTATGCCAAAGGTTCTGCCAACGTGTTCTTGTACGCAAAATCAGTTGACAGCCACGGTACGAAGCCCGTGAAGGAGCTGTACAAAATGGAACTTGCGCTTGACAAGGTTATTGAATCATGCAAAGACCCCCATTATGTGATTGATGTAAATTTCCGTGATGCAGATTATGACCAAAATAGGAACTACTACTACAACGTGATAAATATAGAAGTGACAATAAGGTAAACAGATTATTAACAGGATAACATTTTTTAATTATGGCAGTAAACAATACTGGCGCAACAGCCAAAAAATTCATCAAGCCTTCTTACATCGTGGCAACTCTGTTCACTGGCTCTGAACAAGACGATGTGCCAAAGGGCGACTCTTATATCCTTGAAGATGTAGTTGAGGATACCACTTCAATCGCTCAAGACGATAACGATGTAAACGACATCGAGTGCGAAACTTCCGACAGCCCCATTCTTTCCATCGTGAAGCTTGGCAAATACCAATTTACAGCTGAGGTTGCAGATACACAAAAAGACCTATTGGTCGCTCTCATGGGATTTACGGCAGGAGCTACTGTCTCTACCAAATACTTTGCTCCTGCTCAATACAAGAAATTGTATGCAAAGATTGACGTAGTGTTTGAGGAGGGGGAAACGATGACTGCATTTGTGGTTCCAAAAGTCCAACTTAACTCAAAACTAATGCTTGAATCTTTGAACTCTAATGTGGGTCGTATCAACCTTGCAGGAACAGCGTATGATGCAAATATCGCTGATGGAGAGAAAACTATCAGAACGCCGTTTTATGTAGATTCAGCTTATACTTTACCCAAATAAAACTTGTTCATAATAGATAACTAGAGTGTTTACGGGCGGTAGGCTTATATGCCGCCGCCCTTCATGTTTATAATCATGGCAGTATATAGAGCAAAGAAAAAAGATACAGGACTAAAGACAAATGTTGTAACGGCTTGTACTCCTATATCTGATGAGTCAATGGAACGTTTGGCAAGGATAATGAATGACAGCCCAAGCATTGTAAAACTTCACGGTACGGAGTGGCGTATTAAAGGATTGAAGCCCGGTGTTCAATGGCTTATAGCCGAACAAGCGTGTCAGATTGTGAAGGGAGAGAAGTTAAGTATGGGAGATGTTATCAAAGAGTTCTCGGTAAATCTACCGGCAGTTGCACACGTGATAACGCTTGCACTTCTCAATGACAGGGACAGGATATTCTCTGATTATGAGAAAAAAGAACTATCAGATGACTACCACAAGGTCTTTGACCTTTTGATGTGGAGAGATTACGACATAAAGGACTGGGCATTATTGCTTGGTGAAATCCTTAACCTCATAAGCACGGATTTTTTTTTCGAGAGTACCAATGTGATTCAGACCGTGAGGGAAATGACCTTGACGAGGAAGACGAAGAAAACGGAACAAAACTGATAATATCCCGTACAGAGTGGGGGCAGATGATTGATTTTCTGCGCTCCAACACTTGGTGCTCTCGTGACGAATATTTATGGGGAATGACGGTTGGACAGGTCCGGTTAAGCTCGTTTGATTTTTCCCATGTAGAATACGGAAACAAGGACAAGAAAAAAAAGAAGGTCAGCAAAATAGGAAGTGTTGACGATTTGAAGAACTTGAATGATTTGGGTATGCCCATAATTAATAAAAAAGGATAACGATATGGCAAATAACGAAGCAGGAGCTTTCCTCAACATAACCCCTGATGTATTAAAGAAGTTGGATAGTTTCGATGAGAAGCTGGAGATGATAGAGAAGCACGCCCATACAGCAGCAGATGCATTGAAAAACGGGTTTGGCAGTGTGGTAATGGATACGAGTAAATTGGAAAGTGTGATTACTTCGTTAGCCAAAAAGATAGATGCTATAAAAGGTAATCCATTTGAAGGAGCAGGGAAAGGTGCGGAAGAGACTACAAGAAAGACTACTTCTCTGAACGAAAGCCTTTCACGTGCGGCAGATTTGCTAAACAGAATAGGAAACAATAAAATCGGAGAAGGTTCATTTGCTAACTTTAATATATCCGGATTGAAGCAGGGATATTCGGATTTGAAAAAATACGTTGAGAACATGGACTTGTCAAAGCCGCAACAAAAGGCTGCGGTAGAAGCCATGCGCTACATGAAGATGGAGCTTGACGAGCAACGAAAGACGGACGAGCAACGTGCCCAATCTAAAGAAAAAGAGACGGAAAGAAGAATAGCTGCTGACAGACGTGCTTATAAGGCTTCGGCAGATTTGGCAAAAGCACAAAACTACAAACAGAATACAACCGCACAGGGTGCGCTTGACTTTTCTAAAACAGCAAATACACTTCAACGGCAAATCACGGCAATAGAGTACCTAAAAAAAGCTCGTTTATCTTTGAATACTACCGATGCCAACTATAAAAGCACACTTGAACAGATAAACCAAGCCATCGCAAAACACAACCAAGCATTGACGGAAGCAGGAGTCAAATCACAGCAGCTTGCCACACGCCATCGCAACCTGATGGATACAGCCGGGCAATTAAGCCGTCAGCTTGCCTTGGTGTTCTCCGTGTCACAGATTGAAGGTTATATCAGCAAGTTGGCAAATGTACGTGGAGAATTTGAATTACAGCAACGTTCCTTGGAAGCTATTTTACAGAATAAGGCGCAAGCGGACCAGATATTCAACAAGACCGTCCAACTTGCTGTAAAATCACCATTCCAGATTAAGGAACTGGTTACATTCACAAAACAGCTTGCAGCATACCGTATTGAGAGCGACAAGTTATATGATACGACAAAACGACTTGCCGATGTATCTGCTGGTTTAGGTGTGGATATGGGCAGACTTATCCTTGCTTATGGGCAGGTCAAAGCGGCAGCATATTTGCGTGGTACAGAAGTTCGTCAGTTTACGGAAGCAGGTATCAATATGTATGGGGAGCTTCAAAAGTTGTTTAAAACAAGAGACCAAGCAGATTATACCACGGCACAGATTGTAGATATGATTTCAAAACGTAAGGTTACATTTGAGGATGTTGAACAAGTGTTTGAAAACTTGACTTCCAAAGAGGGTATTTTCTACAATATGCAAGAAATCCAAGCTGAAACTTTACAAGGTAAAATTTCCAACTTGAAGGACAGTATTGATGTGATGCTTAACTCCATCGGTAAAGCTAACGAAGATACACTAAAAGGTTCTATTGATTCAATTAAGGTATTGATTGATAATTGGGAAACAGTTGCTGAAGTGGCAAAGACGTTTGGTGTCGTAGTAGGATCATTGCTATTAGTACCTAAAATAAAAGCTATTACCAAAGAAGTAAGCTTATTATCTTTTGCTTTAACAAAAGCAGAAACTTCATTACGCTCTTTAGGGCTTGCTTTTAAATCATCTCTTCCATTAATGGCTCTTGGAGTAGCCTTACAACTTGTTAATGAGTTGTGGAACGTTCATTCCCAATATAACAAAATGTTGAGAGAAAGTAGCAACAAGTATTATACTGCTCAGTTAAGGGTAGGAGAAATAGACGAAATAGCTAAAAATAACACAAGGGACGCATTGTCCTCCCTTGTGAAAGAGATGAATAATGAAGGATTTGAAATACAGATAAAGCCCAATATATCAGAAAAAGAAGCAAAAGAGCAATTTGAAGAGTACAGAAAACAATATACAGACTTTTTAGAAGATATTAGAAAAATTGAAGCTAATTATGCAGAAAATAGGAAGAAGGGATGGCTGATAGGGGATGATGATATTGAAACTGATTTAGACGAGTATGAGAACTCTTTCAATGATTTTATAGCGAAAGGTAATAAAATACAAGCTGAACTATTAAGGCTTTCAGAAGAATCAACTTCCTTGGGTAAAGGAGCAAAAGAATACATACAAGAACTTGTAAAGGGGAAAAAAGAAGGAGAGGATTTAATCGACTACTACAAAAGGCTTGCGGACTATTTGGAGAAGTTACAGAACGGGGTCCTTTTTGCAGGTAAGAAAAGTTCTATCGCTAGCTCGTTTCTTGGAACAAGGAAAGATTGGGAGAAAGATAAAGAAAAAGCAGTTAAAGAAATACGTGAAATATTTGATTCTGTAAATGATGAGGTAATAAAAGGTAATAAGACAAGGGAACAATTTAAGATTTTAATCAATAAAGGAGAATTTTCCAAAGAATGGTCTGATATAAAGAAGCAACTTGCATACGATATATATAATTTGGGAGATATAAAAGTTCCTCTTAGACCAGGGGTAAATAAAGAAGAACCTGAATCAGACTCCAAACATAAACGTGACATATTAGCAGAGCGCATTTCTCTTATTAAAGAGCTTAATAAGGAATACGAGAAGCTGAGCAAGGTAATGGGCAGCGATAAGGCTGCTAAGACTGTTATGGAGCGTTATGCAGATTCTCTCAAAAACGTGAATATGCCAAAGAACATCATTGGAGATGCGTTTTTGCCAAACAAGCAGAATACAGCAAAAGCATTGCAGGAAATTTCAAAGATAATCACAGATTTTAGGAAGAAGCAAGGTGCTATAAATGATTCATATCAACTGCTGGATAGCGATGATGTAGAAAATATTAAGAAACAGCTCGACAAGACCAAAAAGAATATTGAAGCCATGTTCAACGGATTGGACTTGCACAAGAAACTGAAAGATGCAGGATTGTCCGAAGCGGAGGTGCAACAGTTGTTTCCCGGACTTGCAAAGACGTTGGATGATGTTCAGAGAAGCATTGATATTGAGTTTCAAACGAAGTATGCTGACACATACAAAGACCCGAATACTCAACAATACAAAGATTATCAAGATGCAATAAAGGAGATTGACCAACAGCGTATCAAAGAACAACAAGATACTGCCGAAAGACTTATTAAATCGTACAAGGCACAACTTTCTGAACAGCTACAGCTTGACGAGCAGTATTACAAAGACTTAGAAGAGATACGTGATAAATTCCAAAACGCTCCAGATTTACAAAAGAGATTGGAAGAAAATGCGACTAAGATGTACAATCAAAAGTCAGCTAATAATGCATGGAAGGAATTTACTTCATCGGACAGTTATCTTAACTTGTTTGACAATATAGAATACTATTCCACTGCCGCATTGCAAAGCATGAAAGATAAGCTTGTGAAAATGCGTGAGGAATTAAAAGACTTGTCACCTACAGAGTTGAAGCAAATAATGGAGCAAGAAGAAAAACTTGACAAACAGCTTAACCAAAGAGACCCGTGGAATAAGTTAACAAAATCTATCAAGGAATATACAAAGCTTCGTAAAGAAAATGCAAAAAATGAGAAGGACGAGGCTAAAGCGAGAGATTTGCAAGCAAAATATGAGAAACAATTACGCACGCAAAGTAAAATAGTAGCAGAAAAGAAAGCAGCTTATGAATCCGCTACTGAAAATATAGATGCAGCACTTGAAGAATATGAAGTTGAAAAAAATAACTACGATTTATTAGTTGATAAAAAGAAGGAGCAAGACAAGATAATAGCCGGATATGATGCTGCTAACAGGGCTTTGTCGCAACAAGCTCAAAAATTACAAGGAATAATCCAATCTCTTGGTAAGATTGACCTTGGTGGAGGTATGGTCGAAAGTATATCGGGTATTACAAATTCGGTATCAGACTTTGCTCACATGTTGGAGGATAGTTTCGGTGTTGCAATAGGAGAAGACCTTTATGAAATTTTAGATGGTGTAGGTGCATTATTCGGTTCTCTTGAAAGTTTTGACATAACAAAGCCAATAAGTAGCTCTCTGAATGTACTCACCGGACTTGGCAAGACAATCGGTAGCATATTCGGCATTGGCAATAAGAACAAGAAGAAAGAACGTGAAATCCAACGGCAAATAAAGAATATAGAATCACTTGGTAGGGCATACGATGAGTTAAAGGAGAAGATGGAAGCCGCTTGGAGTGCAGATGATCTTCGTACACAAACCAAAGATACAATAGCCAATTTAGACCAACAGATTGAATCATATGAAAATATGATTAACTCAGAAGAGGCAAAGAAAGATTCTGATAGAGGACGTATTGATGAATGGAATGATGCTATAAATGAACTGAAAAAGACAAGACAAGAAATTTTAGACCAACAGAAATTAGAATTAGGAGGTATAGGTGGGGAGTCAGAATATAAGGATGCCGCCTCTTCATTTGTTCAAGCATGGATGGATGCTTTCAATGAAACAGAAGATGGACTAAAAGCCCTTAATGAAAACTTTGATAGTTTTATTGAAAATCTTATCGTCAAACAAGCTACAATGAGACTTGCGCAAGGGCGTTTGAAGGAGCTGTTTGAGAAAATAGATGAATCTGTTACAGAGGGAAGCGTAGGAGGGATTAACCTCACTAAAGAAGAGCTTGCAAACATCCAGGCTCTTGGAGAAAGCGCATTGAAAGGATTAAATGAAGATTTGCTTGCGCTTATGGAAACATTAGGATACAAAGGCACAAGTGTAGGGCAGAAATCTGAATTGTCGGCACTCCAACAAGGAATACAAGCCATGAGCGAAGAAACCGCTGGGGAACTTCAAGCCCTACTGAATTCGATACGTTGGTTCGTAAGCCAGCAAACCACTGACGTAACAGCAATCCGAAACATATTAGAATCTGAATACCTATCATCAGGCGATGGAAGTTCAAATCCTATGCTCATAGAACTTAAATCACAGACAGAGTACTTAAAATTAATGAGCGATAACTTTGAAAGTATTCTTTCGTATAGTGGCAATTCCAAAGGGCGTGGAATAAGAGTGTTTATGCAATAGGTATTAATACAAAGGCACTCCGCTTGCGATAAGTAGAGTGCCTTTTCATTTGAAACGTTGGTCAATCCTCAACGTGCTCTTATGCTAATATGTGGCAATTAGTCCATAATATTAGCTCTCTTGAATTTCTTCATCCATAAACGCCTTGATTTCTTCCAGCCGCTTAATTCCGCGTTCTGCTTCTTCCTTGTCGTCCATGCAGTAGGATATTTCTTGGATGATAGATTGTATGTTATCGGATTCGCCGATTTCACCCATCAACTTATCAATCTTCACATCCGCATCGGCAATTTGTTCCTCAAAGTTTAATCTTGCCACTTCCAATGCTGAATTAACTCTTTTTTCACGTGACATACACTTAATGTCTTCCATTTTGCCTTTTAAGTAGGCGGTTATTCTTTTCATTTTGTTATAAATTAAAATTAAACTTAATATGCTTACGTTTGTATCTCATTACTTCACCTATGGATAATCGTCTAATGTGGCGACCCAAATAACTAACTGGTGAACAAGATACCTTATACCTATAATCACAGAAATAGGAATCATAATTATAGTCTATTATTCTCCCGATTAATCCGTCATTAATTTGTACATAATCACCAACATTAAAATGTTCTCTACTCATATTTATTGGCTTATTATGTGTACCCTGTTCAATTCCCTTAGCAGTTTCTCATAATCCGACAGGTGTGTAAGTATGTAGCAAAATCTGCTTTTGCCTACATCGTCTGTATTGAGAGAAAATGTAAGGTCTGATATTGCCTCCATCATGCAGCTCTGTCTTTCTCTGATGTTGTAACCGTCCTTGCTTTGAATCTCTTTGATGGTATCAAGAGCATCTTTGCTAATTTCTATTTTTACAATTTTCATATTGTTTGTTTCCATGATTGAATGATTTTATGTATGTTCTGATTGTTAGTATTTAGTATTCAATTATTTAGCGTTAGTAGTCCATGTGTTTTATGAGAGCAAGTAATCTGCCCAAATTCCGATAAATTGCAAGCCTGCATAGCTCGCAAGCCAGCTTGTACGGAACAAACAAGGCTTGAAGCACCGTCCCAAACGAGAATCGGTGTTACCGTTTCCTCTTCACCAGCCATAAACTCAAACAGTGGTGAATATAACTTCGCACCTTTTACAATTTTCAACTTGCCACCCTCGTTAAGCGCATCAGCAATAATACGCAACTTCATATACGCCACAACATCCTTTTCAAGATTTGAATACTTCTTCTCCCATTCCTCTACGCTTTCTTTTATTCCTACCTCACGGAGCGCATCCGCAAAGGTCTTCACACGTTCTGTAATAGGATTCTCGTCCACTATTTCGATAACTATTTTCCCATCCACTTCTTTCTGAACTGCTCTTTTCCCATAGGGAATTTTGATTGATATTTCCTTCATATTTCTTAATTTTTTAGACATACCTCTTGCTGTCCGCATAAATGCGGATAACGTAAGTAATTGGTTTATAAACTAATGGTTATTCGTTCACCTTAAAGACCTCATTCAATACCTCGTCAGGGTACACGCTCACTTTTCCCCATCGGACATCGTTTATCTTCGTAACCTCTATTCCTTTTCTCTTGCAGATGGAGGTTGCCTTACGACCCATAGCCCCGTACTTGGTCACGTCCAGTTTGATATTGTTCCGGGTTATGAACGCCACGATTGTTGACTGCTTGAGGTCGGTTGTGGTCCTTTGCTTGATTTCTGTAAGTTCGCTTTGAAGCTCTTTCGTCTTTGCTTCAAGTTCCTTCATCTTTCGCTCGTTCTCCACGTTCATCTGTGCGAGTTGGAGGAACATTTCGGCTTGGGAGAGTTGTTTTGAAGCCATAGGTTTCTCCTTTCCTGTTTCAAGTGCTTCCCAGCGGATAACCAATTTCGCACGGGCTTCATCGTTAAACTTAGTGGCAATGTAAAGGCATTCGGTCTTGGTGAGGTTGTAACATGGGCGCTTCTCGCCTTTTTCGTCTGTGTAATTAACGAGCTCAAATTTGCGCCCGTTGATTTTCTCCCATGCTGGCTCCATATTACGAATATCACGCATAATATTCTTGTGAGCCTTTCCTGTAACTTCTGCGATTTGCAGTGAACTCATCGTTTCTTTGTTCATTAACTCATTCATGACTGTAAGCATTTAAGTCATTATAGACAACAGAAAAGCGGTTGCCATATACGCTGCTTACAGTCCAACATACTTTGCCCCGAAGAACAAAACAATGACTACGTATAGACAACCGCCTAATATCATTAAGTATCGAGCATAAAAAATGCCCAATAACCATTGAGCAATTAACCGCTGCTCTGCGAAGCAATAAAGTTTGCCGAACTGTAAGCACCGCAAAAATACTTCTATTTCTCATATTTACAAATAAATTCTTCATTTTTCTTTTATTTTTGGTTATAATATTGGCTGTCGGGCATTGAAACCGACTGCCAAATGATTGTTTAATAATACTATGCTGCGGGATTTAATTCTCCCTTAATCTGCCTTATTGCTTTCTTCATGTTCCAATCATTTTCATATAGAACAATAATGAAGCGTCTACCTTTCTGCGTCCATACAGTATATGTGTTGGTATGGGTATTACCTCTTTCACTTGTGAAAATATTGGTTCTCGTTTCATGCATACCCCATTTGTCGTATGGTGATTTTAAGAGCCACTGCCCCGACTGTTTGAACTGTATTCCAAGTTCTTTCAGTTTGTTGTTCAGTTTTTCTGCCGACATCCCTATCTCTTTTGAGATTTGAGTGGTTGTCATGGCATTGACGCTCAACAGATGGTTGTCGTAGTAACTGACTTTTGGTGCAGATTGTGTAAGCTCTTTCTGTTGGAGTTCGATAGTTTCCTGTTGCTGTTGGACTTCTAATGCAAGAGCTTGATTTTTCTCGTATTGGTCTGCCCATGCACGGGCGGCTTCGGCAGGATTATTAAAATTTGGGAGTTGAGGTTGGAGTGATGCGCTTCCAGTAGTTAATAACTCCTCTATCTTATCATCTACCCATATAGCAAAATCAGTGGATAATTTTTGAGCGACACGGATAGCAACACGATGATGTGCCCATGTACCTTGTTCTCTTCCATCTGAATGATTCCCTTTTGTAACTTGCAGTAAATCAAGTGAACTACAATTTTGTATTTCACTCATTCGTGCTACATAATCGCTTAACTCCTTTGAGTTTACAATGTGAGAAAGATTCTTGTCAGGAAAAGGTTTTGCAAAGTCTGTAAGGCATACAAGAATATACCCATTCATTTTGCGCATTCTTACACTATTCCCATTATAAGAGAAGATTTGCCCCATGTCGGAAGGGCTTGCCGTACCTAACACAGCAACGCTATTGCTGTTTGAGTAATTTTCATTCAACTGTCGCATAATAATGAAAATTAAAAGTTAATAAATAAAGAAAGCAGAGAATTTCTCCAACTTGCGACAGTTCCATATCGGCTTTGGGGCGAATATGTACGGAGAAACCTCTGCTTATATTTTAAGCAATACTTCAATATCGGGCATAAAAAATCCCCAATCCGAATATGATAATAAAACTGTCGCACTGCAAATGCGACAACAATTATATAAATCACCAAACAAAAACAGATATTTTTTGTAGCTTGTGCGATGGTTAGAGCACGTGCCATGATTTCTTCAGGAGATTCTTCTTCGGTAGTGGCAATGTAGCCGCCTGTCTTGCGGATGGACTTTAAAATCTCCTTTACGCCTTTCTTAAATTCTTTGGCAATTGGCTTGCGGGATTGCATGAGGACTTCGTATAAGCCATCTTCGGTTAAGAACCAAACTTGCTGATTTCCACCAAGGGTGTCAACAATGTTGGCAACCTTTTCTTCTTCATCTACTGATTGCAACATCATAGTAGTGTTATAACTACCATTACTTCGCTTTGCATAATCAATGCACTCTGCCACTTCTTTAGCAAGGAACAACGGATTTTCGGCAGTTCCGTAAACCGTGAATTTGTGCCCAAGCAACTCAGTTTCGCTTAGGACTTGAATAGGTTCTGTTCGCATAACAAAAAAAATGCACCTACTACGAGCTGCGAACAAAACCATAGGATTTTATTTGTGGACGTTTCCGTTACCACACTCGGTAGGTGCAATATCTTAATATAAATAAAGATAATACTCGATATGTACTGGCAAAAAATAAACTCCAATGATGAAGTCATAGGAGTTTGCCGCCCCTATAATTTTGTTCGCACCGCAAAGGAAAGCATTTATTTTGGAACTGCAAAACCTTGCGGTATGTTTTTGAACACAAAATGAAAAATCACTTTATTTTCCTACCATGCTTGCTTCCAATACACATAAGTTTTGCGAAGTGATAAGCCTTTTCATATAAAACTGCATTATCAGAAAAATCAGGGTTGTCCTCTAATTCTTCAATAATACATCTACATTCATCTATAATTCCATTTTCCCCTTTACTAATCTCGTTCAGTGCTTCCATAAACTCAACCTCTCCACCTCTTACGGATTTTACATAGTAGTATTCATAATTAGACCTATCGTATCCTCCAAAACTATTTTGACCTCTTGCATTAAATGACAGTACACATAAGCTATCATTGTTGATAATCGTTTTCACATTATCAATCTTAACAGATTCTGGATTCTTTGCCATTTCAAGAATGGTTTTCTTCATTTGTTTTTTGGCTTTACTTTCAAGTCCGCTACTGCACGAAACCAAAGCCAATGACGCAATAATCAATAAAAATAATTTCATAATACCTTATTTTATTCGTTAATATATTACCAACCCATTTCATCCATTTGCCTTAGTTGCTCTTCCTGCTCCTTACTCCCTTGGAAGTGAACTTGTTTTCCTCCGTCCTTTGAGTTATATCCGTCACCTTCTAAATATCTTATCCTCGCCTTACGTTCCAACTCGGCAGCTTCTTTCATACCCATATCTCGGAGTTTCTTTTCTCTATTTACGCTATTCCAGTACTCTTTATCATCTTTATCCATTGTTCCACGACCACGGACATTATCCCCATCGCTATTAGAACTATTAGAATGGCTTCCTCCAAATAATGTTTTTTGAAATTCTCTTTTCAATGCAAGAGCCTTACCATTAAGAGCCATTGCGTATGGGTTTAGTGTGCATACCACCATATATGATAAACTGCGATTGTCAAGAATACAAGATAATAACAAAGAATCGTTCACGTAATAATGGTCTTCCCTATCTAAAATCGGATGTCCTATCATCTCTTTCATCTCTGATAAAGGGAAATTTTTATATTCAGAATAAAGTGTATCGAAACTTATCCCCAACCCATAATTATCCATAATATTCTTTGCTATATTCTTTTCACCTTTGCTTCTTAAATCACCAAATCCTCTTATTATACAGAGTTTACCTTCATAAAATTCCAAAGATAATTGACTTATACCATTCTTTTCTGCTATGAAAAATCTCCAGTCTTTTATATCTGACTTATAATTATCGTTGTTTATTAGTTCAACAAATTCACTTAAAGTATCAACAACATCATATCCCATAGATTTGCATTGCAGAGCTACTTTATCATAATCATCACCCATAGTGAATCCATACACCCCCTTTATATTTGAGCTTTTGGCTTTCATTTCTTCTAATGAATCAAATCCTTTATGTGAATCACACGCCACAAAATCCAACGCAAATAAAGCTAATAATAAAATCTTTTTCATACGATATATTTTTTAGTTAAACGTCGCAAAATTACCACATAATCTACAATGGAGCAAAAAAAGAGGCATGTTAGAAAGCAAAGTGCCCATTAACGCTAACTCTAAGGACCCGGATTTACGTGTAGTTATGCAATAAAAATGAAGCGGTAGGATGTTCTCTTACCGCTTCATACGTATAATAAATCTGTTATTATTTACTTCCGTGGTCGTATATATCACCGAATTTAGCTTCTATGAATATAGGGTATATCACACAGTCCATTATTAGACATACGAAAGGGCGGTTATCGCCACTATATCTGAAAACAGCAAGTTCTTTAATATCCTCTGTGATTATTGCAGGAAGGGATGTTGGCTTCAACTGTTTGATTGGTATCATTTCAAAACCATATTGGTGTTTCCCGGAAACGTTTATATCTTTCCAAGTAAGACAGCACAATTTTTGCATCCTCGTTACAAAATCCTTGAACACACTATTATCACATCCTTTTAAAGATGTTTTCATATCCAAGTACTTAAAGCAGAAAAGAGGTTCTTTGCTTCTCGCATCAACCTCTTTTTCTTTTAAATTAGGCTTTACATCTTTATGCTTTAACTTAAACTTGCCACTCATTTATGCTTCAATTTGTGTTTTGAAAAACGCCATCATCTTATCACGGCTTATTACAGAGTTTATTTCCGTGGTTTTCCAAGGAGATTCTTCATGTGTCATTTTCATCAAGGCTACAGCAGAAAACTGGTTGTATTCCTCATAAACATTGTTGAAAAGTTCTTCTTCATCATCTGATAAAGATATACCTTCTTTTGAAGTTGATATAGAATTGGATTCAAACGATTTATATTCCTTATATACAGAAGGGACAACCGGTCCATATTGCCAAGCAACAATATCCTCATCAAACAATGGTGTTCCAAAATATGCCAAATGGAAACCTTGTTGGTAATACATCATCTTCTGCAATTTCAGATTTGATATAGTATCACCATGTTCCAAATCTGTTTTGGATATAATTTTATTTGCGATGTCTAATGCTTTGTATGCCATAATACTAATGAGTTATTTGTAAAAAAACAAAGGGTAAGCATACCTATTATTCAAGGACAAGCTGCAAATACAGCTTTAAGGTATGCGTAGCCATGAGCGTAATTATGATGCAAATATAGAGGCTAAAATTTGTATTGCAATGGATTTCTTATTTAATTTATACATGTTTAATAGCATACAACAAAAATCCCCGAACGCTACGAACGGGGATTACATTATCCTATTTTTAATGTTTTTACATTGATTGTCAGAAAAATCACGGTGGTTATACAAAAATAAGTGTTCTATTTTTCAGATTCATCTTGAAATTTCAATGGCTCGCAACTACCCAACCTCGCTAAATTGATACTCTTACATACCCATTCAAACAAATATGCAGACGGCTCGTCTCCGTGTTTCATTCCTATTGCGTTCTCTATTCCATCAACTACATGGCTCGCTTCATGGCAAACAAGCCCCATCCTCATATCAGTTTTATTGCGGAATATCACAAGTATGCCTACCATATTAGTGTCATTCCGTACAACTTCCGTTAATGTCAATCCGTCCCATTCTGAATTTGCCTCAAAACTTAATCTTTTGTCACTTCCGTTTTCGTGAAAATATCTATTAATGTAATCCTCATCAGAACCTATGTACACCCATAAATTTCGGGGGTATATTACAGGGTCAAACTCGTATAATAAGTTTTTCTTACTCATAGTTTCACCTCCACTTCTGCCACATACACCTTATATATTTCATGTCCCAACTCGTCATAAACCACTCTTCTCACAAAGCCGACATCCGAAACTTGAACTCCGGTTTCATTTTCAAACCCATTCAAAAGAACAGCTATCTTTTCGCCCAACTCCTGCTTCTTTTGCTTTATCTCTTCAACATTCATGTCAATTGTCAGTTTTCAAATATATATTCTTCAATTCGTCCTTTTTTAAAGATCCGTACTTTATTGCACGGTCTATACGCTTACGGGCATTACCATCCTTAGATTTTGCACTATTTTTAGAATTATCTTTAGATATAATCAGTTTAACCAACTCGTTCAAAGGGATAGGCTCTGCAACAGCTCTATCCCAAATAGAAGTGAAAAAATCTTTTGCAGGTTTTCCCATAAGTAATTTCTTTTCCGTTTCATCACCAACCTTTTCAAAATGAAGGTAAGGTTCCGAAATAATATTGAAATATGGCAGGAGCGACTTTTCATCCGGTTCACTCACCATGCGAGTTTTTAGTAGTTTTAGATAACGTCCTCCATTCCTTGTACGTCCTATGGCAAACACCCCGTCCGCAAAGTTGGAAAGAAGCTTGCTCCCTGCCATATTGGTTTTAGACAAGGGCTTCCATTCCTCAATCTTAGGCGTATGCGCTATTACCATGATACTGATTTTCAGCTCACGCTTCAATCTTGTAAGACCGTCCATAATAGCACCTGCGAACTCCGCTTCTGCTGTCTGCGTAGAAAGATAGGAAAGATTATCAAGTATCATAACCTTTGCACCTGTATCAATCAGCTTGTCTTTTATGCCGTCAATCACGTTCATGTTAAAATCTTCGCTGTCCACTTCTTCCGATATGGTGCATCGGATAAGCGACTTCGGGAAATCCGCATTGCAGTACCTTCTTGCAAGCTGCCTGTCCGATAACTCAAAGTCGAAGTACAAAACGGTTTGAGGACTTACCTCCACCTCCGTACATTCGCTTTCCCCTTTGGCTATCTCGTAGGCTATCTGCGTGGCAAGAATGGATTTACCTATTCCGCTATCGGCAAATAAGAATACAAGCTCGTTCTCCCACCAAAAATCGCCCCAAAGCCTATGAATAGGAGGCTTTTTCTTACCGCCCTCAATGACTGACTGCATATCGGAAGAGCTGAACAATGGTATTTGTTCAACCATATCTCCATCATCGGGAATATCGCTACCTATTTGCTCAAACCGTTCTATGTCGGCTTGTATTTGCTCTTCTTCTATATAATTCATTGTTTTTTAAGCTCCGTTTTAGCGAATACTAAATTTTGTACTTCTTCTTCCCATATATCACCTTCGTTTCCTTCAAAGTCAAGGTAAACGGTATCATTCGGGCTTGCCCCATTGATGCTTGAAAATATTCCGACTATCTGCATGGGGATGGAAAGCCTTTCTCCCTGTGGGGAGCGGAATTTGATATGAACATAGTTGCCTATTTTTAAGTCTGTTGTTTTCATAATCTGATTTTTAAGCAAGGTGCGCCAGCATTAACCAACGCACCCGTTACTTTTTCTACACGTGGCAGATAGGCTATTCTTTCAGAAGTTTTACACGTTGATTAATGATATTCAAATACTCGCCCATATACTCACGTTGAGCTAAAAGCAATCTTCTTTGATTTTCATCTTTAACCGATTCCTCAAATTTTGGAGATTCAACGAACAGACAGAGCTTCTCCAACTTTGCTGCCAAATCCTTCTGTTCAATTACCAATCGGTCAAGAAATGAATCTGCACACTTATATGCTTCTTCAAACGGTTTTACTGGCGACCAGCTTTCGTATCCGTCTTCATAACGAACATGATAACCCTCATCGTCAAAATTTTCCGTTGACGGTTTTTCTCTAAGAAGATGTTTTCCCCACGCGTCACCTCTTGTCATAGGTTCTGCTTCAATCTGTTTTGTCCCAATGTACTTTTTCATATCAATTAATATGGTTTAATTGTTTCTTGATTCATTAATTTCGCCATAAAATCATGCTTCTCTTGTTCGGTTGCTTTTCGCACATCACCTCCCCACATGAAATTTCTAAACCCTATACTCTTTTTAATTTCCCCGTCATTCCAACCTATAAGAATACCATAACCGTCACCAGTCACGCATCCGTTATAAATGAAAACTCTTTTATCTATCGGATTGTACATTTCCGATTCTTTACTTGATGGGATTCCATACAGAAAATCACCAATACAATATTCTGTTTCTTTCATATTTTCTTATATTTAAGTCCGAAACAAACCTTAATCATAAGCCTTCTGAACAATCCTATTTTATCATAAACGGGAATACTTGACCTTGTCGGCTCATGCACAATATAGCCAATCACCTTAACCGGTTGTTTAACATAATAATTATCCATAATAATCAATTTTTAGCCCATTCGGACTTAGTTATACAATTCATTGACTTAAACCTGCCGGTCACTTTATTGTGACCGTATGAGTACACATAGCAAGTGCCTTCTCCGGTAATGTTAACAGTAGATTTTGCACCCACATACAGCTTGCAAACGTTCCCTTTCGGAACATGGAACTCAACCTTTGAAGCAAGCACCGTAGTAAGCGTGCAATCCTGCTCTATTTGCCCGTTAAAGTCCACATACAGGCACGAAGTATATCCGTCCTTGCTCCGCTTCCATTTGCTATTAATATAGTCAGAAAACGTTCGTTTCATATACTGAATATCCATACCGAATCCAAAGCTATGAGCATCTGTCAACAGCTCCACACCGTTTGAATCCAAAGCTATATCCATTAACGCTTCCTTACTTGTAGCTACGTCCCATTTATTCTTATATCCAGTGCAAAGACCGAGCATCATGACATTACGTTTAAAAGAAAGTAAATCATTCATAAAATTGGGAATTTTTTTAGTTCAACTTCTATAAGCTCTTTTATCATCATTACGGCATTGTCCGAATCAGGAATGCTCTTATAAGTCTTTACGGACCGTATAATGTTCCTGCTGCTAATTTTTGAGTGTTTGGCAATATTACCGTATGAGATTCCGAACCTGTTATGCAATACGGCAAAAACTGCACCTCTCGCAATCCTCCCTGTAAGAATAATATTTGTCCTTCCTTCATAGATAGTTGAAGGATATACAGGGTCCTGATTGCAGAATACTTTATTTACGCAATCACACACGATACGCTCAACTTTTCTTATAACGCCCGATTTTAAAGAATCCTTTTCTTCTGACATACTTTTCTAGTATTTTCTTTTGGTCTTCATTAAGTATTTCTCCGCATATATACATGTTTCCAATAACAGCCTTCTTAAAGTCTGTCACCTTATTACCTATGCTTAGTCCAAGTCCACAATCAATACCTTTATATACAGCAGGAATAAGCACATGAGTATTTATCTTTCCTTTTACGGGTATTGCATTAATTTCAAACTTGACTTGTCCATGTCTTATCCGTATGCCTCCAGTTTCCCAGTCAGGCAAGAATATACCCTTAGTAACCTCCCCGGTTTCCTTGTCCTTGAAAGATACCCACTTCGCACCCGGATGATTACCTATATTGATATAGATACGGTAAGTATTATCAGGATTATACCTGTCTTTCCTCGGTTTCAACACTTCCATCGAGTACCTCCTTAGCCTCTTCTGCCATGATAACCTTCTGCTCAAATTCAGCATTCGCCTTTAAATCTTCTTCAGGTGGCGTAGTGTTCATTGCTTTATTCAAATCTTTCATCTGACCTTCCATCCACTTCATATAATTTTCGGCTTCTTTCTGCGCTTCATTAATATCTGTGAACACAGCCATAGGCTTGATAAGGTTCGCTTCGGTAAGCACCTTCATACCGTCCAAGAACTCCTTGTTGGTGGAAGTAGTTTCCCCGAACATTTCATTCTCTTTGTCTTTGATGGATTTCTTGAAGTCCACCATATACTTCAACCACGCATAGAGAGATGTTTCATGTGCCACACCGTCCAATCCCACAGCGTACGGGGTAGTGAACACCCGGAATCCTGTGTAGTTCTTAAAACAGGCATATCCTTTCGTGATTACAATCTCAAACGAGCCGAAGTTTTCTCTCTCCAACACATCACTTTCTTTGATGATGAATTCAAATCCTTGTTGTTCCTTGTTATTTGCCATACCTTATTCCTCCGTTTTAGTCTTTCTACCTCTCTTCGGTCTGAACGCTGTCTTAGCGTCCTCGACCTCGATAACACACTCTCCTTCGTCCTCAATTGTCGCCACCGCCTCATTCTCCTTCAACACTTCCTCAACAACCGGATTAGCCGCTTCCTCCGCTTCATCAACAACAGACTTCCCGAATCTAGGCTTCTCCTGGTTCATGTTCAGCTTCTGCATATCCATCGCATACTGCAACTGGTACACCTTGAACTTCTCATCGTCCGAATCAATGATGTCGTCCGCTGCATCAGCATAGTGCATGGCGATAGTTCGTCTGTTTGCTTTCATAGCCATTCCCAATGCCTCTTCATCCACGTACATATACGGATGGATGGAGATAAGACCATCAATGGGAGAAAGCCGCCCGAATGTCTTCTTGTACTGGATAAGTCCGTCAGCCCTTTGTTCAACAATGGCATAGGCATTCATAAGGTTTTTCTTCTTGATAAGGGCGATAGCCAATATCCAAGTAAGCCCCAGTTCGGGATTGAACTTCTTGGGCAAATCCTTGCACTTCGCAAAGGATAATGCTTCCGATAAGGTTTCTGTTTCTAAAAACATAGCAATATAGAATTTAATTGTTATTCGTTAGGAAAAGTTTCGTCATATCCGAAGGAATGCCCGTATACGTTCTTGAACGTAAATGTCACTTCCTTGTATTTCTGTCCGTAAAGGGTGTCGCTTTTAGGTTCTGTGGCTCCTGAAAGGTACATAAGGACCTTTCTCTTCCTCGCTGTATCACGGTAGGCAATCTTAGAACCGGTAATGAAAGTCATAAAGTCATGGTAAGACTTATCATCCTTGGTATCATCCTCCAAGAATATCAATGTCAGTTTTATAGTTGTCTGCTTGTGTGCCGGTGTGCTGGAAATATACACCTCCGCCTTGCTTGTCTCGGCAAAATCCTCTGCATACATATTTGTAGGCTCTCCATACGAATTAAGACCTGTACATTCTTTATACCTTAAACCTGGGAAATCTGTTTCCAAGTCTTTCCAACCGGCACCAAGCTCGCCATAATGCATCATATAAAACTTGTATTCATTCATGTTATTCTATTATAATACACGCAAATATAATAATTTAAATTCATATATTAAAGCTTTACTTTAATATTTATCACTGTGATATATTTAAATCCGCTTTAATATTGAGCTTTTAATCTTAAAAGTAAAAGAATACTTGAAATATACCTTGCATTGCATAGTACTACCTCATTGCATATTAGACATACCCTATATAAATAAAGGAAAAATGTCTAATCCAAAACCCATAAAAAAGAAAGTAACATAAAGAAAAAAGTGAGCGACAGCGAACACCGCTCTCCCTTTTATTATGAATATAATGAAAGGGGTTCATACACATACTGCATAGAGAAGCATCAACGTAAAACAATAACTCATATAATATAATAATATTATGTTACAGTTTGTGCATCTTGATTTGGATAAAATATTCAAACAATTAGGAAGAGAGAAAAAATCAGAAAAAAATTAAAAAAAATGAGAGAGGACGGATGTTTACGGTTGCACTGGTGTATGGGGGGGGGAGGGGCATAGCGCGTTCATGGTTGTACTGCCTGTGTTGTACTACAACGGTTTACAACGCTCGTTTGCTTCGTTGCATGTGGCTTTAATATGCGCGATATAGGCGAAGAAAGGTAAATGCGATACATTGTGAAGGTGAAAATATAACGATTCTATATGGCGTTATATTGGCTTATAAACGTATGTTATGGAGCATGTAATTTATTTATAATTGCTTACAAAATATCATGCGTTTTATTTGATATTGTGATAAAAAAGCGTTATCTTCGCAATGTGAAAGGGAAAGGATAACGTAATTAAATCCTATCCTTTCGTAGGGGCAAATGTTAACGCCCAAAGCGTGTTGTTAAATGTTGGAATAAAAAGAGAGCTTTAACACGGCAATGTTAAGGCTCTCGTAAGTTGGGAATACTTAAAGTAGTACTCTCCAGGTACGGAGGCAAAAATACTTCTTTAACTTCTCACTTGCAAATATTCTCCCATTTAATTTTTGATTTGTTGTTTCGGTTATAAAAAAGGTGTAACAGTTGGAAGCCTGCTACACCTGGATAGGTGGAATAATCCACCGAAAGCGGCTAACTTTCATTAGCCTATAAAACCGTTCGTTTATGGAAATAAGAGTCTGTATTCGTGTTTGGTTCTTTAAGCCTTTGATTATTATAATCAAGTTTTAAAGTTCTCAAACGGTGGGTAATGTAAGGCGTTACCCGCCAACGGTTTTTAATTCCATGGCGCAAATATAGCCGTAATTCTTCAATAATCAAAATCACGCTGTAATGAATTGAAATATTAACATTAAACATTATAGCATTATGAAAGCAATGAGTTTTTACACCGCAAATGGTTGGGCTGGCTCAAACTATGACAGCAAATTAAGTACTAAGGAAATCGCTGCAAAGGTTAGATCCTATGCAAAGAAGAATTTCCCGGGCTTTAAGTTCTCTGTTCGCTCTGAATGGAGCATGTCCGCGAATTTAATGGCGGTTGAATTAAAAGCCGGTCCTTGTGTTCCTTTCATTGGAGGATCAAGAAGCGCGGAACGTGGTTATATGTCCACGATGTCCAGCGTGAAGGCATGGAAAGACGAGTTAACCCCGGAAATATTTAAGGCTCTGGACGCTGTTACGACTTATGCAAGTTCTTTCCGTTACGATGATTCGGACGGCATGCAAGACTATTTTGATACTAATTTTTACTTGAGTATAGAAGTAAGCGATGAATATAAGGTTATAGAACCGAAGGCAAAGAAAAGCAGCGTTAAGCCTGAAAAGGTTGAGGAAGCCGTGACGATTGAAGGCCTGGAAATCGTGGACTACTCCGAAAAGGCTATCGCGGTGTTTGGCCATACAAAATCCGTCAAAGATCAGTTAAAGGAACTGGGCGGACGCTTTAACCCGTCCTTAAATTACAATGGTGAAAAGCGTGCCGGATGGATATTCAGCAAGAAGCAAGCGGACAAGGTGAAAGAATTGATAGCGCCTACAGAGTTGCCGGCGCTTCCTGAAGAAATATATATTCCGGAACTAGCAGAAGAACCTCAAGGGAATGACACCCCATTAATTATTGATGATTATGCAAAATATGATTCGTTCGATTATCCGACAATACCCGAAGAACTGGACGGGTTTAGACTGGGGGAGGTTGTTTATGACCAATGTGGAGAAATAGGCGTTATATTGGCTTTTAATGAAAAAAACGGTACTGCCCGTGTAAATTCAAACGGTTCTTGCAATGTCGGTAATTTAAAGAAATGTCCTAAAGAAATAGCGGAGAGAGAAGTTAAACACATGGATATAATACGATCGGGAAAAGCTTTAACAGCGTGCACAAATGAAGCGCACCCGCTTGATAATATAAGATTTACCGAAACAGCCAACTTTAACGGCGTGCACTATTACGACATTGAAGGCGCGGGAATCATAACCAGCGCGAAAGTACGTGCAGACATACAGCCGGGCGATGTTTTCAACGTGTACACAGATAAGGGATGTAAATTCGGTGTAACCTATGATGGTGTAAGCGTGGAAAGCAGTTTAAAAAACGATTTACCCGGTATAATTGAATATAACGGCAAAATAGAATCGGACACGCTTAGCATTTCATCATATTACACCCCAATGGCTGAGGGTATGGAATTTTACGAGAAAAAAGTAAAAGGGAAACGATACATAATGGAAAACAAGCCTAAACGCGGTTGGTACGTTATAGATACCTTGGATAATTGCCCAGTAGGATTCTTCCAAACAAAAGAAGAAGCCGAAAAAGAGGCGGAAACACTTAACGGGTTTACGGATGGTAACGGACGATTAAAGACGGTCATTTAATTAGCTGAATATGGTTTTGTTGGTTTGGTTATTCGGTGCCGTGATATTCATTTCCGGCATCGACAGGGATAAGCTACGCGAATTTATAAACAAAAGTGATGAATCAGATAAATTTTAAAGATATGAAAGAATATAAGTTAACAGTAGAGTTTCACAATGGGGCGCGTTATTGCTATTACGGCAAGACAAAAAAAGAAGCGTTAGCAGCGTTTAAAAAATCGTTTGGCAGCTTTAAAGGCTTCGTAAAAAAAGAGTGGACGATAGAACAAGATTAACCAATGTAGGAAGGCGGAGCAACACCGCCACCGGGAACTATTTATTAACTTAAAAAATTAACTAGTATGGGGAAAATAGCAATGCCGATTAACGAGGAAGGGCATTTATTCGAATGTGAGAAAGTGCATATCTCACAGATTAAACAAGGGGATACAGTGTACCATAACGGAGAATCTAAAACAGTCGGGAAAAATTCGTTAAAGTATAATAGTTTTTGCGGATATACATTATTCGGAGACCCTTATCTATTGGGGAGGAGACCCGTAATACGATTTATTACAAGGGAAGGTGGAAAACTTGTTGCCGCTGAATAAAATCATAGTATTAACTTAAAAACATTAAATTATGAGACGTAAAGAATTAGACAACATTTTGCGCAACTTGTTAGTTGCCTGTAATATAGTAACCGTATCATTTGAACAAATGAAGAATATTCGCAAGGAGTTAAACCGATTTGTGAAGCCTGTACAGATAGAGATTATTAAGAGTGATTTTGAAACGGTTTCGTTTAGAGAATTAAGACAATGAAAGAAATATATTGCCACAATTAGCATAGATACATTGTTGGGGCTTTGCCAACATATCATCTTATGACACCCCGGCAGTAATACGACTGTCGGGTAGGCGATAGGTAAGAATGAACGAATAAATTTAATTAAGGAGGAAATAATATGTTCATGATTTGCATTTTGATTTGGTTAGCTGTTGGAGTAGGTAAGGAGCTGACTGGAAACAATGGTTTTTAAACCGAATTATCCGCCAAAGGTTCAACGCCTTGCAAGTGGTGCAAGTTCCACGGGCGGAACTATTTACTAACTTAAAGACAAAAAGATTATGGAAAAGAATTATTTCATTCAGATTAACGAGAAAGGACGAACTATAATGCTTCAACCATGCAACGCATTCGAAGCTATAAGGTTGCTAAACTTCTACAGCGATGGGATAAACCTGCTTAAAGAAACACAAGAAGTTACAAGCGTAGAACTGTATAAGATTGGCGAACCATTGCCGAAACGAATTTTAATCTAAGGAATAATTTATGAAAGTAGTAGAATATGGTCGTATATCCACCGACAAACAAACATTGGAGCAGCAAAACAGAACCGTCCAAGAATGGTTGAAAAGAAACGGTTTAAAATCTGACATTGTGATAACGGAAGAAGGAATATCCGGCGGTGTAACCTATAAGAAACGGAAATTAGGCACTGATGTACTTCCGTTGCTGGAGACTGGAGATATGCTAATAGTAGCCGAAATTTCTCGTTTAGGGCGTTCGATGGGAGATATTAACAAGCTAATCAACGACGAGCTAAAACCGCGTAAAATTCGCCTTGTAATCGTACAAATGAATTTGGATTTGAATTGCGGCAATATGAAAGCAATAGACGAAATGATACTGTATGCTTTCAGTTTTGGCGCGGCCGTTGAACGTGAATTAATCCAGGAAAGGACACGCAGCGCATTAGCTGTAAAAAAACAAAAGATAAAAGAAGAAGGTGGCTTTTACTCAAAGTCCGGCAACTGGTGCACCTCTTTAGGCGGAACAACCACCGGGCAAACAAAAGGCGGTAAGGTGAACGGAGAAAAGAGAAGAAAGGAAGCGATGAACGATGAAAAGAACAATATGATAGCCGCCATGTTGGAGGGGTGCAATACTCCGCAAGACATTGATAAGGTCGTTGAACGACTGAACGCAAGAGGCATTCGCACACATAGTGGCTTAGAATTTACCCGAAATCGCTTAACCGCGCTCAGAACGAAAATAAACAGGCGTGCGGAATACGCGCAAAGCGTATTATCTGAATGAATGTTTAAAAACATGCCTTCTTTATTAATGTAATATTTTGCATTGTCAAGATAAACATTTATATTTGCAGTATCAAAATAACACAATAGAACCGGCGGCAACGGATAAGCGGCATTAAGATTATGAAAACTTTTAATTCATTAGATATAAATTTTCGCAGAGCATTCAAGCAGGCAGCGAAACAAGGTATCGTTAAATTCACGGTTGAAGGGATTAAAGACGATCCTGATTCAATCTATCCGATGTTTGAAGTTTCGAATAATCATGTCACTTACTATTCCGTGCAGAGACAAGAGAGTGTTTGTATAACTGACGTAAAATTAAAAGCTGTTATCTACTAATGAAAAAAGAAAATCCGAAATATCCAGGTATATACCTTGCTGAAAACATTATTGATTACCATGGCCAGATAGGGATTATTCGCCTATCTTTCCCTCGTTGTTTTATTTGGTTCGATCAAGATGCGGATAGTATATACTGTAGCTATGATGAATTTAAAAATAGAATAGCCCACATAAATTGGCTTGATCCATCTAACAGCGGAAGCAATAGAGATAAGGAATTAGCATTGATTGAGATGTGGAATTTCTTGTGTGAAGAAGAAAGAGAGGAAGAGAGGTTATATGGAGAGCTTGAATGAGAGAGAACGAATCGGTAAGCGTATTGCCGAGCTCAGAAAGCAAAAGGGATTGTCCCAAGCGAGATTGGCAGAGCTGGTCAGTATAAACCAGGGTCACATAGCACGAATAGAACTTGGTAAATATAGTACAGGTATAGATATCCTTGCAAAGATAGGGTATGCACTAGGTTACAGGATTGATTTTATAGAAAACTAAAAAAATGAAAACATTAGAAGAACTCAGAGACTTTATCAACCGAGAAATAAACTTTGTATCTTTGGATATAATTTTTAAAGTAGTTGATTTAGTCATAGCTGAAAACGGATGGACCGATGAACGTCCTAGTTCTCAATACGGTATATGCAATGATGGTGTACGTATCCTTTTCTTTGATTTGGAAATGGTTGCTGTAATCAATGCCATTGACGACTCAGTTTAAAACAAACAGTTTCAGCAAGTAGGGCTGTATAACTCTTGCTGAAACTGTTCTTCCAATTCAGGTGTTAAAGTCTAATCTTACTTTCTAGCAAATCAAATCCTTTTTCCACTTCGGAATTAAGAACTTTCGCATAAACTTGTGTAGTGCGAATGTTTGTGTGTCCAAGCATTTTGGCAACAATTTCAATAGGCACACCATTGTTCAGGGCAAAAACGGCAAAAGTATGTCGTCCCATGTGTGTGGTTATATTCTTATCAATACCTGCGTATTGAGCGACCACCTTTAATGAGACATTATATTTTTGATTGGATATGATAGGTAGCTTATAGTCATACTTCTTCAATATTTCGATTGCCGGAGTAAGAAGCACTATTTTATAATCCTCATTGGTCTTTTTTCTTCTGTCGGATACAATATATTTCCCATTCCTTTCCTCGACATCCTTTTCGAAATTGAATTTCTCAAAATCAGCATACGCAAGTCCAGTGAAGCATTGAAAAAGAAATAAATCACGTATCCGGTCTATTGATGGCATATTAATTTTACAAGTACGGATCATTTTTAGTTCTTCTTCTGTAAGATACTTCCGCTTCTCAAATCTTCCGCGTTCAAAATGCAAACCAACATAAGGGTCTTCATTCAATAAACCGAACTTCATTGCCTCATGCAAATAGCGCTTTAAGCGTTTATGATAGTTATAGATTGTAGGTTGAGAAATCTCCTGTTGATGCAGGAATTCATCGTAAAGCGTTATATTCGCTTTTGTCAGGTCATCCATGTAATTTAGCTTTCCGAACTTTTCTAACGATTGTAGCAAAGTTCTATGCTGTTTTCGCGTGCTTTCCTCAATGTCTGTCCTATCCTCTATTCTTATGCGAACAAAATCAATAAACGAATCCGAATGGTTGGATTTCTCCAAGAACGCATTAAGTTTTTCAAAGTCGAATTGCTGGTCATTTCTAAACAAATCAAGAATAAAATCATTTAATTTGCTCATCATACCATCAAGCATCGCATTTAACTGGATTGAGTGTACGGAATTAACTACCTTCTTTTTTTCATTCCATTGGTCAGCGTATAGTTTCACTGATGTCCCAATCCATTTCCGTTTACCTTCTGATGTCACTTCAATCTGAACCAGACCTTTTTTGTTTCTTGTGGCGACATGCTTTCTGTCGAACACAAACCTCATTGTTGGATACTTCATACTTTTTGTTTTTTAATGTGAATCACTGGTTGTAATCGAACAGAATCACGAATTTTTATGTATACTGTTAAATAATGCATGTATTGGTTTAATAAATAAAAAACAGCATTTATTCTATTTGGTATCATGTTTTTGGGTATCATTTGATACCTTTGATACTTTATCGGTATCAAAAATAATACGTTTGATGCATTACTGTGCATGATTGTGCACTAATAAACGTTAATAAAAACGAGTTATAAATGCTTATATTCCAATATATTACATTGTAATTAGCTGATATACAATAAAAAAGGCGATTACCGAAGTAACCGCCTTTAGTGATTCCGCTGCGATTCGAACGCAGGACCCACGCCTTAGAAGGGCGTTGCTCTATCCAGCTGAGCTACGGAACCATCCTTGTTTGTGGGTGCAAAGATAATAGCTTTTATCAAAAGTTCCAAAAATCTTAGCAACTTTTTTCGCTCATAACTTATTTTTTTCTATTTAGCATTCCAATAAAAGGAATAAAACAACAAACATGAAAGACGTAAACCATTATGCTTGAGTCTATTCCAATCCATTCTGTCAAATTAGTATATAGTAGGGAAGAGAAGAACTGAACAATAAAAAACAAAATAACAAAATAATCGGCAAAGCGAATAAATAAGAAAGTCATTCCTCGAATTATATCTCTGTCATTACGAAAACGCCCGGAAGTATAGCCAAAAACTACTCCTGACAAACCTATCCCGAATGAAATAAGATAATATATGCCTTGCTGAAAAGGTGAATTTTCTAAAGAGCCGGTAATACTTCGCAATATCGTCCAAGGAGCAAAAGTAGTCATGATGATTGTCAACGAATAGATAAATAAAATACAAGCAGAAAACAGTAGGGCACGCTTTTCTTTTCGCGTTAACTGCTTTCCTCTTTTCAAAATCCTGCCAATAGCATTAACCATGCCACTATAAGAAGCTATTCCAAGACCAAAGAGTAAGATCATTATAATTCCCAAAGCGGGAGTCTTAACATAATTACTTGTAATATGTCTAAGTTCCCAGCGGATACCTTCCGGACTAAGCAGGCTTTGCACTGTGCCAAGCCCGTAAATACTGCCTATCCATGAGACTAATGCCACTATTACTGTCAATAAAAAGAAGAATGTAGCTACATGGGGAAAATAGTAATTATTCTTCATCCGGCTCTAAATTATCAATATCAATAATACGCAACTCTAAAGCGCGTGTTACAAGACGACATGCGTTAACACCGCTTCGCTCATTAATAGTAAACAAGCGATTAATGAGATCGTTTTGCCGCTTTTCTATTGATTTTACACCGAAAGGCATACCTTTTAGATTTGTAATCATTTCTTTGGTATACCCTAGTGCCAAATGACGAAGAAGACGTTCGTCATATTCATCAATATCATAATTGATGATAGCTTCCTGCCGGCGTTGTTCTTGCGCGACAGATTGTTTGAAGCGTTCTATTATTTTTTCGAGTATGGGATAATTAAACACAAGTTTCTTACCATCCATTACGGCTTGCACATCGGTCGCCGTCAGAAGCTCGCCTGTTTTGAGAATAATACCATCTGCACCGGCATTCAAAACATCTACCCAAAGCTTTTCATTCAACACCTCACCGGTAAATATAAGTACTTTTATTTCAGGGTGATTCTTCCGTAAAGAAGAACATATATCTACCCCTATGGTAGTGGAACCACCCAGGCCTAAATCGAGTAATACCATGTCAGGAGTATGTACTTTAAGAAGTTCCCAAAATTCATTCTCAGTCATAGCTGTACCAATCACCTCGGCATTAGGAATTTCATGTCTGAAAATCTCTTCAGTACCTTTTAATTCTAACTTAACGTCTTCAACAATTATAACTTTAAATTTCTTGCTTTCCATATTATCTTGATTTATTATATTTCATTATTTTGTTATCTTGCAGGAATAGTAAACCATATCATAAAACCTCCATTGCTTATCGGCTGGGCATTAATACGACAGCCACGCCTGCCTGCAAACTCGTCATGTTCACGAATTACTTGCTTGCATATTAGATATTCCGTACCTGTCAGAACTCCTTCGCTACCACGTTTCATTCGTGATAAATGCGGATAGAATAATTGATTCAGTTCTTCTTGAGTTTTATCGCGGCGTTTATCTATAAAGTCGAACCTGACAAAGTCTGTGTCCTTATATATATGTAAATACAGTCTTCCGTCAACCTCATAAGACAAGGCTTCATCTATTAAATTTTCAAGCATATATTTTAATTGAATCATATCTCCAAGCATTGAAACATTTTCCACTTTTATTTTTAGTTCTACTTTACAAAAAAAACGTTTTCCCACACGTTTCATGTAGCGTTCTGCATAATCAGCTAAATCCTGGGCCTTTACAATACTGCGTTTAAAAGTTATTTCTTCTAATTGTCGGGCAGCACAGGAACTCAATATTGTAAAAATATCTTTATAATAACTAATCAGCTCACTTACAGTCTCTATTTGTCTTCTTTCGTTCTCACGAACCGGTTCATTGTTTAGTTTGTCGATAATCTGTTTTATTTTATTAGGATAATAAATTGTTTCATGCTTAATGGTGGATAAACAGTTGTCCAAAACTAAATTCTGTACATGAAGCTGGTTTTCTTCACGGATAGCCCGGCGAGCATCGTCTTGAGCCGTCTCTATATCACGATATTTTTGTGCCATCAGCACCACCGCATTATAAGCGATTATAGCAACATATCCGGCTACTAACTCTACCATTAAGCGATCATCTTCGCGCCCGCTATCAAAAGAACATCTTAAAGCCAGTACACCGGTGCAACGATTTTCTCCTCCGGTTTCCACCCACAAAGGAAGGCATTTAATGCGATTTTTTTCTGTCCAATATACAGTCTGTGTCTCAAAACAACGTGTCATAAGTTCACGCATATCCTCATTTCCCTCATCCGATAAAGAAAAACTGCATTTCAAGTTATGACTGTCTTCACTATAAACGGCTATGCCAAGTACATCAATGGCAATTAATTCATTTATTCCCTCAAACATGGCATTAACCAAACTTTCCGCAATATCTTTGTCGGCCTGTTCGTTCAGCAAAGATCCTGTAAAAACCTGTTTATTAATCTCAAGCACCTGCTCCAAATTATACCGGTACAGCAAACGATGGCGAAAATAAAGCAAATAATAACCTGTCAGTAACAGCAGCAATATGATAATACAAAGAATAATAGCGACAATCTTATTATTTGCCGACAATTGCATCTGCCGGCAATATTCCTCAAGAGAAGTATCTTCACTTATCTGTTTATAAAGCGCAGTATATGCATTGTTATTGTATCGATAAGCATCTAAATGGCCCAACGCCAAAAATGCCACTGCTGATTCATTACGTACGTCCAGCAGGGTATAATAATCCGTGTCAAAATGATTATTGAACCACTCCAGTTCGGCTGCCGTCCCTTCTCCTTCCAATCTCAATAAAGGTGCTGTTTGATGAGAATACTGTTTATAGTGGGCATTCAGGCAAAATAATGCGCTGTCAGCATATGATAAGGCTTGTTGATAAAGTCCTTCGATATTGCAATTGTATACATCATAAGCATAATTATTTGCTGCCGTTAACCATTTGTCATAGCATTGGACGGAGTCTTCCGGTGTCATTGTTTCCTGTCGCTCCAAATGATTCTCTCCACAACTGCTCAATAGCGATAGAGTAGATATAAGAATCAACATCAGTATTTTCCGTATTCCTTTGGGGAGGCGAAAATAAAAGCGACTGCCTCTGCCCGGTTCACTTTCAATATTAAATGTGCATATTCGAAAGATGTCGTTCGTTTTTCTATATTTATCGATAATGCCTTTACAATTCATCAGTCCGAACCCATGTCCTTTATTCTTTTGAAGTTCTGCTGCATTCTCGGTACTTTGTAAACCAATTTTTCCGGAATCATATACTTTTTCACTCAATATTCGTTCTTTGTCTTCTACAGAAAGCCCCAAACCATTATCTTGAATAGATATTTCTACATAATTTTCGTTTTCTTCTGCATACACAGAAATTTTCCCTCCTTGTTGGGTATACTTACGGGCATTTTCCATTAGAGTGTTAATCATAAAGAGTGTTAGTGCCTTATCTGCCTTTACTATGGCTTCGGTAGGTATTATCGTCAATGTCTGTTGCTTCATTTCGAAGGTCTTTCTTCCTTTGACTAAGACCTTAAACAGGTCATTTAATTCAAAATTTTCAATACTTAAACTAAGTGTTCCTTGTTTCATCTTTATCCATAAAGCCAGGATGTCGTTATACTCGTTGATACGGGTTATCAATTCATCTATATAATGATATTTGCTTTTCTTAATGTCTTCATTGTCAATATAATTATTCACTGTAAGCTTATGCGTCTCATTAATAATACGGTCGATATAAGGCATGATACCCATAACAATGAAGAGACATGCTTTCTTTACCAGATTTTGCCGTTTGTTTTCTGCCAAATGTTGTTCGTGTATATATTGTTCTTTTTCCAGCCGTTTGCGTTCATCTCCCAATGAAATAAAAGCCAGTCCGTTTTCCAATGTCCATGATATATAAGGAATTATAACCTTCATCAAAGCTTTATCATCCTTTTTCATTTTCTGTGAAGAATACAAGTTTATTTCTCCTAACGGTTGTTCTTTGTTGGGGACACTTAGAATAAACCGAGTACAACTGCCATCATACTGTATCGGTTGTTTCGTTTCATTTTCGTAAACGACAATTTGCAATAGCGATGCTCCTATCAACTGCAGAATATCTTCACCTACTGCAGTGTGCATGGCACTTATGACATCATCCACTTCATTTGCATCCGAAGGTACGGAAGCTGTAATCTTTCTGCAAATATCGAGAGTACGTTTCAACTTGGCAATATATAACGTATTGCGAACTTTCCATTGTCTGTTTAGTATCCAGAACAGCACAATCAGTACTATAATTCCGATAATGACAACAGCCAATAAGCCGGTTAATTGCTCGGATTCCTTTTCTAATGCAATATAGCGGCTTTCCAGTTCTTTGTCTTGTCGTGTATAATCAAGTATATCAAGATAAATGTTTCTGTTATAATCAGATTCCGGTTTCATTCCCAGGGCAGCATAAGTTACACTAAGTTGTTCACGAAAGCGGGCAATCCATTCGGGAACCGTTTTGATACCATCATCATTAATCCATTGAAGTTCGATGGAAGTGGATGCCATGGGAACATAAGGGCGAAGACGATCTGTCGTATCTGTACAATGATAAAATTTCTCATGATGGCGGTTCACATATCCTAAAGCCTCAGATAGATAACTTAATGCTTCCTCATACCTTCCTTGCTCATTACAACAGGAGGCCAAAGTGCGATAAGTTCCTGATATCTGATATAAATCTCCATAGGTTTTAAATAATTGTAGAGCATTTTCGGCAAAAGACATCACCAATTCTTCCCATGGTAAATCTTCTGTATTAATGCCTCTCATCACACTGGGACGGCGTGCCATCAACAAATCATAATTCTTTCTCTCTTTCAGTAATTCCGCCATTGCTTGCGAAGCATTAGCTTCAAAGTATACATATCCTAAATCATGACTGATGCGCAAACAATCCACTAAGTAATTAAACTCGCCCAATACAACTTCCTCTTGTGTAGGTGCTTCATACATACCTCCCGAACCTTTCATGTAATAATAATAGAGCAGTTGTGCCGTGTCGCGTTCCAGTCCTTCGTCTACTTTAATTTCATTTATGGCCTCCAAAGACTGCTGTTCTTGCTGTAAATAATAATAGTAGATGGCTGATGCAATCGAGAACTCGGAATGTGCATAGTTCAAACGTTCTAATATCGTAGGATCGGTGATGGCAGAACGATCATCGTTAATACGCTTCATACGGCGTAAGGCACTGTTACGGTAATCATAAAATTCTTTATTCATGGCGGTACGCTGGCAAATCTTCATCATGCCAATGTCAGCTATCAGACGCTCAAGTTCATTTGTCGTTGTTTCGTATACTTGTTGAAAGAACTTTTCAGCCGTTTCAAAATCCATGTGAATAAAGGCACAAAATCCTATATTATTCAGTGCTTCGGCACGCAAGGAAGAATTGTTCAAAGAAAAACGATATGCTGCATGGGCAGCTTTGCAAGAAGCCTTCAAATCTTTGTAACGCACTTTATAAGCAACTTGATTAAGTGAGTCGGCCCGAAGGTATAAAGAAGCATCTTTTTCGTTTTCACACGAGAAGAAACTTCCTGTGACTGTCAATATACTTGCACAAATAAGCAATAAACGCATTTTCTTCATTGGATATTTTTTCTCTAGGTTATAAGCAGCAAACAAAAATACAAAAATTCCGATTATTCCATAAATTAAAAACGAATAAGTATCAATGAAAAAGAGATTAATCTTTCAAGAAATAGAGATGATAAAAAAATAGGGGACTGTGAATTTCATGGCAAATCATAAAACTAAAAAAGCTATCCGGTTATGGACAGCTTTTCTTTGTGCTCAAATAATCATGAAATTACTTTTTAGCTTCTTCCAAAGAAGCCTTTCTAAACTCTTTCAGTAATTTTTCCAGCTCTAAAGAAGCTTTGCGTGCACGTGTACCTGCAGCTTTATTACCTTTTTCTGTTTGCAATTCAGCATCCATAAAGAATGCATTGCTTAATTCCTTGATTTTTGCAACTAATTCGTTCATCTTACTATTTATTTATTAATTATTAAATCGGATTCAAATTAAATCCTTTTTTGTTAGAATACGCTTTAACATGCTTGTTTTTTACAGTTTTTCAACATTTTTAGCTGAAAAGATAGACGATGATACCTGTTATACACACATACACCAATGCATAAGGGATGGCAGCTTTTAATATTTCTCCTTCTTTCCCTTGTTGGTTTCCGGCGGAAGTAGCGATTGCAATGCTCTGAGGCGAAATTATTTTCCCTCCTGTTGCTCCTACGGTATTTGCAGCCGATAACCAATCGGGACTTACCTGAATATGTCCGGCAACACTAGCTTGTAATTTACCGAATAGGATATTGGAAGAGGTATCACTACCTGTAATAAATGTGCCCAAGCAACCGATTATCGGTGCAAAAAAGGGATAAAGATTTCCGGTAATAGTTGCAAGTGCAGTAGCTATTACGGATATCATACCGGAAGTATCCATGACAGTGGACAGGCCTACCAGACAAATCACTGTTATAAATGTCTTTTCCAATTGTTTCACCGTTTTCCAAAGTACAACGAACAGTTCCTTGACAGTTGCTCCCTGGATAAGGCCACCTGCAAATGTACCCACAAAAAGCAAAACGCCTGCATGGGTCAGCCACGAAATCGTATAATTCACTGTCGACATATTTATAGGAAGACTGATGTGTGTTACCCAATTATTCTCCAATGTGTTTCTCAGTCCCGGAAATAATGGGCTTGTCACAATTATCAATAAAAGAATAAAGAGATAGATGTTCCACGCCTTGAATATATCCTTACTTTTTAAAATGTTTCTCTGATTCTTTTCTTCTTTTGTTGCAGTCAGTTTACCATATAAAATAATAACAATAATGGACAATATACTTCCAATGATAGCAGGAGATTCAGCACCCATATAACGTGCTGCTATATATTGACTCCCCAAAGAAACACTGCCTACCAATAGTGTTAATAATACGTTTTTAGGTAGTGATTTTAATTTAGGATTTGTAAGAAAGAGTAATATTAATGGAATTAAAAACATCAAGACTGAAAGTTGGAGGACAACATTTGTGCTTAATGTTTGTACATTCAGGCTTGTTTCTTTGGCAAGTACAAGTACTGGTGTGCCAATAGCGCCGAAAGCTGTGGCTACACTGTTGGCAATCAGGCTGACTGTTGCCGAAAAGATTGGTTTAAATCCTAAGCTAATCAGAATGGCAGCAGGAATGGCTACGGCTGTTCCAAATCCGGCCATAGCCTCTAGCAATCCTCCGAATCCCCATGTAAGCAATAACACCTGAATGCTTTTATCAGTTGAGATAGAAGAAAACTGTTGTTTAATAATTTCCATTTTTTCAGTTTTAAGCAAAACGTTGTAACTGAATATAGCCATCAGGATAATAATCAAAATAGGTGAAACTGCTTTCATGGCTCCATAAAGAAAGGAGAATAATAAATCATCCAAAGGGAAATGAAACCCGAAAAAGGCAATTAGCATGGTAACTACTAAAGATATAATGCTGCTTTTATCACCTGACATTTTAAAAAATGCCATTAGTACTATCAGTGATAATACGGGAACTATGGCTATAATCAGATTCATATAGTTAATGGTGGCTTAAAATTACTACAAAATAACAGTTCATATAAAGTTAAAGTTCATGTTAAAGGAAAACAATTAACAACAATTCATAGAAAGACGGTATAACAAAGTGGACGATTTAAGGATGAAGCAAATAATGTTTATAGAGTAAATATGGAAAATTTAAAGTCGGTTGACCTACTATTATAAAAGTCACCTGACCCACTTGGATTATAATAAAAATTGACCTTATAGAATTACCATATTTCAGTCTTGTTTTTGTACTTTACAAAGCATTTTAGCCCGGTATTATTAACCGAATAAAATTTTTAAAAGAATGAAAATAAGAATCAAGCACATACTGCGGTGTTACCAGTCAGGAATGAGTATCCGTAGTATCAGCTCTTCTCTTCTGATTTCACGTAATACAGTCAAACGATATATCCGTATATATGAAGATATGGGTATAGAACTTGAACGCCTGTTAAAAATGGACGAGCAGCATCTGCATGAGCTTTTCGGTACGGAGACTGACAATGAACCATCAGGATCTGCAGAGTATAAATATCTTCAAGAATGTATATCTGAGTACATAAAACGACTTAAAGCCCGTGGAACAACAAGAAGGTCCTTGCATGAGGAATGTCTGAGAGATCGTCCCCAAGGTTACAGCTACTGTTCATTCTGCCTGTATCTCAGACGTGAAAAGGAAGTAAAAGTTCCGGTTGGGCGCATAGATCATATAGCCGGTGATCAGATGTATGTGGATTTTGCCGGTGACAAACTTTATATTGCAGACAGGAATACGGGTGATAAGGTTCCCGTGGAAGTCTTTGCCGCTATACTTCCTTGCAGCCAGATTACGTATTACGAAGCTGTACCATCGCAAAAGAAAGAATATCTTATCCAGGCATGTGAAAATGCCTTCCATTATTTTGGAGGTGTACCCAATGCCATAGTTCCAGACAACCTCAAATCTGCCGTAACAAAGCCCGGAGGAACAGAGCCGGAATACCTGCAATAGTGTTTTGTTATCTTCGCCCACACCATAAAACAGTTTTCTAACAAGATCAACAGTAATAACCTTGCCGGACGTTTCCAATTCTCTATAAATTTGGTGTATGTGTGAACGTGTGATTTCTAAGTAGTGGTTCAGTTCCACCGACATACGATTTTTTCCTTTTGAATTCTCTTTTGCCGGATTCCATAGATTTACGAGACAGCTTCTTTTGATAGAAACATCTGCCATACAGCCGTTTACGGTGATTCTCATGCACACGGGTGCTTCTCCGTTCTTTAATAATTTGCCTTTCTTGATGAAGAACAATACAGAAAATGATTTTCGAGCCATTTTTACATCGTTTTTAAAGTTACAAAACTATGTATTCTCTTCCAAAGTAAGTCTATGCAAAATATTATGAATCAGCGAGAAAGACGCGAATTCGTGGGACTTTTTTGAACTAAATTTTAGTCCCACGATTTATCCACCGATAACACCTATTCAACACCTGTAATTAATAACTTCGATGCTATCAAAGGTGATACTAATTCTTGGTTTAACTCTCGGTTTAACTGAACCATGTAAACCAGCGCAATTCAGGCATAAAAAAAGAGAGCTACTTTTGTGTAACTCTCTGATTCTTTGGTGATCCGCCTGGGTTATGAACCAAACGTTATTTCTTCCTCAATATCAGTACTTTCAGAAATTTCGGCTTTGTATCCGTCATGCTTTAGTCCTTAAAAAACTGTCTGCTGTTGTCCGGTGTCTGTCTGCCAACATCTTGGGTTCAAATGTACGCATTATTTTTGGATTATGCAAACCTTTGAAAATAAACATTCTAAGGTTAGTGCAAGGTGCAAGCTATATATAGATATATACTTGCACCTTGCACTAAAGAAGTAATTATATTCATATATTGCTATTTTTTAGTATATTTGTCGCTATATCTCTATGTTAGAGATTAATAATACTGTTTAAAGATGCAAGTTAATATAAAACAAGCGATAAGATTGTTCTTTTCCAATCCTTCTTTGGATATGGTCTTTATTGAAGCCATAGCTAACTCTTTGGATGCGGATGCATCTAAAATTAGCATTTGTATCAGTATTGACGAGTTAGGAAAACAGGAAACATTGAAAATAACAGTTCAAGACAATGGAGTAGGATTTACCCAAGAACGTTATGGGAAATTTTGTAAGTTACTACAAGTCGAAGATTCTACTCATAAAGGGGTAGGACGGCTTGTCTATTTGTACTATTTTGATACTATAGAGGTTTCCAGTATCTTTAATAAACAGCATAGGACTTTTCTTTATAATACATCGTTTGATGAAGCTAATTCTAACATGGTGTTAGAGCCTATAGATAGCCAAGAACAAAGAACAATTTTAAATTTTAGTAATTGTACTTTGAAGCGTTTAAGCAGCTATAACTCTATTTTACCAGATTCTTTAAAAAGGATGATATTAGAAGAATTTCTGCCTAGATTTTATGTATATAAAGAAGAAGGTAAAGAAATAGAGATAGATATAGAACTTAAAATAGGTAAGGTAAAAAAGAATCAGTTTATCGGCAATCGAAAAGTGACTATATCATTGAATGATTTACCAGTTCTTAAAGTTGAGGAAGTAAATGCTTCTCAAATAAGAATGTTCGAAGATATGGTACTTCAATATTCGATTGAAAAAAAGGAAAGCTATGTGGCTCCATTTATAATTACGGCATTATGTATAGATAATCGTGCATATAAATTGTCTGACATAATATCATCTGATAATATACCATGGGGATATGAATTAATTTTTTTATTGAAATCTTCAATATTCAATGGTCAGGTAGATCCGTCACGGCAAACCTTAACACTTCGTGATGAACTTTTGAAAAGTGTAAAAAAGATATTTCGAACTAAGATAGCGAATATTATTCAACAGGATATACCTTCTTTCAAAGAATCTAATGAAAAAACGAGATTGTCATTATCAAAATCATACCCACATTTATTAGGTTATTTTGAAGATGAAGAAATTGGAATTGTTTCTAGGTCTAAATCTTTAGAAATCGCCCAGCAGAAATTTTTGCGTGATCAAAAAACAGTATTGGAAGCAGAGTATTTGGATGGGGAAAAATATGAAAAAGCAATGGATCTTTCTTCTCGTAGTTTGGCAGAATACATACTATATAGAGAAAAGATTATTAGTAAGCTTGAAACAATAACAAATAAAGATTCAGAGGCGACAATTCATAATCTAATATTACCCAAAAGAAGCATCTTGAAAAATAATCAAAATGTAACAGCTATTTATAATAATAATTTGTGGTTGTTAGATAATAAGTATATGACATATACCACTGCAATGAGTGAAAGAACAATGCAGGAAGTGGTTGAAGAAATAACGCAAGGAGTAGAACATGGGTCAGATTCGAATAGACCAGATTTAGCCATTATATTTTCTGATAATCCAGAAGACCTTTCTTGTAAAGTGGATGTGGTCATAATAGAGTTAAAGAAGAGAGGTATAAAATTATCTAAAACGGAAGAGGTTATTAGCCAACTGAAACAAAGGGCGACAAAATTGATGAACTACTATCCTAATAGAATACAAAGAATATGGTTTTATGGTATTGTTGAGTTTAATGATGAATTCAAGTTGTCACTTAAGAATGAGCATTATACACCTTTGTTTTCTAAAGATACATTATATTATAAAGAAAATGAATGGTATCTAAGTTTAGAATCAGATATTCCATATAAAGTTGGTACATATATCCTTTCGATTGATGCTTTTATTAAAGACGCTAAAGCGCATAATGAAATCTTTTTAAATATCTTAAAGGAAGGCTTTAAAGTAAGCAAGATTGATTAATCAATCTTGCTTGTTACTGAGTTTTCTTTTCATGTTAAAGCGAGTTTGTTAGGCTATAATTATTTTGTATTAGATTGGCTATTTTTGTATAAGCAAATTGGCATTTTCTGTTTTTTACCTCCGATACTTCTTCCTAAAATCAGTTGGATTGCAATCTTTGTATTTCTTGAATAGCTTGTTCAAATGGCTTTCATCTGTAAATCCAAGTTTTTCTACTATTTCACTAATTCTGGCTCATAAGGTAATTCTCAGGATCAGACGCCGTCGTTGGACAGACTTGCGCACAGGCAAAAGCTTCAGCATTCCCATCGACCTCGACATCGTGGCCAAGGGAACCAGATACTCCAAAGAATTTGGAGCTTTTTTAAAAGAAACGTATGGAGACATCTCCGGTGACCTGCCGTACGCTTGAGGAATTCTACCATATAGATGTTCATACATTCGAAAAACAGTATAAGGAGGTACTCAGCGGATATCGCAGATGGGATCAGTTATCTCATGCCGATGAATGGATGCTGTTTCCGGAGAATATGGGACCGCATCCGGCAATTGCCGAGACCTCACTCTCCAACGGTGAACTTTATACCTTTGTAACCAACCGTGATGCCTGTACGAGAGAGTGTTCCCTAGTAGCTGTCGTGGCAGGACTAAATCAGAGGACGTAATAGCTGTACTGCAACGAATTGACGAAAAAAGTCGTTATGCCGTTAAAGAAGTGACTCTTGACCTTTCAGACTCCATGCGCAAGATTGTACGGACTGCATTTCCTAAAGCCAACCGTGTGATAGACCGTTTTCACATTCAGAAATTAGCTTGCGATGCCGTGCAGGAATTACGCATCAAACACCGTTGGGATGCCATACAGCAGGCCAATGAGGAAATGGAGGAAGCCAAACAGAAGAACGAAGATTATGTCCCATACCGATATTCCAATGGTGACACTCGTAGGGAATTGCTGATACGCTCTCGGTATTTGCTTTTCAAGTCAGCCGATAAATGGACAGAAAGACAGAAACAAAGGGCGGCAATACTTTTCGAAGAATATCCTGACATTAAAAAGGCATATGAATTGTGCCATTCCTTGAGGATGATATTCTCAAAGAATACCATAAAGGATGCTGCACGTCTGGCTATGGCACGATGGTATAACAAAGTAGAAGAAGCGGGAATGCACTCATTTAATATCATTGCTGCTACTTTCTATGAGCACTATGATGAAATACTGAATTTCTACAACCATCGTTCTTCAAATGCGATGGCAGAATCGTTCAATGCCAAAATCAAATTGTTCAGAGCGAACCTCAGAGGTGTAGCAGATAAGAAGTTCTTTCTATTCCGCATTGCTAAGCTATATGCGTATCCCTACTAAATTTCTACTGAGCCAGTATTTCAATATTTTAGTGTTGAGGTATAAAATCAAAAGAACCCTGACCTAAGCCAGAGTCCTTTTTTTGATATGATGAGCCGCACGCTTGCGGGAAGTATTTGCAAATATAGGAAAAGATTCTGACTTTTCATAAAATGATCGATTAAATTTTTATTTTACGCTATATTTTTTTAAAACCACACTTCATTTCTTGGTTTTTATGAACATATCCCTTTATATTATCTTTCTTACTTCATTCGAAATAGTTTATTATCTTCATTTATTTGGTATTTTTCGTACAAATATTATATCATTTTTATTCTTAACATAATTAATTATATTAAGAATAAAATTTATTTTTAGAGAAAAAATATGAAGGTATTGAAAGTTTGTATTGTTGAATAAAGAAAGCCACTATAATCATCTACTTTTATGTTGTTATTATATGCAGGAAGTGAAATTGGATATATTTCCACGAAATAATATACTATAGATATTAAGTATATTGTGAGTGTATTCTCTTTTGAGTGATTTGTAAATATTTGAATTTAAACAGCTTCAATTGTATTATCATTTATTAAATATTTGTGATAATTATTCCATCTTAAAAAATACTTTTTCGCTATCAATTTCTCTATTTAATATACTTTTATTTCATTTGCAGTGAACATTTCTTCTTCTTTATATGTTATCATAATGTGTTTTTCATAGTATTAGATTAAAGGTTGAAGATTGCATCGGCTTGAGATAAGTAGTTGCATCTGAAGTAGAAGTGTCTACTATAAAAATATGAAAAGACTGTCTTTGTAAATGAAGACAGTCTTTTCATATTTTTATTTGCTATTTTTCTTTAGATTGAACTGAATGCCAGGGAATAGCGTTTATAGTCGACAAATCCTTTTCTGCTTCTATCAGGCTACTGATGATATAATCTCTAGCACTAGGATTTTGGAACGGATACAATTCAAATTTAGGTAATACAGATACAAAATGTTCCATAATTTCAGCCTGAATGGATTCGTAGCTAGGCCAGTTCTTATTGATGGAGAAACAATAGATCTGCATTGGTAGCCCGTTTTCAGTTGGAGCTAGTGTGCGTACCATGAACAATAGATCTTTGCTGATGAAAGGATGTCGTCTAAGATACATAGTCATATAGGCTCGAAGTAACCCTACATTTGTATCTATGGTACCATTTACTAAACCGTCTGGATTTTCTGTGTTTGCTATTTTGTCTTCAGTTGCTTGTTTCTGTTTGATAGTGATGAATTGTGATAGTTCGATATCAAATCCTTTCATCTTTTCTAAAAACTCTGATGTGCATGGTTTTATATAATCTAATTTCAAAGTATATTCGCGCATGATACGTCGTCCACCAGATTCAGTCATACCACGCCAGTTAATGAAAGAGCCCGAAACTAATGAGTAGGGGGGGATTGTAACAGTGGTATTATCGAAGTTTTGAATCTTTACAATATTCAAGGTGATGTCTGTAACAATACCGTTAACATTGTTTTGTGGCATTTCAATCCAGTCACCAATGCGGATCATATCATTTTCAGAGAGTAATACACCGGCAACAAATCCTAGAATGGTGTCTTTGAAAATCAACATAAGTACAGCCGCAAAGGCTCCTAATCCTGTAATCAAATTGAGAGGTGACTTATTTATCAGAATAGAAATAATTATAATAATAGCAATACAAGAAAAAATGACTTGAAAGATTTGTATGAACCCCTTCATCGGTTTGTTTTGTAATTGCTCTTTGCTCATTAGTACATCTCCAACTGAGTTCAGAATTGCATTGACAGAGAAAAGTAAAGCGATAAAGAAATAAATCCATGTAATCTTTTCACTCACAATAAACCAGGTAGAATGATAGTCGAAAGCAAAAGGTAGTAATGAAGCTATGATAAGTGGTGGAATGATGGCTGATATCTTTCTCAATGCATTATATTCTATAAGTGAGCTAAGTATTCCTATTTGTTTGTATTTCAATATTCTACGGGTGAAATATAAAGTTATGTAATGCATAGCTGTTCCGATTGCAAAAGCTATGATAATAATAAAAACAAGAAAGATAATTTCATCTAGCTTATTTAATATAGGATGGGGGATTCCTATCCACAAAAGAAGAGTTTTAATCCACGTTAGTAAAGTTTGGGCAAATTCGTTCGTATTCATATTCTGGTTATATATTTTCTATATAACCAAAAAGGGTAGATTTTGTTTTATCAAAAGAAAAGCTGATATTCCCTTCTTTTGCTTTTTCTTAAGGATGAAGAGAATATCTGCCTCGTTTTTTTTCATTTACTTTTTATACACAATCATTGTATTATTGAATCTTTCTGCAGAAGAATGTTGCATATAATGAAATATGCCTAAACTTAGGGTGAAAAACGCTAATGTAACAGAAATGACCCCAAATACAACTTTTCCAATAGTTTTAGTTCCCATGTGTTCTAATTAGTTTAGTTACGTATTATATATTCATTACATATAATGCTTGAAAAATGAAAATACTGCATGGATTATTATTATTTAAGAAAAAAATAAATTGCAGTAATTATCCGTTTGCTGCTAATTGAATTGACAAAGTTAATATAATTGCGTGATATGTAATAACTTAATCTATTATTATTGCAAATAATACCTTTTTCTTAAATAAATAATAGAAATTTTAGACAATGCCAACAGTGGGTAAGTACAATTTCTTAGGTGCTTTTGCGTTTTTCTTTTGGTCAGATGTTCTGTTTAAGTAGTTTTCAGAGAATGTAAATTGTACTCTGTTGATCTTATAATACTATATGCTGAATTTGGGTAAAAACTTTATTGGTGTACTTTGAGGTAAAAACGGCTTTTAAAAAAAAGTTGTATTTTAGATTTAGAAATACATTTGATTTTAGCATAGTTCATAAAGAGAGCTGTTTGTCGCATATTATAATGAATTATAGCTAAGAATAGAAGATTCATATATTACTTATAGATCATAAATAGTTGTTTCATTTTGATACAGTCTCAACTTGAGATATTTTTGGGGAGGATGAACCATTATCTTTTACGTGCGCATACATGCGCGATTTTAATATAATAATGTGTATTCGATTTTCTTCCAGTTTTGTTGTTT
>ERZ791889.148-NODE-148-length-56421-cov-17.692066_pt1 | contig 56421 bp, 55 predicted proteins | sample MGYA00510156_ERZ791889 | MGnify/ENA primary metagenome ERZ791889 (study PRJEB30046, sample SAMN00792108) | human gut metagenome | study: EMG produced TPA metagenomics assembly of the A metagenome-wide association study of gut microbiota in type 2...
GATCTGAAGTTCTTCATGTTCAGGCTGGCTAGGCTATACGCTTAAAAGAAAGCTTTGCCAACCGGGAAAATCCGCTGACCCCACTTTAGCTCTCAAAAAGCATAGGTTTAGCACCCAAAAAGCATAGGTTTCTGCTCGCCAAAGCATAGCTTTTTTTTATAGTTTCAATTTAAAGGACTTCTTTTTCTCCTGTTTCTGTACAGACGAAAAAGTATCCATATACTGCTCAAAAGTGTCATGCAATTAATAAATATAATACACCACAAAGGTACCGTTTCCATTATTATATATTCGATTTAGTAGGATTACACAATTCTGTACAATCATCATCTATTTTAGAATATGTCGGTAAAAGACCGCATTGTTATCTACTCTGCCACCGGAGTTAATATTATATTCTGATGGAACATAAAGCGTATCTCCAATGGTGACCATAGGCTTGGGGATATTGTATATCCCTTTAAATTTCCATATTTTCCCATCGCTGTTACGCTTTAGGAAATGAGCAAAAGTCCATGGACCAACATCAAAATGCAACATCGTATAATCCGAATCAAAACAAATCACGGACTTATATCTTACGATTACAGTATCCTCTATCGAAACACATCCATCATGTTTTCCCCGCCATACAAGGCTATCTTGTACCTCCTTGGAAAGTTCCATGTACTTCACAGGTGCACCATCAGTATAATCAATGATTCGGCTATCAATAAACCAATAGCTTATCACAGACAAGACTATCAAGCCGGTTATTATTATCCACTTTTTCATTATTGGTCGTAATAAATGATAGTTTTAGTTGCTACTGCCTATATAAGAAGTCAACCATCGCCTTTATGGGATAGTTAGCTCATCTTTAAGAATCGACATGTATGTCAGCAGGAAGCTATACTATTTGTAGTCTTCTAAAATTTCACTTAAATCTTCTGCAAATGTATTCAATCCTACGATTTTGCCAACGGGCTCTTGTGCTGTCGGAAAAACATCAAGAAGAACTTCTTCCTTACAAATATAATCTATTACAGATTCTTCAAAAGAATCAAGAGTTATAGCAATACTTACGCAATCTACATTCTCTTTCATACAAAATGCTTGAGCATATTCTTTGGAAGACCATATCGGAAGTAGTCGTTCTTTTCCAAAAGACTGAATCGCAAAGGAGTCTTTATTTCCAACTATTGACCACATTGTTTCAGTATCAGCAATTCTTTTAAGCGTATACTGATATCTTACTTCAGGCTGGCACTTTGTTAGAGCCTCATATTCCTCATTAGAAATCCTAAGTTCATTTAGACTTGCTTCTTTTCCCATGGTTGTCATATTTATGTTGTTATCGCAGAACCGCATTCTATCTTATCCAAAGATAGCATAATTATCCTTAATTACCTGCTGTTGGGTGGAATATTTTTGTTTGTAATATCTTCTATTAGACTTTTGTTATTCTTAATTTTATTTTATCGTTTGCAATATCTTATGTAAGTTCTTTAGTACTTATAATCAATAATGCATAATAATATTAAAAGTAAAAACAGTGAAAGAAAAATGATACAAACATAGAATTTCCATCTTCTTAAAATTTCTTGAGGCTGTTTTTTGATAAAATACATATAATGTACCCATCTTTTTTTATATATCAATGCGTAATAATGTAACAGACAGAGTGGAATGATAAAGGCAAAAACGTATTCAACTTTGAGAGGATATAATTTATCTACAATAAGAAAAATAGTTAAACATAAAATCGTTAACAAGAAACCAAGAATTTTTTCAGATGTTACGTCTGTAGGGTAAGTAGGTAAAATCTTTTTATGTTTATCAACAAATTGGTAAATATAGAAATTAAGAATGTTTATAATCAGAAATATTTTCTTCATATTGTTCAATAATGTTATAAAAGTGAGCCTTCATTATATATTTGAATGGAGCAAAGTTTTCATCCCTAAATTAAGCGAAATATTCAGGAAAGTAAACCGTTCCATAAAGAAACTTTAAATCCTTTGTGTTCAATGATACGCCATGCAAGACCATTGCTTTTATTGAAGCCATTTAGCATGGGGAACGTATTTAATATCTTGTTTCTATCATATTGTTTCATCGGTGCGCAATTTTTTACCTATACTATTATTGAAGATGATAATTTGAATGAAGTCCGCTTCCTGGCTTGAGTGTAAAATAGTGAATCCTTTATCTGCTAATTGTTTGAGATAGTGTTCAAGCTGTTTATCCTCACAAGGTAGTCCCAAAGCGAAATCATTAAAATTTTGCGGAAAGTCCTCATAGTCAGAATTGGGAGTATGGAAATACAATGCGGGCTCTATTCCAAAATCTTTTTGTACTCCTATAAATGCCCATAATTGAAATTCAAATGGGTTTTCTTTACCCTTCATTGCGATAACATTGAAACTGCACATCATAGCATCTAAATGTTGCTTAATGGCATTCCAGCGGAACAATGGCTGTTTGGGGCAATCAAAATGGATATGGTCATAGTCGTATTGCAATTGTCCATTTTCCAGATAATGGATCCATTCGTCCATTTTTCTATGCACAGCCGGTGTTCCGACTTTCAATCTTCTGTAATATCGATGTTGTCCTCTGAATCTCTTCATTTTTCCATCCATTTATACGCATAGCAGCAAACCACAACAGGTAAAACCGAGAATAACGGAAAGGGACCAACCGACGACAAATACGCAGAAGAAGCAAAAGGAATCCCGAATATGGGATAAAGGGCTATGGCAAAGAGATTATAGGTTATGAAAGAGAAAAGCATGCTATACCCTATGAGTTGCCACACTTTCCCGGCTTTAGAGAATACCCAAGTTGCTATTCCACCTATGCAGAAGCATAGCGGATAAATAAGCAACTGCCCTATAAGATAAAACAAGCTTATCCCATAGCTCAATGCTTCTACACAAACGGTTGCCACACCACACAGCACCATGGCTGCTTCAAATTTCCAAATTCGTTTATCGGTTAGTTTCATTGCTTATCTCCTTTCCGCCAAAGACATATATAACCATTTAATGGATTATGCACAGAATGGGTTACCTGTATATATCAAAGATTATGCCATCATGCCGAATGAAAAATATAAAATCATATTTCATGTCTGTAACAAGAATATCATCTACGACTGGGTACCAGATGTAAGAAAAGTATTTGCAGAAATCATCATAACTAAAAACATCAATCCGATTTTCAAAATTCCAAACAACAGCAATCTCATCAAGATGATTCGTTTTTGTAAAAAGCCTTTCCACTTGAAATTCGTCTGATGCAGCATTCATATCTTCTCTTGGCTCTCCTATATTCTGCAAAATATTGAAGTTCTCGCATTGAACATGAAATTGCACTGAAAGTTCGTTAAGGAAAGAAGAACTTTCTTCCATGGATAAAGTCTTATAGAACGTAAAATCTTTTTCTGATTCTTTTTTGAATATTTCAAGCTTAAATCTATCCATTACACAATCGTTTTCTTGTTTACCAGTGCGTATATAAGATTCTTATTTTACCAGTTCAAATTGTTTCTTAGGGCAGCTTCTACCATATCTATATCTATGCCATTATTGCTTTACCCGAATTAGGTATGTCATCAGCTGCCCTTTTAAGTATAAGATAATTAATTCCTTAGTAGAAAGCAGCTGCGCATTTTTGCGCATTTTTTTAATAATTGAATGATATATTACTATATTTAAAATAGGAAACATGGCAATAGTAGAACTCGTTACATTAATCCTATATTGCAATAATTCATACTGTGTATATTTCTCTTTAATATAAAACAAATCTACCAAGTATGTATTGATATATCCCAATGATAGCCAAACTGCTAATACGGTAGAATGTTGATTAACCCATGACAGGATTCGACTACTAATAGTTGGATCATACATTATTTGATAAAAAAAAGCGTGAGACAATATGACTGCGGATATTGCTAACGCAGCCCATATCTTGTAAACTAAGATGGCCTTAGCTGAATGTATAATTACTGTGTCAACTATTGAGAACAGTATTATTCCCCAATTCGCAAGGGAAAGAACTATCGCCAATAAAAGAAACAACCAGAATATCGCCATGTTGATTGTGTGAGAGAATCTTGCCATATAAAAATCCTTTATTATTTAAATGCTGTGGAATATCAAAATCACCTGCACCGAATTAGCTTTCTTCTTTAAATAACTCATAGTGCTGTTTCAACCACTTGCATGGAGTTCCATTATAGTGATCGTAAATCCGATCAACAATGTGGTGAGCATCCCATACGGCTGCCCTTTCTAATCCAACTGCTTGTTCTTTTTCAATAGGAAAAATTTCCCCAGTCATAGGGTTATAACATTTAAACTTTCCAGAATAATCATGATATATATACTGCATAGGGGGATTCTTGAATTCATCCCTGATAGGGAGTTTCCCTACTTTTTGCCATACTCCTTTAGTCACCACCTCTTTGTATATGTTTGTGATGAATAGAACAGGCAAATCCGCCAATATAGTTATATCTTTAATTGGGGACAGACTCTTAAAATCAAAGAATGCACATTGACTTTTATAAAGTATTTGCACATAAGTATAATACTCATCATTGATAGGAATTTCCAATATGGCTCCTGATGTCATTTGCTGTCTTTTGGGAGTTTTTATCTCCAAATTCTTATTGTCTTGCTCTTTCATATATCTCTGCTTTTAAATCGTTATGACCTGTAGAAGAACTTATTTCATGTGTTATTTCAAGCCTTTTTCCCGGTGAATATTGATTTAGTCCCCAAAGACCTGTGTATTATTCACTTACCACAAAGTTACTTTTTTCTTTGATAAAGCCGGCAGTTGGAGAATAAATTATCTGTGTATCAGATTGTTTTTAACACATTATTCTGCAAACACAACTGGTGATTGGAAGAATGTTTTTATTTTATCTCCGCAGATTAAACTTGTCTATTGTACAATGCAATAGCAGACTCAACTGATGCCTCTATGTAGTTTAAATAGCATCTACTAGTTTGGGACAATAGCCAAATGTAATAGCATACATACTCCTTTAAAAGCTGAGATTCACTTTGACGAAACTTTACGGTGATTATTTTCCCGTCATTCTCGATTGTTGCAATTTCATTGATGGTTGCTACATAATCACAAAGGATTTTTTTACCATCTACAATTTCATTATATGGCTTACGGTGATATTTTGATTCCAAGTAACCTAGATAAGCTGTTGGTGTTATTGCCGGATAGTAAAAGAAAGGATTTCCCAATACTCCTAACGAAAGAACTGAATCTGAGGTATGATTCATATAACCGTCGTCATCAGTTTTTATAAGGGAAATTTTTAAATGTGGAAATTCAAAAAATCTACTGCGCTTAGATTTACCCACTATGTTTTTATCATATTCAATGCATAGTTTCCAATTCCTTACAATCTGTTTAGAAAAGCGAGCTATCTTAGAACTAGAACATTGCTTGTCATATGCATAATCATTGAAATACTTAATCAACAAACTATCAAACAGTTTGTTCCAAGCAGATACATTCACATTCAACCTCTTTGATTTTGATTTCCGTTCATAATCCTCCGCATTGAGTTCAAAATCTTTAAATGCTTCAAAGTACAAATAGTTTTCTATGGTTATATATTCGCTACTTCTAAGAAATTGGCTGAAGGAATTTAAGTTCTCTTCTAATTTGAATTGTATAAACATAGAATCCTCATCAGGAGTTGCAATTATATGCTGGGTATTTATTTTTACTTTTATCTCATTGCTCATAAAACTATAGTCATAAAAAATTTTCCTTTCTTGACATACAAAATTCTTCGGTTCGTCTATGGTTCTTTTTATAATATCCGGAAGTTGCCTATAATCAATTTTAAGATTAGGAGCAAATATCTGTTGTATTAAAGCAATGTTTAAGCGTGAATCTTCGACAAGCTTCTGAATCAGAGCGATGCATTGGGAGCCAAAATTGCATTTATGCTCTTGTAATGAATTATTCAGACAATCTATTATTTCTTTCATACTCATTTTAGATTTTAATGTACCAGAGAAAACAACACCTTGTTGAATACATCCGAGAATGTTATTTTGATAGTTCGTTCTTCACGGAATGAATCCAATTCAACCACTAAATCGGTAGCATTATATTCAATACTTGATAAGGAACATTCGCCTGCAATAATTGGCAAAGGAATCCATTGTTCTGTCATAGAAGAATTTGTCATCATATCTTATGTTATATTGAGTTATCGAGCGGTTAGTTTCATTGCTTTAATTCAAATTTACAACTATTTCCGTAACAATCTCTTTGAGTGTTTCTTGATGTTCTTCTGACGGTTCAAGTAATATATTGCAGACTTCGGAATCCGAAATATATATATATATATATATTCCCAACCATCCACTTTCCCAAAAATCGAAGTTTCCTCCTATATTTTGTGTATCGAATATAACCTGTTCAAGAACACCCAAATCACCATCCGCATAACTTCGGTATTCAAGATTAAACGAACTTAAAAGAGAAGCCACTTCTTTCTTAAAAAATTCTATATCCGTCATAAGCATTATTTCGTGTGTAAAAATAAGAATTAAGCATTCATATTCATTTAAAATCTTTATCACATGGCGCATTATAATTATATGTCAAGCGCCAGCCATCATTTAATAAAGACAATGCTTCTGGAGATACAAAAACATTCTTTTTTTTAATAGAACATTCATTCATGGCCTTTATTATTTCTTTATAGATTGCTTTCGCTTCTTCTGAACTATCTGCAAAAGCAGCTATACGACCAGCTATTAAAACTTTTTCAGCTTTTTGATATATTCCTCCTGTACTTAACTCGACACCGTTAGGATTGGATGAAAGCTCGATTATGTAATGAAATGAGCCATCTTTCTGCTTCACAATTCTATTATTCACCTTGCTATTTAGTGGTTGAACCATATATCTATTATCCATTGATATCCAGTTAGCATATTTGGTGTGGCCGAGTTCTGTGAATTTAGATATGCTGTTTTCTCTTCTTACCACTTCACTAGTAAAAGTTCCCATCAGAACATATTCTATTGGAATCCTTTTTTCGACCTTGGACATCATCTTGATAATGTCCGACTTAGTTAAAAAGAAAATTTGCTGTTTACTTTTCATATGGGCATTAATTATGATTCTCTTGTCCTTATTTCTTTTCCATATTGTGACAAATAACCATATACATGAGCATAAATAAAAAATAAAATAAAATACTACATGTCTTTTTACCAGCCCACTTTCTTCATAAACTTCATCTTTTTCTCTGTCATAAAAGAATTTGATTTTTTGAGGTTCAAATGGCTTGCATTTATTTCTGGCAACTCCTACATGATATTGCTTTCCATTGTACTCTATGACTATGGATGATGACATTCTTCTGCCTCCGCAATTAATTTTCAGTACCGAATAATTCTGTATTGGTTCCTCACTATTGAATATTTTTTGTCTATGATTGTATGAAATCCAAGCATAGACAGCCAATGCTAATACGCCAATGTTTATCAAAGCTACCCAACAAACATCTTTCAATGTTACTTTTCTCATTTTATTAGATATTAAAGTGATACATTTCGAATCATCTATTCAAAGATACTTTTCCTTTGAAAAAGTTGGTGCTTCCAGCCTGTTACCCACAAAGTTAGTTTTTTCTTCGATAAAACATCCGTTTAAGGAAGAAATTATTTGTGAATCAGATTATTTTCATCACCAACACAGATTCAACCGATCATCAACGACCGCATGACAACCTGGCTACTAGGTATGATAGCAAAGAGGGCGGATGGCTTAACTGCTATCCGCCCTCTTTCTTTCGGGGACTGTATCTCTGCCGATACGGCAGGTGTCTTATTTGATTTCTACGCCTTGAGGAGATACTTTCACTTCGAGGTCGCGATCATTGTCCATCTCCACTTCGATGAGGTAATAGGTCGTGCCGTCAGCTTTCTCCACGTATTCAGCTTCCCTGTCAATTTCCTTACCGGGATAGGTGCGGCTGATGTACTGTTTCACAGGCTCAGGCACGGAGGTGTAGAGCATATCTGTCGTGGTCAGAGCCCATTGTCCCTGTGCGTCAAACAGGACTTCTCTCACCTGGTTTCCGTCAACGATATCCACTTCGGTGTAGCCTTTATAGATGCCGGAATCCACCTTGTCTACCTCTGCAATCTGGGCTTTGGGGTATTTCTCACTGAGCAGTTTTTTCATCGTTTCCGTGAGCGGCGTGGTCGGCAGAAAATCGTCATCGCGGTCACCGTCTACATCTTCCACACATTTAATCAGGGCACCTGCAGGAGTGTAGTACAGGTCCATTTCTTTGTTTCCCTGCTCCACTTCAATGACGTACACGGTTTCAAAGCCGGGACGGTCGAGCTTCTTCGCTTCATCGAATTGCCAGGGAGCTGAGGCGTATTCGCTTTGGTTGAATACTGCAGCAACTGCCTGCGGAAGAACGCCTCTCGGGATGTCGGTCTCAGTAAGCCGCCAATCTCCTCCTGTGGTATACCAGGCCGATGCTTTTTGTCCGTCGTAGAACTCGGCTTTGTAGTATCCGTTTCTGGTTTCCCACTTCACATCGGAAGCATGCGGATACTGGGCTTCGAATGTTTTTTGCAGTTCGGCGGGCACTTTCACCGTATTATCGTCGTCGTTGTCACAACTCTGGAAACAGCAGGCTGCACACAAAGCGAGCAGCAATGTAAAAATCTTTGTCTTCATAAGAGTCATTGTTTAAGGGTTACTTCTCGATGTCTATCAGTTTAAAATGTGTATCAAATTTCAGTTCCATGCGATTGGAAAGAGCCACTTCGTAGTCCTTGTCATCACGTTCTATTTTCAGCACTTTCGTATCGGCATAAGTCTTTTTCACGTAAGTAAGAATCGGTGCGGGAATCACGCCCACGGGCACAGAACTGTGCTTGCAGTTCACTTCAGTCCAGTTGCCTTTCTTGTCGAAGTCCACCTTATCGCCATCAGTGAAAATCACTTCGTAGCTCTTCTGGAAGAAATCGCTCTCCATTTTCGACAGAGCAATCTTGCGGTCGGCAAAATGCTGCTTGATGAAAGTCTGGGCTATCTGCGGCATCTGAGACACTTCGATGGGTTTATCGTCATCGGCACGTACCACTGTCTGCATGGTAAACAAGCATACAAGTAAGAATAATAATTTTTTCATAATCGTCATTTTTTAGTTAGTATTTCGTTTCAATCATTAATTTATACCGCAAAACTAAGGGCGGAATCTGAAAAGATTTGGGAATTCCCGGTAATTTTACACTAAAAACAAGCCAAAATGAAAAAAGTTTTCTCCCAAAGCGGGTTTGTGTCTCGATCACCGCATGGTGGACACCGTGATTTGCGGTCCCCTACCGCCCTATCTCAAAGCAATGCTCGCCCTCCAGATAGCGGTAGCACAAACTCAAATGCTGCATGCGGCAGATGGAGTCGGCAATGGCCAATCCCAGTCCTGTGGAGCCTTCTTTCTTGGTGCCTTGATAGAAGCGGGTGAATATATGCGCTGCATCGAGCGGATGCTGGATGCCGGTGTTGCGGAACTGGATGCTGGTGGAAGTGATGGCGATGGAGATGTGTCCTCCGTCTACATTGTGCACAAAGGCATTTTTCAGCAGATTGGTGATGAGGGAGATGGCCAGCGATTCGTTCATGGTCAGTTCGAATGTCCCCTTCTCTTCCATGCTGACGCGGATGCACCGGTAGCTGTACACTTCTTCGTAGTCTGCGGCATACTGTCTGACAAGGGGGTTGAGCACCAGCTGCTTGGTGTCGGCAAACTGTCCGTTGTCTATCTTGGTGAGCAGCAGCAGTGATTTATTCAGTTTGGTGATATATTCCAGGGTGTGCTGGGTCTTCACCAGCTCTTCCAGCTGCGATTCGGACAAGGATTCATCTTCCATCAGCATCTCCAACCGGCCCAGGCAGATGGCCAGCGGAGTCTGTATTTCGTGAGAAGCATTGCCAATGAACTGTTTCTGCTGCTCAAACAACTGCTCCATCCGGTCGGTATACCGCACGGCCGCTTCGTTCAGCTTCTTAAATTCACTGATTTTGGTATCGTTCTGCAGCGGCTGTCCGGGTTTGCCCGTTTGCAGGCTGTCGAGCCAATGGAGCAGGACATACAGCGGACGCATGTTGCGGTAGAACAGCCACACTGAAATCAAGATGATGCTCAGCAGCAAAGTGGCATAGAGCAGGATACTCCAGATCAGAATGGCATCTTTCAGGTCTTTCTTTTCGATGGTAGGAATGGAAACCGTGAGTTCGTGATAGCGTCCTTCACCGTCTTTGAAGAGAGTAGTCAGGATGCGGGCCGGTTCGGTTTCGCGCTTCTGCTCCAGATAAACCATGGAATCCTTATACTGGATATCCTTCCGGCTGCGGGCATATTCCTCGGTGACTTCTACCATATAATACTGATTGTTGGAGCCGCTTTCCTTGGAGGGAAGTTCCTCTCCAGCCAGTGCCCGGATGATGATGTCTTCCGAATAGTCTTCCAGCGAATCATCCACTTCGTCATTCACCTCATCTATCATGGTCATATAAAAGAAGGTAGCCCATATGCCTAAAACCAAGGTGAGGGCGATAGAAATACGAAGCAGGGTGTAATAAATCAGTTTCATAGGCGGTGAGAACAGTTATATCATTATTGTTCGGTTAAATCATTGTTGTTCGGTTAGGTCATTGTTGTTCGGCTATCAGTTTGTATCCCAATCCGTAGACGGCCTTTATTTCGATACAGGCACCCGCATCTTTGAGTTTTTTCCGCAGGTTCTTGATCTGCGCATAAATAAAATCATAATTGTCTACCTGATCGATGTGATCGCCCCACACGGCTTCGGCCATTACATGCTTATTAATCAGACGACCGGGACGGTTGATGAAATAGAGCAGGATATCATACTCTTTCCGGTTGAGTTCCAGTTCCTTGTCATCCACATATACGCGAAACTGGTCGGGCACAATGCGGACGTTGCCCTGACGGATATCCAGTTCACCGGCTTGGTGATTGCGACGCAGCACACTCTTGATGCGGGCATTGAGTTCCACCAGGTGGAAAGGCTTGGGCAGATAGTCGTCTGCTCCCAGTTCCAGTCCGAGCACCTTGTCTTCGATCGAATCTTTGGCCGAAAGGATGATGACGTTTTCTCTTTTGTGAAGTGCTTTCACGCGTTCGAGCAGATCAAGTCCGCTGCCATCGGGCAGCATGATGTCCAAGAGTATGCAATCGTATTCGTAATCTTCTATCTTGCGCAAGGCTGTGTGGAAGTCGGCAGCCGTCTCTACTACATAGCGCTCCTTTTCAAGCGAACACTGAATCAATTCCCTCAAAGAGGGTTCGTCTTCTACTATTAATATCTTCATACTGGCTCCTCTCTGTTTTTCTTCAACATACAAAGAAAAGGCTTATTTTTGAAATAAATCTGAAATAGAAAGCAAAAAGGCCGAAAACTTTCATCTGTTTTCGGCCTTCCTTTATTGAATAGATAAACAATCGGCAGACGATAGCTATTGTATCCTCACCGGAAAGCTTATATTAATAAGAACGTGCAAACAACACGCGGCAAGCAGAGGGTTTGCCGGTAACCATACATTTACCCGGTTCCTTGTCGCCCGCAACGAGTGAATCGAACGGGATACAGCGGATAGTAGCCTTGGTTTCTTCCTTAATCTTTTCTTCTGTTTCAGGCGTACCGTCCCAGTGAGCCAGGATGAAACCGCCTTCTTCGATTTTTTCCTTGAATTCTTCGTAAGTATCAACAGTCGTAATCTTGGAGTTGCGGTAGTCCAATGCCTTCTTGTAAATGTTGGCCTGGATCTCTTCCAGCAGATTCTGCACGTATGTCTCAATGCCGTCGCAGGTTACTGTCTCTTTTTCAAGGGTATCACGGCGCATCACTTCCATCGTGTTGTTTTCGAGGTCGCGTCCGCCCATCACCAGACGTACAGGAACACCCTTCAGCTCATAATCGGCAAACTTGAAGCCCGGACGCTTGTTGTCGGCGTTGTCATACTTCACTGAAATGCCCAATGCCTTCAGCTTAGCCACGATACCTTCTACCTTGGCGTCAATCAGCTTCAGCTGTTCGTCGTTCTTGTAGATAGGAACAATCACCACTTGGATAGGTGCCAGATGCGGCGGCAATACCAGACCGTTATCATCAGAGTGAGTCATGATGAGTGCACCCATCAGACGGGTAGAAACGCCCCATGATGTAGCCCATACATATTCCAGCTTGTTTTCTTTGTTGACAAACTGCACATCAAACGCCTTGGCAAAGTTCTGTCCGAGGAAGTGAGAAGTACCGCTCTGCAAAGCCTTACCGTCTTGCATCATAGCTTCAATAGTGTAGGTATCCAGTGCGCCGGCAAAACGCTCGTTGGCCGACTTCACACCCTTAACTACCGGCACTGCCATGTATTTTTCAGCGAAGCTGCTATACACATTCAGCATCTTGATAGCTTCTGCTTCCGCTTCTTCACGTGTAGCATGAGCTGTGTGGCCTTCCTGCCACAGGAATTCGGCTGTACGCAGGAACAAGCGGGTACGCATTTCCCAACGGAATACGTTGGCCCATTGGTTACACAGAATAGGAAGGTCGCGGTAAGATTGAATCCAGTTCTTATACGTGTTCCAGATAATTGTTTCTGACGTAGGACGGATAATCAGCTCTTCTTCCAGTTTCGCAGCCGGGTCTACTACCACACCTGAGCCGTCTTCTGCATTTTTCAGACGATAGTGAGTCACGACAGCACATTCTTTCGCAAAGCCTTCCACGTGTTCGGCTTCACGGCTAAGGAACGATTTCGGGATCAACAAGGGGAAATATGCGTTGACGTGTCCTGTTTCTTTAAACATATCGTCCAACTGACGTTGCATTTTCTCCCAGATTGCGTATCCGTAAGGCTTAATCACCATACATCCGCGTACGGCAGACTGCTCTGCCAAATCAGCTTTTACCACCAAATCGTTGTACCATTGCGAATAGTTTTCGCTACGTTTGGTAAGGTCTTTCAGTTCTTTTGCCATTATATCTTTTGTTTTAAAGTTTCCACTCGTTTTTTAATTAGACTGCAAAAATAACAAAAATGCATGATTCGCCCCTTATTTAAACGGAAAAATAACACAAAACGCTCCACACCGGGCCGGCACCATCGGCTATTGGGGCCTTTTTCTTCCTGCTGACGGCTCCGTAACTGGCCCCGCGGATTGTTTTGGCTGCTCATTTGTGCACAGAATGACATTTGAAAACCTTTTTTTATGGCGGTTTCAATATTAAATACTATATTTGCCTATCAAATGTACAGCGAAGCAACCATAGAACTGGACGAAGAGGCTTTTGTCAAAGCGTTCAATCGTCAGGAGCACAATGCTTATCAAACGCTTTACCGTTTGTTCTACCGTGCGCTGGTGGCCTATGCCCAGCAGCAACTGAACAAGCAAGATGAAGCGGAAGACATTGTGCAGGAGCTCTTTGTGTCTATGTGGAAAAAAAAGACCTGCTTCACTTCGTATACGGCTCTCCGCTCCTACCTTTATCACTCGGTCAACCATGCCGTGGTCAACTGCATCAAGCATCAGCAGGTGAAGGAACGCTATGCGGAAGCCATGCAAAACGACCCTTCTCAACTGCATTTTTCATCCGACTACCGGAAGGAGGAAGTCTACCGCCAGCTCTACCTTGCTATCGACCGGCTGCCTGACAGATGCCGCGAAATTTTCCTGATGCACATGGACGGGAAAAAGAATGAAGAAATAGCCCAGATACTGCATATCTCCGTGGAAACGGTGAAGACCCAAAAGAAGCGGGCCATGCGCTTTCTGAAGAATGATCCCCAAATAAAAAATTCATACGGGCAGTGGATTTTACTGCTGCAACTTTCCTGCTCATTAACATCCTGAAGCAAAAAAAGCAGGAAAAACGTTTTTTTTACTTTTCTTGTACCTCTTTTGCACTTGTTAGTTGTCTTTTAGTTAGAATTAAGATTTTTACGAATGAAGACAACAGACATAGAACAGCTGATTGCACGCAAAGTTTGGGACGACTCGCTGAGTGAAGCGGAGGAACGTGACCTGCAGGCATGGCTGGATGAGAAGGAGGAAAACCGCCAATTTTATGACGAAATAAGAAAGGAAAAGTTTGATGCTGCCGCCTATCACCGGTACCGGCAAATTGATTCGGACAAGGCTTGGGAAGAGTTCTTGAAGGCCACCGAGCGCCCGCAGCCTTCGCTGCTCCGGCGCTGGCTGAAGTATGCCGGCATGTTTTCGGTTCCGCTCATTGCGGCTGGTATGGCCTTTTATTTCTCGCAATCGCCCCTGGCCACGGCCGACGACGGCCTGGCAGATGCCGTTGTGCCCGGAACAACGGGTGCCCTGTGGCATGACGCAAGCGGCAGCACGGTGAAACTCAACAGCCAAACGCTGCAGGAACAGCCGTATCTCATCGCAGACTCCAACGTGGTGGCTACTGCGAAGGGAGTCATGATGAAGGTAGACAAGACTGCTGCGGCTGGCAGGGAGAACGACACGGACCAGTCGCCCCACGTACTGAAGACGCTCAGCAACGGGGAGTTCCAGATTATCCTGGAAGACGGTACCCTGGTACACCTCAACTACAACACTACGCTCCGCTTCCCCCGGCATTTCTCCAAAAAAGAACGCCTGGTATATCTCCGCGGCGAGGCTTTCTTCCAGGTGGCGAAAGACTCCGTAAGACCGTTTAAGGTGATGACCGATGAGATGGTGGTGAAGCAGTATGGAACTTCGTTCAATGTCAACACTTACTCGCCCACTCAGACGGAGGTTGTTCTGGTGGAGGGCAGCATCGGGGTGTTGTCGAGTGCGAAGGAGTATGCCATGCAGCCTTCCGACCGCCTTACCTTCCACAAAAACACGGCTGAAGTGGAGATTCAGCAAATTGACGTGACTCCGTATATTGCCTGGCACGAAGGCCGCTTTATTTTCAACAACGAACCGCTGAGCAGTATCATGAACACGCTTTCTCACTGGTATGACGTGGAGGTGGTGTTCGACCGTCCTGAATGGAAGCAGCTGCATTTCACGGGCAATATGAACCGGTATGGCCAACTAGCTCCTATCCTCAGGGCTATCAGCCAGACGGTGGGACTGCGGATGGAAATAAAGAACCGTACGGTGCGCATCTCTGAAAAAGAACAAACCAATCAATAACATATATCATTATTTAAACAAAAAAGTCTTATTTATGAAAAAAAGGAAAATTCTGATTTTCTTACTTATGGGCGTCTTGTTCCCCTGTCTGACGTGGGCGCAGGATGCAAAAAGCAAGAAAGTCTCGCTCCGCATGAAGGAAGCTACAGTGAAGGAGTTTTTTGAAGCTTTGCATAAGCAGACAGGACTTAACTTTGTGTACAACAACGAACAGGTTAAGAGTTTGCCCAACATCACTGTGGAGGTCAAGAACGAATCGCTGACGCAGGTTCTTGACCGGATTTTCGAAGGCAGCCAGTTTGACTACAGCATCGACGATGAAACGATTACGCTGTTTCAGGCTAAGCAGAAGGAAGGCGAGATGAAGACTGTGAAAGGTGTGGTAGTGGACCAGCTGGGCGAACCGCTGCCGGGTGTGAATGTCACTGTGAAGGAGGACAACACCATTGGCTGTACAACCAACGCTGAGGGTGGCTTCACGCTGAAGGTAAAAACATCCAATCATTTGGTTGTTTCTTTTATCGGAATGAAAACGCAGACGATCAAATTCAAGGGACAGCCGGATCTGCGCATCACGCTGGCTGAGGATGCTGAAGCCATTGAGGAAGTGGTGGTGAATGGGTATTATACCAAAAGCAAACAAAGCTTTACGGGTAATGCCATCAGTGTGACGCAGGACGACTTGGCCAAGGTGTCGAACACCAATCTGGTGAGCGCGCTGCAGGTATTCGACCCTTCGTTCAAGCTGCAGGAGGATATCTCGGCCGGTTCGAATCCGAATGCGGTGCCGAAGATGCGTATCCGCGGAGATTCAGGCTTCGGTTCTATCTCTGAGACAAACCTGAAAAATGACCCGAATCAGCCGACGTTTATTCTGGACGGATATGAGGTGACTGCCGAAAAAATCTATGACTTGAACATGGACCGCGTGGCGAGCGTGACAATCCTGAAGGATGCATCGGCCACTGCCATTTACGGTTCGCGTGCTGCCAACGGTGTGGTTGTCATCACGACCAAAGCACCGGAACCGGGCCGCCTGCGCATCAATTATCAGTTTGACGGATTGGTTCAGACACCCGACTTGCGGGATTATAACCTGATGAATGCGGCCGAAAAGCTGGAAGCTGAACGTCTGGCGGGTGAGTATCTGTCGGACGACCCGTTCTCTCAGCAGCTACTCGAAAAGGATTATGCCCTGCGTCTGAGCAATGTGAAGAGAGGGGTCGATACCTACTGGCTTTCTCAGCCTATCCAGACCACCATGGGCCACAAGCACTCTCTGTATCTGGAAGGGGGCGACAAGAACATCCGTTACGGTGTTTCTGCCAACTACCAGAAGAATCCGGGTGTGATGAAAAAATCGTTCCGCGACCGCTATGGCATTGATGTGAACCTGCAATACAACTGGAAGGACAAGCTGCTTTTCAGAAACAACCTGTCGGTATCGCACGTCAAATCGCAGGAGTCGCCTTACGGCTCGTTCATGGAGTATGTGAATACGAATCCTTACTGGCCGATTCACGACGATAAAGGCAATCTGATCAAGGAATATGAGAAGTTTGTGAGAACCACGTATGTGCTGCGGAACCCGCTGGTGGAAGCTCAGCTGAACAACCGCGACGAGACTCAGTATCTGGAAGTGACGGACAACTTTAACATCGAGTGGTATATCACTGATTTCCTTCGTTTTAAAGGACAGGTTTCGTATACGCTGCGCAATGACCACCAGTATCGCTTTGTGGACCCGGCTTCCACCCGCTACAACAACTCCAGCTACAACGAAGGAGAAGGGGTGCTGAAGAGAGGGGAAGCCTACAACTACGACCAGCGCAGCCATACGCTGGATGCCAATGCGTTGATGACCTACAGCCAGAGTTTCGGCTCTCACTTCATCAACTCGGCCATCGGTGTGAATATCACAGAATCCAAGTATGCCAATGTGGGCTTCTCGGTCATCGGTTTCCCTTCGGGCAACATGGATTATGTATCTTTCGGTAAGGAGTTTATGAATCAGTCGCCCGATGGGGATGAAGGGCTGTCGCGCCTGTTCGGTTCTTTCATCAACTTCAACTATACGTACAACAATATCTACTTGTTCGACTTGTCGGGACGTCTGGACGGTTCTTCTTCTTTCGGAAAGGATTCGCACTTCGCTCCGTTCTGGTCGGTGGGTCTGGGATGGAACATCCACAACGAGAAGTGGTTCGGCATCAAGGATGTGATGAATCACCTGAAGGTTACAACCAATATGGGTGAAACCGGTAAGGCATCGTTCTCGCCCTACGAAGCGCAGAATATGTTCAATTATTATAAAGGTAAGTATTATGCCGGAGGATTGGGAGCCATTATTACGACTTATGGCAACGATGAACTGAAATGGGAAAAGACCCGCTCGTGGGATATCAATCTGGAAACGGAATTCCTGAAAGGACTTATCTCTGCCCGCTTCAGCTATTACAACAAGCTGACCAACAACCTGCTTTCCAATGTAACGCTTCCGCAATCAAGCGGTTTTGCTTACTACCGTGCCAACGTGGGTAAGATGGAGAACAGAGGATATGAACTGAATCTGCGTGCGTTCCCCTACCGCTCTCAGGACCTCACGGTGTCGGTGTTTGCTACGATGGCGCACAACAAGAACGTGATTAAGGAGATTTCCAACTCGCTGAAAGCGCGCAATGAGCAGATCAACAAGGATCAGGACAACTACAAGCCCGACTACGGTCAGCGCTACGAAACGGCGAAGCCGCAGGTGGAATTCAAGGAGGGTGAATCGACTACAACCATCTATGCTGTGCGCTCACTGGGTATCAACCCGATGAACGGTAAGGAGGTGTATCTGGACCTGAACGGTAACCCCACCTACGTATGGAGCGCGGCCAACAAAGTGGCTTGCGGTGATACGGCACCCAGCTTGCAGGGTTCGTTTGGTCTGAATGCCGACTGGAAAGGTATTAACGTGAACATGAGTTTCTTGTATGAATGTGGCGGTCAGCTGTATAACCAGACCCTGGTGGACCGTGTGGAAAATGCCAACCTGATTTACAATGCCGACCGCCGTGTGCTGTACGACCGCTGGAAAAAGCCGGGAGACATTGCTTTCTTCAAGGATATCCGCGACAACAGCCGCACAGAGCTGACTTCGCGCATGATTCAGGACAACAACATCCTGCAGTTTAAGTCGCTGAGCATTTCCTACACCTTCCCTACTTCCCTGTCACGCAAGTGGGCGATGGAACGCCTGAAATTTACGTTCCTTATGGAGGACTTGGCTTACTGGTCGTCTATCAAACGCGAAAGAGGTATTGACTATCCTTTCTCACACACGTTTAATTTCGGTGTACAAGTACAATTCTAACCACAAAAGATGATGAAAATGAAAACAAGAAAAATAGCAAGTCTGCTGCTGGGCACCTGCCTGGCTTTCTCCACTACCAGCTGCAACGATTGGCTGGACGTGACTCCACAGGCGCAAGTCAGCGGCGAAAAGATATTCAGTTCTCCGGCCGGATATGAATCGGTGCTGTATGGTATTTACATCTCCATGACCGAACCCAAGACGTACGGACGCAACCTGACGTTCGGTCTGATGGATGTGCTATCGCAGTATTACACCACTTATACCAACAAGACGCATACGCTCTACGAGGCTTCGATGTATAATTATGAGCATGGCGGCATCCGCGATCTGATAGACCAGATCTGGCTGTCGAACTACAACAGCATTGCCAACTGCAACATTCTGCTGGAAAATCTGGCTGGACGTGCTCCGGAATACTTTGACTACGATCACTACCGCTTGCTCAAGGGGGAAACACTGGCGCTCAGAGCGTATCTGCACTTCGACCTGCTCCGTGCCTTTGCGCTGAACTACAAGGAGTTTCCCGAAGCTATGGGTATCCCCTATGCGGAAAGCTTTCACCAGAAAATCCATCCGCAGCTGAAAATCAAAGAAGTGCTGGAAAAATCGCTGGCCGACCTGACAGAAGCACGCCGCTTGCTGAAGGACATCGACCCGGTGTTTGACGACAGCTTCAAGGAGCCGATCTATCACTTTGCACAGTCGCTGGACAACAATGATATTTTTGCTTCTTACCGTGCCTACCGCATGAACTATTATGCCGTAACGGCGTTGATGGCCCGTATCTATCATTACATGGGCAACGATGCAGAGGCGGTGAAATATGCTGAAGAGGTGATCCAAGCAGCCGATAAGGGCTACTTCCAGTTTACCAAAGAGAGCGATTTGTCGGCCGAACTGCAGAACCGCGATATTATCATGCAGAACGAGCTGATCTTTGCACTCGACGGACTGGATGTGCAGCAGACGTTCTATGCCTGTGATGCCAAGAACACCGACAGTTTCCCGCTGCTCGATGCACAGGAACTCTATCCGGATGCAGACGACTTCCGCCATTACATCATCGGTGAAAGCAGCAACAACGGCAAGGTGATCAGCTATAAATACATGAAGACCAACAGCAACAGTTCGTCGAACGCCGGAAAGATTCCGATGATCCGCCTCACAGAGATGTACTTCATTGCAGCTGCTTCCAGCTTCCAGACCGACAAGGAAAAGGCGGTGAATTACCTGAAGCACGTACGCAAGATGAGAGGAGCTGCCCAGACGGTGAATGCCGATTCTTACGAAGCGTTCCTCAAAGACCTCACGACGGAAGTGCGCCGCGAGTTTGTGGGCGAAGGTCAGCTGTTCTACTGGTATAAAAACCACAACCTCCCGGTTCTGCGCAAAGGTTCGGAACTGATGCTTACTCCCAAACAGGAATGTTTGCCGATGAGTGCAAACGAAGTGGAATTCGGTAACCGGGTAGAAGATTATCTAAAATAGTAAGACGTTATGAAAAGAAGCAAAACTATATTCTTTATTACTTTATTTTTCATGGGAGTGATGGCAGGTTGCTCCTCGGATGATTTCAACGGCTACCAGGCCGACAGTTTCATTCATTTCAACAAGAGTATGAAAGACAGCACGACGTTTTCCTTTGCCTACGACGAGGCGCTGAAGGAAGGAGACGTGGACATCAAGCTGAACATCATCTCCGAACTGCAGGGAAGAGACCGCCAGTTTGCGGTGCGCTTTCTCCCGAACGAAAGTACGGCTCAGGAGGGACGCGACTTTACGGTGAACACGGAGCAGCTGGTGGTAAAGGCCAACGACAGCATCGGTGTGCTGAAAGTGCATGTGATGAAGGATGAATCTCTGAAGGGAAAGAGCGTACATGCTGTCTTCGAAATCGTGGAAAACGAAGAGTTCAAGCCGGGAGTGATGCAGAACCGGAAAGCCAAACTGGTGATTACCGACAAGCTCACCCAACCGGAATGGTGGGATGCCTGGCATATCAAAGATGGTCTGGGAGTGTACAGTGAAAAGAAGTTCCGCCTGTTTATCCAGGTGACCGGTCAGAAAGACCTCACGCTGAAAGAAGACGGAGGCGAGATGGAGTACTATGACATGCGTGTCTATGTGACGCAGTTCAAATACTGGCTGATCGAGCATCCGCAGGTGGAAGAGAACGGAGAACAAATGAATGTACCTATCATCGGATAATTATAAAATCATTGGATTATGAATAATATCATCAAAACTATGTGTTTTTTGCTTCTGGCTATCGGATGGACCGGTTGCTATGAGGACAAAGGAAACTATGACTATGCTATGATGAGCAAGCCGGTTGTGAAAGGCATACCGGAAAAATGCACCGCATACGTGAATTCGCGCCTGCACATTCCCGTAACTGTGGAATGGCCCAACGGCGAACTGAAGAATATTTCGTACGAATGGCGGGTGGAAGGGAAAACCATCTCGACTGAAAAGGATCTGGATATCGTAGTCAACCTGGATGTAAAACCGCGCCAGTATGCTGACTTCTCTATCATCAACAATGAAACGGGAGTGCGCGAAATGACGCTGTTTACCATCGATGTGACTACCGAGTTTTCTTCCGGATGGATTGCCATCAGCCAGGAAAGTGATTGCTCGGAGATGTCGTTTATCCGCGAGGGCGACAACAAGCTCTACAAGAATATCTACGAGACGGCCAACGGCGAGAAATTGCCCAAGGGCGTGGTGCAGGTGAAAGAGCACTGGATTCCTTACGGTGACCTGACGGGAGAAATTTTCGTGGGAATTCCGACGGGTCCCAACTATTCGCTCGACTTGGACGGCAGCAGCCTGAAACGGGTGGTGTACAACAAAGACGAGTTCTTAGGCAATGTGCCCGAAGATTTTGCTCCGGTCAACATGGACTGTGTGACCAACTGGGACTATATCTTCAGCAACGGCAAACTGTTTACCCGCTATGTGGAGCGCACTCACGATGCTCAATACCATGAAGGCAAGTTTGTGCCTGTAGCCGTGCCGGGCAACTACGAGCTTAGTCCGATTACCCTGCGAGGCAACATCGTTTCTTCTACGGACATCATCGCTTTTGACCTGAAGACAAAGAGCTATCAGCTGCTCCGCAACGGTTCGCTGAAAAACTTCAATTATGAAGACGACCCCAACAAGCGCTTTAACCCGTCGAACATGAACAAGACCTTGATTAGCGGTGGCGCCACCAGCACGAATGCTCCGGTGGACAAGTTCATCACTTTCCTGAAGGGAGACGACCAGAAGTATTATGTGCACTGTTTTACTTTCACCGGCTGGGGGATGAAAAGCTATTCCTCCGATTCGGAAAAGGTATTCCCGGATGCATCGCTTGTAAAGGAAGATTCTCAGTGGGCCGTATGCAAGAACCGTCCGTATGTGTATTTCTCTTCGGACAATGACTTGTATGCCTACAACACCACAGGCAATACCGTGAAGAAACTGGAAGGCTGTCGGTTTGACAAACCGATCAAGGCCATTGCACTCAATCCACTCGACTTCGAGCAGCTGGCCGTGGCGGTGGAAAACAGCAGCGATGCTTCCAAATGCGACTTCATGCTCTTGGATGTTTCCTATGTGGGTGATGGCAAAATCATCGAAGGAAGCCGGCAGGAAGCTGCTTTGGGCAATGTGTCGAAGCTATACTACAAGATTGGTAATCAATGGAACGTTTTTTAATCTAAAAAACATCTGAAATATGAATTTGAAATATGTAGCATTGTCTTGCCTCCTGACCGCTGTGTCAGGGGGCATGAATGTCCAGTCTGAAGAAGGATATCGGGTAAAGATACAACTGAAGAAGCCGGCCGACGGGATGCTCATGGTGAGCGAGCGGGTGCCCAACTCTACTATGTGGTTTACGGATACGCTGCAGCTGAAAAAGGGCAAAACGGTTCACACAGGAAAGGTGCAGGACCCCTGTCTGGTGACTTATGCGCTCCGCTCGGAAAATGAAGATTTCCTGGGTTCGTTCAGTATTTTCCTCGACAACTCACCCCGCATCGAGATGAAGGGCGACAACCTGCGTTCGCTCCGGGTGACGGGCTCGCCGGCTCATGCCGAATATGAACGCATCGAGAAAGAAGGCAGAGAGCTGTTTGCCAATTACGGCACGCTTCGCTATAAGTATGGAAAAGCGTTCGGCAACAAAGCGCTGAGGGATTCGCTGGAACCGCACTACAAACAGGCATACGAACGCATCTATGACTACATTTTGGGCTTGCCGGGCTATGCCGAAAGCAAAGTGGCTGCCTATTATGTATACGATTATTTCATCAATGATGCTTCGAAGCTGGAAGAAGCACTGTCGAAATTCTCTCCGTCACTGGACAGTAACATCTATATCAAGAGCTGCAAGGAAGAACTGGCCCGCAAGAAGAAAATCGCTGTAGGCAGACAGGCGTTCGACTTCTGCCTGTCCGACTTGGAGGGTAAGCAGTACCGGCTGTCGGATTATAAGGGAAAGTATGTGTTGATTGAATTCAGCGCTTCCTGGTGCGGATGGTGCAAGAAGGAGATTCCGTTCCTGAAGAAGGTGTATGAAGCCCACAAGGACAATGACAACTTCCGCATGTTTACCATCAATCTGGACGACAAGCGGGAGAAATGGGAGAAGGATGTCAAAGAGCAGGGTCTCCCCTGGCCGGTCATTTCCGACCTGAAAGCTTTTAAATCGGAGGTAACGTCAGCCTACAACGTGCACGGCATTCCGATGATTTTCCTCATCTCGCCCGACGGCCGCATTGTGGCCAACAACCTGCGCGGTGAAAAGATGATTCAGACGGTGGACAGACTGCTGACTGAGATGAATACGTTTCCTTTTACCATCAAGGGAGAGGTAGACCAATTCAACGGCGGATGCGCTTACCTGTATACGCTGCCGCCCGAAAACAAACTGCTGGACAGCTGTCTGGTGCAGAACAACCGGTTCACGCTCAACGGCCGGCTGGAGAAAAACCAGCGAGGCCTGCTGTTTGTGCAGGGTGCCGACAAGCTGAGTGCTGCCATCAACGAAGTGTATGTGCAGCGCGGCACAATCGGTGTTTCGCTGGTGCGTGAAGGCAGAAAGCACCGGGCTACGTATACCGACGCTCCCCTGCAAGCCGAATGGGAGGCGCTGATGAAAGCGTTTAAGGAGACGGAGGAATATAAAAAGTACGCGCGCATCAACGATGAAGTGCAGCAGGAGTTCTTGAAGAAGAACAGTGCTTCGCCCAAGCTGAAAGCCAAGCAGCAGGCTGCTCTGTTTGAAGCCATCCAGGTGATTGCAGCCAAAGAGAACTACCGCAAGAAGGAAGTGCTTACTTCGCTTATCTACGATTACTGCGGCCTGCTCACCACGCAGCAGCTCGAACTGCTCTGCGCGAGCCTGGATGCTTCTTTGCACGAGTCCTACTACCTGACAAAAGTGCGCAAACACATTGCACAGGAGAATCTGCTGGCCAACGGTCAGCTGGCCAAGGATTTTACAGCACAGGACCTGTCGGGCAAGTCGGTTTCGCTGTCCGATTTTAAAGGAAAGTATGTGTTTCTGGAATTCAGCGCATCTTGGTGCAGCTGGTGTAAAAAGGAGATTCCCTACATCCGCAAGGCCATCGAGGCTCTGAAGGACAAGAACATCGTGTTCATCACGCTGATGATGGACGACAAGCGGGAACGCTGGGAACAAGACGTGAAGAAACAAAATATAACCTGGCTAAATCTCTCTGATCTGAAAGGGATGCGTCATAGTCCGATTGCCAAAGACTATAACGTATCGGGTATTCCGGCATCGTTCGTGATTAATCCGGACGGGGTCATCATCGACCGCGACCTCCGGGGCGACCGAATCTTGCAACAGCTGAAGGAATACGTAAAATAAAAACCTTTCTTTTTTTTCGTTCGTAAAGGTTGTGTACAAAGGGAAATCTCCCGGCGTACACAACCTTTTTTCGTAGAGGCAGCACAGACTGAAAGGGCACGGTCAGAACGGATAGCCCACCGCAAAATGGAAGGCAAAGTCGCGCTTGAACTTGGGATGGAGAATGGGGAAATGTTCGCGCTTGGTGGTATAGGCCGGATTGATGGCTTTCATACCGCCGTCGAAACGGAGAATGAAGAAGTCCAGGTCGAGACGAAGGCCCAGGCCGTACGACACAGCAATCTGTTTATAGAATTTATCAAACTCAAACACACCGCCGGGCTGGTTGGCATAGCTGCGGATGGTCCAGATGTTGCCGGCGTCCACAAAGACAGCTCCTTGAAATTTCCAGAACAGCTTGCTGCGGTATTCCACACTGGCATCCAGTTTGATGTCACCCGACTGGTCGAGCAGGTTTCCGTTGCCCGGGAAACAGCCCGGTCCCAAGTCACGGACCGACCATCCGCGCACGCTGTTGGCACCACCCGAGAAATACTGTTTTTCAAAAGGAATGGTCTTGGCATTGCCGTAGGGCACCGCCACACCGAGTCCCAGGTGGAAAGCAAGCGAATTACGGCGGTCAATGCGGATGTTCTGCGCAAAGTCAAACTCGGTCTTCACATACTGGGCATAGGGAATGCCCAAGATGGCATATTCGCCGTTGCTGTTCTTGCGTATATCCGCCGCCTTGGAAAGGGCATACATGATATTTCCTGCCGATTCCAGATTGAAGCGGATGGAGTATGAATTGGAAGCAATCGTATTGTTGACAACTGCTCCCCCCACGCTGTTGTAGTGGAAGCTATATCCCATGTTGATAATCAGGCGGTCCTGATAGTTGTACTGCAGCACCTGGTTCTGTCCCTTGTTGATATAATCTTCCTTAAAGCGTTCGGAAATGCTGGGCAGATAGAGGAAACCGATGTTGATAAGGTCGATGCGGTGCTGGATTCTCTGCCGCTTGGTCCACTTGTAGCTCCAGTTGGCCGATGCCATCGTACGCAGGAACTCCGGTCGCATCTGATAATTGTACTGGAGACCGAATTCGGTCGTGGCCCGTATTTTCTGCTTATAGTCAGCCGACAGGAAAGGAAATAAAAAATGGGGGAAATTGATGCTCGATTCTACCCCGAACTCCGTATAGTTGTTGTGCGAGTAGCCCGACTGCAACCCCGAAATCACCTCGTAGGCACCGCGGAGCTTCACCATGAATGTCTCCGAGCCGCGGAAAAGGTTGCGGTTCTGAAAGGATACAGAAGCAGCAGCTCCCAGGTCTCCGGCCGAGTTGGTGCCCTCCACCTCAAAGGCAATGGAATTGTGCTTGCTTTTCGTCAGCAGCACATAGCAGTCCAGTTTGGCAGAATCGCCCACCTGCGTCTCCACAAAGCGGATATTCGTATATTTCAGAGCCGACAGACGTCCGAAGTTGGAATAAGTCTGCTGCACCTTGTTTTCGTTATACAAATCACCCGACTGGATGCGGAGGTTGCTCGTGAGCACTTTGGGGCGCAGATAGAGTTTGTCCTTGTAATAGATGGAATGCCCTTTGTAGTGGATGGAGTCATTCACATCCACACTCCCCATGGCCGAAGAGCGCAGCATGTCATAGTCGGTAATGAAATGAATCTTGTTGATCCAATAGCGGGGATGCGCCGCGACCGAATCATCGGCATGCCTGCGGTAAGGGTGCAGACACTGGGTGAGGCCCACCTTGTAGGTGTTGCGCACCGTATCGGCAATATAGCCGATATAATCTTTGTTGAATTTATAGTAGCCGTTGTTCAGCAGCTGCTCGGTGATCCGCTGGCGGTCGGCATCCAGGGCGTTGACATCAAAATACATGCCTTCTTTCAGCAGGCTGTGAGCGGAATCCTGACGGATGATGTGAGCGATGCGCTTGTCGGGAATATCGTACCGAAGGGAATGGACCACATACGGTTTGTCGGTGGTGACATCAAAATACAGTTTCAGCTTTTTCTTCTTGGTTTTCACCGAACGCTGCACGGATGCAGCCATGTATCCCATGTTCTGCACGGCCTTCCGGATTTCCTCTTCCGAACGCTTCGCTTCCTCTTCGTTGTAAATCACCGGTGCATCACCGATGCGGCGGAGAAACTTGTTGCCCCAGCGGGTAGAATCGCGACCGGAAAGATTGTACACATAAAGCTGTGTCTTGATCAGGCTGAACCACTTGGCATTGGGATTCTGGCGGACATACATGCGCAAGGCGGAAGGGCGGACGGCCTGGTTGTCTGTGCGGATTTTGATCTCATCCAGCAGGTACGAACCGTCCGGCACATACTTGGTGGCAGAACACGAAGCAAGTGCAGAAAGGACGGCGGAAACAATCAGTAAATGAAAATATTTCTTCATGCGGTTTTTTACATCGATAGCATAAAATGCAAATACAAAGATAGATGATATTTTCAGACGGGAAAAATAATTTAAGAAAAAGAGAAGAAAGTAAAGGGAGATTGGAATTATCTTCTTAGCTTTGCAAGATAAAGTTTGATTGTATGATATCGCTAAGCAAAAATAAGATAAAATTCATCCACTCGCTGGAGCAGAAAAAAGTACGGAAAGAAGAACGTGTGTTTCTGGCCGAAGGTCCCAAACTGGTAGGCGACTTGCTGGGTCGTTTTCCTTGCCGCTTCCTGGTTGCTACCGCTACCTGGCTGGAGAAAAACGGACATATACAGGCCGATGAGGTCATTGAAGTTTCGCAGGACGACCTCTCAAGAGCCAGCCTGCTGAAAACGCCGCAACAGGTATTGGCTGTCTTCGAGCAGCCTTGTTACGAACTAAACCCGGAAGTGGTGAGCCGTTCGCTGTGCCTGGCGCTCGACGATGTGCAGGATCCGGGCAACTTGGGCACTATCATCCGCCTGGCCGACTGGTTTGGCATTGAGCACATCATCTGTTCGCACAACACGGTGGATGTGTACAACCCCAAGACGGTGCAGGCTACGATGGGAGGCATTGCCCGGGTAAAAGTGCACTACACTTCCCTACCCGACTTCATCCGCTCACTGGGTGAGGTACCGGTGTTCGGCACCTTCCTCGACGGGAAAAACATGTATGAGCAGCCGTTGTCGGAAAACGGGCTCATTGTGATGGGCAACGAAGGCAAAGGGATTGGAAAGGAAGTGGAATCGCTGATCAACCGCAAACTGTATATTCCCAACTATCCGCAGGGTCAGGAAACATCGGAATCACTGAATGTGGCCATTGCTACCGCAGTAATCTGTGCCGAGTTCCGGCGACAGGCTGCATGGAAGTAAAATCAAACGGATAAAAGAGATAGGGGTAGCGGCATTCGTCTGCTAGACTCATAGAGTACACCGGAAGGTTCTTTGCAAACATTCCGGTGTTTTTTATTTCTTCTGCCTGGCAGCCACTGATCTCCGCTGCTTCCTCTTCCGAAAGCAAAGCAATCACGCCGGGCATCCATTCCACCGACTCAATTTCCTCCGTAAGGGGAAACAGGCGGACGGCTCTCCCGCTGCTGTCCGTTTCTACTGCATGCTGCTTGAGATACCCCCTTCCGGGAATCCATATATAGTGAGAAGCAAATCGTTTCATATGCAAACTGCCATTTATATGTGCCAGCCTACCGCAGCCTACTGGGCCCGTTGCTGCTGGCGACGGCGCTGATTGATCTGACGCATGTTCTGCTGTTCTTTCCGTTCTTCCCGCACAGGCTGTTCCACCTTCGTCTGCTCAGGTTTCTCTTCTGCCCGGCGGATGGAGTCGGTACGCAGAGCAGCCACTTTATTCAGCGAATCACGCACGGCGAAAGGCAACGTATCGGTGCAGTGATAACGCATCATGGAGAAGCGGTCGGTCAGCAGAGTACCGGCTTTGCGGTCTTTCTCAACCGGATAATAGATAAAGCCTCGGATCTCTTTCATATTTCCCAACGTGTCGGCATGCAGACGGATGCGGTGTACACCCGATTCACGGACGGTGGTCCAGCGGCTGACCGTATCTTTGTCATAGATCACCTGCATTGCCATGGTGACATTCCGCAACGAGTCGGGCAGCACAGGCTGCAGGAACTGATAGCGCACGCTCCACACCAGCGTATCGCGGTCTTTGTAGTTCGAATCGGTGGGCAGCGTGAACACATAGGCACTGTTCATCGGCTGTCCCGTGAGGCGTTCCAGCCGTTTCCAGGGCCATACGTCGATGCTGTCGCCCGGCTTGGTCGTCTTCGGCTTCTTGTCCCGCTTGGCTATCATATCGCCCACCAGCTCCTGCTCCTTCCTCAAGCGGTTGGTCACCCGCTCGTAGATTTTGGAGAGCACTTCGGTATTTCGGGTATACCACACCATCGACGAATCGAAGGCAGCCTGAGTGGTGCCGTATTTCTTGAATACCGCATCTATATACAACACCTTTTTATAATTTTCTGCATAAGGCAGGTTATCGCCCATCGACTTGGCCAAATGGTAATCGTAGAGCAGATTTTCCATCTCCGATTCCGGAATGACCTCTTCGGGGATTTCCACCTTACATGCGCCCATCGAAAACACAAGCAGGCCAGCTAAGCAGAGATGAAACCGAAACTTTTTATTCATGGTTGACACTTTCCTTTTTATCTGAATAAGACTCATTCAGGTATTTACTATAAAAAAGCAGCAGCGCAATGATGCCGCAGCTGATGGCTGCATCGGCAAAGTTGAAAATCGGGCTGAAGAAGATGAAATGCTCTCCTCCCACAAACGGCATCCAGGCTGGCCAGTTCGTATCAATGATCGGGAAATAGAACATGTCCACCACCTTGCCGTAGAACCAGGAAGAATACCCCCCTCCTGCCGGCAGGAAACTGGCAATCTGTGAATGCGTGCTCTCATTGAAAATGACTCCGTAGAAGACACTATCAATGATATTACCCAGCGCACCGGTCAGAATCAGCGACACGCAGACAATATAGCCGGTCTTGAACCCTTTCTTGATAATTTTATAAAGATACCATCCGATCAGCGTAACGGCAATGATACGGAAAGAAGTCAGAAACAGTTTGCCAAACAGTTCCATACCGAAAGCCATACCGTTGTTTTCTGTGAAATAAATATAGAACCAGTCGGCAATCCGGTGACTTTGATGCCAATACATGTGCGTCTTGACCCAAATCTTGATGACCTGGTCGATAATTAATACAGAAAAGATAACGAGAAGGGCGATCTTCCCCTTCGTAAATAATTTCTTCATGCGATCCATTCAAATTTAAACATAACGAGCTACAAGAGCCGTGCGAAATACTTGCGCAGCTACTTGTAGCCCGTCACTCGTAGCTTATGTAGCTAACTATTATTTTTTACCACTGTTTTTTGCCTCAATACTCAGTGTAGCGTGAGGAACTGCACGCAGGCGTTCGGCCGGAATCAGTTTACCCGTTTCACGGCAAATACCATACGTTTTGTTTTCGATGCGAACCAACGCAGCCTGCAAGCCTTGAATGAACTTCAACTGGCGTTGAGCCAGGCGGGTTGTTTCTTCTTTCGAAAGCGTGTTTGCTCCCTCCTCCAGCACTTTGTATGTAGGAGATGTGTCATCCGTATCATTGCCATCCAATCCCATCAAACTCAGCTTAAGCTGTTCATAGTCTCGCTGAGCCAATTCCAACTTATCCATAATAATGGCGCGGAACTCTTCCAGTTCCGCATCCGAGTATCTAGTCTTTTCTGCCATAATCAGTTAATTTATAAGGTTAATCAAAAATATATTGCGTATTAATCTTTCACAACACTTACAAACAAGGTGAAATCTTCAAAAGTAAGTTCCGTACCGTCTTTCACTTCATCTGCCAGTTCCAGTGATGTACCCAATACTTGATTGCAAATATAGCTATTATATTCATTAACGGCATCATCTGTCTGCGTATTTTTCGAAATCGTGATTTTAATTTTATCCGTAATTTCAAAACCGCTCGACTTACGGATGTTCTGGATACGGTTCACCAGTTCGCGGGCAATACCTTCGCGGCGCAGTTCTTCTGTCACCGTCACTTCCAATGCCACTGTGAGCTTGCCTTCGTTGGCCACCAGCCATCCCGGGATGTCTTCACTGAAGATTTCCACGTCCGCAGCTTCAATCAATGCTTCAGCTCCGTCGAGGTTCAGCGTATACTTGCCGTTCTTTTCAAGTTCGGCAATCGCTTCCTGTGAAAGGCCGGCCACAGCAGCAGCCACTGCTTTCATCTGTTTGCCGAATTTCGGGCCCAGCTTCTTGAAGTCGCATTTCACCTTCTTCACCAGTACGCCTGCCGCACCGTCAACAAACTTCACTTCCTTCACGTTCACCTCGTTCATGATCAGGTTCTTCACAGCTTCGATGTGTGCTTTCTGCTCATCATCTATCACCGGAACCATGATACATTGCAGCGGCTGACGCACCTTGATGTTCACTTTACGGCGCAAAGCCAATACCATAGACGTAACGTCCTGAGCCATCTTCATGCGTGCTTCCAGTTCCTTGTCGATGTTTTCTTCCTGGCATACCGGGAACTGAGCCAAGTGTACAGACACCACCGAATCACGGCCGCTTACGGCAATCAGGTCGGTATACAGGCGGTCTGCATAGAACGGAGAAATCGGCGACATCAATTTGGCTACCGTCTCAAGGCAAGTATACAATGTCTGGTAAGCAGACAGTTTGTCTTGAGTAAACTCACCGCCCCAGAAACGCTTACGGTTCAAGCGCACATACCAGTTGGACAAGTTGTCGTTGACAAAGTCCGAAATCAGACGGCCTGCTTTCGTCGGTTCATAGTCGTTGTAGCAAGTATCTACCTCCTTCACCAGGGTATTCAGTACAGAAAGAATCCAGCGGTCGATTTCCGGACGTTCGTTCATCGGCACATCCGCTTCCTTATATTCAAATCCGTCCACGTTGGCATACAACGCAAAGAACGAATACGTGTTGTACAGTGTTCCGAAGAATTTACGGCGCACTTCATCCACTCCGTCAGTGTCAAACTTCAAGTTATCCCACGGAGAAGAGTTTGTAATCATATACCAGCGCAAGGGGTCAGAACCATACTGTTCGATGGCACCGAACGGATCCACAGCGTTACCCAAGCGTTTTGACATCTTGTTGCCGTTCTTATCCAATACCAAGCCGTTCGAGATTACATTCTTGTAGGCCACACTGTCGAATACCATCGTAGCAATGGCATGCAGCGTAAAGAACCAACCACGTGTCTGGTCCACTCCTTCTGCGATGAAGTCAGCCGGATAGTAAGAACGGTTGTCTACGATTTCCTTGTTTTCAAACGGATAGTGCAGCTGCGCATAAGGCATTGCACCCGAGTCGAACCACACGTCAATCAAGTCAGACTCACGCTTCATCGGCTTGCCGCTTTCCGACACGAGCACGATATCATCCACATACGGACGGTGCAAGTCAATCTTGTCGTAGTTCTCCTTATTATATATGCCCGGTTCGAAGCCTTTTTCCTGATAAGGATTGGCTGTCATGAATCCGGCAGCGATCGATTTTTCAATTTCAGCATACAGCTCTTCCACCGAACCGATACACTTTTCTTCGCCGTCTTCGCTGCGCCAGATCGGAAGCGGAGTACCCCAGTAGCGAGAGCGGCTCAAGTTCCAGTCGTTCAGGTTTTCCAGCCACTTGCCAAAACGGCCTGTACCCGTCGATTCCGGTTTCCAGTTGATGGTCTTGTTGAGTTCTATCATGCGCTCTTTCGCAGCCGTCGAGCGGATGAACCAGCTGTCCAGCGGATAGTAAAGCACCGGTTTGTCGGTACGCCAGCAGTGCGGATAGTTGTGCACATGCTTTTCAATTTTGAAAGCCTGGTTGCCCGCCTTCATCATCATACAGATATAAATATCGAGCGATTCGGCAGCAGCGGCAGCCTTCTCATCGTACTTGCCGGCAACGGTAAACTGCGGGTCGTAAGCATTCTTCACCCAGCGGCCTTCATATTCCTTGTATTTTTCCACGTCCACACAAGCCTGAACAAAAGCTTCGTCGAGTTCTTCCAGCAGGTAGAACTTACCGGTCATGTCCACCATCGGACGTGTTTCACCCTTCTTGTTGATCATAAACAGCGACGGGATGCCTGCAGCGCGAGCCACAAAGGCGTCATCCGCACCAAATGTCGGAGCAATGTGAACGATACCCGTACCGTCTTCCGTAGTAACATAATCACCCGGAATCACGCGGAACGCCTGATCGGCCGCTTCCTTCCAGTTGCCTTCCTCGTCCACAGCCACCGGCTTCACCCAAGGAATCAGCTGTTCGTAGCGCATGCCCACCAAGTCAGTACCCTTGTATTCACCCACAATTTTAAACGGAATCAGCTTGTCGCCCGGCTTGTAGTCTTCCAGAGCCAGTTCTTCCGCCTTCTTGTTGAAGTGAGTATACAGCAACGGCTTCGCCAGCACCACTGTCATCTTTTCGCCGGTATAGCCATTGTATGTCTGCACAGCCACATAGTCGATCTTCGGACCCACACACAGCGCTGTGTTAGAAGGCAACGTCCACGGAGTAGTGGTCCATGCGATGAAATACGGAGTACCCCATCCGGTCATTTCCGGTTTCGGGTCGAGCATCTTAAACTGGCCCACCACCGTAGTATCCTTCACGTCGCGGTAGCAGCCCGGCTGGTTCAACTCGTGCGAGCTCAAGCCCGTACCGGCAGCCGGAGAATACGGCTGAATGGTGTAGCCCTTATACAGCAGTCCTTTGTTGTAGAGCTGCTTCAGCAACCACCACAGCGTTTCGATATAGCGGTTATCGTACGTGATATACGGATTATCCAGGTCTACCCAATAACCCATTTTATGAGTAAGATCCGTCCATTCCTTGGTAAACTTCATGACATCCTTGCGGCAAGCAGCATTGTATTCAGCCACCGAAATCGTCTTACCGATATCTTCCTTGGTGATGTTCAACGCTTTCTCAACGCCCAGTTCCACAGGCAGACCGTGTGTATCCCATCCGGCTTTACGCTTCACCTGAGAGCCCTTCATGGTTTTGTAACGGCAGAAAATGTCTTTAATTGTACGAGCCATCACGTGGTGAATACCCGGCATACCGTTGGCCGATGGAGGACCTTCGTAGAATACGAACGAAGGACATCCTTCCCGTTCTGTCATACTCTTGGCGAAAACATCGTTTTCGTCCCATTTCTTCAACACATCTTTATTTACCTGAGATAGGTCAAATTGTGAATATTCGGTAAATCTCTTACTCATAGTTATGTCAGCGATTATACTATTTACAAATTCAATTAGAGGGAACCCCTCTTTTTTAAGGGTGCAAATTTACAAAAACATTTGTTTAGTCGGGCAAAAAGTAATAACTTTTAATTGGATTGAACCAAAGTTAATGCCATTTTACCTCGTAAATATCCTTTCGGCGGTCTTTCAGATTGCGCACACTTCCGTATGTATGAAGTTCGTTGAGCAAGTCCAGATCCACATCCGACACCAGAATCATCTCGGTGTTCGGCGTCGCTTCCGCCCGTTTTCCGTCGGTGGGGAAAGCAAAGTCGCAAGGGGTAAACACACCCGACTGCGCATATTGGATATCCATGTTGTGCACGCGCGGCAGGTTGCCCACACTACCGGCAATCACCACAAAACATTCGTTTTCGATGGCACGGGCCTGAGCGCAGACACGCACCCGAGAGTAGGCATTCTGCGTGTCGGTGAGGAACGGCACAAACAGAATCTGCATACCCTGATCGGCCATCAGACGCGACAGTTCCGGAAATTCCACATCGTAGCAGATCTGGATACCGATCCGGGCGCAGTCGGTGTCGAAAGTCTTCACCGTCTTGCCGCCGCTCAGTCCCCAGCTCTTGATTTCATCGGGAGTCACATGGATTTTCTCGTACATTTCATACGTACCGTCGCGGCGGCAGAGGAAGCCCACGTTGTAGAGCATGCCGTCTTCCTTCATATACGGCATACTGCCGGTGATGATATTGATGTTGTAGCTGATGGCCAGGTTGATGAAACGTTCACGGATTTCCTCGGTATACTTGGCCAGTCCGCGGATGGCCTGCGACTCACCCTTGTCGTTGTATTTCGACATCAGCGGCGCATTGAAATATTCGGGGAAGAGCACAAAGTCGCTCTTGTAGTCGGACACGGCATCCACAAAAAATTCCACCTGTTCAAACAGGTCGTCCAGTGTCTTGTAGCTTCGCATCTGCCATTGCACCAGGCCCACACGGACCGTTGTCTTGGGACTGATATATTCCTGCGTTGGAGCCTGATAGTAGATATTGTCCCATTGCAGCAGACAGGCATAATGCTTGGACTCCTCGTCGTTGGGCAGGTAGTTGGTCATCACCTTGCGCACGTGGAAATCATTGGACAGCTGGAAGGTCAGCACCGGGTCGTAGATTTCACGCTGACGCACCCGGGAGATGTACTCCTTCGGACGCATCTTGTCGGCATATTTATGATAATTGGGAATCCGTCCGCCAAACATGATGGCTTTCAGGTTCAAGGTTTCGCAGAGTTCCTTGCGGTATTCATACATACGGCGCGCCAGGCGCAAGCCGCGGTATTCGGGGTGAATGAAGACTTCGATACCATATAGAATGTTACCCTTAGGGTTGTGTGTGTTAAAGGTCTCCTTTCCGGTCACTTGCGCATAGGTATGATCATTCTTCACCTTATCGTAGTCCACGATGATAGACAGGGCGCAGCCCACAATTTTATCGTCCACCACGGTGACAATCTGCCCCTCCGGAAAAATGGTGATCAGTTTTTGAATTTGCTCGCGTGTCCAGAACACATCGCTGCCGTCGGTATAGACACGCGTAAAGGATTGGGATAACTGTGCGTAGTCCTCCATTTGAAGATTACGTATTTGAACTTTATTGATTTTAATCGGATGCTGTTCCATAATCTTTCTTCTTTTTTTAAAAATCGGTGCAAAGGTACGGCTTATCTTGCAAATGTGTTTAAAAAAAACAATATTTGTTCTACCTTTGCTTTCCGTATCACACATATATAATACAATTACAATACAATATACATGAAGATGAAACAGTATCCCGTCATATTATCCATCGCAGGGTCCGACTGCTCGGGCGGTGCGGGCATTCAGGCCGACATCAAAACTATCTCCGCCTTGGGAGGCTATGCCGCTTCGGCCATTACGGCCGTCACCGTGCAGAACACCCTCGGGGTGCAGGCTGTACAGGGCGTATCGCCCGACATCGTGTGCGGACAGGTGGAAGCCGTGATGAGCGACTTGCAGCCGGCAGCCGTCAAAATCGGCATGGTGAACGACATAGCGATTGTGCGCGTCATTGCCGCCTGCCTTCAGAAATACCAGCCGCGCCATGTGGTTTACGACCCGGTCATGGTGTCTACCAGCGGCCGCAAACTGATGACCGACGAAACCATCGGAGTCATCAAAGAAGAGCTTCTCCCCCGGGTCAGCCTGCTGACACCGAACCTCGATGAGGCCCGGGTGCTCACCGGCAAAGACATCCGTCACCTGGAGGAGATGAAAGAGGCTGCCCTCAGTCTGGTGAGCACCTACCACGTCCCCATGCTGATCAAGGGGGGCCACCTGGAGGGCAACCGGATGTGCGACTTGCTGTGCACCGCCGATGGGGCGATTCACCTCTTCGAAGAAAAGAAAATAGACAGCAGCAACCTGCACGGCACCGGGTGCACCCTCTCCTCCGCCATTGCCACCTGGCTGGCCAAGGGAGCCACACTCGAAGCATCCGTCCGCCGGGCCAAAGCCTATGTAACTCAGGCCATCATCGAAGGGAAAGACCTTCACATCGGTCATGGCAACGGCCCGCTGTGGCATTTTCCGGAATCTGCTGCACAAATGTAACTTTTTTGTGCGGTTGTATCATAAAATTCTGTACCTTTACCCCCGAAACTTAAAATCAATTAAAAAATAGAATATGAAAGCATTTGTATTTCCCGGTCAGGGTGCCCAATTCGTAGGAATGGGTAAAGACTTATATGAAAACTCAGCTTTGGCAAAAGAATTATTTGAAAAAGCGAATGATATACTTGGATATCGCATCACTGATATCATGTTCAACGGCACAGACGAAGACCTCCGCCAGACGAAGGTGACTCAGCCTGCCGTTTTCCTGCATTCTGTTATTTCTGCTCTCTGCATGGGAGAAGACTTCAAGCCTGAGATGACTGCCGGCCATTCATTAGGTGAATTCTCGGCATTGGTAGCTGCCGGTGCACTGAGCTTCGAAGACGGCTTGAAACTGGTGTATGCCCGTGCCATGGCCATGCAGAAAGCATGCGAAGCCACTCCTTCTACGATGGCTGCCATCATTGCTCTGCCCGACGAGAAGGTGGAAGAAATCTGTGCCTCTGTCCATGCGGAAGGGGAAGTGTGTGTGCCGGCCAATTTCAACTGCCCGGGTCAGATCGTTATTTCCGGTTCTATTCCGGGCATCGAAAAAGCCTGCGAACTGATGAAGGCTGCCGGAGCCAAACGTGCGCTTCCGCTGAAGGTGGGCGGTGCTTTCCACTCTCCGCTGATGGACCCTGCCAAGGTAGAGCTGGAAGCTGCTATCCAGGCAACAGAATTCCACACTCCCAAGTGTCCGATTTACCAGAATGTGGATGCCCGTCCTCACACGGATCCGGAAGAAATCAAGAAGAACCTGGTGGCTCAGCTCACAGCTTCTGTACGCTGGACTCAATCGGTAGTGAACATGGTGGCCGACGGTGCTGACGACTTTACAGAATGCGGACCGGGTGCTGTACTTCAAGGACTGATTAAAAAGATTGATAAGAATGTAAATGCTCACGGCATTGCTTAATTTGTCAATGACCTCTTATTAATATAGTTGAAACGTGTCGGCCCCGAAGGTCGACACGTTTTTTTATTCAGCAGTGAACAAGTGGGTGGGAGAAACTTGTTTATACCAATAAAATCACTAAATTCGTGGCGAATTAAAGAAAGAAACAATTCATGAAGGAACATACAACTAATCAAACAAAACGGAAATACCCCATCGGATTCGCTTTAAGCGGAGGGTTTATCAAGGGCTTTGCCCATCTGGGGGTGATGCAAGCGCTCTTGGAGCATGACATCAAACCGGCCATCATTTCGGGAGTCAGTGCCGGCGCGCTGGCTGGCGTGTTCTACGCCGACGGCAACGAGCCCCATCAGGTGCTGCAATTCTTCGCCGGACATAAGTTTCAGGACCTCACCAGGCTGGTGATTCCCAAGAAGGGACTGTTCGACCTTTGTGAATTCATTGATTTCTTACATTCCAACCTCAAGGCCAAAAGACTGGAAGAACTCCAGATTCCGCTTATCATCACAGCCACCGACCTCGACCACGGCCGCATGGTGCATTTTCACCGGGGAGCCATTGCCGAAAGAGTGGCTGCCTCCTGCTGCATGCCGGTGATGTTTGCTCCGGTCAACATCGACGGCATCAATTATGTAGACGGCGGCTTGATGATGAACCTGCCGGTATCCACCCTCCGCAGAGTCTGCAACAAAGTGGTAGCCGTCAATGTGAGCCCCATCATGGCAGAAGACTATAAGATGAATATCGTCAGCATCGCCATGCGCTCCTTTCATTTCATGTTCCGCGCCAACACCTTTCCCGAGCGGGCGAAGTGCGACTTGCTGATTGAACCGTACAACCTGTATGGATACAGCAACACCGAACTGGAGAAAGCGGAAGAAATCTTCGAGCGGGGCTACAACACGGCCAACGAGGTGCTGTATCAGTTGCAACAAGAAAAGGGGAAGATTTGGAAATAGTCTTTTCCCTGCCTACACGTACGAACATCAAAAAATCTGCTCTATATGAAAGAAGAAAACAAAATAATCATCTATCAGGTGTTTACCCGCCTGTTTGGAAACGACAACAACCATTGTGTGCACAATGGCGATTTGGCAGCCAACGGCTGCGGCAAAATGGCCGACTTCACCCTGAAGGCGCTCAAGGAAATCAAAGAACTGGGAGCTACGCATATCTGGTATACGGGCATCATCGAACATGCCACACAGACCGACTACCGGCGCTACAACATCCGGCCCGACCATCCGGCAGTGGTCAAGGGGAAAGCCGGTTCTCCGTATGCCATCAAAGACTATTACGATGTAGACCCCGACCTGGCCAGCGATGTGTCCGGCCGCATGAAAGAATTTGAAAACCTGGTGCAGCGTTCTCACCGCTCGGGTCTGAAAGTGATCATTGATTTTGTGCCCAATCATGTGGCTCGTCAGTATCATTCGGATACCCAGCCCGACGGCACCACCGAACTGGGTGCCAATGACGACAAGAGCCTTTCGTTCAGCCCCTACAATAATTTCTATTACATCCCGCAAGCCGAACTTCGTGCGCAGTTTGACATGAAAGGCAGTGCGGCAGAACCTTACCGGGAATTTCCGGCCAAAGCCACAGGCAACAACCGCTTTGATGCCACTCCGGAAATCAACGACTGGTATGAGACCATCAAGCTGAATTACGGGGTGGACTACCAGAACGGCGGAACCTGCCATTTCTCCCCCACTCCGGACACTTGGTTCAAGATGCTGGACATTCTCCTGTTCTGGGCATCCAAGAAGATTGACGGATTCCGTTGCGACATGGCCGAGATGGTGCCGGTCGACTTCTGGGAATGGGCTATTCCGCAGGTGAAGGCGGCTTATCCGGACATCATCTTCATTGCCGAGGTGTACAACCCGAACGAATACCGCAACTACCTGATGCGCGGACGGTTCGACTATCTGTACGACAAGGTAGGCCTGTATGACACGCTGCGCAACGTAGCCTGCGGATACGGCTCTGCCACCGAGATTACCCACTGCTGGCAACGTGTGGACGACATCCAGCAGCACATGCTCAATTTCCTCGAAAATCATGACGAGCAACGCATCGCCTCCGATTTCTTCGCAGGCAATCCGCGCAAAGGGATACCGGCACTGATTGTGTCGGCTTGTATGAACACTAACCCGATGATGATTTACTTCGGTCAGGAGTTCGGCGAAGCCGGCATGGACAACGAAGGTTTCAGCGGACGTGACGGGCGCACCACCATCTTTGATTATTGGAGCGTCGACACCATCCGCCGCTGGCGCAATGGAGGCAAGTTCGACGGCAAGATGCTCACCGACGACCACAAGCAGCTCTATGCCGTCTACAAGAAGGTGCTGACTCTTTGCAATAGCGAAAAGGCCATCAGCCAAGGAGCCTTCTTCGATTTGATGTATGCCAACATCAACGGCTGGCGCTTTAATGAACACAAGCAGTACACGTTTATGCGGAAATACCGCAACGAACTCTTGTTGTTTGTTGTCAATTTCGACGGACAGCCGGTGGATGTGGCTGTCAACATCCCGTCTCATGCGTTCAACTTCCTGCAGATTCCGCAGATGGAGTCGTACCAGGCTGTCGACTTGCTGACCGGCATGGAAGAAGAAATCTGTGTGCTGCCCTACAAGCCTACTGATGTGCAGGTGGGTGCATACAGCGGCAAGATTCTCAAAATCACCTTCGCCACGGAGCTGGAAGAAGAAAAAGAAGAAGAGAAATTAGAAAAATAACGGAATAGAAGAAAAAACAAGCGCTGCACTTTCATGTGCAGCTTTCATGAGGGTGTGTGTAAACTCCATTAACAATGGCGTTTTCATTCACCCTCTTCTTTTTCATGCCACCCAGCAGAAACATACTGAGCATCCCAAGATTCATGAATGAACAAAAAAGCGGTTCGTGCGTTATACTGAGCAATCATCCCAATAACCGAAAACGATATGAATAGAAATTACATTTCAGTCCTGCTGGTCCTTCAGTTCTTTCTGCTGTTTCCTGCCGTTTGTTTAGCAGGAACACCGCCTGCGGCGGTGGCAGCTGCCTTCAAAAGCCAGTACCCACAGGCCACGGGCACCGCGTGGTCGGAAGAAGACGGATACTGCTGCGCCAATTTCGCAGACCAAGGATTTGACACCCGTGCGTGGTTTGACATGCAGGGGAAGTGGGTAATGACGCAAACCGATTTCATCAGTGCCGACCGTCTGCCGCCTGCCGTCTACAACGCCTTTGCAGCGGGTTCCTACAGCAACGGAGTGGTGGACAACGTGACCCGTGTTGTCTTTCCCCGATGGGAGCCAATCTGGGTCATCCAGATCGGGAAAGACAATGTGGACATGCAGTACCAGCTGTTTTATGAGCCCGACGGCACGCTGCTGAAAAGCCGCAATGTGACCTATCTGCATGACCTGCTGGGACCATCCACCTTTCTGTAAAACGAAAGGGAGTGTACTGCAACCCCTTTATAACAAAAGGATTCCAACACACTCCCTCCGCTGTATGCCGCAAATGGGCTACAGATAGGTCTGACGGATGCAACTTTATCCAGCTGCATCCGCCACTATCCCAGACTTATGATTTCGTCTTTTTTCCTGCGTCTTATTTTTTTCCTACGTCTTATTTTTTCTTCTTTCTCAATACCACCGCAGTACGGGCAGGAATATAAAGCTTCAGCCATTCCTTCTTCTCCTTCTTATACAACGGATCGGCCATCGTGAAATGAACCACCGAATCATCTGCCAGTCCGTTGCCGCCAAAGGCCGTATTGTCCGTGTTTAGTATCACTTCATACGCGCCCGGAGCCACCAGGAATCCATAGTCCACAAACGACTGCTTCGGGTTGAAGTTGAACACAAACACCAAATCCTTGCGGGCATACGCCAGCACCTGATCACCGTCGTTGTGCCAGATTTCCTGCACAGGAGTCGCCTGGAAATTCTTGATACTCTTCACCACATTCAGCATAGCTTCATCAAAGTCGCCCAGATAGTGATAAGCCAAGTTCTTGTTGTCTACCAGATCCCACTGACGGCGGGCATACTTGCACGACCATCCGTTTCCTTCGCGCGGGAAGTCAATCCATTCCGGATGTCCGAATTCATTTCCCATAAAGTTGAGGTAACCGCCATTGATGGTAGAAGCCGTAAGCAAGCGAATCATCTTGTGCAGCGCCATGCCGCGGTGAACAGTAAAGTTCTCGTCGCCCTTCTGCATGTGCCAGTACATATCCGCATCAATCAGGCGGAAAATGATGGTCTTGTCTCCCACCAGCGCCTGGTCGTGACTTTCAGCATAAGAAATGGTCTTTTCATCCTGACGGCGGTTGGTAACTTCCCAGAACATGCTCGAAGGTTTCCAGTCCTCGTCCACCCTTTCCTTGATCGTCTTGATCCAGTAATCAGGGATATTCATGGCCATCCGATAGTCGAAGCCATAGCCTCCGTCTTCTATCTTGGCAGCCAGTCCCGGCATGCCCGACACCTCCTCGGCAATGGTAATCGCCTTGGGGTTCACCTGATGAATCACCTCATTGGCCAGCGTCAGGTAGCAGATCGCGTTATCATCCTGATGGCCGTTGAAATAATCGCCGTAATTGCAGAAAGCTTCTCCCAGGCCGTGGCTGTAGTACAGCATGGATGTCACACCGTCAAAACGGAAACCGTCAAACTTGAATTCTTCCATCCAATACTTACAGTTGGACAGCAAGAAATGAATCACTTCATTCTTTCCATAGTCGAAGCACAGCGAATCCCATGCCGGATGTTCGCGGCGTCCTCCCGGATAAAAATACTGGTTCGGGTCACCGGCAAAATTGCCCAATCCTTCCAGCTCATTCTTCACGGCATGTGAATGGACAATATCCATAATCACCGCAATGCCCATCTGATGGGCAGTATCGATCAACTCCTTCAACTCATCGGGTGTGCCGAAACGAGAAGAGGCAGCAAAGAAGCTGGACACATGATAGCCGAAACTTCCATAATACGGATGCTCCTGAATGGCCATAATCTGGATGCAGTTATAGCCTTCTTTCGCAATGCGCGGAAGCACCTTTTCACGGAATTCATTATAGCTGCCCACCTTTTCTTCCTGCTGCGCCATGCCGATATGGCACTCGTAAATCAGCAACGGACTCGTGTTGGGTCTGAACACTCTTTTCTTGAATTTATAGGGTTTTTCCGGTGCCCACACCTGCGCACTGAAAATTTTCGTCTGTTCATCCTGCACCACCCGGTTGGCCCATGCAGGGATACGTTCTCCTTGACCACCTTCCCAATAGATGTTCAGTTTATATAAATCGCCATGATGAATGGCATCTGCCGGCAAGTTGACTTCCCACACACCGTTTTTGCGCTTCTTCAGCTTGAAGAGCGGTTTTTCCTCCCAGTTGTTGAACGTGCCCACCATATAAATGCGAGTCGCATTGGGTGCCCATTCACGGAAAGTCCATCCTGTTTTGGTGCGGTGCAAGCCAAAGAAAAGATAGCCGGATGCAAAGTCAGACAGGGTCTGCTTGCCGTTTTTGGTCAATTCGGCCATCTTGTCCAGCACAAACTGATGCCGTCCCTCAATGGCCGCAGAGTAAGGCTCCAGCCACGGGTCGTTTTTGATGAGATTAAGAGTCTTTTCCATATCAATTTAATTAAGATTACGCTTTCACTTTTACGATGACTTTCTTCACTCCATCGGGGGTGATACCCGGAGCGTGGCCATCTTGAGGAAAGAAAATGGCAAACATGCCCGGCTTGACTGTGATGTAAGATTCAGCCAACCCTTCAAAGAAAGTAATGTCTTTTTCTGCATTATATGGAGCATCAGCAGGAACACAGTCTTTAGCAGCTGTATATCCCATGATTTCTGTTCCCGACAAAGGAATTTGAATATCGATAAACTCTCTATGTGTTTCCAACTTAGCTTGCTCTTTCGTCTTCGGCTTTGTTTGAGCCACATTCACCAACAAATCTTTTCCCTTCAGTTCTGTTTTACCGATTTCCAATGCTGCAAGATCATGAGATTGGAGAAATTCGATAGCCTGTGCAAACAAAGGATTCAAAGACGCATATTTTTCAAGATTTTCTAAAGTGTCTACTACCATAAAATTTTAATTTTAAAGTTTATACCCTACAAACGTACAAATTATATTTCATATAAACTAACAAAGGAGAGAAAAGAAGAAAAGAAAGAAAAACAGGAAAAGCGAAGGGAATTCTATCATAGTTGAAAAATTTCAAACAAACAACATTTTGGGCTGCAATCAGTCATGTCGAATCTCACTGCCGAACTAATTGTTGCCTTCCTAAAAAGCAGATTTCTCTATTTTGCTAATTATCAATACATAGATAAAGAAAATAAGTTCCAGCAGAGCAATCTGACGGCAGAGAAAGTGCACGAAGTGCATTAGTGCACGTATATGCGCCTAAAAATGACATCAGCAATTATTCCGGACAATCAAACAACGATAAATGTTTACAAGAAGCCTTTCAAGTAGCCCATGGAAGTCCCCCCCATCCCATCAACCAAGCAACCAAGCGTTCGTGCGTTTAATCAACCAAGGTGCCATGTGTTCAATCAACCAAGCAACCAAGCGTTCAATCAACCAAGGGACATGTGTTCAATCAACCTATATGTCTGGACAAAGCCAACGCGCCTTTATTTGTTAAATATTATACACTTTTCCAATCCGTTACTTTTAATGCCAAATGAAGAAGTGTACTTTTTGTGAGCATATACGTGCACTAATGCACTTCGTGCACTTTCTACCCAAAAGAAAAGTAAAGCAGAATCAAACATACTGAATATATCTATCTATTATTCAGCTATCTATAAAATAATTTATAAAAAGAAGGTCTCTTGAAGCAAGGGAAAAAGTGCACAGAGATGCGACATCACCTTTTTGAACTTTTCCCCTGTCTACTTCTATCGTTCACCAAGCTACCCCACTATCATGTCAAGATTTATATATATCGCAATCTTCTATTTATATCAAAAAAGACACAACAAGGAAAGCAGCACTTTATGAGGGATAGAGTGGCACTTTACGAGGGCTAAAGTGCCACTTTAGGGGAGCTAATGTGGCACTCTATGAAAGCCGCTCAATGATAGCTAAAGTGTGCCACTCAATGTAAACGAACGTGCCTTTCTTTGAAGGCTGTCTTCCTGCACGAAAAATGCAAAAATGCAAAAATGCACGGGGCTTATTTCACACACGCGCGCGTACAATATATAATGAAGGCGAACTGAACAAAGAGGCAACTGTTTCCAAAATGGAAATAGTTTGCAAGTACGCTAATAAGTACATATATTTGCATTATAAAAAGGAGGATTTATGAAAACAGTCAATTACACAGATTTAAGAGCCAATCTAAAAGGTTATATTGACTCGGTTATTGACGATTGCGACACGGTACTTATCAATCGTGGTAATGGTACAGGAGTAGTAATGATTTCTTTGGAAGAATATAATTCTTTGAAAGAGACCGAATATATCATGTCTTCCGAACAGACCATGAATGATATTCGTAAAGGAGAAGAAGACTTAAAGGCAGGCAGAGGAATAGAAGTCAATTTAGATGAACTATGAAACTGATATTTACTCCTATTGCACAAGAACATTGGGAATATTGGAAAAAGCAGCACAGATGGAGTTATAAACCTATAGGTTTAGGGGTGGTAAACCTATAGGTTTACCACCCGAAAAGCATTGTATTTGCCTGATTTGAGTAGATCGATATCGTTGTTTACTATTGTTATCATGGTTATATAATTTGCGAGATTTATAAAGTTAGTTCACTTCTTTATTGTCGCTTTCTTGCGATTGAGACTTGACTACTTCCCAATAACCACCTTTTGCTGGTCCAATACGTTTGACTACACCTTTTTCCTGAAGAACCTTTAAGTTATATTTAACCCCATCTTCAGTTATATTACCCAACTGTGATGCAATTTCCACACGGCCTGCATAGGGATTTTGAATTAAAAACTCTATTATATCCTTCTGGGTAGAACTCAAATCAAGATGAAGGTTCTTGGGTAGTTTCTGGGTAGTTTCTGGGTAGTTTTTCTGGGTAGTTTCTGGGTAGTCTTCCTGAGACATCTCTTGCCCATCATTCAAAACCTTCGCACAAACAGTCGCTTTCATGATAAAGGCCACCAAGTTATATTGGGGTTCAGGTACGCCCAGTGCCGTTAATTCACGACATATACGGTCTACACCTTCGCCGAACTCTTTGACATAATTATAGGCTTTGAGGTATTCCGCAATCTTGGGGTTTCGAGAGAAGTGGGTATGACGGATGTTGTCTGTGCGGACAATACCCGGTAACTTCCCCGGGGTTTCGAACACAAGACGATCATCAAACATTTTTATTTGTATTTCCGTTCCCTTAATACTATAGTCACGATGGCAAACTGAATTTACCACCATTTCCTGAATGACAAACTTTGGATATTCACGATCGGTCTTGAAAACTCCATCTTCTCCGAGATAAGAATGTTCCATCACCTGCGTTTCGAGATATTCAACAGTCTTCTGAATCTGTTCAAGAATACGACCTTCAAAAGTAACATCCTTGATGACATTCATCTCACGACCCACCTTTTCTTCTATGCCAAAGAACTTGATGAAACGAACTCTGGCACGGGGAAAGAATGTTTGAGGATGCTTGCCAAAAAGCAATATACAAGCTGCACTGACTTGCGGTATATCGCCTTTATAGGTCACAAAGCCTTTGTTCTCTTGCAGGTATTCCATAGCAGACTTGCCATAACCAATTCGTTTCATGTAGGCCTTTACTGCATCCATATCTATATCATCCAGGGTGGCATCGTAAGCAGTAGAATCCTCATAATAGCGTTCGCCTTTGTCATACATGAGTTGTAAACGCTCATCAAAAGTCAGTTTACGTGACTTATCACCGACACGCCAAAACACCTCATCCGCTTGATTGGCATGAAGCCGTGGGCTGGCTGGAACATGAATCAACAACACACGATTATCACGCCCTTCGGAATCCTTGCATGGTAAATATTCTGTAGTGACAGAAACTGACGGAACACAAAAATCCAGGGGCGTACGCAATATTTCATTGAGATGTGTTTTGTCTTGATCAATCCCCTCAATCCTGCGAGTCTTGTCAGATATGCCCACAGCTATCACCCCACCATCCGCATTAGCCATAGCAACAATAATGGTGGCAAGATGTTTAGGCTCAATATGAATGCTTTTACAGTCAAAAGTCTGACCTTCTGGCATCTGCTGTATTTCTTCAATCGTATATTTCATATTCTCTATTGCTCTTTTGTATGACAAATCAATCGATGAATATCCACATCCAGCACTTCGGCGATTTGTGCCAATGTATATAAATCTGGCTGAGAGTGATTGTTGCACCATTTAGATACCGTAGCCGGATCTTTCTGTAAAGTCTTGGCAAGCCATTTACTCATAATGCCTTTCTCGGCTAAACAGCCTTTATACAATTCAATTCTGCCATATTGGATTCAATTATAGATTGCGTTAGATACAAAGTTACACATTTTATTTGAATCAAGAGGATAATTGGAGGATATTACATCTTCATGGTGTGATATGGAGGCTTAAAACTCTCATTCGTTCAATCTATCTGAATCCTCCACAAGAGTTGGATACTGGATTTCACAGGCTTCTCTAAACATTTCCATAAGCGCTTCATATTCTTTTTGATAGCGTTCCAATCTAATGTAATCCTTCTCAGTTGGATTCGGAAAGCGGGAAATATCCATATTATGGCGCAAATCGTTCAGTTTAACCTTTATAGCAAGAAAATGCCACTTGAAACGATTGATATATTCCTCCCGAGTCTTTGCTGTTCTGGCATTCATTAGATGAAGGGCTTCTTCGATTTCGTTCCATTCGTCTTTGGAAGGGAGATGTAAATGTTCATGGGGATATTGTTTAACAATCTCGCTGAAATCATCTATCCAATCTTGTTCTTCGGGACGAGCTTTCCATACTTTCAATCCTTTCTGAAGGAAGCGTATAATATCCTTGACTGAATAGCTTGTATCCTCGGCTACATCATGCAGGAAACCTACTGCTTTCTGTTTCCAGTCATAACCGCTTCCTCCGACCGTGGCGAGGTGCCTTCAAAATAGTCCTTACCAGCCTTATCCACCTGTCCTTTATGAAGTTCCTTGGCAAGGCGTGCAGCCACGTATGCTGTATGAATTTTATATCCCATAGAATCCTCATACATTTCCCGCCGTTGTTGAGCCTCTTTGGGCGAAATTGTTTCCAGATACTTTAGAAACCGAAGATAAGTGCGTTCGCCCATACCAGACAGATCCAGCATGGTATCATCTTCTAAAACTGGTTATTTCCTCCATCTACCACGTCAAACCATCCGTACATATACACTAGATTTTGGAAAATTTGCAGTATCTTTGTACATGACATACATGACAAGAAAGTAGTAAGATAACCAACAAAATTGACTTTACGTTTGCCGATATAATTCGCCACTTGTCAGGTGAAACCGATAACAAACTGGGGAAAGATAAAAGATGGAAAAGAATAACGCATTGACAAACTGCTATCCCGAAGCCAAGAGTGTCGTCGTCTCCGGTGATATCCACGGTGACTTTAATGAGTTGGTGTACAAACTCTGCATTCAATATCAGATGACGGACACTCTGCTCATTGTGGCAGGTAGCGGATGATCCTGAGCTTTTGGCGGATGTACAGACTGAACGCACCACCATGGACCAACTACTACACCGTCTTCAAGCTGACAGGCATCCCGTATCGCATTGGTATTATGGTCATTTCCACCAAAGTTGGCATGCAACCATAGATGGAGTCTTATATCGAATGCTTGATATTATGGAGTTCTATTATATCCATAACATACATGAACACCTTACCCTGCCCTTTGTCCGAGGGTGACAAAGTGCATCTTTCCCTGGCTGATCAATACCGGCTACCTGCCGTGAGCGAAATCGAAGCAAGCGTCAGGGCTATACCCGCCAAAGTGACACCTGTCCAGCCTGCTGCATCCCAACAGAGACCGGCCAGCAGCGTGCCCAACGAACCGCCGGCAAAATAAGTTGTCATAAAGAGGGTGTTCATGCGGTTGGAAGCCGAGGGACAAAGTTCAAGAATGCTAGTCTGGTTGCTCAACTGAATACATTGCATGCCGATATCAATCAGCAACACACCAGCCACAATCCCCACGTAACTCTCTCCTCCCAGTGAAAGAGAAGCCCACGCCAGCAGAAAGAGCGCACACCCCAAGTAGTTAAAACGGCGCACCCCTACCCTTTTCACCGCCTGTCCCACAAAAGAAGCGGTCAAGGCACCGGCTATGCCACACAGGCCCAAATAGCCCACCACATCACTGCCGGCAAAGAAAGGAGCCCCACTCATTTTGAACGACAGGCAAGACCACATGGCCAAAAAGGAGCCGAATGCCAACCCCGACCGCAAGGCATAGATGCGTAAGGCCGGATAATCACGGACGATCGGCCACAGCGACCCCATCAGTTTCCGATACTTTCCCTGAAACGTGGGAGGGATATCGGGCAGCACTGCCCACACGACGCAAGCACAAACAATCATGAACGCCGATGCTGCATAGTACATGGCTCGCCAGCCAAAGACGTCACCTACCCAACCGCTTACTACCCGCGATGCCAGAATACCCGTGAGCAGCCCTGAAATAACAATCCCCACATTCCGGCCTTTGTGTTCCGGACGCGAGAATTGCGATGCAATAGGCACAAAAATCTGCGGAATCATGGAACAGATACCTGTCACCAGCGAAGCGGCCCACACCTGGTAGATGTGAGTAGCCACCGCCATGCAGAGCAGAGAGACGACCAGCAGCAGAAAGTTAAAGAGGACTATCCGCTTCCGGCGATACAGGTCGCCCAGCGGCACAATAAACAACAACCCCAAAGCATAGCCAACCTGAGTTATCATGGCAATCAGATTTGTCTGAAACTCTGACACCTGCAAATCCTGCCGGATGAGATTCAGCAAAGGCTGGTTGTAGTAAAGATTGGCAACAGATACCCCGGCTACAATAGCAAAAGTCCATAGCATATAAACCGGAAGACCGGCGTTTTCTTTCAATTCATGTTTCATGTATGTGATTTTTTTCCGCACAAAGATACAAAACTCGCCCGCATTCGGATAACTTTTGAGGAAATAGTGCAAAGTGTTTGAGAACTATAGAAATATGTAGTTTTGTTCCAGATTCTTCCATTTGTGTTTTTTGACCGTTTTTGAGGGAGTTAGGAAAACAAATCGCTACTTATCCGTTGCCTTTTCCGGGTTGAAAAAGAAGGCTGGAAATAGCTTCCATTTCTACTTTTCATATCATCAAGATTACGTTCTTTATTCCGGAATTCTTTTCGTACTTGCGAATCAAGGGTAGCAATAAGATTCAAGAGTCGGGCATTTATATTGGCATTATCCTGACTTATGCGTCTGGAACCGTCTTCAAAATCAAACTATGATATGGCTTTGAAGCATGGATTTGATTTGTCTCGTTTATATTAAACTAAACCTGTTGGCAGAGTTAAATATGCGCTATTTTAATTCCGCCAACAGGTTTTATCCATATTCTTCTTTTTATTTTTCTTCCTCTAATTGGAGACATTTAAATCTTAATAATTTTACATCTCAGCTTGTAGGGTCAATTCCCAAATCTATTCCACCATCTTTCAAACGCCCACACATACATCTGTAAAATCTTCCGCATGTCATCGTTCCAAATACTCCAAAAAGTGTAGTACAGCCTTCCTCTGTCCCTCATTAAACAGCACCAACCTTTCCTGTACAAACTCGTATGGCTTCGTTCTGGCATCCGGCAATGTCAGCGAATGGACAATGTTTTTGGGTATCATGTTCCCCCCCTCATAATCTTCCTGTACGAACAACATATATGCCGGAAGATAGAACCTGAATCCCTGTGGGGAAATATTGGCTATTTTATACGGTGCTGATTAATTTCTATATATATTCCCCAATAGTCCTTAGCATGGCGATACATGCGGATCTTGACGACTTTTCACTATAATTTTGAGTGCTCATATTAATTTATGACTTCTAACATTGAATTATTATCCTTTCTATAAAATTTAAATAGAATTTGATTTCTCATTGAATTATTTTGCTCACTAACAAACTGAATAATTGCACGATTATTATTATCCAATAAAGTAACTAATTTTCCATTGGCTTCAAAAAGCATATGAGTTTCATGTATTTCCGGCAATTCACTCAATATTGCTCCTTTTGCATTTATCATATTATTAATGCCATTCAAACGTGCCTTTCTATCAATATCTCTAAAACAATTAGTAAAATCTATCAACTCCTCACGTGGTCTTGTGAGTTCTAAAAATGCGTCTAAATCCTTATTCTTTAAAATAGCATGTATTTTGCGATACTCATTATACAATTCTTTATGCAACTTAGCCTGATCTTCCTTTTGTAAAGTTACAGAATTCTTCCACCCCATATTCCCAATAGGTAGTCCTGTAGCTTGAAAAGTTGCAGAAAATGAATATCTTTTCATATTTGATATGTCATTAACAACTTCTCCGGCTTCATTCAAAATGTATGACTTTACAGTTTTAAAAGAATCATAGCTATTAGCCATATCATTTTTAGGATAACGGTGAAAGGTAAGAATTACTTGTGCATCACCCAAGACATGTTTACCATGCAATGGATACATTTCAACCTCTACTGTATGCTCACCATTATTCAAAATGAATTGATTCAATTTGAATGTGGTGCTTCCTCCAGAACCTTGTTCCTGTTTAAAAGCCAGCACATCATCAACTTTGACAACAAATTCACAATCCATACTATTTACAGATAATGAATAGATCATTTTACTATAATCTCTTGGTTCATTGTTCTTGTAATAGGTCATATTATTACTATTTTTAGTTTGCCCAATGCAATATGTATAACTCACACATAAAAAAAATATACTAAGAAAAGATTTCATGATAGTTTATATTATTAAGATATTATTTGTAATACAGTTTTTACAGCAAGGTATCCTCAATACTCATTCCCGGTCAAAAGTCTTTGCCGTTATAAGTTATTTTATCGCCGTCGAAAATAAACAGATGCTCGGTGTTTACACCCATTTCTTCCAGTTCCGAGCGGCTGTAGTGTGTGCCATACAGACCGTCCGTTCTTTCTCCACAAGCTGTTAGCATGAAGAACAATACTATAAGATACACTGACAGGTTGATTTGTATTTTCTTCATAATGACAATATTTTTAATTAACAGCAACTAAATATTTTGTTCCGAACGTTGGCATACCCCTGCTTCCTTATCATAGATATATATATTCTTCCCGATTTTCAGGCTTATATTTTTTAACTCACCGCTTTTATTCAACTGTATCACGAAATCGCCCGGTTGTCTTAGCCTAAAAAAGGTTGACTGTTTTTAAGTTAAACCTGAAGCCTGTTGACTTCTTTATCTTATCCCTATAGTTTGTTGCCATAAAGTTTCCTGCCATCCCATAGTAATGGTAAAACCGATAGGATTTTCATCAGTGCCTTTATGGAACACCTTATGCTCCCAAAGATAGGCATTTATTTGGAATGATGTTCTCCGTTTGTAGATTTTTTATGGCAATATCCCTATAACTGGTCCATCCTTTCTTTATTTCGCCTGTATGAGTGGCTGCCTCCTGAGGTGTCATCATATTGATACTCATGTGAGGTCGTTCTGTATTATAGAAAAGCACAGCTTTCTCTACAGCCTCTGCAACCTCCTTGATGTCACAAAAAGACTTACCCTTAAGCAGTTCATTCTTCATGGTATTGTTAATCCTTTCAGCCTGTGCATTATCCTTGGGGTTCCCATCTTCCGTCATACTGATAGTTATGCCATACTCTCTCAGCAGAGATGTGTATTCTTGACTTGCATACTGACATCCTCTGTCTGAGTGATGTATGAGTTCTTTTCCGGAAGTGTCATCCACACGCTTGAGGGCCATGCGCAATGCATGAATGCAATGACCGGTTTCAAGTGTTTCACCAACAGCCCATCCGACAATCTCCTTGCTGTATGCGTCCAGTATCAATGACAGATAGCAGAATATATGCTTGCTTTCATTGACATGTATGGGTATATAAGTTATATCACTTACCCAAAGCCTGTTAGCTTGAGTCGGTATATACGACTTTGCCTGATTGGGATAGGTCGGAAGTCCGTGACGTGAATCTGTTGTTCTCGGTTTACGCTTTTTCTTGCGTACCTTGAGATTATACTTGTCGAGAATATACTCAAAACGGTCTCGACCGACAGTCTCCCACAAAAGTGAAGAACCAAATACGATTTGAATTATCACATCAGACAGTAGGAGTTGCAGAAGAGCTACCAGTATGGCAAGAATATTTTTCATCTTATATATTTTCCTTTCTTTAGAGGATAAATAAACGGTAAAGACAGTTCTTTTGCGAATGAAATTGTCGCTATACTATAATCATGACTGATTCTTATTGACATTGATAAAGGGAAATCTTCACACCAATATTCAATGACTGGATACAACGCTCCATCCTCAGCGAAGTCTGTTTCTGAAGCAAGGTCAATATAATCAGATATAGAAGCGTAACCTTCACATTTTTCTTTTTGCTTTTGGTGAATCTTTTGCGAGGACAAGGCAAAATATATTCTTCTGTCATCAATTTTTCTGATTATGAGTTCTTGAGATATGGTGTCATTTTTATAATACAACGTGTCTATCTTACTCCTGACTGCACACGGCGAAAATGAAGATAAAAACATCAGCTTTTCAGACAAATCATAGGTAATTATCCTGCTCTCCAAGTCGCGGTATTGTCTGTCGAAGATTTCTTCATTATAAGCAGCCATAACAAAATTATTATACTTATTTGAATAGACAAATTGGGCTTTGAAACTATTGAACATTCCTGGCAAAGTTATTAATACAAGAATTAAAAGTGTTTTCAGTTTCATACTCAAATTCGTTTTTATTATTCTATTTTTTTCGTATCTGTTTGTGCATAGCCGTTGAAACTTAATGTAGCAACGAGCAGGGCAAGAATCATTGATTTCATATTATGTGTATTATTGGTTTTCTATATTTATGTACTTTTCATATTCAGGACCTTCGTACGGTGGGGCACCAGGACCTCGTGAGTTAATGGCAATATCAAATGTTTCAATATCAGTACCGTCTTCAGACTTCCTGATACAATAGGTATAATATTCTTCTCTGCGGTGTATAGGTGCTTTGGTGTAGTCCCAGTCATACAAGTCACAGTAATAAAGCAGAGGGAACGGATTGTTATCGAATTTCAGATTTGTTTTTTTCAGAAAATCATCCATGTGCATACCTCTGCCCAAAACCGCTCCACCGACAATCATTTTACCCGTAAAATACTGACGTGGGCAACGGTTCTTTAGCCATTTTAGGTCTTCATCGGTTATAAACTCGCTTAACTCTATATTCCAGTCAATCAGTATTCTGCTTACAGGGGCACTGTCTTTTCCGCTTTCATCGTCTGATACCATAGTGATTCCCATCGAATCCCATATAAATATTCCGGGTTCCGCAAGACGCTCGTAATTTCCGAATATCTCACACAGTTCTCCTATTGTCATTCCCGGCATGAACGGCTTGCCGTTGTAGGTCATTGTCGTATCTGTAAATACAAACAGGTGCTTCCTGTTCACCCCCTCTTTTTCGTAGTCTATAGGCGGTTCTTCCGGCAGATGTTCTTCCAAAAACCGGTCTGTCTTGGCCATCAGTGTATCTACTTTTCCCAAAATGTTATCTATGCTTCCCATTGCCTTTTGGTGGTTGTAGCTGCATCCTGTACACGAGCTGAGTGCGGACAGGCAAAGCAGTCCGAAGCATAGGGCAACGGCTGCCGAAGCGGGGAGGAATGGATACTTGCGGATATAGAGTCCCGAACCGGTCATTGTTTGTTGTTCCATAGGCATGTGTGTTTAATGGCTTGTTGCCGATTGGTGATGTGGCAAATATAGAAAAATGTTTTTTTCAGTATGCTTATGGATGGGGTGTTTTTCACCGGAATGTGTTGTAGAATATACTATTTCACCTTATCGCTTTCCATAGGCTTCCAATAATTAGCCAATCGGAAATAACTGATTATTTTCAAACATTCGATTGCTGCCTGTTCGTCGTCAAATAAGATTCCCCTGCTCTTCAATATTTCCATTTGGTCGGCAACACTTAGGATCTGTTTCGCATATGTTACTATAAGTGTATAAAAAAGTTCCGCCCTGCTACGCATTGATTAATTCTATTGTGTTATCTTTGTTATCTTAAGTTAAGTAGAACCATACAGGAATAGGAGATATAAAGAGTGACAAAAAGGAAAAAGAAACGCATGAGTGAAAAGATGCGGAGATACAATCCCAGTTTACAGCGTCCTCAAGAGAAACTTCGTCAGCGTGCAATAGAATCGGAGAGAATGAGGAAGGAAAGGGAACCGGAAGAACGGTGGAAAAAATGGAAGAAATGGCTTGGATTAGCTGATTTTACAGAATATGACGGCCCGTTTCCATTTTTATTATATGCATTTTTCTTTTTAGTGATTTTTGGGGGCGGGATAAGTTTATGCGTTTTAGGATTGTTCAAGTACCCATACAAGATTCAAGTGATGAATGTTTTATATGGTATATTTTTTACTATTTGGGGTGCCAAAGCCTTGATAGCTCTTTATCCTGTTATAAAAGCTGCTATGCTCTATTTTTTTAAAGACAAAAAAAAGTAGACCCAAGTGTCGATATTTTATATAGCTAGCAAACCTGCAACAGTCAGCAATATGCATACTTTGTTTTTTGTTACATTCATTTCTCTCTAATATAGCTCCACTAATTCATCACTGCCTTGTGGCATATAAAGGAGGATGAACTTATATGCTGTAACAGTTCGCTCTTCAGGTGATAGTCTTTTCTCCTCCTCTGTGTCATAGAAATCAACCCGTAAAACATCATCGAGCTCAAATTTTCTTCTTAGATAAACCAATTTTCCATTTCCACAAACGACCATCTCATAATTTTGTATTGGTTCTGCAATCCAATCTATAGGATTGCATAAAAAACGGAATAAATAGTCTGAATCGATATATACTTTCTCCAAAGCCTCTTTCCCCAAATAATTCATTTCCGTCAAAACCCATGTACTGGCAAGGCGCATTTTATTATACTCATAACAATTTCCATCAATCATCATTTGACGCACCCTATTGTAATGGGCAAGAACCTTCTCTTCCAAATCGGGTATTGTCCGCAAATCCGTTGCTTCGGCAAGTATTTTTTTATGGTTAAAGGGGAGTGTGGCATTGAAGCTTATGGAATCAGTGTAGAACGGGATTTTTTTCATCCCAATATCTGTCGGAGTGTCTAATTCCACCAGTGTTTCAGGCGTACCAACCAGTTTTTCTTTATAATACACCACCTTAATATTTACACCGGCATCTTTGGTGACTTCCGTTTCTCCCGTTCGAGGATAGACCTGTATACTTACGGTATGTTTACCGCTTCCTAATAGCAAATCATTGATAGGATATAGCATAGACTCACCTTCATCTTCTACAAAATGATACCCCACCGGAATGTCATTTACCCTGACAAGCAGTCTGCATCCTGTCTTGTTTACCTGCAGATAGTAGGCAGGTTTCTCCAGGTAGGTCTTCACCATTCCTAATCTCTCCTGTATCAGTTCTTCCATTTTCTTTATTTCCGGTTTCATCTCTTTTTCTGTTTTTACTTGTGCATAGCCGTTGAAACCTAACATTGCAACGAGCAGGGCAAGAATCATTGATTTCATATTATGTGTATTAAGCAGGACGGTTGATAATATTTTTCTCATGGTGAATGGTGGTATTGTATTTATAATCAAAATGATACAGGAATAATGGCAACGGATGCAACGCATTTCCCGTCATATTTTGCCGGCATAAACCGCATGCGGTAGATGCAATCCGTTACAGTTTCGCTCAAAGCCGGATGCGGCGAGCTTGTAATTTCCACTTTGCTGACAGCACCATCGGCCTCAATTACCACCGTAGCCA
>ERZ791889.172-NODE-172-length-51957-cov-26.914204_pt1 | contig 51957 bp, 37 predicted proteins | sample MGYA00510156_ERZ791889 | MGnify/ENA primary metagenome ERZ791889 (study PRJEB30046, sample SAMN00792108) | human gut metagenome | study: EMG produced TPA metagenomics assembly of the A metagenome-wide association study of gut microbiota in type 2...
GATTGGTACTGTAGGTGATGCTGTATCTTACATCGAAGAACACGCTAAGTAATCTGATTTCATCAATATGGAATTAAAAAGAGTAGTAGTAACAGGTCTTGGCGCCATTACTCCTGTTGGCAACAACGTTTCCGAATTCTGGGAAAATATTGTGAACGGGGTTAGTGGAGCAGGGCCTATTACTCATTTCGATGCGTCGCAGTTCAAGACCCAATTTGCTTGCGAAGTAAAGAACTTTGATGTAACAAAGCATATCGACCGCAAAGAGGCAAGAAAGATGGACTTGTATACTCAGTATGCAGTCACAGTGGCCAAAGAAGCGGTAACAGACTCTGGTCTTGACCTTGAAAAAGAAGACTTAAACAGAATCGGTGTTATTTTTGGCGCCGGTATCGGTGGTATACATACATTTGAAGAAGAAGTAGGTCACTACTACACTCACAAGGAAATGGGTCCGAAGTTCAATCCGTTCTTTATCCCTAAGATGATTTCGGATATCGCAGCCGGACAGATTTCTATCATGTATGGTTTCCATGGTCCTAACTATGCGACTTGTTCGGCATGTGCTACTTCAACCAATGCTATTGCAGATGCTTTCAACCTGATTCGTTTGGGTAAAGCAAATGTAATTGTATCAGGTGGCTCTGAAGCTGCTATCTTCCCCGCAGGTGTGGGCGGTTTCAACTCCATGCACGCTTTGTCTACACGCAACGACGATGCTACCAGAGCTTCTCGTCCGTTCAGTGCAAGCCGTGACGGCTTCATCATGGGTGAAGGAGGCGGCTGTCTGATTCTGGAAGAACTGGAACATGCAAAAGCACGCGGTGCTAAAATCTACGCAGAAGTAGCCGGTGTAGGTATGTCGGCTGATGCTCACCACTTGACAGCTTCTCACCCTGAAGGTTTGGGAGCGAAACTGGTGATGATGAATGCACTGGAAGATGCAGAGATGGATCCGAAAGAAGTGGATTACATCAATGTACACGGTACATCTACTCCGGTAGGTGATATATCTGAAGCGAAAGCTATTAAGGAGGTATTCGGCGAACATGCGTTCGAATTGAACATCAGTTCTACGAAATCAATGACAGGTCACTTGCTGGGTGCTGCCGGTGCGGTAGAAGCCATTGCAAGTATCTTGGCTATCAAGAACGGAATTATTCCTCCGACTATCAACCATGAAGAAGGTGACAACGACGAAAACATCGACTATAACCTTAACTTCACGTTCAACGAAGCTCAAAAGCGCGAAGTTAATGTTGCCTTGTCCAACACATTTGGATTCGGCGGTCACAATGCGTGCATCATCTTCAAAAAATACGCTGAGTAATATCGTGTTACGAAACCAAATAGACAAGATAAGGCTCCTGTTTCATAAAGACAGAGAGTCTTATCTTTGTTTTTATAAAATACTCGGGTTTTTCCCACGAAACATCCAACTGTATCAACAGGCATTGTTGCATAAATCGACCTCTCTCCGCTCGGAAAAAGGACGACCCATCAACAACGAACGGCTGGAGTTTTTAGGCGATGCCATTCTGGATGCCATCGTAGGGGATATTGTATACCAACGGTTTGAAGGGAAAAGAGAGGGCTTCCTGACCAATACCCGTTCGAAGATTGTGCAACGGGAAACGCTGAACAAGCTGGCTGTGGAAATCGGACTCGACAAACTCATCAAATACTCCACCCGCTCCTCTTCTCACAACAGTTATATGTACGGAAATGCCTTCGAGGCATTTATCGGTGCCATTTATCTGGACCAAGGGTACGATCGCTGCAAACAGTTTATGGAGCAGCGCATCATCAACCAATACATCGATCTGGAGAAAATTTCACGCAAAGAGGTTAACTTCAAGTCCAAGCTGATTGAATGGAGCCAGAAAAACAAGACGGAAGTGTCTTTCGAGCTAATTGAACAGTTCTTCGATCAAGACAGCAATCCGATTTTCCAGACGGAGGTACGCATTGAAGGAATACCAGCCGGTACCGGTATCGGTTATTCTAAAAAAGAATCACAGCAGAATGCGGCTCAAATGGCCATCAAGAAAGTGAAGGAAGCTGATTTCATGGCTATGGTCAACGAAAAGAAGGAATCATCACTTCAGACACAAACAGAAGAGTCTGCCTCCACACCGGAAACAGACTCCAACAATATTGAATCTTGATAGTTCGTTTATCCAAAACAAATGCCCATACGACGACCCTGAATGACAAGATCGTGGTCTTCGGTCACTAATTTCAGTTTGCCGGCCACTTCTTCCAAAGGAATAGACTGAATATCGCTTCCTTTGACTGCAACCATACGTCCAAATTCACCATTGGCTATCAATTCCGTAGCATGTCCGCCCATCCGGGTAGACAGATTACGGTCGAAAGGTGTAGGCGAACCGCCTCGCTGAATATATCCCAACACCGTCTCACGGGTTTCAATGCCTGTTTCGTATTCAATCTCCTGCGCGATATACTCCGCAGCCCGTTTACGGCCATCCGTCTGAATGCCTTCAGCCACCACAACAATGGAATAAGGCTTTCCTTTTTTCAAACGGTTCAAGATAGTATCACCCACATTTTTGATATCGTAGGGGATTTCGGGTACAAGAATCACATCGCCTCCACCGGCCATACCTGAGTACAAAGCAATCCAACCTGCTTTATGCCCCATCACTTCAATCACCATAACCCGTTTGTGGGCACTCGCGGTAGAATGCAAACGGTCGATGGCATCGGTAGCAATGCTCACGGCAGAATCAAAGCCAAAAGAAATATCCGTACCCCAAATGTCATTATCGATTGTTTTGGGCACCGAGACGATATTTACTCCCAATGCAGCCAATTTGGCTGCTGTTTTCTGCGTACCGTTTCCTCCGATACAAACCACACAATCCAGTCCCATTTCTTCAATATTCCGAAGAATCAGCGCAGGCTTGTTGGCATCCGAAACAACTCCCCCCTTCTTAAAAGGTTTTTCACGTGAAGTGCCCAACACCGTTCCGCCCAAATTGAGCAAACCAGAAAGCGATTTTTCATCAAAAGCCTCCACATCTTTCGTCAACAGCCCCTGGAATCCACTGTGGATCCCTACTACTTCCATCCCATAATGATTGATGGCCGTTTTACACACACCACGTATGGTGGCATTAATACCGGGGCAATCCCCGCCAGAAGTTAAGATTCCAATTCTCATTGTCGCTTTTTTTAGTCAAAAACTCGGGAAATCTTATAACAACGTCTATTTTAACGATTATTTCCGTCGTAAAGATAGAAAAAAAAGATAAATAAGTTACTTTTGCACGAATAAACATTTATCATGTTAAAGCAAAAATGAATATTACAAAAATTATCAGTAAAACATTTGAGCCCCGTTTAAAACAAATCGACCTATACGCTACACAAGCAAGTGAAATACAACATCGTGTATTACGTCACTTAATCCAACAAGCCGCTCACACCGAATGGGGGAAAAAATATGACTACTCCACCATCCGGAGCTATGAAGACTTTAGAAACAGACTTCCCATCCAGACCTACGATGATATCAAGCCGTATGTGGAACGTCTGCGAGCTGGAGAGCAGAACCTGCTGTGGCCTTCGGAGATTCGCTGGTTTGCCAAATCCTCGGGAACGACCAACGATAAGAGTAAATTCCTCCCTGTCAGCAAAGAAGCGCTACAGGACATTCATTATAGAGGTGGAAAAGATGCGGTAGCACTGTATTTCCGCATGAACCCCGAAAGCCGTTTCTTCTCGGGAAAAGGACTGATCTTAGGCGGTAGCCACAGCCCGAACCTCAACTCCAACCACAGCCTGGTAGGAGACTTGTCGGCCATCCTGATTCAGAATGTCAATCCATTGGTGAATTACGTCCGCGTCCCCAGCAAGAAAATTGCCTTGATGGACGAATGGGAAAGCAAAATTGAAGCCATTGCCAACAGCACCATTCCCTCGAATGTGACCAGCTTGTCGGGCGTGCCCTCATGGATGCTGGTACTTATCAAACGCATCCTGGAGAAAACCGGTAAGCAATCGCTGGAAGAAGTATGGCCCAACCTGGAAGTTTTCTTCCATGGAGGAGTGGCGTTTACGCCTTACCGCGAACAGTATAAGCAGGTGATTCACTCGCCCAAGATGCATTATGTAGAAACGTACAACGCGTCCGAAGGCTATTTCGGCACTCAGAACGACCTGTCCGACCCGTCCATGCTGCTGATGATTGACTACGGTGTGTTCTTCGAATTCATCCCGATGGAGGAAGTGGGCAAGGAAAACCCCAAAGCATACTGTCTGGAGGAAGTGGAACTGAACAAGAACTATGCACTGGTGATTTCAACATCGTGTGGATTGTGGCGGTATATGATTGGTGACACAGTGAAGTTTACCAGCAAGAACCCGTATAAATTCGTAATCACCGGACGCACCAAGCATTTCATCAATGCCTTTGGTGAAGAGCTGATTGTGGACAATGCCGAAAAAGGGCTGGCCAAAGCATGCGCCGAAACCGGAGCACAGGTATGCGACTATTCAGCCGCACCGGTATTCATGGATGCCAATGCCAAATGCCGGCACCAGTGGCTGATTGAATTTGCCAAGATGCCCGATTCGGTAGAGAGATTTGCTGCCATTCTGGATGCCACATTGAAGGAAGTAAACTCCGACTACGAAGCCAAACGCTGGAAAGATATCGCACTGCAACCGCTGGAAGTGATTGTGGCCCGTCCGAATCTGTTTCACGACTGGCTGGCTATGAAAGGAAAGTTGGGTGGCCAACACAAGATACCTCGGTTGAGCAACACACGCGAATACATCGAAGAAATGCTGAAACTGAATCAATAAGTTGTGTGGAGCAGCTGTCGCACAACCCGACAGCAGGCAAACCCAAACAAAGCAGTTCTATAAAACCAAAGCGTCAATACGCTCTTATCAAGACATTACCCCTGCCACAGGCATCTGTAGCAGGGGTAATGTCTTCTATTTTGTCATTGAAAGAACTCCCTCATTCCAGTTACAGGGAAACATGGAAACAGCGATTGATATTACCGGGCCTCTACAATGATTCCACCGCCCAGCAACAGTCCGTCTTGATAGAAAGCAGCCGCCTGACCGGGTGCAACAGCCGTCAGCGGTTCCTGCAATTGCACATGAAGCAAATGATCAGGTGTAAGGGTAACCACAGCGTGGTTTTCCTGCTTTCGGTAGCGTATCTTGACGATGACAACCGACTGGTTCAACACCCGTGCCTCATCTACCAGATTCCAGTCTTTCAACCACATCTCCCGTTTCTCCAAAGCGGCCAGCGATGCCAAGACAACTTCATTTGTCCCTACATGAATGTCTTTCACAAATACAGCCCGGTTCAGATCAATGCCCAGCCCTCTCCGCTGCCCAATGGTGTAAAACGGATATCCTTCATGCCAGGCTATAAAGTGCCCCTCCTCATCCAAAAAACGGCCCCGTTCCATCGGCGTTCCCTCTTCCTCCAGCCGCTTTTTCAGAAAACTGCGATAATCCATCGGACAGAAACAGACTCCGATACTGTCTTTCTTTGTAGCCACTTTCTGAAAACCATGCTGAGCAGCCCACTGACGCGCCTCCTGCTTGGTCAGTGTACCCATAGGCAAGAGCATACGCTGCAGGATGTCCTGCTTCAGTCCCCAAAGAAAAAAAGACTGGTCTTTGTCAGCATCGGTAGCATGGGTGATAAAACAGGTGCCACCTATCTGCACTTTCTGCACATAGTGGCCGGTAGCTATATGATAGATCCCTCTTTCATCAGCCAGCTGCGCCAATAAAGGCCATTTCAACTGATTATTGCACAGAGTACAGGGCACAGGAGTGTGTCCTTGCAAGTATTCATCCACGAAATAATCAATGATCTGCGTACGAAACAAATCGCGTGCATCGTATGTGATATGCGGAATACCCAATTGACGGGCCAGCTGACGGGCATCGTCCAGATATTCGGTGCCTCCATTCAATTCATAGAAACGAAAGGTGACACCGGTCACCTCATAGCCGGCTTCCAGCAGTTTCATGGCAGCCACGGAGCTGTCCGTACCGCCACTCATACCCAAAAGTACCTGTTTGTTTTCTTTCATCATGCCGCAAATTTACAGATTTTCTTTTATCTTTGTGCAAAAACAATACTACATGAAATACAAACTTATCGTGCTCGACTTGGACGGCACACTGACCAACTCAAAGAAAGAAATTACTCCACGCAACAAGGAGACACTCATACGCATCCAAGAAAAAGGAGTGCGACTGGTACTGGCTTCGGGACGACCCACCTATGGCATCGTGCCGTTGGCCAACGAACTGCGCATGAATGAGTTTGGCGGATTTATCCTTTCATACAACGGAGGGGAGATTATCAACTGGGAAAGCGGGGAAATGATTTACGAAAACGTACTCCCCAACGAAGTGGTGCCCGTGCTCTACGAAAGTGCACGCACTAGCCAACTAGCCATACTGACGTATGACGGTGCGGATATCGTTACCGAACATTCCACAGACCCGTATGTGCAGAAGGAAGCTTTCCTGAATAAGATGAACATCCGCGAAACGAATGATTTTCTGACAGACATCACGCTGCCTGTGGCCAAATGCCTCATTGTGGGCGATGCAGACAAACTGATGCCGCTGGAAGCTGAACTCAGCCTCCGCCTGCAAGGACAGATAAACGTATTCCGCTCAGAACCGTACTTTTTGGAACTGGTGCCTCAAGGCATCGACAAAGCGCTCTCGCTGGAAGTGCTCCTCAAGGAAATCGGAGTGAAACGAGAAGAAGTCATAGCCATGGGCGACGGATACAACGACCTGTCGATGATTCAGTTTGCCGGACTGGGTATTGCCATGGGAAATGCACAGGAACCGGTGAAAAAAGCAGCCAACTACATCACCCTCAGCAATGAAGAGGACGGAGTGGCCGAAGCAATTGACAAATTCTTCACAAACGAAAACAACGGCTGACAGTTTTCAAACGGATAAGTCTTACTTATCAAAGATTTATCGTAACTTTGTCTGCAAATAGAACAAATATACAACGTTATGGAACATCAACTTACCATTTACAACACGTTAGACAGAAGAAAAGAACTGTTCGTACCGCTGCATGAACCTCACGTGGGCATGTATGTGTGCGGACCGACTGTTTACGGTGATGCGCATCTGGGACATGCCCGTCCGGCCATCACATTCGACGTGCTTTTCCGCTATCTCACTCACTTAGGATATAAAGTACGCTATGTACGCAATATAACCGACGTTGGCCACTTGGAACATGATGCCGATGAAGGAGAAGATAAAATTGCCAAGAAGGCCCGTTTGGAACAATTGGAACCGATGGAAGTGGTGCAGTATTTCCTGAACCGCTACCACAAGGCAATGGAAGCCCTCAACGTACTGCCTCCCAGCATCGAACCACATGCATCGGGACATATCATCGAGCAGATTGACCTGGTGAAGAAGATTCTCGATAGCGGGTATGCCTACGAGAGTGAGGGTTCTGTGTATTTCGATGTGGCTAAGTACAATAAAGACCACCACTATGGCAAGCTGTCGGGACGCAACCTGGACGACGTGCTGAATACGACCCGCGATCTGGACGGACAAAGCGAAAAACGCAACCCGGCCGACTTCGCACTGTGGAAAAAGGCACAGCCGGAACACATCATGCGATGGCCGTCTCCGTGGAGCGACGGATTCCCCGGATGGCATGCCGAATGTACTGCCATGGGACGTAAATATCTCGGTGAACACTTTGATATTCACGGAGGAGGTATGGACCTTATCTTCCCGCACCACGAATGTGAGATTGCTCAATCGGTGGCTTCACAGGGAGATGACATGGTGCACTACTGGATGCACAATAACATGATTACAATCAACGGCACCAAGATGGGTAAATCATTGGGTAACTTCATCACACTGGATGAGTTCTTCAAGGGCTCTCACCCCTTGCTGACACAGGCTTACACACCGATGACCATCCGTTTCTTCATCCTGCAAGCACACTATCGCAGCACGGTAGACTTCAGCAACGAAGCGTTGCAGGCTTCTGAAAAGGGATTGCAACGCCTGATGGAAGCAGTGGATGCTTTGAACAAGATCACTCCGGCTGCGGCTTCATCGGAAGGAGTCAATGTAAAAGAGTTGCGTGAGAAGTGCTATGAAGCCATGAACGATGACTTGAATACACCGATTGTCATTGCCCAGCTCTTTGAAGGTGCTCGCATGATCAACAACATCATTGCCGGCAACGCCAGCATTTCGGCCGATGACTTGAACGAACTGAAGGAGCTCTTCCATCTGTTCAGTTTCGATATCATGGGTCTGAAAGAGGAAAAAGGTTCTTCCGACGGACGGGAAGCTGCTTACGGAAAGGTAGTAGACATGCTGCTGGCACAGCGCATGAAAGCCAAAGCAAACAAAGATTGGGCTACAGCCGATGAAATCCGCAACACACTGACGGCACTCGGATTTGAAGTGAAGGATACGAAGGACGGATTTGAATGGCGACTGAACAAGTAATCAAAGATAAGCCACTCACACGAGTGCCACTTATCTGCCATTGCTAAACGATTCAAGGCCCTTAGAAACAAATAAACCGCCCCTGCTGCTAATCAAACGGCAACAGGGGCGGTTCTTTTTATACTATATAGCTTAATTGCCGCTCAACAGCATTTCCACAGGCTGTCCATGCTGGCAAGTTACGGTCAGCACCGTACGGTCACCCTCCTGCTTCACTTGCACCTGCTCCACAGGTTGTTGCAAAGTCCAGCGACCATTGAGAACAACTTCTTTCACAATCGGACGACTAGGTTCTTTAGTCGTATAAGTCTTCTCAGCAATGTTCAAGTTCGGATCACACACACTCATACGAAGCACACCGTTCGCCTCGGCTGCTACCATCACCATGGTTTCTGCCGGAACAGCATACACCCATTTATCGGCAGTTGGCTGATAGTTTTCAAAAGCCGCATACGCAGTAATTCCCGTCTGCTTGTCAAATACCACATGTGCCGTCTGATCACGCTGCAATACCTCATAAACCGGCACTTGGCGTGCAGCTTCCAATTCAGCAGCAGAAGGCTGAATCAGCACCATATATTCGTATGTAGCATTCTGAGGAGCCTTACCATGTTCAATCCAGGCAGAAGAGAAAGTTCCCTTGGTCACCGCACGGGTCTTCTCATGACGCGATTCCTGCTCAGCCACTTGTGTACGCACTGCACCATCCACTACGTGATAGTAGTTGTCATAACCATCCTGCAGCCAGTAAGTATCCGCTCCTACCTTGGAATCTTTGCCATTAAACTTCACCTGGAAAAGGGTAGTTTCTGTAGGATAATCGGCATTGCTGTTGGAAATGCCGGTACCGAGGCAAACCAGTCGGTTTCCGAAACAGAACACCGATTTACGGGCCACAAAATCGGGCGTAAAGTTCTGAAACTTACGCTCCATGAGTTTCATAGCAAACATACCGTTCTTGCCGTTCAGCGAACTGCTTCCCGAGAAGTTTTCGGTAGAATGTGCCATCATCGTACCCTTCAGCGGACTGTCGAGCAGTTCAAACGGCAGATGAATGGTGGTAGTACCCGGCAGACGGTTCCAGTCCCATCCTTCCTGCACGAAACCACTTCCTGCGCGAGACACCGGTTTGCCTTTCCCCATAATCTGCACCGAACCGTAACTCTGGTAACGTCCATATCGGTTATCCTTTACATAAATTTCAGAGCCCCACACATCCGTGGTATACCCTTTCAGCGTCACCATCCAGTCGCCTCCGCGGAAAATACCGGCAGAACCATAGTTATAAACGAAGAATCCCTGCGGAGCCGCTGCCGGCTGAATGCCGTTCTTCTTGAAGAAACGGGCGTTGGGCGTATTCCGTTTACCCAGCAGACGCAGATAATCGGCAGCCAAGCCCCGGTCGAATTCATGTCCTTGTCCCGACAAGTCACCCGACAAGGCAATGTGTCCGAAAGCCTCCACATCATCCTCCCCCATCTTACCGCCAAAAGGATGACGGCCGCTGATACCCGTACCCCATTCGTACAGATTACAATAGTTACGCATAGCGATGAAAGCCGATTTGACATGCTGGCGAGCTTCCTCTGTCAGCGCAAAGCCCGTGCCGTTGGTAAAGCCGATAAAATCACCTACCGTAGCCAACACACCCGTCGTATAACCGGGATAGAAACCTCCATGATGGAAAGTCGTACCGTCCACCTTGATACCACCAATGGTACCCGATGTATAGCGCAGAGAAGAAGAAAGCCAGTTGGACAAACCTGTAAGAGCCTGTTCCTGCTTCCGCTCGTCGGGGAACATCATAGCAGAAATAAACTTCGCCATCAGCAACGTATGCCAAGAGTCCAACAATTCGTCACGCGACGGCGGACACGGCTGACGAGTTTCCTGCAAGGCTGCCCAGAAACGCAAAGTAGACAGATAATCCTCAGCATGAGCATGCTTATAAATAGCCTGACGCATCAGCCAAGCCGTAGTAAAGATTTTGCGTACACGATAACCGTAATGGTGATTCGTACCCATACCACTACCAAAAGCAAAACCCTGATCGATGGCATAATCAAAAACCGTAAAATAATTCTTCTTGGCCTCAGCATTGTGGTTATAGTAAGCATCATAGGCAAAACCAGACAACATGGTTTCCAGATCAGCCCAAGTCAGTTCACCTTTTTTCTTGTTCAGCTCATCGGGTGCCACAACCGGTGCCCCCACGAAACCGCTACCCGCTTTCGAGGGAGCAATAGCAGCCTTTTCAAAAGTAGCATACGCTTTCTTTATCTGTCCCTGCGGCACCGCATCCAGCTCAAGAAACGTCGACAAGCGCTCCTCAATGGTCTTCAAGTCTTTCTTCTGCTGAGCATCCAACTTCGGCAGCAGCGGATTGGCATACGTCTGCTGTTCCCATTTCCACACCAAGCACCAGTGCCACAAATCCCGGTTAGACAACCCGTTGTTGGCAGGCATCTGCATATCAGGTGTCGTACGGTCGTTTACCTTCTTCACAGGGAAAGTCAGACGGTCAATGAACACACGGCCCTTCCGCTGCGGAGCCACCACACGCCATCCGGCCAGATTCTTGTTCTTCTTATCCCCTTTCATGTAGTCGAACGAAATCCAGCAGGCACGCCAGCCAGCCGACTTCAGATAATAAGAGAAGCAATAAGACACCTTCCCTGTTTTGTCCACAAATTCAAAACGAAGCGAATCCTGCTGAGGTTTCTCATTGTAAATCCACAAAGCAATGCCAAACTGTTTTTCTTTCTTTTCATTGAGCGATAAAGGAGACTGAACCTCCAGCACACTGCCCGGCTGAAAATCCCATTTCAGGGAACTCTCCCCTTCTTTGTAATAAAGAGAAGAAGTGTTCAACTCCCCCTTGCCGGTCAGTTTAAACATCTCGGGCACCTCCTCTTCAAATCCAATCACTTGAGCCAAGGCTGTAGACAGCGACCCCAAGAGAAGGAATAAAATAAAGCAACGATTTCTCATTCTATCAGATATTTGTTTAGAAATTAAAAAATCACAGAGCATCACCGTGAGGTGAAACCAACGGCGCTACTCTGTGATGAGAGACCTTACGCATACCGCAGTATGCGTATAGGAATTTATGATTAATAAGGAATTCTGTCGGACAGAATTTTTTCAGTGTACCATGGATCGTTGATTTCCTTCAACATGGCACCCATTTCACGGTAAAGCTGTTCCACTACTTCCTTATGTTCATCCAAAGGCAAGTTCTTCAACTGATACGGATCGTTTTCATCGTCAAACAACAGACTCTTTTTCAGCTGCTTCGTCTTGCGGTCGATATACAAAGCCAGTGTATACTTAGCTGTCTTGATACCTCTGGAAGCAGGGAAATAAGTCTGAACCAAGCCATTTTCATCCTTTTCACCGTCCATGTTTTGAATATACAATGCACCGGTCGGACGAACATTGCCCACTGTTGCATCGTCTTTCAAGAAGATAGAAGAGAAGTCACGTCCCTGCACTTCAGCCGGAATCGAATCACCCAATCCGCACAGACCAAGCACTGTCGGCATGATATCCGGTGTAGACATCAGCAAGTCATCCACACCCGGCTGAACCTTACCCGGATAACGAACCAGGAACGGAATATTCATAGATTCCGTAAACGGAGAGTTTTTCGGGTCGTTCGTGCGCTGGCTACACATGGTTTCACCGTGGTCGGAAGCAAAAATCACAATTGTATTCTTATCCAGACCCAGTTCTTTCAAAGCAGTCAGAATCTGGCCGAATGCGCGGTCCACACCCGTTACAGAAGCAAAATAATAGCGAGCCGATTCAGCCTTCTCCATCTTCAGATCCACGTTCGGACGAATCAACAGACTATCCAGCGGCTGGTCTTTATAAAGATTGAAATCCTGTTCTTCACAGTCGTCCAGCGAACGGTACGGGCTGTGAGGAGGATTCATACCTACCATAATGAAGAAAGGCTTCTTTGCATCACGCACATTACCTTCGTTCTTCAGGTAAGATACCACCTGTCCGGCTTCATGCAGCGGTGACCATTCCTTCGGTTCGTGTTTCTTACCTTCCGTATCCCAATAGTGCGGGTTCTTGTGTTCATCGAAAGTTCCGTAAGAATACCAATAATTAAATCCGTGGCGACGTTCTTTCGGAGTGTAAGCATCCCATACCGGACGTTGCGACTCCACATACTGTCCCGGATTTTCAGGGTCATTTGCAGTAGGGAAATCCGTATGCAGTTTTCCAAAATAAGCACAATCATATCCTGCCTTGCTGAACACATCACTGATACATTCAGCATCTTCGCGCAACGAACTGATAGGACGGGTAGAGTTACAGTTCAAAGGCACCCCACTCTTGTTAGGATACATACCTGTAAGCAACATACCGCGGTGAGGACTACTCAGCGGACAGTTACTTTGAGCAGAAGTCAAGACCATTGATTCCCTTGCAAACGCATTCAAGTTAGGAGTTTGCACCGGATCGGCCTGGAAGTTCACTCTGTCGCGAAAACCTTCCTGGTTCCAGAACTCTAATGCCTGATTGCGGAACTGGTCAGGAAATACATAAATAATATTGGGATGCTCTGTCTGATCTGCAGCTTGTTTAGGAGCATTGCATCCTTGAGCCGCAAACAGAGTCAAACCACCAACTAAAAAATTTAAAGGCTTATTCATGGATAATAGTTATATAATTGAATGGATGAAAACAAGAAAAGATTAGTGATTGCAGCAACCATCCGGCAGGCAATCACTAATCATTACTTCATTATCATTTTTCTAAATCTCTTTTACGTTTCAATGCTTCCAAGAAGTAGTAGTCAGCATAGTTCAAAGGAACGTCAATTTCCTGACCGTGAGGAATGCTACCTACAGAGTGCATCAAGATGAAGTTACCGTTGGTTCCCACTTCAGCACGGTAAGCCGGAGAGCCCAAGCTTTCCATAATCTTATCAGCAGTTTCTTTATAGTGGTTGCCCGGCAAGTAACCATCCAGTTCATAAAGAGCAGAAGCGGTACAAGCGGCAGCAGAAGCATCACGCGGTTCGTTCGGAATGTTAGGAGCATCGTAGTCCCAATAAGGAACGAGGTCTTCCGGCAAGTTCTTGTTGTTGAAAATAAAGTTGTACACTTTCTGAGCTTGTTCCAGGTATTTTGCATCCTTAGTATAACGGTAGCATACAGTGTAACCGTAGATAGCCCAAGCCTGACCGCGAGCCCAAGAAGATTCATCGGCATAGCCTTGTGCTGTTTGTCTCTTGCGTACCTCGCCTGTTTCAGGATCATAATCTACCACATGGTAGCAGCTGTTGTCCGGACGGAAGTGATGAGCCATTGTAGTATCTGCATGCTTCACTGCAATGTTATAGAAAGTAGAATCCCCCGAAAGAGCAGTTGCTTCGAACAGCAATTCAAGGTTCATCATGTTATCGATGATTACCGGACATTTCCAGCCGCGAGTAGCCTGCCATCCTTTGTCAGCATCCCAAGACTGAATCACACCAGCTCCCGGACGGAAACGAGTAGAAAGCGACTTGGCAGCTTCGATAATCACATCTTTGTATTCTTTCTTGTCAGCAAAACGATAACCGTTCAAGTAGCTGCAGCCAATCATAAAGCCAACATCGTGATGCCATTTCAGATACTTCACAGAGTCCAGATCTTCTGTATATTTTTCTGCCAACGGCAACCATTTCTGATCACCAGTCAGGTGATAAGTCAACCAGATATTTCCAGGGAAGAAACCAGAGCACCAGTCATCGATAGGAATATACGAAATACTACCATCTTTCTTGATAGTTCTCGGATTCAAGATCTTTCCGGATTTTTCAATGATATCCGTTTGAATAGTGTGTTGTGCCACTGCGTTGTTGATGTTGTCTTGAATAAAGTCTACTTCGGCTTTTTTCTGTCCGCCACAACTTGAAAAGATCAGAAGAGAAAGCCCTAAAGCACTAAGAATTGTTTTCATAATACAGGGATTATTTTAATAAGTAATTAATTTCTTGATTGCAAAAATAGTGCATTCACATAAATTATACAGGCCTAAATAATCCAAATGAAGGACAATTTTGGTACATTTGCTCATTATATTCTTAAAACTAAAGATTTTTACAGCACGACTCCAGAAGAATTCTTCAAAAACGATTTGTTTGCCCTCCACGCAGGCATTGAATTATTGAAAGTAAGCAAAGGATACAGTAAAACAAAAATGCGAATTATGCCTCATCACCTGAATGCCGGAGGACGTACACAAGGCGCTACTGCTTTATAACAGATGTCAGCGGATGACGGTTTCCTTTGACATTGTTCAGGAAAGCCTTGGCCGAACCGAAATTGAGATACAAATCCAGACGAATCGGAAGATGATTGAGATCATCGGTCACAAAGAAAGTAATTACCTCCTTTTCCTTGTTTTTACTGTCATATTCCACCAGGGAAAAGACCAGACAGCGATAAGTAACCCCATTCTCTGCCTCTACATTTTCCATACCTCTGTAAATCAACGTCTGCTCTTCAACACGACGTCCCGTAGTCATGGGAAACTTGATTTTGTCCCCTACTTTGTAATCGGCCGGATTGAAAGAACGTGCCTGAGCCAAAATACTCAGCATATCATAAATGCAACGGCTATCGCTGTCCTCACGCGCATCCACCCGCCCGTCTCTAAACGTACGCTTCTGGCTCACATGACAAAGCCCATCCTCATAAGAAAAGCGCGCCTCATCCACCGTATAGCGCTTACCTTCCTCAGCCCCTTTACGGAAATACCGAGGTTCCAATTTTTCCCCCACTACACACGTCAGCGTGTCACGCATCTTAAAGAAAAAATCGGCCCGTTTGCTTCCTATAGAAAGCAAATCAATCTGATAAGCCGGTTTTGACTGATACGTAACCGATTTCGTTGTCAGACTGGCTGTTCCGGCTTTTACCCAGATAAACTTCCAATTGAAATACAAATCATACGTCACGCACTCTCCACTCTGAAAAGCCTTATTCTCTGCTTCACACTGAGCCTGAGCTGCAGGAGCAAAGAAAGCGGCCAACCATACAATGATGGCCGTAACAATCACTCTTCCCCGCTTAGCGACGGCGATTCTGTTCTCTTTCCCTATTTCGGTCTCGTTTTTTCTTTTCCTCATCGGGCTTCTGTTTTTTAAGTTCATCGGGCTTCTGCTTATCCATAGAAGTCTCGTTAATATCCCATGGTTGAGTCACATCCCACAAAGCTTTATATTCCAATATTGTAGGATAATAGAAAACCTTTTCAGGCTGGATGCCTTTCTCGAAATCTCCGGTATCCCACACCCCGTTTCCATTCGTATCATTCACCAGTCGGGCACCATATTTCCCCGGATTCAGGAAATAGAAATCAACCACCCCATTCTCCACTCTCCGCCGACGCACCACATTGTCCTGCGCATCCAGCAGTTCGACAAATGCCATCGGTTCAGCCCCTTTCACATCAAAATGAAGCGTAAAATACTCATCCTCGCTACGCACCTTAAACGACTGCTGAATTTTATCGGTAAACAGGCCATAAATGCCATGGAAAGCCGTCGAATCAACCGCAAATTCATATTCAGCCGTCGGCTCCCAGTCGTGATACAGATTAAACTTCTTATGATCTATCGAATCCTGTTCAAATTCAAAAGAAACATCCGTCCACACCGTATCCACTTTTTGGCGAAGATGAATAGCCGCCGAGTCAAAGGAAGCAATCGGTTCATCAAAACGCAGCGACACAATGCCATACACATCCATCGACGACGGAGCATCCACACTGACACTCAAGAACTGAGTGGGTTCTGCTTCCTCCTCTTCCTTATCCTTCTTTCTTTTCTTTTTCTTCTTTTCTTTCTCCTTTTCCAGTTTCAGTTCTTCCGGACTTTTATACTTCTGCTTCGACACCAAGTTCAGGGTATCCGTACGCGGCACCAGCTGATGCAAAGTATCCGTATAAAGATAAGTCAGACTCATGGAAAGCGTATCCTGCTTATAAAGGAGCGAATCCTTCATCCAATAGTGAATCGTATCATTGCGCTGTGTCTTTTCAATGATAAAAGCCTCCCTTTCATCGAAGTTCAACCCCTTCAGTACGGGCAGCGTATCGGCTTCTTCTGCAAAATAGAAAGAAAACTTATGAGGCACCAACCGCTCCGATTTGATGAGATACTGCGAATAATTTTTCTCCTTAAAAGCCCGGAGAATCATATCATCGGGCAGGTAGTGCATGTATTTCTTTTCCACAATGGTATCATAAGTGAGCGAATCTACCCACATTGTATCCATCCGCAGGCGCTCTTCCATGCGGGGCACAACCAAAGAATCATAGAAAGCCAGCACCTCGCTCTTCTGACTGAACATAAAGTTCTGGTCCTGGTCCATTAAGGCATACAGGCGATACGTGCCGGGAGCCACTCCGCGAATGGAGAAACGGCCACGGCTGTCCGTGCGCGCCACCCGGTCAAAAGGCAACTTGCAGAAAGCCGAATCATTCAAGTTGGAATGCAAGCCCACAAGAATGCCCTTTATCGGTTCCAGATTGGAAGCCTCGAGCACCGTACCGGCCACTTCCATGGTATCAATCTGCGTACCTGTAGAAAAGGTAAAAGCGAAGTTACCCAAAGGATTTCCCTCGTTGTTATCCACAATGGCATCCGAAAAATCAATGGTATACGTAGCATTGGGTTTCAACGTATCTAGCAGGTTGACATGAATTCTCTTTCCCGAAGCACTGATTTCCGGCTGCTGAATCTGAGGAGGCGAAACCACCACTTTCTCTGAAGCCTTTTCCAGCTTGATAAATTCATCAAATTGCAGGGTTATCTTCGTACGCTTGTTATTTACAGCCTTAGCCACAGGCGTACTGCCTATAAAACGGGGAGGAGTTTCATCGTAAGGTCCTCCGTCCGGACGTCCGATACTGGCACAAGAATAAAGCACAGCCAACACCCATACGATGGGAAGTGCTTTGCGGACTATTTGTTTCATCTTTCGAACTTTCATTTGTAACATATTGCAAAAATAAATGTTCTCAGCAAATAAACACCACACTTTCATGCAAAATTGTCAAAAACGGGAAGCCTGCGGACAAAATAAGCCTAAAAGTTTGTTTAAAACGGAAAAATATACAATATTTGCCTATCTATACAAATTTCTAACACACAAAATTACCAGTAAGTTTCTAATGAAAAAAGCATTCTTCTATCACCTGCATATCCTTCTTTTACTCGTTTCCATTTCTGCCCATGCCATCAAGTTTGAGCATCTCGGCATGGCAGAAGGACTCTCCCAGCTGTCTGTCATGTCCATCCATCAAGACCGGTTGGGACGGATGTGGTTTGGCACGGAAGAAGGACTGAACATGTACGACGGGCAACGGATCAAAGTATTCAAGCCCCGCTACAAAATCGATGCACACTCAGAAGAAGGGAAAGACGGCCTTTTGGGCAACAACAACTACCCCATTACCGAAGACCGTTCGGGGAATTTATACTTCTGTTCAGACGGAAAACTTATCAAATTCAATTTACATTCACAGGTGTTTCAGACCGTCTTTCCCCAGAACGTATCCACCATTACCTCCCACAACGGCACCATCTGGTTTGCCTGCAAAAATGCCATCTATGAAATAGTGGAAGACACCGCCCGCCTGTTCTTCAACACGCCGGCTGACCTACAAATAACTAGCCTGCACGTACAGGCAAACGACCTCTGGATAGGAAGCGACGACGGACTCTATACCTACAACAGTCAACAAGGATTTCAACTGTTTCTCCCCCAGGCAGCCATTCAGTCCATGTATGAAGACTCCCGAAAAAACCTGTGGGTGGCTACGCTGAACAACGGAGCCTACCAGATAGCTCCCGACCGCACACTGACCCGGTATGTCTACGAACGAAACAACCCAAACTCCATCAGCAGCAACCTGGTGCGTTGTTTTACGGAAGACACCACCGGCAAAATCTGGATAGGCACCTTCAAAGGACTCAATTGCCTGGATACGGCCACCGGAAAGTGCACCTTCTACACCGCTGACGACAAGCACAAACTCTCCCACTCCTCTGTCTTCTCCCTGTGCAGAGACCAGCAAGGCAACATCTGGGTGGGCACCTACTATGGCGGAGTGAATTACTTCAGTCCGGAAACCAGCATCTTCAACTACTACTCTGCCAACGACCTGCATTATCCGTTCGTAGGCAGCATGCTCGAAACGCCCGACAACCGGCTGTGGATCTGTACGGAAGGAGGAGGACTGACCTGCTTCAACCGCACGGACGAAACCTTTCACAACTTCTCCATCAACTGGCAGCAGCAGGGAGAACGGATGGCACACAACAACCTGAAAGCCATCTGCTATCACCCCGCCTCACAACGGCTGTTTATCGGCACTCATACGGGCGGACTGGTGAGCTACCACCTCCAGAACCGCACATTCAAACACTACTACCTCCAATCCCCCGCCTATGCCTCCCAGCTGGGACCGGTGGTGGACAACTTAGCTATCTACCAGAACCAGCTGATTATTCAAGTACGGGGTGGGCTGTACACCATGGACCTGCAAACCGAAGCACTTACCCCCCTCTTCAACAATCCCTTGTATAAAAGCTACTGGGTACACACCTTCACCGTCGATTCACAAGGATACATCTGGATTGCCAGCCATGCCAAGCTGTCGCGCATACAAATGAGCCACCCCGACAATGCCCGCCACTACCCGCTGGGCAAGAACGGATTAGGCCATTTTGCCATTACACGCATCATCGAAACCCCCGAAAAGGAAATCTATATCGGCACCCGCGGGTCCGGCCTGTTCAAGTACGATGCTTCCTCCGAGCAATTCCTTAGCTATACGCAAGCCAAAGACCAGCTTTTGAGCGACTATTGCTACGACATCGCCATCAGCCCCAAAGGTTCGCTGATTGTCACAGGCGACAAAGGAATCACCCTGTTCAACCCGCAAACAGACAAATCCCAATTTATCGGACTGGAAAACAACGTGCCCATTTCCGCCATCAACATCGGCTGTAAAGTATACGTCTGCCAAGACGGAGAAATCTTCGTAGGCGGTGTAGACGGACTGATGTCGTTCAAAGAAGAAGACATCGACATCAAACAGCCCGAAAGCCACCTCTATTTTTCCACGCTGTGGGTCAACAACCAGGAAATTTACCCCGGAGAAGACAACCGCATCTTGCAGACCACCCTGCCGGCAGCCCGCAAAATTGAGCTGACACACAACGAGAACAACATCCTGCTTCAGTTTGCTTCGACCAACTACACCGCCTCTACCCAAAGCGGTGTCTACGAATACCGGCTGATAGGGTTCGATGAACAATGGCACACCACCAACAGTTACCACATCCCCTATGCCAGTCTGCCGGTAGGCCACTATCAACTGGTGGTACGGGAAAAAAGTCCCAAAAGCCCGGACTACACCCCGCAGCAAGCATCCCTCGAGATTGAAATTCACCCCGCCTGGTATCAAACGGTGTGGGCCTACCTGGTATATACCCTCCTCACAGGCTACATCCTCTTCTGGTTCATCCGCTTCTATTACAGCCGGATGAAACTCAGAGCCGCCGTTCAGCTGGAGCGTGCCGACAAAGAACGTATCCAAGCCTTGAACCAGAGCAAAATCAATTTCTTCACCACCGTATCACATGAGTTCAGAACCCCTCTGACCCTCATCATCTCACAGATTGAACTGCTGATGCAAGGCAGTCCGCTACCCCCCAATGTATACAACCGTCTGATTAAAGTGCACAAAAACGCCCAGTCGCTCAAAGAACTGATATCCGAACTGCTCACCTTCCAGAAACAGGAAGAGAACGTATTGAACCTTCAGGTGAAAGAAATCAAGATGACTCCCTTTCTGAAAGAAATCCATCAGTCATTCTCCGACTTTGCCGAAACCAATCAGATAGATTACAAGCTGACCTGCCACGCCCCGGATGCTACCTGCTGGGGCGACGAGAAACAGCTGAAAAAAGTGTTCAATAACCTGCTGAGCAATGCCTTCAAATACACCGACAAACAAGGTGAAATCGAACTGGTCATCAACGAAAATGACAACGAACTTCAGATCCAAGTCATTGACAACGGCATTGGCATTTCTCTCACCGACCAGGCACACATATTCGAGCTGTTCTATCAGGCATCTCACGAAAAAGAAAACGGATATTCATTGAGAGGAAGCGGCATCGGGCTGGCACTGACCAAGAAGATTGTAGAGGCACATCACGGACAAATCAGCGTACGGAGCCAAGCCAACTACGGCAGCATCTTCACAGTGACCCTACACAAGGGCAAGGCACACTATGCAAACGACACCCACGTGAAGTTTGTAGAGGAAAACACTCCTTCCCTGCCGGCTGCTCCCGAACTGCCGGTGGCTCCCGAAGAAACCGACATGCAGCCTATCGAAGAAAAAAACACCAAACACACCATACTTATTGTAGAAGACAACATCGAGATGCTGCAAGTGCTCCGCAACCTCTTTACCCCGATTTACTATGTGCTCACAGCCCGTAACGGAAAAGAAGGGCTGGCCATTGCCCTCAAACAACATCCCGATATCGTCCTCAGCGATGTCATGATGCCGGAAATGTCGGGAAAAGAACTGTGTGCCGCCATCAAGAACAGCTACGAGCTGTCCCATATCCCGGTTGTGCTGCTCAGCGCCCTGGAATCCAACGAAGACAAACTGGACGGACTGGCTCAGCGTGCCGACGACTACATCGGAAAGCCATTCAATGCCAAAGAGTTAGTGGTGCGTTGCAACAACTTAGTGTACAACCGCAAGCAGAACAAGGCAGAGACCGATAAAACTGAAAAAGAAGAAACACCGCAAATATTAGCTACCAACTCCCAGGACCAGAAATTCCTGGATCAGGTAGATGCCATCATAGCCCTCAACCTCTCCAAAGAAGAGTTCGGCATCAACCAGCTGGCGCAAGAGATGGGCATCGGCCGGAGCTCCTTCTATGCCAAGTTTAAGTCTTTGAGCGGCATCTCCCCCAACGAGCATCTGGTGAACTGCCGGCTTCGCCAGGCAGCCCATCTGCTCAAGAACCGTCCCGACATGCAGATTGCCGAAATCTCCTATCAGGTAGGGTTCAGTTCGCCGCGCTATTTCACCAAATGCTTCAAATCCATGTATCTCATTTCGCCCACCGAATACAGGAAAAGGTGAATTGAAGATAAATAGCCCACCTAATCTTTTAAACACGCCAACGGAATAACCTTCACTCCATCGGGGCGAGTGTAAGCCATCGCCCCACCTGTCATAACGATAAGTAAATCCGGTTCACGAATAGGCACCTGCTTCTCCGTGTTGTTGTGCTCTCTTATAAGTCTTTTGAGTTCAAGAAGATGCTCTGCACCATCATCTATCTCACGACTACCAAGTTTACACTCTATCAAAGCATATCTTCCGTCTTCTAAATGCAGAACCAAATCAGCTTCCAAACCATATCTATCCCTATAATAGGAAATACGACTATTAAAATCAGCAGTATATGCCTTTAAATCTCTGATACACATTTGCTCAAAAATGAAACCAAAAGTCTTAAGTTGAGTTTCTAATGCTTCTGCATTAATATTCATAGCAGCTACTGCAATAGAAGGATCTACAAAGCAACGCTTGGGAGAACTACGAATGGCTGTCTTGCTACGGATAGCAGGACACCATGCATCAATATCTTGGATAACGAACAATTTTTCCAAGGCTGCAATATAATCATCAAAAGTATTCATGGACAAGTTGATGTCTTCCGATGCTGTAACATCTGCAAGAATATTACTTTTCTTAGCCAGTGTACTGATATTTCGAGCATACGACTTCATGATTTGCCGGGCGATTTTCGGATTGCGCTGTTTGCTATCCACAGCAGAAATATCATTCTCGCAAACACTGTTTACATAATCCTTAGCAATAAGCATACTTGCTTTTACAGGCATCTGCAATGTGGCAGGCCAACCTCCCCGGCAGGCTGCTATAATCAACCCCGGAATATCTAATTTACCTGAAGCACCATCAATATCATAATCGGGATTATTGAAAAGTTCGCGAATAGAAACCTCTCCTGAAGACTCCAAAGATTCCCATAAACTCATTGGATAAATTTTCATACGTGTAATGCGTCCTGTACCCGTATGCCGAATCTTTGCTCTGTCTACGGTATTGCTTCCTGTCAAGATAAATTGTCCAGGCTTACCTCCAGCATTATCAACAGCTGTACGTACAGCATCCCAAATCATCGGAGCATCTTGCCATTCATCAATCAACTTCGGCTGCTCCCCCTTTAGTAATAAAGATGGCTTAGTGGCTGCTGTGGCAAGATACTCTTCTGCTTTATCTGGGTCTTGTAGCTTAATTACGCTTTTGGCCTGCTGTTCTGCTGTAGTTGTTTTACCTGTCCACTTTGGACCTTCTATCAGCACTGCTCCAAATGTTTCCAAACGTTCTTGAAGCATTTTATCGGCAACTCTTAATAAATATTTCATGATGATTGCTTTATTTTCAATGCAAATGTAGTGATTTTATTTGAAATGCGATTAGCTACTTGGTATCTTTGTGGCATTTCACTTGGTGTTTTTGCGGCAATTCATTACGTGTTTTTGTGGTATTTTAGTTGGTATTCTTGTGATGCCGGCTTCGCCAGGCAGCCCATCTGCTCAAGAACCGTCCCGACATGCAGATTGCCGAAATCTCCTATCAGGTAGGGTTCAGTTCGCCGCGCTATTTCACCAAATGCTTCAAATCCATGTATCTCATTTCGCCCACCGAATACAGGAAAAGATAACCCCTACTTTACAAAACAATAAATCGCGCTCACCTTGCCGGACTTACATTCAGACAAGGGAGCGCGATTTATTCACTTACAGTTCCTCAATTTCTGCTTCCGTCAGACCGGTTATGCGAGCTATTAAATCCAAAGGAAGATTCTCTTCCTTCATCTTACGCGCATGTTCCCTATTCGTTTCCTCACGTCCTTTTTCCATCCCTTTTTTCATCCCTTCTTCTATCCCCACTCTCAAAGTGTAGGCTTCCGCAGCTTGCCCCACCCAATAACTGTCCAAAGCCTTATCGTAGGCTATCCTGTCTGCTTCAGAAAGGTTAGCTACAGCAGCCAGACGTTCCAAACGTTCAAATACCTGTTCTTGCAATGCCGATGGCATTCTGTTCCATGAATCCATATGCTTCAATGTGTAAATTAACTTATCATAAAGACTAATGCACTCATTCAATTCCTTTTTAAAATACGGGAATTGAAGATAAATCTGCCGGAAATGAGAATGAATCTGATTCCCCGTATCTTTGTCCGCCACAACTGTATCTACACGAAACTTTTGAGGCAGGCTTTTCTCCTTGAAATTCATTAAGAAAATACCATAAACAGTATGCAGTTTATACTGATGTCCGTATGGAATAGTCCCACTATCCCTTGCCACCGAAGCATCCGTCAAGTCGTAATGCTTAGGAAAGGGAACATCCTTCGACGATTTTCCGATTTGCCTGCTGATAGCCCGACAAACATAATAAAGCGTGCGGTCGAGAAAATACTCATGACGCCTGTTTTGCATTTCTACGATAATGTATTCACCTGTGGAAGTGCGACAATAAATATCAAAGATAATGCCCTTGTCACTGCAATTTTCAGCATGATCTTCTTTGTCCAGAAAAGACAAATCCTCAATAATATGTTCACCGGCAAGCAGTTCGTTCAGCAAAGTAATCAGCAGTTCTTTGCTGGCAGGCTGCCCAAAAATGATTTTGAAGCCAATATCAGTGAACGGATTTACATAAGTCCCAGCCATATAACACTACATCTTTAGTAATCAACAAAAATAATGAAAGTTTGGTTTAGTTGTAACTTGAATGCTTATTTATTTTCCAATTTGTCAATTATAAACAACCAACAATAGTTTTATTTTCTTTGTTTTGTTATTAAAAATCATATCTTTGCAAATAAAAGCCTAAATCAATTGCAATATGGGAAACAATAACATTACTTTCTATATTGAGTATTGAGTATTGAAATTATATAAAAGAAACGCATTATGTCGAGATTTAACTCCTTTCCACACTATCATCAACTAGATGCTAAAGACTGCGGTCCTACCTGTCTACGCATGATTGCGCGATTTTACGGGAAGAACTATTCTCTACAGACCCTGCGAGAACGTTCATTCATAACCCGTGAAGGAGTATCTATGCTGGGCATCAGCGATGCAGCGGAGAGTATTGGTTTCCATACATCAGGGGTGCGAATCACACTAAAACAATTAAAAGAGGACATGCCACTACCATGCATCCTGCATTGGAGGCAGAACCATTTTGTAGTATGTTACGACATACGGGAAAAAAGAACAGGCTGGCAGTTTCGAATCGCAGATCCAGCCACAAAGTTAATAGACTATCCAGAAGAAGAGTTTGCGAAATGCTGGCTGGTTGCACATCAAAATGGAAAAGACGTAGGGACGGCACTTGCATTAGCACCTTCTGCGGAGTTTTACAAACGAGAAGGGGAGCAAGAAAACGGAAATAAAGGATTTCGTTTCTTTTTAAGATACCTCTCGCCTTACCGAAAACAGGTAATCCAATTACTACTTAGCATGCTAACATTCAGTATTTTACAGCTAATATTTCCTTTCCTAACGCAAGCTTTAGTAGACACAGGTATACGAAATGGTAATTTGCACTTCATCACATTGATACTAATTTCCCAACTGATGGTTTCAGTGTCACAAATAGCTGTAGAATTCTTACGAAGTTGGATAATACTGCATATGAACACACGCATCAACATTACGCTTATATCAGACTTTTTATCCAAACTGATGAAATTGCCGCTACGCTACTTTGATACGAAAATGGTAGGAGATATCATGCAGCGTATCGGTGACCACCGACGGATAGAAACATTTCTTACAGGTTCTTCAATCAGCACATTGTTTTCATTCGTTAACTTCTTCATTTTTGGAGGAATATTAGCGTATTATGATTTACAAGTACTATTTATTTTCCTAATAGGAAATTCTCTATATATACTATGGGTTACAGCCTTTATGAGACATCGACGGGCACTAGACATCCGCCGTTTTGCTCAGGCCTCCACGGAACAGAGTAGTTTGATACAAATGGTAACGGCCATGCAAGAAATAAAACTGAACAATTGCGAGAAGCAAAAACGCTGGCAATGGGAACGCATACAAGTTAAATTGTTTCACATCAGCGTGAAAAGTCTTACATTAGGGCAAATGCAGCAGGCAGGAAGCATTTTCTTTCATCAAACCACAAACATTCTCATTTCATTCATCGCTGCCAAAGCTGTGGTAGAGGGACAGATGACACTTGGCATGATGATGTCCCTTACCTATATTATTGGGCAACTAAACACACCTGTAAATACGTTCATAAGTTTTGCCCAACAATTGCAAGATGCCAAAATTAGTTTAGAAAGATTGAATGAAGTACGCGACAAAAAAGACGAAGAAGAAGGAATAGAAAATAAACTAACGGAATTACCGGAATTGAAGAATATTAGCGTAGAGCACGTATCATTCAGTTACGACGGAGCAGAGCGTAACTATGTGTTGGATGATATTTGTTTGGATATTCCTGAAAGAAAAGTGACAGCCATTGTAGGAGCCAGTGGAAGTGGAAAAACTACATTGCTGAAGCTTATAATGGGCTTCTACGAACCTAACCGAGGAAAAATCAGATTAGGCGACACTCCGATTGAATCCATAAATCCGCACCTATGGCGAGCAAAATACGGATCGGTGATGCAGGAAGGTTTCATTTTCTCTGACAGTATTGCGCATAATATTGCTGTAGGAGACAATCAGTTAGACAAAGATCGATTACGGCATGCTGTAACCATAGCTAACATACGAGACTTTATAGACTCTCTTCCATTGGGCTACAACACCATGATAGGCATGGAGGGAAACGGCATCAGCCAAGGACAGAAACAGCGACTGCTGATAGCCCGCGCAGTATATAAAAATCCTGAGTTCCTATTTTTTGACGAAGCTACTAATGCTTTGGATGCCAATAACGAACATGAAATTATGGAACACCTGCAACAATTCTACTTAGGAAAGACTGTAGTGATAGTGGCTCATCGTCTGAGTACAGTGAAGAAGGCGGACAAGATAGTAGTATTGGATAAGGGGAAGGTGGTAGAAGAAGGCACACATCAGGAACTAACAAATCGTAAAGGACTGTATTACAAACTAGTAAAGAATCAATTGGAAATGGGTAACTAAAATGAAAGAAGAAGAGAAAAAATATAAAGAAATAGAACTACGTAGCGAGGAAGCACAAGAAATAATGAGTCAAATTCCACCTGTTATCTTACGCTATGGTGTTATGGTAATTTTGGGCATCATTATACTGCTACTTGTTGGAAGTGCAACTTTCATCTATCCAGATACAGTTAGTACAAAGTTTACACTGACCACTCAAAATCCACCGGCCTACTTGATAAGTAAGATAGGAGGCAGAATTGAATCTATATATGTTACCAATGGACAATTAGTGAAAAAAGGCGACTATATCGCCGTAATGGAAAGTACAGCAAAAACAGAAGATGTTCTATATTTGTGCGAGCGAGTAAAAGCATGGGTACGAAATGGTTCGAAGCCAGAAGACATAGGACAACTACTAAGTACACACAGAATACCGCAGTTAGGAAGTGTACAGAGAACCTACTCGGAGTGTCTAATTGCTTGGGAAAACTATCTGCGACATATGCAGGATAGCCGTTTGTATGAAACGAAGGTTATGAATGCTGTAGCTTTATTATGTGCAGCACTAAAAGAGTGGACAAGTACCAACTTACTGACCACGCCTATAGATGGCATGGTTGCTTTTATGCAACCATGGAAAATCAACCAGTTGACTACATCGAATGAAACGCTATTTGTCATTGTGCCAATTGAGAAATCAGCACCTATTGGGAAAGCATTGCTGCCAATGCAGGGTGCCGGAAAAGTACGCGTGGGACAACGTGCTATCATACGGTTAGATGGATTCCCTGAACAAGAATACGGCTTCCTAGAGGGAAAAGTAACTTCTGTCTCACCCGTTCCAGATGAAGAGGGAAATTTTATAGTAGAAATTACGCCACAACAAGACCTAAAAACCCATAGCGGAAAAATATTGCCAGTGATGAAAATCATGACAGGAAGGGCTGAGATTGTGACGGAAGAACGTAGCATATTGAATCGGCTAATAGCATTCTGACAAGTACACTACCAGCCGATGCTATTTTTTATCTTGTGATTTACTTGTTCATTAATAATTTTTGCCGGTTTATAGTAAATATAGGTAAATAGAAGAAAATACCCACTACCGACATTACTAATCCTCCGATTGTTCCGGCAGCAAGAGGAAACCAAAACGGTGCCTTATCGCCTATCAAAAAAGGAACAAATCCGAGAATAGTTGACATCACGGTCAGGAAAATTGGAATGACCTTCACATTCCACGCCTTCGTATAAGCTCTCAACGGAGAGAGCTTCGGATAGTTTTTTCTTATGCCATTGTACTCATTGAGAACATAGATGCTTGCATTCACCGTAATACCGCATAGTAGCACAAAAGAAGCAAAAACTCCTTGGTCAAAATTCAGACCAAACAAATAGAACGTAAGAAATACCCCGATATAAGAAATCGGTATCACAAAGATGATAGCAAACGGCTGACTCAGCGAATTGAAAAGGATAGCGGATATAAAGAAGATGATAGAGATGACTATAAGTAACAGCCAATATTGGCTGTTATCTTCCTTATCCCAGTACCAGCTAACGCTATCACTCTCCACTGTATAACCCATAGGCAAACGTTCCTTCATTAGTTCAATATCCTTTTCAAGTAGTTTTCTTCCCTGTTCTTCAGAACCAATATACTCATATTGAAGACATAGACGATACTGCTGATTCTCCTTTGCTACCTGTTTTGGGGCCTGACTCTTAGCAAGGACAGCAAGGTCGGACAACTTATACTGTTGTCCATTCACCACAAACGGAATAGAGATGAAAGCCCATATGTCATAGTCACTGCTCTGTTTAGACGATAAACGTAGATACTCCAAACTACTGTCGTATATGATACTCCCCACTAATTGGTCACGCATGAATAACGGCTGCAGCACAGCAAATAAATCATATACTGTCAGATTCTCTTCTGCCATTCTACGCTTGTCTAACTCCAAATAGAACTCTGTATAATCATCTTTCCACCATGAGAACTCCGAATTGATTGTTACCTCCTTTATACGGCGATGAGTAAGCAATTGCTTCTTCATCTCTTCAGCCCAGTAACCCAATTCATCATAATTATAGCCATACATTTTCACACGGAGATTTCCAGCCGATTCACGTACATCATTGCTGAATCCCCCATCTTCTAATCCGTAAACCGACCAGCTACCGCCTCCCAACGTAAGCGACTTGCTGATTACATTCGATTTCAACATATACGGAAAACCGGTATGCCTATATTCCTTCTTGAAATAAACCTGAATAGTTGCCCTACGGGCATTCAACACAGAAGTTTGAAACTGACGTATCTCACTGAATTCGCTAAGATAGGCTTCCATCCTCTTTATCAGATTATTCATCTGCTCCAGCGTACTGCCATTAGGCAAAGTAGCATTAATAGACAACACCACTTCGTCCTCATCGCGGTTAAAATATCTGCCGCCGTACACTTTTTCGGCAAAAAGACGGAGAGAACCACCCAACGTCTTGTCTACTATCGGTTTTATGGTTTCCCTATAAGTCGGATTGTCAAATACCTTGTTATACCACTCCACCCATTTACCCTTATTATCGGCATCCTCTATCCTCTCCGGAAGCATGAACACCGGAAGCCCAAAACTGAGCACTAACAATATCAAAGCAATAGTACGGTAACGGCTAAACAGCATGATGACACCACGGTAAAAACAAGTGAAATATACCACTCTACGCTTCACCCCAATACGGGTATGGCAGGATTTACTTGCAGAAAGACCTATCTTCTCTATCATAGGAGGCACAAAGAAAAGCGCCACAAGTAAAGAAATCCCCAAATTGATAATCACAACACCTGCAAAGTCTTGAAGGTTAAGGCGTACCTTCTCGTCAAGAAAGAAGATAATGACCAATGCACCTATGGTAGTCAGAGTAGCGGCAAGTACCGACATGAAAGCCTTCAGATTTCGCCTCCTTAAAATATGGTCAGTCATAACAATAATATTGTCAATCACAAGGTTTAGCGAGATGGTAATACCAGCCAGAGAATAAAGCTGTATTTCCAATCCAAAAGCGTAATACAGTATAGCAGCCACAGCTATGTTGACACTCAATCCCATAACGATAAGAAACAGATAACGCAAATTACGTGTGATGACGGCCACCAAAAACAGCAATATCAACACCGTAATTCCTGTACGGAAATAGATGACATCAAGTTCATTAAATATATATTCGGTTGCATCATAACCTGTATGGATTTCATATCCGGGAGGCATCACGGCCTCAGCCTCGGCTATAACTTTCCTTACCTCCTTAGCGAGTGCAAGCTGATTGGCAGTTTCCGATGCAGTAATAGAAAGATACACCGAATTAAGTCCATTGATACGATAATATGAAATAGGATCCTGCTCAGTACGTAATACTCTCACCAAACGATCAAGCGGAATCAAACTTCCAGTTTTAGTCCTGATAGTAATCTCCGATGGTATAAATCCATCAAGACTTCCTTCCGTTGTTCGCACCAATCTTATCCATTCGGTTCCACTGTTTTTTTCCAGTTCGCAAATACCAAGAAACTCCCTTCCATAGTGCTCAGTAATGGCATTCAACAAATCCTGAACGGTCAGGCCTATGCGTTCCAGTTCCACATTATCATACACAATGCACCATTCCATAGGTGTAGCACCACTAAGTTCCACCTTGTATACTCCGCTGAGAGACGAAAGCAACGGCTTGATATGATCCTCTCCATACTTCTGTATTACAATAGGAATGGCAGGAGCATTCAACGTATAAGTCATGAACGGTCGCGATGCTTTTTCATCACTTCTCTGCATAGAGATAAGCGGATAGCTCACTCCATCTGGGAGTTGCGACCACAGCTGTCTAATAAGTGTGGACACCTCAAACCGTGTTACATCCATATCAGTATGCTTGTCTAATTCAATCCTAATAGACCCACCACCATTATCGGAAGTAGAAATAATATTCTTAATCCCGTTTACTCTGGACAACATCCCTTCCAATCGGCTCGTTACCTCTGCTTCTACCACCCTTGCCGAACTTCCGGGCATCAAAAAGGAGACCGAAAGTCCGGGCATGTCACGAGAAGGCGAAAGTTTAATCGGAAGCAGAGGGACAAGTGCAAGCCCCACCAGCGATAAACACACAAATGTCACGATGAGAGTAAATGACGACCCGACGAGAGGGCAATCCTCCATATTGTTTTTTGTACCGTTCATTATAGGCTATCTCAAATGGTTGTCAAAATCGAAACGATCGGAAAGAGACATTCCCCTTTCAAAGTCATGCAGAGTTAGTTTACGTATCTTATAGTAGTTTAACCAGTAATTCTGTAATGCCTGAATATAGTTCTTTTGTGCCTCCTGCTGCCGATTCAGAGCAAGCGTTAGACTATTGATGTCTGCCTTACCAATGATAAACCTCTTACGAGTCTGGTCATAAGCCAGTTCTGCCAAATCGAGAGCTTCCTCCGCACTGGCTATCAAATCCTGCTGCACATTGAAGTCACTTACCGTCATCAGCACATCCTCTTCCAGACTAATTTCCTCCTGACGAGCAGCAATCTTTACCACATTCAGATTATTTCGTGCCATATTGTACTTCCCCTTGCGCACTCCCCAATCAACAAGAGGAATTGATACTGAGAAGGACACCAGATCCTGCTGCAACAGGTTACGATAAGCAGCACCAATATGGTCTGCTACTTGATTAAATCCCACACTGGCATTGAAACTGGCATTGAAACGTGACTCTATCTTTGTCCGGTTCACTTCACGTTCTGCTTCCAGCACATTATGCCGTTGCTCTAAATAAGCAGGATTGTTTTCACGTACCAAAGTTAGAGCCTGTTCAATAGGTATATCCATGTATTTCGGACGCACCGGGAGGTCTATTTCTATATACGAATTTCGATCCATGTTCAAGAAAACGGCAAGTGCCGACATAGCACGCTTACGCGCAATCTCCGCATTCTTTAACGTATTGCGTGCATTCACCCTATCCAACCTTAAAGTAAGTAGATCGGCTCGTGAAATAGATGCAATTTTCTGTCGCTGTTCACCGATGGCATACAACGTATCAGAAGTTGCCACATTATCCTTAGCAAGTTTATAATCAGCTTGTGCCATAGCGAGGGCAAAGAAGTAACTCACTGCCTCTTCCGCCACACTCTCCGCATTGTACAGATATTGCTTCTTCACTTTCTCAAATTTCAGAGGTTCTATTTTCCTGTCCCATTTAAAGCTATTGAATCCCAGCAGGTTCTGCTGATATCCGACACGGAAGGGTATCGTAGAGAACTGATTCGATTTAGAGTCGCCAAAGTTGCGCATGTAATCCAACTGCGTGTTCACATAAAAAGTACCACCAAGAAGATCGAAGTTCTGTGCAAGATTCAGTCCCGCTCCGGCACTAAAAGTCTGCTGCTCACGATACACATCTATGTCTTCCTGAGAGTCATACCGACGCGTAATGTTTCTATAGTATTGTGCCGGAGTCATATTAAACGTAAGACTCGGCAATCGTGCAGCCTTATAACTCCTGTATTCCCAATATCCCGAAAGATACATATTCTGATAACGAAAAGCCGACAAGGAGCTATCGTTGGCCATTTTAATTGTTTTCTTAAGGTCCAGCCTTAAAATAGTCTGAGCCTGCACCCCGGTGTAGAAGAGAGCAAGCAATATAAATATATCAGTTTTTCTTAGTTTCATGTTTTCTATATATAAACCAATAAATAAGAGGAATTACAAAAAGACTGATGACAAGTCCCACCATCATCGTACTTATCATAGCCACCGAAAGCGGACGTTGCATTTCCGAACCGAGGTCAGAAGTAAAAAACAGCGGAACCATAGCAAACACCGTAGTCAATGTAGTCATAATGATAGCTCTAAGCCGTCGGTGTCCAGCTGTATGAATGGCCTCCAACAGCGGTACACCTTCCCTACGCAACTCGTTTATCGCGTCCAATTTCAAGATGGAATCGTTCACCACAATACCGCAAGAAACAATGATACCAATAGCTGACATAAGGTTTAGTGTATGTCCCGTAGCCCACAAAAGCAACAAACCGAAAGCTATATCCATCGGTATTTCCGCAAGCACTATAAGCGGCTGGAGAAAACTCTCAAACTGTGCACAAAGTATAAAGTACATAAGCAATAGCGAAACAAGCAGAATAACAGTCAGTTCCCTCATCATCTTTCTATTAGAAAAAAAACTGCCTCCAAACGACACATTCCAGTAGTTATCTTTGTTCACCACCCGACGTACATCGTCCATCACTTGAGGCACATTCACTACATGATAAAAATTGACAGGAATATACTCCCCGTTACGTCCAGCTGTAATTTCTTTCAAATCCTCGTCCGGAACAATACGCACTAGTTCGCGCAGGGGGATGTAACTTTTATCCTTGACTACAGCATCTGAACCTGTCTCGACAAGTGTTTCGCAAAGAATACGATTCACACTCATCTCCCTTCCAGCTATACCAATAGGAAGATACTGTTGATAGGAACGTAAAGTAGAAACTTGATTATCCTTCAATGCGGTACGAAGCGTCCTCACTACTTCATCATAATTCACATTATATATAAGCAGTCGGCTGCGGTCGACTTCCAAATTCAACTGACTACGAAACGGAGTACCATTAGGCATATAACCCGTTTCACAAGCAATTTCAGCCTCTATCTTTCTCACATTGTCAGCCTTTAGAGTAGACATACGACCGGAAGTTTGCAACTGTGCCACAAGATCCGGCTCACCCGTCACAAAAAGCTTTTCAAAAATAGTCACCGGAGGCGAAAAAGTCACAGTAGCAGCCGGATATCCCTTGCGTATTCTACTACTAAGCAATTCGTTAAGCATTAAAATTTTAGAAGGTTCCGATGTACGGAAATAGAGTTCCGCCTCAGCAACAGAAAGATTTCTCTCCGCTCCAAGCAAATAATCCTGCATTCCCACGTATGCCGTATGTTCTTGCACCAGCGAATCGGTCATAGCAAGTATAATATTCACTCGGCGATTGTTCTCATCCACATGGATATTCTCGTTCCACTCTATGTTCACCACCATCTCGTTTTGGTCAATCTTGGGCATACGTTCCTTTTCAATCACCATGAACAACAACAAACACAGCGGAAGAGAAGTAAAAGCTAATAATAAAGTCGCTTTCTTGTGTTCAAAACTCCATCCAACACCGATGTCATAGAGACGAGTCAGCCATTCATTCTTCATAAAAATCTTGAAGTTAACAGTAAACCAACTGTGCTTTCTCAACCCAATACGATAGAATAGTACATACAACACAGGCAACAGCATGATACCTGTAAAATAGGATACCAGCAATCCTGACGTAATAGAAAAAGCTTCGTCCATAAAGATAGCCCCTGCTATACCACTCATAAAAACCAATGGTACAAACACCGCAATGGTAGTAAGCGAAGAACTCAGCATCGGAGTAATCATCTCCGAAGTTCCCGCCACAGCTGCACGTTTCAACGAATAGCCCTTCTCACGATACTGTGAAATATTTTCCGTTACAACAATGGCATTGTCTATCATCATACCAACAGCCAAAATCAAACCAGAAAGCGAAATCACATTAAGCGAAATCCTACAGATATAGAAAAAGAAAAAAGTGATGATAACTGAAGTGACCATGCTTATACCAATAATCAAAGGTGATCGCACATCCCCTAAAAAGAATACCGCCACTATGAAAATGAACAGAAATCCCAACGTAAAATTCTGTTGCAAGTTGGATATGGTATAATCCAACAACTCCGTTTGATTACGTGTAATACTGAATTCAATATCGGGATATATCCTTGTGAAAAAATCTGTTGTTTCCTTCAATTCTCTTCGCAGGTTGTCCATATTCTCCTCACCTTGCTTAATGATAGCAAGAGTCACAGCTCTCTTTCCTCCGGCAAGCGAACGCCCTGTTTCATTTCGTGTCACAGTCTTCACACTCCCAATATCTTTCAACTTCATCACTCGTCCGTTTCGATTGAAATATATATTCTCCACATCCTCCGGTGATCGAAGAATAGAAGCTATTCGGATGTTATATTCGTAGTACCCGTCACGCACCAGCATACTTCCCGGTTCTACATTGTTGGAAAAAAGAATCGATTCAAGGTCGGCTATACCCATACCCAAACTTTCCATCTTCATCCTATCGGGCACTACACGAATCATCTTCTGCGGAACACCTGTTATATCAGCCATTGCTACTTGAGGCAACTGTTCAATACGACGTTTCACCACATTCTCAGCCAAAGCACACATTTCAAGAAAAGCTTCATTATCTGCTGCCTCATACGGAACTGTCTTCTTAAGCGTCATATTCAGATAGAACACGGGAATATCGGTAGCACTTGCCTTGATAGCCTTTGGACGTATCGCATCTTTGGGCAGATTGTTCATGGCAGCATCAATTTTCTCATTCACTTCAATGAAGGCAAGATCTGTATTTGTGCCGAAATCAAACGACAGACGGATAACACCCAAACCATCGCGTGTTTCGCTTTTCATCTCATTAAGCCCAGACACCTGCATAAGCTGCCTCCTCACAGGAGCAACCAAGGTGTTCTCTAATTCACGTGCAGAAGAATCCTCACCACTCACCTGTATAGTAATCTGCGGTATATCTATATCGGGTAGAAGCGATACCGGTAGGGAAAAATAGGTCACCAGCCCCACAATAAAGCAGGCTGTAAACGCCATCAATACTGCAATCGGTCTTTTTATCAAAAAACTTACCATCTCACCCAAGGTTTAAGGCATCACTTTTACCGGAGTCTCGTGAGCTAAATTTACATTTCCAGTCACGATAACTTGTATCCCTTCCTCCATACCGTCGCCCGTCACGGTATACTCAGTCATATTCTCCAATCCAGTGGTCACATAATTCCACATCGCTTTACCATCCTTCAGAGTAAATATCACTTGCTTACCTGTTCGCAACACGACGGCAGTTTTTGGTACAACAAACTGGTCGGGAACCTTACGCTTCACGCTGACACGTACATTCATCCCATCAAATAGCTTCACCTCACCATTCAACTTTGCCCTTACACTTACCAAACCATTCTCGTCCACTAGCGGATTGATTTCCGACACTGTGCCACTACATGAACCGACCGTACCGGCAAACGGAATAATCTCCACCTTATCTCCCCGTTTGAGAAGCGGTAGTTCGCTTTCCAACACCTTAAAAGCAACCTCCATTCCTCCGCTTCCAATCACACGACATAAAGGTTTCGAACCATCAGGGCGGTTGAAACTACGAGATTCAAGATTAGCTACTACTCCATCGAATGGCGCTGTAATCACAGCCTGTTCCAGTTCAAACTTTGCCATTTTATAAGCTGCACGACTCTGAGCATAACCGCTTTTCACCTCAGCAAGCTGAATAATATCTTTCGGAATTTCCTGCAGACGGTCGGGGGCATACCCCTGCCCAATCAACACATCTTTCATTTCAAGTTCCGATTGATTAAGTGCTATCTCGGCCTTCTCCAAACTATTCTGTAAAGTAAACAAATCAAGTTCAGCTATCTTCTGCCCTTTCTTTACAGAATCACCATTCTTCATATAGATATGTGCCAGCGGCTCAGATGTAATCCGAAACGACAAGTCTGCATATTGCGAAGCTGTTATCTTACCATTACTCACCAGTTCATGGTTGAAAGCATTTTTTTTCAGCGTAATGACTGAAACTTCGTTTACCTGTGAAGGCAATATGGTTTCCACTCCTTGTTTCTGTTCACCGCTACCACTAGAGCATGCTACAAGTAACAAGGTAGCCCCGATACACCAATGAGTAATTTCTAATCTGTCTTTTCTGTTTCTCATGACTTTAATACACTTTTGTATGGGTCTAAAATATGAACTTTATTCCACATTACTATATATTTCATACTATTTTTCATCTCAATTTGCCATAACATACACGCATTGAGTTCAAAATACAGTCACCATAAAAATTAACTACTCTACACATGTATGGAAGTCTACAAATAGCCATCAACTCTCCCGCCACATCGTAAAGAGGAAGCCGGTTAACCTCTTCTACAGGTAATGTACATGCAATCCGGAAAAGTCTTAAAATGTTAAAATAGAAAGCAGTGAGTATTTCCACCTCATTTTCAGCAAACGCCCCAGCATGTGCTAACAACCGATTTATAATCTCCTGCAGGGAAATAATCCGACGAACGGAAGGAGTCGCAGACATAATGGAACCTTCGCGTTGATAATAGCAATAATGTTTGATGTCTGTATAAACTACTCGGTGTGCAGTTGTAAGTACCAAAGGGGTCCACAATTCATCTTCGTGTATCAGCTCTGGAACAAACGAAAAATCATGTCCATTAATAAAATCACGTTTATACAAATAATTGCAAGACATTGGAACATAATTCCCAATTTGAAACATTCGGGTGAAAAAACATTTACCATCCATTATTTCTCCAGGTATGGAAACATGAAACAAACGTTCAGCCCATAAATTCTTCCGGCCGTCCGGAAAAACGGTCAAGGTGTTCCCTACTGCAATATCGGCCTCTGCCGCTACGGCAGCCCTATAAAGTCTTTCAAGACTGTCTGGTCTAGCTACCCAGTCATCACTATCCACAAAAGTCACATAACGACCTCGTGCAACAACTAAGCCAGTATTTCGTGCTACAGACAAACCTCCATTATTCTGTCTGACATAGCGAAAACGCGAATCTTTCCGTGCTTGCTCCCGAAGCACCCAGCTAGAACCATCAGTAGATCCATCATCCACCAAAACGACTTCTAATCCTACCAAAGTCTGATTCTCCAAAGATTTCAGGCAGACACCTAAATAAGGTAATGTATTAAAAACTGGCACGATGACGGAAAGAGTAGCAATCTGTGTCATTGTCATATTGATAATTCATTAAAAAATTCCACGATTTTTTCTATCGCTGCATCCCCCACACAAGAATTATCCAAAGTGTTTTCAAATGCAATATAGGGATACACTCCGTCTAAAATATCTTGAAGGCAACTATAAAGTTCTTCCGTTGTGCAAGTTACAAATCCACATCCATTTTGCTTAACGTCAAAATAGGACAATAAATGAGATTCGGGAATAAATGCCACAGGAACACAAGCATATAACAAGCATTCTATCAATGCGGAAGCATAACAAGATACCACAACACGAGCACGTGCATACACTTCTGGAAGTGGAATATTGGTGACGATCTGAATATTAGGCATGTCTGCCCAATGATTTTTCACTACATCTTTTAATTGGTAATCAGGATGCTCACAAACAGAGATCTTGATATTAGGATAACTATGCGCCACCTTAGTAATCATTTTCAGCAATCTGCTGAACAAATCTGTATCTAAAATACTGCATGCAGAAGGTAAAAAAAATACCACGCTGTCGCGAGATGTTTGCCGGAAACGAGTTGTATCATAAAGGTAACCACATGGTATAAAGCGTGTAAAGGGGTTGCTTGCCTTCCACAAGGCAGAAAAGAATTCCCCCCAGGTGAAGTAATAACGAAACGGCATGTCCCGGAAACCAGCCTGCACAGTAGAAGGCCATCCTTGTTGCATACAGCAAGAAGGTGTTCCTCGATTAGAAGCAACAACAGCCAACAATTGTTCCTGCCACCGGCTTCCTTCAAGACAGAGAATAGCAGAGGGGTGTAATATTTGAAGCAGAATGTCAAATGTATTGACATAATGAAATATTAAAGGATAGCGAGCTTCGAACACCGGATAATGAAACATCCGATGCACAGAGAACTCCATCATCAAAACAGTCAAACAATCTGGCAAGTCTGTCTCGTCTATAAGATTATATTCAAACAAGAGCATGACAGGTACATCAAATTTACGCAGCAGCGGCAATATATATTGGAACTGACCAACATTGGACACATAAACAAGTATCACACCTTTGTAGCCACCCAATACTTCATACCACGGATGCAGATGAATATCTGTCAAAATCGGAACAGCATCATCATATTTTCGGAGAGGTCTTTTACGCATAGCATCAAAAAAACAATCAACCCTCATCATAGCTGCTTTAGTATCCAATCCCTGCTGTCTACAGCGACAATATTCTTCTCGCTCTATAGACAACCTATCAAATAAAAATGTCTGCAAAGGTTTTCTGACATCGAGATTCCCCAAACAAGTTCCAGAGTCACGGAGAAAAACGTCCACCCTCTTCTCCAGCTCCTCATTATATGCAATATAATAATCATCATTTTTCATAACATAACACAATAAATTTAACAATAGATATACTAATCATCATATGCAGACATTTCATCTATCAACAACAATCCATTATCCAGCATTTGCCCAGCAGAATGACATTCCATTCGTTACCTAACAGCAATATGACATTGTGAAAAATGACAATTGCTTTTTAGGAAATAAATGCATTGTGGTGAAGATATGCAAATGCCGCTTGCTGCTTCTTGATAATATAATAGAAGCTGCAAAAGAAGCAAAACTGCGCCAATATATAATCAGTTCCTTGCATGGTATTATTTAAATTACGCCATTAAGTTAACTTTTTTATGGGAAACAACAATAATTTCCTTGAATATATTTACGTATAAAGTTCTTATTCTGTAAAAAACGATATAATATTTTGGAAAACATATTTTTTTTTCGTACTTTGCACCAAAATTTAAGTCACTATGAGGCAGTTTCCCTGGTACAACAAACTTGAAAAGCTATTTGCTACTTATGCATTTATGCTTCTACCTTCGATAGTTTCGTGTAGAAGGAAAAACAATGAAATGCCTAAGTCCTATGATTTCCGCTTCAAGGGCATATACAACCCTAACACTAATACAAAAAACATGTATCTGCGCACTGCTATGATAATAAATCAGATTATCATCAACAAACGCACTATGAAAAATGCATATTATATAATAATAATCAATGAAGTGAAGAAATTTGCTTTCGAAAGTATACTTTGGCTTTGGATTAAATACAATTACCTATGTAGAACCCAAATGATTTGTTGATCTTGACAGAAAACAATCCTTGAAAGACCTCTATAATAGTCTCAAATTTCTGAATATCCAACAATCTATTTTTACAAAATACTTATGCGATATTGAATAAAAGAAATCATTAATAGCATCAATACTTATGAAAAAGAATGACGATATTATAAGCAGTAATGGCAATCGCTATGCCTTTCTAGAGAGTAAGCGGAATTTTCACTACTTGCCTCCGGAAGAAAATGATGAAAATAGGGAAAAAAGATGGAAATTTTGGAATGAGACCTATCAAATGAAGGGAAATAATATACAATTCACGCCGACTTATCCCGTGCAATTACTGAAAGAGAATCTGGCAAATCTACGACAGCTATTAATAGAGGTAACTGACGAATGTAACTTGGCATGTAGATATTGCGGTTACGGTAATTTATATGGGAATTACGATGCACGAAACAACAAGAAACAGAAGTTTGAAAACGTGAAAGTTTTAATTGACTATCTGTATCAATTTTGGAACTCAGAACTGAACATCTCTCACAATAACCGAATAACAATCGGATTCTATGGTGGAGAACCTTTGATGAACTTTAAACTAATCCAAGAAATCATTTATTACTTGGAACAATTAAACTTACCATCAACAAAGTTCATGTATAACATGACGACCAATGCTATCCTTTTAGACAGATATATGGACTATCTAGCAGAAAAAGAATTCCACCTACTTATAAGCCTAGACGGAAACAAATATAACGACAGCTACCGCGTGACTAAGAGCGGAAAGCCATCTTTCGATATCGTAGTATCCAACATACTAAAACTAAAAGAAACACATCCAGATTTTTTCGAGAAAAATGTATCATTCAATGCCGTGCTACACAACCGGAATTCGGTAAAAGAAGCCACCGCCTTCATATGGGAAACATTCGGTAAAATTCCAAGAATCGGTGAACTAACGACAAATGGCATTGCTGAGGAAAAAGTAGCTGAATTTCAAGCCATGTTCACAAACAAATTCAAAAGTTTCGAACAAGCCATCGACTACGAACCGCTACAACAAAAGTTATCACTATCTCCTAACTTTTTGCAATTAAACTCATTTATTGATGCATTTTCAACCAATACGTTTCATACTTATATGGAACTTTTTCAGCGTACACGGTCACGACTATACATACCGACCGGAACATGTTCTCCATTCAACCGAAAAATATTCTTGACTGTAAATGGAAAAATTCTTCCCTGTGAGAAAATAGGTCATCAAGCAACATTGGGGTACGTACATAACGGACAGGTAGAAATTAATCTAGAAAAAATAGTACAGTTTTATGAAAAGAAATACAAGCATCTGATACCCCTATGTATGGAATGTGTCCAAGCAGAGAACTGCGGACAATGCGTTTTCCTTATGAAAGAAAAAGACGGAAAACCGAACTGCCTAATGTTCCGGTCCAAAAAGAAACTTAGACATAAATATTTTGCTAAGTTCATTACCATGCTAGAAAACCAACCGGAATCCTATCAAAAAATATTGCAAGAAATCACCATAGACTAATACCCTTATGAAGAAACAATTTTGGCTATACTTAGAACCATATTCTTTCCTATTCTGCAATAGGGAAGAGGTTGTGATATACAACACGCTAAACTCTGCTTATATACGATTAGCATGTGACGAGAACCACCCTGTAACACACAGACTTGTAAACGAACTGAATAATCCCGACAACGGATATTGTACTAAGATTAATGAAGAAGATCTGCAAAGCAGAGAAGTATCTCTATGGACAAATAAAATTGTAGAAACTTTTTCAGGAAACATAGTACCAATTGGAATAAGTAAACCATTTATAATGAAACCTATATGCAGAATTTATGACAACAAGAATCGAATAGAAAAAGGTGATGAGTTTTTTTCTTTCGGACGTAACATTTTGACGAACCTAAACGAGGTTAGCCTTTATTTACCCACTACGGGAACAAACTTCTGCGAACAAGTGCCACCCTACTACAAACAATTTCTATACGACTATCCATTTGCCGATAATGGCATGAAACTGGAAGACTACATAACCTTGTTGAAAAAGCTATCCGCAGCCCAGGTGGGAAAAGTGAACCTACTTAATTCTAGCTATTATACTAACAGAGATGAAATAATGCCATATCTCTCAGAATGCTGTTTCAAAAAAAGTCTTTACGTACATCCGACTATTTCCTTCCGAGAAATGGAACAGCTATACGTAGATGACCATACAGACTTCGTCATTCACTTGTCAGCATGCAATAATGATGCTTGTATACAAAAATGTTGTGCGGAACTGAAAGACATGCCTGTGGATTGGCATTACATCGTGGTAAGTCCCGAAGACCTGAATCGGATAGAAAAAATACAGCAACAAATGAACATCACACTCCATATCACCCCTTATTTCAATGGGTTGAACCTACGTTTTTTCAGAGACTACATCTTCAACGAATTGGAAGATATCATAAGCGACCCTATAGACAAACTCTGCATCTTCCGACGACAAACACTGAACGAAAACTTTTTCGGAAAATTTACCATATATCCAACCGGAGATGTGTATGCAAATGTGAACTGTGAACGAGTGGGAAACATATTGCACCACACGCTAGGCGAACTAGTCTATAAAGAAATGGTCAACTCGACAGCTTGGTTCATGACACGCGATGAAGGTACATGTAAAAATTGTGTAAACAAGTCGTTGTGTCCCTCTGTATCCAACTACGAATTAAATACGGGTATCATGAATATGTGCTACGCTAATAAGGAAATATATGGGCCAAATGAATAAAATGGTGGAACAACTAATCTTGCGCTGCTCGGACGCAATTGACAATAGTCTGTATTATGGAAAAATCGGAGTGGCTATATGTCTGTACGAATATGCACAGTACACAAAAAAACGCATATACACAGAGTTAGCCGACATGCTACTGGAAGAAGTCATTGAAGATTTGGATTGTGACATTCCTGTGGGCTTTGCATCCGGTCTGTGCGGAATAGGCTGGGGCATCGGATATTCAATCGGGCACGGATACATCTCAGGAAACGCTGACGAAGTCTTGGAAGCGATAGACCTGAAAATAATGGAAGTCAATGTTGCCAAAATGAAAGATTATAGCATAAAGAGTGGTCTAGGAGGAATCGCCTATTATGTATGGCACCGCATGACATCTGCTACACGGTCAAAAAAAACCGACCTGCCCTTCGACATGGACTTTCTGCAAAGTTGGGTAGTTCGTCTGCCACAGTGTATAGCCATACCTAACCTACCAGCAAATGAAGAAAACATTTTCAAAAATCTACAACAAATATTACACCAAATACCACATGTGGAAAAAGAGCCTATTTCCTTTCCACCTTTTATCCTTGACGACAACAGCCTGAATTCGAATCTTAACAGGACAAGAGACTTGCAATTCCTCCCGGTAGGGCTAAGCAACGGCATCGCAAGAATGATTCTAAAAGAAATACTATCATGAACACACACATATTTTTATTTACAGAGAAAGGGATTGCCGCTAATTATGGAATCGGGACATATTTGGATTGTCTGAAAGAAGCATTGCAGACGGAAAAAAACTTCCGAATATCCATCGTAGAACTGCTATCCAAACAAAAGGAAGTAGAAGTAGCTAATCATGATGGAATACAATACATCTATATTCCAGCGAATCTATATGGCAAAAAGAACTATTATCGGAATACATTCTACATTCTATGGCCTTACATACCCTCTGAAGAACAATTGATATTCCACCTAAATTTTATGAATTGCAACCAACTGGCTGAATTTCTGAAATCACACTTCAACAGAGCACGTGTCATATTGACTGTGCACTACACACAATGTGACATTGCGGGAGTGTTTTCCGAAAAAGTAGCCCAACAAGAGGCCAAGTTGATGCGATGGTGCGACAAAGTTATCGTACTGACACAACAACGCCGTAATCAATTAGTGAAACAATATGGCATCAATCCGTCACACATAGCTATCATTCCACATGGTATCCGTGATACCTATAGAGAATTGTCTAAAGAAAAACAGGCTGCCATCCGCACACAATTAGGTATAGAAAAAGAAAGAATAATCCTCTACGCAGGTAGACTGGACGAAAACAAAAGAGTAAGAGTGTTGATTGAAGCATTCAAAATCATTCTGGCGAAGATTCCCAACGTACATTTGTTAATAGCAGGTGAAGGCACTTCACTACCGTCACTACTACAAACATGCAGAGGAATTTTGGGAAAAACTACTTTCACTGGCTTTGTTGATAAAAAAAATCTGTATGATTTTTATTCCATAGCTTCTGTAGGTGTATTACCTTCAAGATTCGAAGAGTTAGGCTTTGTTGCACTGGAAATGATGATGCATGCCCTGCCAATAGTGGCAAGTAATACACTAGGACTCCAATCCATCATACAACAAACACAAGCCGGCCTGCTTGTTGACCTAAATAAAGAAAACGAAAACGATATGGCTATTCGCCTAGCACAACCTATTATCCGTCTGATACAAGACAAACAGCTATCTCAACAATACGGGGAAAACGGGCGCAATGCAATCTTGAACGAATACAGTCTAAACACTTTCCGCAAAAACATAATAGCTGCGTACAAAGGAAGTGAATAATCTAATTTAATAAAGAAATTCATGCCAGATGATTGACTTCCTCACCCCAAACAGACATCCACCAAAATTACATCTTAAATTTATTAATAAGGAAAAATACAGACAACAATATGCACTTTTATTGTTTTTATACATTACAGAAAATTTAATGCCTATGAAAAAGAATTCCACCATAGCACAACGGACGAACCGTAGTGACACACTGAGCAAATTCATGCGTAAATCTGCCACATGGACATTTGCACTCCTGTCTTCCCTAATGGTTGCGTGCGAAAGCGGAAGCAATAATGATTGTACAAAATGGATAGACAGATGCAATATTGTTGCTACCCGAACGGTAGCAGGAAAGGATACTATAGTATCGTGTGATTTTTCGGCCGTAAAACAAACTGTACAAATACCAATCAGCATGTTGGTTGACAGTCTGGAGGTCATCAAACTGGACAACAGCAACGAGAAAGCATTGATAGGATTTGCATGGCCGCTGGAAATTACAGAGAACTACATAGGAATAAATGTAAGCCACTCCCCTTTTCGAGTGTTTACACGACAGGGAAAATTTGTAGCACCCATCGGAAACACCGGACAAGGGCCAGGTGAATACAAACTAATTCATAGTCATCAGATTGATGAAGCGCACAACCGTGTGTACCTGCTTCCTACAAGAACAAAACAAATCCTTGTTTACAACCTTCAGGGCCATTACATCGGAAATATTCCGTTACCATATTTGGTACATCTAGGACAAATACATGTGGATTATGACAAGCAGCTGGTTACCATTATTCAATTGTCTCTAACTAAAAATTTTTACAAAGGTAGAACACCTTCACCACCGATATGGATACAGGATATGGAAGGAAATATAATCCATGAAAACAGAGCTCCCCAATTGTCACTGTCTGGAGGAGGCTACGGAAATGGAATCAGATTTTGTGAAAATAGAACAGATCATTATATATTCTCCCTATTTCGCATGTGTTGGGGTATAGGTGTAGCAGATTCACTGTACACCTATTTACCAGATAGCAACAAACTATCTCCGAAATTTACAGCAAACTTTGGCGAGGAAATACCCATTCATGACTACCGTGACTACGGAGAATATTTTTACACATATATCTGGGGGCCCAACAACAACCCTAAATATATGCATAAATTCACCGTTATGATAGCAAAACGAATCATTGTTGACAAACATACTTTGAAGGGAGCTTTTTACGAAATAAAGAACGACTATCTGGGCGGAATTGCATTGGAAGACCAGTGGTGGACATGGACTAAACACGGATATGCCGCATGCATGGACCCTGGCGATTTGATTGCCTTGATAGAAGAACGACTGAAAAGTCCGGAGATTTCTGATGCCGACCGCAAATTTCTAAACAACTGGAAGGACAAGATTTCACCGGATGACAACAGCTATGTGATATTGGGAAAATGGAAAAAGCGAGTTCATTAACATATTGTTTAACAGAAAAATTAGAAGCCATGAAAAAACTAAAAAAAATCAGTCTCTCCCAAATTTCCAAAAAGGAAATGGAGAAGCGAGAACTAAACCAACTATTGGGTGGAGTAAACTGCTGCATATGCGGATGTGGAAACGGAGATGCAGCTGACAACGGAAATGACAGCTACACTGACAATGACAGTTCAAATCCTGGATATGGCACCGGTGCTTTCAGTTAGCCGTGTTCATGTGTAAATGTAAATAAAAAAAGCGGGAAATTTCCCGCTTTTTTTATTTACATTTACTGAATAGGCATCAAAACACAATGAAATATCTTAATTTTCGTTATGCATAAATTGTTTTTTATTGTTTTTTTTGTATCTTACAGCAAAATCAATGCCTATGAAAAAGAATTCCACCATAGCACAACGGACGAACCGTAGTGACACACTGAGCAAATTCATACGTAAATCGGCCGCATGGACATTCACACTTCTGTCCCTCCTAATGACTTCATGCGGAAGCGAAAGCGACGATGGCAGTACACAATGGACAGATAGGTGCAATGTGATTGCCACCCGAACGGTGGTAGGAAATGATACAGTAGTATCTTGTGATTTTTCAGCCGTAAAACAAACTGTACAAATACCGATCAGCATGTTGGTTGACAGTCTGGAGGTCATCAAACTGGACAACAGCAACGAAAAAGCATTGATAGGATTTGCATGGCCGCTGGAAATTACAAAAAAATACATAGGAATAAATGTAAGCCACTCCCCTTTTCGAGTGTTTACACGACAGGGAAAATTTGTAGCGCCCATCGGTAACACCGGACAAGGCCCCGGTGAATACAAACTTATATATAGCCATCAGATTGATGAAGCGCACAACCGTGTTTACCTGCTTCCTACAAGAACGAAACAAATCCTTGTTTACAACCTTCAGGGCCAGTATATCGGAAGCATTCCGTTGCCGTATTTGGTGCATATAGGACAAATACATGTGGATTATGACAAGCATCGGATTACCGTTATTCAATTGTCTCTAGCCGAAAATTTTTACAAAGGAGAAAAAACTTCTCCACCGATATGGATACAGGATATGGAAGGAAATATAATCCATGAGAACAGTGCTTCTCAGTTAGCTTTATCCGGAGGCTACGGAAATGGCGTCAGATTTTGTGAAAAGAGAACAGATCATTATATATTCTCCCTATTTCGCATTAATTCGGACATAGCAGATTCACTGTACACCTATTTACCGGATGGAAACAAGTTATCTCCCAAATTTACAGCAAACTTTGGCGAGGAAATACCCATTCATGACTACCGCGACTACGGAGAATATTTTTACACATATATCTGGGGACCCAACAACAACCCGAAATATATGCATAAATTCACCGTCATGATAGCAAAGCGGATTATTGTTGACAAACATACTTTGAAGGGAGCTTTTTACGAAATAAAGAACGATTATCTGGGCGGCATTGCACTGGAAGACCAGTGGTGGACATGGACAGAATACGGATATGCCGCCTGTATGGACCCTGGCGATTTGATTGCCTTGATAGAAGAACGTCTGAAAAGTCCGGAAATTTCTGATGCCGACCGTAAATTTCTAAACAACTGGAAAGTCAAGATTTCACCGGATGACAACAGCTATGTGATATTGGGAAAATGGAAAAAACGAGTTCATTAACATAGTGTTTAACAGAAAATTTAGAAGCCATGAAAAAACTAAAAAAAATCAGTCTTTCCCAAATTTCCAAAAAGGAAATGGAGAAACGAGAACTAAACCAACTATTGGGTGGCGTAAACTGCTGCATTTGCGGATGTGGGAGCGGAGATACAGTTGACAGCGGAAATGACAGCAACGCTAATAATAGCAGTTCAGAGCCTGGCTATGGAAACGGTGCTTTCAGTTAGCAGTGCTCTTGTGAAAAATTAAGAAGTAAAAGCGGGATGATTTCCCGCTTTTACTCCATAACAGCTAAAACACACATAAAAAGGCAGTAAAGTCACACCTCAGGATGATACTGATAAATATCAATATAAAGTTTTATCAACGAACGATATCGCTTTACTTGACGGATATCGGGCTTGAACAATGCGAAGGTATCCACCCTATCCAAAAGATTCAAAAAAGGTAGCACGACAAAATAGGTGGGGCGATTGAAGAAATCGTGAACCAAAATATAAGAACGATTTCCACACTTCAGGCAAGCCTGTAAAATGCATGCCACCCGAAAACGTCCATCCACTAAGATCAAATCATAGTCCGATTTTCTATGGAAGACTGCCGAAGAATAGCTCGGCCAGAAATCCATCCTTTCTGTGGTTATCGGATAGCCCCAAGCCCCAGTTTCTCCCACGTTAATATAATGATAATCCAAACGCTCCGATTCTATTGCTCTACGCACATTTTCGTCCGCTCCGACATTTGCTTGAAAGAATGTATCATCCGATTCTACCACTGTTATTTTCCGTAAGTGTGGTAAAGAAGCTGCCATTATAGTACTGTTTCCGGATCCAAACTCTAAATAGGTTCTTGCACGCAACATTTCTCCGCTTAAGAAATTTAATTCTTGTTCTGTCATAACTTCAAAATTTTAATTATGGTTTTCCCTCCGGCTGTATCCAAGCAATTTACTAGTAATATCCAAGCAATACTTCTGTCTGTGAAACCAATTGATTTCGTTCAATTCCTGCCTGTTCAGTCGAAGACCTTTTTGAATACTGCGTATTAGACAGTTGAGTAGATAGGTAAGAGACTGCCGGAATACAGTATAGATTTTCTCCTCCTGTAGCAATGAATCAGAGGAAAAGCGCAACCGGAAATAATAGAGCCATCCGTATCGGTCAATATCATCTGCATTCGAATGTTGATACAACTGCTTAACAAATACTTCATCGATGTTTTCCAATACTTCGTTCTCATCTCCTTCAACGAAAGCATTTCGCAATAGATAAACAATGCCGCAAGCCACACCTAACAAACCATTATCCAACCGACAAGGAGCATGCTCAGATAAGGAAGAAAGAAGTTTCTCCAGTTCTCTATCAGCAAACCGCAAAACACCTAGTCTACCAGAATACCGCGCGTATGTATAAAAAGCAATAATCCGTCCCATCCGAGTAACAGCTACATCTGGCCAACTAACTTCCTCCTGTGTACTAATCTTGAAATGGTTGATAAAATTTAAGTAATATTTTTTACGGATTTTCTCTGCGAAACCGACTTGTTCCGTAAAATGCTTTTGCGATATTTGTTCCGGATGCCAACGATAATAAATTAATGAATCAGATAGATTCACTACGGGACCAACTAATGCCAGTCTGCACGCTAAATCATAATCCGCTGAATAATAATATTCTTCATTATAACCACCCAATATATTAAATATCTTCATCCTACACATTAACGAAGAATGAACAAAAGTATTGTCAGTCAATAAACCCAACAATATTTCATCATAAGCATGTGGAAGTGTCTTTGGTAGTTGTCGAGGAATTTCAACACAATCGGAACCTACTGCTACCACTTCCGGATGCCCTTCCAAATAATGGTACTGCTTTTCCAATCGGTTTGAGCAAGCAACATCATCTGCATCCATCACCGCCAAGTACTTACCTCTCGCCAGTTTCACACCTTGATTCCGACAAGAATAATTTCCTGTATGAACAGGATTACTAACATAGACAAGTCGAGGGTCATCAAAAGATTGAATCAACACTTCGCTTCGATCGGTAGAAGCATCATTGATTACTATTAGTTCTAAATCTATAAAAGATTGTCCCAAAATACTAGAAATAGCATCCTGTACATAGGCTTCTTCGTTATGAACAGGCATGATGACAGAAACAAATGGTTCATACATATTGTAGATTATTATGTGAATACCCCAAAAGACTTTTGCAAGATAAAAAAAATGTTTCAGATTTAGCCAATCTAAATCAAAAAAAATCGCGCTCACCTTGCAGAATTTACATTCAAGCAAGGGAGCGCGACAATTACCCTAAATTTATGATTTTACCTTAGGTCAGCACCTATTTACCAACCCGGATTTTGGTCACCCTTCAAGTTCGGGTTCATATACATTTCATCTTGCGGAATCGGCCACAGATAATCTTTCTTTGCAATCACACGTGTTACAAATTTCTTTCCGTCAATGAAATGGCAATCACCAGCCACTTCTTCCAGCAAGCCCCAACGTCTCATATCACTGAAACTCCAGCCTTCGGCTGCCAGTTCCACCTGACGTTCGTGACGGATACGAGCAAATACTTCTTCTTTTGTAGTAGCCTTCATCCATTCATCACCATTATTGATATGTGGCATCTTCACGCTCTCACGATCACGCACTTTATTGATGTATTCCACAGCTTTAGTTTGACCATTAGGAAGCTCATTCCAACATTCAGCCAACATCAGGTAAACGTCTGCCAAACGGATCAACGGGAAGTTGATCGGTGTATGTTCACGGTTGGTAATAGCACCATCCATATTGGCTTCCGGCACAAATTTTCTCCACAGATAACATTGTGCATTTTTAGCTGTTTGAATCAGACCGTTTTTAACTTGAGCTTGAGCCTGACTTGCCAGCAAGGCAAATTCCACTTCATGCGGCTGATTCTTAAACCAACCATTATACTTAGTATAAGGAAGAATAATAGAAGCTTTCATACGGGGGTCACGATTTTCATACATATCCCACAACTTCTGTACGTTTGCCGGACGCTTATCAAGTTTACCGCCCTTCAGAGTTGCATACAGGAATGCTTGTCTCTTTTTCAAGTCAGTTGTATAACCCGGACAAAGCGTTTCCCAATCAAACTTCTTACCGTCCTTACATTCATAGCTGTCGACCAAACGATTGGAAGCCATACAGTTGTTCCAGCAAGAACCGAAAGTAGCACGGTTACCCAAATAGAATGCCAAAGGCATACCAAAGTCCTGACCTACACCACCGATGTTCTGAATAGCAAAGATATACTCGCTGCTTTCATCACCGCCCGGTTGGAACAAGCCTCCGTAATCGGGATACAATTCCATCTTACCATAACGAGCAGTATTGGTAATCAGCGCTGTAAAACAGTCTTTAGCCTCTGCATACTTCTTGTTGTACAATAACACTTTGCCTTTCAAAGCCTGAGCAGCAGCCTTTGTTGCACGTCCCTTGTTTTCCTTATTCCATTCAGTAGGAAGTTTTTCTTCAGCATATGTCAAGTCCGCAAGCACATAGCCACGCACTTCATCCACACTGCTGCGAGGCTTTTTCATATTCATAAATTCCTGCGCAACAATAGTCGATTCATCGTAATAAGGCACACCGCCGAAGAAGTCGGTCAAAGTGAAGTAGTACAATGCACGCAAGAAACGAGCTTCACCTTTGTACTGTTCCTTCAACTCGTCGCTCATGGCACATTTATCTACATTTTGCAGTACAATGTTGGCACGTGTCACACCTTCATAAAGTTGTTTGAATTTGTTTGACACAATTCCGTCGGAAGCAGAATAAGCACCTTGCACTACAGGGCCATAGCCACCAGTATCAAAACCTACACCCACGAAACCAAGGCAATCCAATCCCGGCTGAAGACCAAAAGCATAGTTACTACGCAACTGGCTGTACACACCCATCATCGCCTGATCGGCATGAGACTGTGTCTTGAAGAAAGTTTCAACAGCCAATTTATCTTCTGGAAACACATCCAGATCATAGCAGCTTGTTGTCAAGAAGAGTGAAGCTGCCATTGTAATATAGAGTTTATATTTTTTCATCATATTCTTTATCTGTATTAGAAGCTAAGATTAATACCAAATACTACATTCTTCATAGCCGGATAAGCTACAGAGCCTCCCATTTCCGGATCGAATCCACGGAAAGAAGTAAAGGTGAAGAAGTTTTCCAAGCTACCATAGAAACGCAAACGTTCCAATGAAATTTTCTTTGTCCACTTAGAGGGCAACGTGTAACCCAACTGGATATTGCGAATCTTCAAGAAAGCCAAGTTTTC
>ERZ791889.179-NODE-179-length-50837-cov-10.455772_pt1 | contig 50837 bp, 48 predicted proteins | sample MGYA00510156_ERZ791889 | MGnify/ENA primary metagenome ERZ791889 (study PRJEB30046, sample SAMN00792108) | human gut metagenome | study: EMG produced TPA metagenomics assembly of the A metagenome-wide association study of gut microbiota in type 2...
GAGAAGCTCCCTCACATTCCTCTAAAGGCATTTCATCATTTCTACTGTATATTAAATTCAAAGAATTTATAGACATTAATTTCAGTATATAATAACCATTTCTTAACTTATAAATTTTCTAAACCTGTCATAAGAAATCCCCCTAAAAAACATCATAGAGCCGTTATATTATCAATACATTTTTTAGACCTATTTTAATCCTCAACCAAATTATATGACAAAACGGAGAACTTATCATTCTCCATTTCTTTCACAGACACAAACTCCTTTTAACAATATCATAAATACTAAGATCCAAATAGTAAAGGGAGTGATTTATCACTCCCTTTCTATAACTTAGTCGTAAAGACCATTTTACTTATGAACGTGAGCATATAGCTCTTTTGTGATTAAATAATACCACATTTTTCTATGAAAATCAAGGATTTTTAAACAACAAAGAAGCTAAACCGTTTTCTATAGCTTCCATTTGTTGAGCAGTTAATTTAACATTGACCATTTTTCCTTTTACTCTTGGCGTCATTAATCTTGACTTACTCACAGTTGTTATTTGATTAGCCAAAGCATAAGAAACTTTTTTTGTAGATAATTTAGGAATAATTCCTAAGTCTACCCTCGTAATCATTGACCCTTGTGGATTTTTTGAAGTAAAAGGAACTATGTTTGCTACTTTTCCTTGAACTGCCAATACCACACAATAATGTCTATCTCTTAGCTCTGAACCTGTATTATATCCAAAATCAACCGAATATACATACCCTCTTTTTGCTTGAGCTAGTTCTAATTTTGGGTCTTGTAAAATCCTTTTATTATTTTTCAAGAAATTTACTAAAGATGTCATCAGCAAAAGATAGTCATTCTCTTTCAAAATTTTTTTGATTTGTTTTGTTTTAATGTTTTTCTAAAAATTCTATTAAACTTTTTCATTTCACTTTCTTTAGCTTCTCAGATCGTTTAAAATCGTTTTTAAGGCACTCTATCCTTTTAAGTGAGGATTTATATCAAAATTTTTTATAAAGCCTCTCTATTGTCCTTTGAAGCGTTTTTGATTTTTTTTATTTTTGCTTAAGAAAAATACTTCACAGAAAATATGTCAGTCAAGGTTGCGAAGCATTTATTTAACCTTGACTGACTAAGATTTTCTCCAAAAATAAAAAATTTACTCCTTAAATAAATATAAAGAATATTCTTCCAAATTAGTTGAATGTGAATACAGATTAAAATTTCTTGAAATAGATAATACTTTTGTAGAAAAAAATAAATTAGAAGATATTTTAAAAAATGATGAGCTTTTATAAAAATAAAAAAATTGTAAATCTCAATATGAGGATACAAAATATGACAAAATTCTTATGGAAACTTATTAGCAAAATTACATGCTTCAGAAAATATATTAAAAATTATGAAAAGAAAGATTTTATAAACTTCATTCAAAAGAAAAAAATATATTCATAAATCTATTTACTATTGAATAAAAAATATTATTATAGGTTTTGAAATACAAAAAAAATTTAAGAAAAAATTATTAGGATATTTAACTTTTAAATAATTTGAATATTTGAAAATTTTTTAATAGGAAAGAAAAGTTAAAATGTATTTAGAAGCCTTTATTTCCCTTTTAAAGCATATGAGGTAACTGATATAATAGGATGTAAGATATTGATAGAGTAATTTGTAAGAAAATGATAAAGGAAAATGTTGAAATTGTTTTAAAATGTATTTAATAAGGTATAATAATGAAATAATTATATATTATGATTTTTTTGTTATATTAATTGAATTGGTGGTTAATATTTTGTAGCTTATTTATGTTAATTATAATATAAAATATAAAAAAATAAATTTTTTATTCTTTTTAATAATTTTTAAAATATAAGTTTTAATAATTTTAAATAGCAAAATATATGCCAATTGTTTAAATATAAGACTTCACATTAAAAAATTTAAAAATATAAGGATACAAAATATGACATTAAATATTATTCAAGGATACAAAATATGACATAATTAAAAAAATAGGGATACATTTTCTGACAAAATAAAGATACATTTTCTGACAAAAATTATCATTAAGGATACAAAATATGACATAAATTAAAATTTATATTTTTGTTAATATACATATCTTTGTAAAGAGTTTTTTTTATTATGATTGTATAAATTTATTTTTTTAGGATACAGATTCTGACAAAAATATATTAAGGATACATATATGTTGACTTGTAGCCTTATATGTAGTATTCTATATAGGGATACATATAGAATTGATGTAGCCTTAATTTGAAAGGAGAAAAAATGCCTGAAGAAAAAAAAAATAATACAGAAATTATAAATTCAACTGAAAAGAAGAAAAAAAAAGTTGGTAGACCAAAAAGTAAAAAAGAAGATAAGCTTGTAGTATATGATAATACTTTTAATAGACTTACACTTCATGTATTAAATAGTATAGAACTTAATATATTAAGTTATTTTTTACATTGCTTAAAAGAAAAAGGTGAAAATGAAGTTATTGTTTCAATGGCAGAAATAAAAAAATATTGTAAAATAAAGGATAGAGGAAATAATATATTAATTAATGGTTGGATAGATAAAAATGGAGAAAAAAAAATAGGACTTTTGGATAGTTTAAAAAAGAAAATTTTAACAATGAAAATACCAGTTGAGTTTAATAAGGCAGGAATAAAATTTACAGGAGAATTTAATTTATTTAGTGGCTATGCTGTTTCTGAAGATAAAAAAAATTTTTATCTAAGAATAGATGGAGAATATAAATTTTTAATTAATAATATAACAAGATATTTTACACAATATAAGTTAGATGATTTCACTAATTTAAAAAGCAGCTATTCTAAATTACTATTCCAATTATTAAAACAATGGAATAGTGTTGGAGAATTAGAAATGTCAATAATGGAATTTAGAGAAAAATTAGGAGTTCCTGAAAGTTATCGTATGTCTGCTGTTAATTCAAGGGTTCTTGTTAATATAGAAAAAGAACTTCCTGAATATTTTAAAAATTTTAAAATTGAAAAAATAAAACAAGGGAAAACAATTGCAGCATTAAAATTTACATGGGATAATTTAAAAAAAATACAAAATGATAATGAAATGATAGAAGAAGCAGTAGTGTTAGAACCAGAATTGTTATATTCAAAAGCATTAGAAAGAGCAATAAATAAATGTAAAAGAAATCACTTTGTAGGTGATAATAAAGTTTTAACAGAAAAAAATATAAAAATTTTATTAAAAGAATTTGAAGAAAAAGATATAATAACAGGATTAGAAAAGATATACAAAGTTGCTAAACAGCCAATAACAGAACTTAATTATTTTAAAAAAGTAATATTAAGTATAAAAAAAGAAAGAGATTCAATAGTTCAAGATAAATTTGAAAAAATGAAAGAAGCTGAAATAATAGAAGTTAAAGATAAAAAATCAGAAATACAGGAAGATTTATTTAAAATACAAGAAAAAATAATCTTAACAAAAGAAGAATATGAAGAAAAATTTGAAAAAGAATATGAAGAATTTTTAAAACAAAATAAAGCAAGAAGATCAAAATTTTCAAGAAATGGATTTGAAAAAATGTTTATTGCAAAATATCAAATAAAAAATGAACAATCTGAAGAAGAAAAATTTCAAGAATTTTTAGAAAATAATTATGATAAATTAAAAAATAGATCACTTGAGGAACAAAAAAAAATATATCAAAAGTTTATAAATTTATTATAAAGATAGAAAAAATTGGTTATAAAAAGCAAAATAAATTTCGGGTTGACTTTTCGGGTTGGATATTATATAATTTTATTATAAGAAAAAAGCTATTTCATTGGGGAATGAAATAGCTTCAGAATGTTATATACTATAACTTGACACTATAATTATAACATTCTTTTCTTAAAAATTCAATAATAAAGGAGTGATTTTATGAAATTAGCGGATTTTGAAAAGTATGTTTGTCAATTAAGTTTGGAATTACATATTGGTAGTTGTATAATGGAAGGGTTTTATATTGTAAGGAACATGAAAGTAAAAGAAATTATAGAGTTAAAAAGAAGTTTGATAGTGTAAAATTTTTGCTATGGACAAAGTTGTCCATAGCAAATTTTATAAATATAAATAATGTAAAGAGACAAAATATATTATTACTCCTTAAAATTAAGAAATAGTAGTTAGAATAAAACTATTTTAATAAGAATGATATTTAGGAAACTGAAAAGATAAATGTAAAAATATATTATAAAATATAGTTATCTAAAAAATAAAATTATAGTATAGATAACAATGTCCATAATAAAAAGGAGAAAATATGGAAAAAAAGATAATTTTAACGTATAGAAAAGGAAATATTCTTAATGGTTGTCGATTAAATTTAACAAAAGAATTAGTAAATATTTTAGATTTAAATGAAGAAAAAAGAGAATTTATACTTGAATATAAAGATAAAAATATATTTTTAATGGCTACTAACAATGATATAAAAGAAAAGAAAAGTGTAGAAAATGGAGAAATTAAACATTTAACAATAATAATGAAAGCAGGATATGAAAAAGGAAAAAATAATTATAAAATATCAATTCCTTTACAAGTTGCTAAAATGATGCAGTTGGATAAAATACCAATGGTAAAAGTAAAAATTGAAAAAAATATTATTAAAATTACAGGAATAGAAAAAAAAGTTGTAAATGAAGTTAAAGAAGAAAGAATTTTAAAAAGAGAAGGTAAAATTTATATGATTACTGTAAAAAAAGGTGGATCTGCTAAAACTTTTACAGCTATTCAAATAGCATATTTTTTAGCAGTAATAAAAAAAAGCAAAGTCCTTTTAATATCTTCAGATACTTCAAATGATCATTTATTTAATTTATTAACAGTAGAAGAAGCTCAAGAATTAAGTAAAGATAATAATGTATCAATAGATGCAGTAGGAAAAATTACTATAAAAAAAGGCTTAAAACAATTAGTTTTATCTTCAGAAAAAAAAATAGATTATAAAGATTATATTATTGAAGCAAGAGAAAATTTAGATATTATTCCTCTTGAAAGTGATATCTTTAGATTGACAACAGCAAAAGAATTTACTGATTATCAAAATTATATGTTAAAATTTCCAAAAGTAATGAAACAATTAAGAAAGTTTTATGATTATATAATTATTGATGGAATACCAGTAAGTGATATAGATAATTTTTATACAGAAGTTGCAGATAAGTTTATTATTCCAATTGTTCCTGATGAAGCAACTATTCGTGGAGCAATTAATCTTGTACAAAAAATAGGAGCGACTAGGATTCACGCAATAATGGTTAGTAAATATAGAAAAACAGCAGCAAAAGATGAGTATTTACAAATGCTTAATAGCTGGATTAAGAAGACAAGTATTATTTATCCAGAACCTGTAAAAGAATTGGCTCAAATAGAACAACTTATAAAAAATAAAAAGACTATTTTTGAAAGTGAAAGTAAGTATTTGCTAGAAACTCAAAAATCTTTTATAAAAGTTGCTAAAGATATGTAGGAAAAAGGAGTGATTATGGGAAAAAGAAATATAAAAAGTAATTCATTAAACTATTTTAATAATTTACTTGATGAAGTTAAAAAAGAAGATATTGAAAAAATAGAAACACAAATTGAAGAGATAGAACCTGTTCTTGAAAAAAAAGAAATAAAACATGAAATTGTTTTATCTGAGGATGTATTATTAGATAAATCAGGATTTAGATATATAAATAGTTTAGATATAGATAAAGAAACAAAAGATTTTTTAACTAATGAATATAAAAAATATTTTCAATTTTCAGCAAATTCATCTTTATGGTTAGGAGCATATTATCAAAATCTTTTTGATGGATTAGGACAAAGAGATAAAGGTGCTAATCAATATACAAGTACATATACAAACTATATTGAAAATGTTTTAAAAATTAGTGTAAGAACTGCAAAGAGATATAGAGATAAATATGAATTATTTATACTTGCTAAAGATATAAAGGTAAAAACAATGATTGCATTTTTAAGTCATGCAGATGTAAAACTTTTATATGATAATAAAGAAAAGATATTGCCTTTTTTAGAAAAAACTTTAACTCTTGAAGAAATGGAAAAACTTATTCAATGTAATATGGCAGATAATGAAAAAAAAGAACAATTTGAATCAAGAGAAAAAGAATTTAAGATTGATATTAGTAGTTTTCAAGACAAAATTTTAACAATTGGAGAAAAAGCAGCAAATATTTTTACTAAAGAAAAATTAACAACAGAAGAAAAAGAAAAGGTAATAAAGATTTCTAAATATATAGAAGAAATTGAAAAATTACTTTCTATTTAAGAAAATATAAAAAACTAGATCATATAATTAAGAATTATAAAAATATTAGGTAGATAAAAGGGAGGGTGTGAGCTTATTTCTGTAAATTGATACTTTTTATGACAGAAATTTTTAATTAATAGATAATTAAATATACCGAATATTTTTTTCTATGCTAAGGACATTCTTTCTAGAAAAAGGATGTTCTTTTTATATGATTTTAAGTTTTAAGATAAACATTAGTTTCTTAATTACTGGTGTCTATTTTTATGTAGTTATTTTGGGTAGCAGAAACATTTTTTCAATTGTTAGTTTGAAATTTTTTGATTTATCTTGAGAAACTTTAATTTTATTATTTCTACATTTACCAAGAATAATTTTTCTTTTTATAAAAATAGCTTTCTATGATAAAATTCATAGAAAGCTATTTAAAAATATCTATTATTTTATTTTTATACTAATATAGAAAGTATAAGATTTTTTAGTACTTCTTTATATATAATTATTTATTATTTGTAAAATCTATAAGTGGTATTATTAAAGGTGGTTGTCCAGAATATGTTGTTATATTAGATATTATTGGTCTAAGATATGACATCATTATAGCAGGAGCATTTATTTTTAATAATGATTCAACAGTATTTTCATCTAACCCTTCTGCCCAAACAAAAGATGATATAGATGTTACTTTTAAATATAATGGATTATTTTTTGTTTTATCAGGAAATATTTCTACATCTAATTTTAAATTTGCTTCATTTGCTTTTTTCGAGAATACCTCTGTATTTATTTTTATTTCCACTTCTAATAAGCTATTTTCCGAAAAATTAAATTTATTTGAAATTTCAAAATTTAAATTAGCTATTATTGGAAATCCTTTCATTTGAAAAAAACTTTTTTTCATTTTTCCTCCATGTTTATGATGCTAATGTCATAATATTGTTGTTTTCTATATTTTGTAGTTTATTATTATAAATATTTTTTGTGAATACATTATTTTTTGAAATTAATGTCTTTTCATTACTTAAATTAGTAACTATAGAGTTTATATTTAATAAAATAGTAAGTTCATTTTGTTTAAAATTAACTTTAGGCATGTCAATTTCTTTTATAACTAAAGCATGAGGATACATTTTTTTTGCTATTTCTATTTGTCTCTTGGTTGCAGTTGGTTTCATTATTATTTTCATACCATAACCACTTTCATGTCTTTTCATAATTATCACTCCTTTGTAAATTCACCATAAATATTAATAGTTTTATCTATATTATTAATTATTATTGAATTTTGTTTTATTTTAAAAATTATATTTCTACTCATTAAAATCTCATCTTCTTCTCCAAGCATTACAGAGATATCTTTATCTAAATATCCACAAGGAACTCCTTTATTTATATTTCCTTCTATACATAAAAAAATATCATTTTGATATTGATTTTTTAAAATTGAAAGAAATTGTTCTGATGCTTCTTTTGTAAAAGATGTTGAAACAAAATTTCTATATTCTATTCTATCAACTCCACAAAGGAATTCATGCATTTCTTCTAAAGAAATGCTGTGATGTTCATTTCTATAAACTAATATTTCTTCATCTAATATAAATCTATTTAAAATATTATCTATTATATCTATATTTTCTTTTATTTTAAAATCATCAGGTGAATTTCCAAAATCATTGCTATTTAAAATATCATCTCTTAAAAATAGATTTACATCTTCATATAAAAATTTTGAGTATTCACATAATATATTTTTTTCTTCAGATGTAAGAGATTGTTTCCAATTTTTAAAAATTCCTTCTATATTTTTTTGAATACTCACTTATTTATCCTCTCTCTTTTAAAGTGTTTTATTTTTTAATTATACCATTTTATACATTTAAAATCAATGTGTGATCATTATTCTGTAATTAATATTATCCTTTTATTCTAAATATTTTTTATTGGAATAATTTAATTTCGATTAAATTTATATGTTTACAAACGACATTAAACATTAAAAAATATTTTTTATTTTTGTAACTATATAACTTAATAATTGTGCTTTTTTTAATTTTTTATATAACTATGTTCTTTTCTTTCTATTCCAAATGTTATTATTCTTTTTTCTTTAACTTTTTCTTCTTGTATTCCTGTGTCTAATGGATATATCTTTATTTTCTCTGGAGTTTCTCCTATTATTCCTCCTAAACTCTTTATATTATTATACATTCCTAGTTCTAACTCTCCGTTATATTTTCCATCCAACACATTATTTCTTAATATCATATCCTCACCACTAAATTTTTTCTTTTTAAAAATATTTTTAAATAGTAAATCTGTTTGAGTTATTGGAAATGATACAAATATCTTTCCTTGTATCAATCTATTAGCTGGTACTATTATTCTGAATTTTACATCTTTATTTTCTATCTCTAATATATCTTCACTTGGGTTATTCCTATTTTTACCTTTTAGAAACCTATAGTTTTTCTCTTTCTTTTTTATTACTATGGTTTTTAGTGCATTAAATCTAAAATCTTCTCTCATTTTATGGAAATCTATATTCCCCTCATCATTCATAAATACTAAAAAATTATTTAGATTATGAAAGGCAAGAGCAGACTTTCCTTTTTCAAAAATTTTCATAGGAAGTAGTGTTTTTTCACTTAATCTTCTTAATTCATCTAAAGTTTGTTTTCCATTTTCAGCAATACCATCTTCATCAAATAGATTTAAAAGAGTATTAAGCATATCTTCCCCAAAATCTTTAAATTGGCTAATATCTACAGCTTTTAAACTTTTAAATAAATCTGTCAATTCAGAGTTATTAGAATTTTTTTCAATATTATCCATATTTTCCTTAACACTTTCTATTGTTTCCCCAAAAGAAGAAGCTAAATAAATAAATGCTATTTTAATTAAAATATCCTTATTTTTAAGAGAACACTTTCCATTTTTTAATAAACTAGCAACTAAAAGAAGTTGAGGCAATACTTTTACTAAATTTTCTGAAACTTTTTCTTTAGGTATATCTACAGGCTGTTTTTGCCCTAACCAATCTCCATTTAAATATCCACCAACAAAATCTTCGCTCATAAAAAAGTTAAATATATGGTCTGTATCTTTTATCTCATCTCTTTTTTTAATTAATTCCTCCTTCTTTTTAGAATAGAATTTGATAAGATTGTCTTTAATTGTCTTGTTTTGAATTGAATTTATTTTATTTTTAAATTCAGAGTCAACATTAGGGTCTAAATGGAATTGAAAAGAAGTAATAACACTACCAAAACTCCCAAGTCCATTCCAAGTAGTAGTAATTACTTTATCTCCAATACAAGCTGCATAAAAATGTACATATTGAGCGATAGCACCTGCTAAGCTATGTCCAGTAAGATGAATATTTTTCCCTTCTCCATATTTACTTTTTATATATTCATAAAACAGTACTGCTTCTACTTGTTGAATATCAGTATATTTGGTATATATTTTTAAATCAGTAAGCATATCTCTAGCTAGAGCTAATTCAAATTCAGTTCCTCTATATGCAATAATGATGTCATCATTTCTTTGAAAAGCAACACCAAAGAAACCACTGTCATCATATTTTTCTAAAAGAGAATTATCAAAAAGAGTTTTTTGTATAAATTCCCCAGAAGCACAATCTAAATACTGCCACCCATCTAATATTTTTTCAAATTTAGGTGTCCTATTTTTACTTTTATCCAATGAATAAGTTAAAAATAATCTTTTATCTTCTTCGTGATAAACATATGGAGGTAAATTACCTTTTTTCTCATTGATTATCTCATTACTAGGATAATGCTCTTGGTCATCATAAAAATCTGTTTTTATTTGAGTAATAATATTTTCTTTAAATAAAATATCATTCAATATTTCTCTATCGATTTTATTTCTATCAATTCTATTCCAATGCAAATATGATAATTGTGCCATTAAAGCATAATTAATATCTTCTAATTTTTTCATTTTATCTAACCCCCTCATCAATATATTTTTCCCAAAATAATTGTCCTTTTATCTTTTGGTTTTTATAATCTTTCAATGGTTCCCTTTTAAAACTAATATCAATATCAGTATATCTCATATTAAATCCAATATGTTTATAGAACACATTAACTAAAGTAATTTTTTCTTTTTCAGATATTTTTTCTTTATTTCTAATTTTATCTAGTATTATCTTAATATCTTCCCTATTTCTAAATGGTGGATATACTTGATAAGACACTAAGTTATAGTTTTCAAAGAATGAGTTATCTCGTATATATACTTGCAAGTAAGTCTTTAAATTAATATCATCTTGTAAAAATTTCGCAAATTGATAAGCCTTTCTTTTCATTTCTTCTTTATTAATATTTTCTAATTTATCTACAAATAAATTAACTACTGTATAGTCTGCTCTACCTTTTTCTTCAAAAGGAACTTTTTTCCCTTTGATTTCTAGCATTTCTCTATATCCATCTATATACGGATAAAAATTATTTTCAAGAACACTTTTAGGTCCAAAAATCTCTTTCATTTTATCTTCAATAGGTTTATCTACCTGTAATTTTAAAAATAACCCTTCATAACTTTCAAGATATTCATATCCATCACTGTTACCTTCTAAAGCTAATTCTAATCCAAAAGGATAATTTAATTTTTCTAATCTATCGCTGTATAATATCCCTCTGTACCTAATATTAGTGGTAATATCAAACTTGTAATCTAATCCTTGAATAAAGTAAAAATTGTCTTGAGGGAACTTTCTTTTGAAAGTCCTAATTACAGTATCATTTTTACTTGCAAATAATGATAATGATAAAAATAGCATTGTTATTATTACAAATAATCTTCTTTTCATAAATTCCTCCTTATAACTATTTGATAGTTTAATTTATTATTTAAGTATAACTTTAATTGATAGATACTTCAAGAAATTATTAAAAAACTTTAATATTTACAATATTTTTTATATAAAATATCATATCAAAATTTTTAAAACTATTGACATTTGACGATATGTCAGGCATAATTAAAGAAAAGGATAGTTGACGGCACGTTTTTCTAATAAAAAGTAATTTGTAATAGACAGCATGTCAAAAACAAAAAAGAAAAGTAAGTTTTAATATCTTATTTAAAAATATAGATATTTAATGTGTTTAGATATATAAAAACTTAAAATAATAATATATTTTTATAGAGTATAAAAAAGTTATAATAAGTTGGTATTCTTATTGAATAATAGTTGAACTGTTACCTAGAAAATGAGGAGAGGAATATGAAAGTAAAAAAATTAAATATATCATTTTTAAAGTCAGGAAGTGGAAGTTTAAATACTAGAATAGTATTACCAATTACATGGGTTAGAGAATTAGGACTATCACAGGATGAGAGAGAAGTTTATCTTTATAAGATTGGAGAGGAAATCGTTATTAGAAAAATTCCAAGAATCTTTGATAAGAAAGAAGCTGCAAGAATTGCCTTTGATGAAGTTAAAAAAATAATTTCAATCAAAGAATATATAGAGCATAGAGAAATTATAGAAATACTCAAAACAATAATAGAGAGTTATTTTATAGGAATCAAAGAAAAAGAAAGAAATAATAAAGTTGTATCTTTAATAACTGTTCTAAGAGATAGCTTTTTAGATAAAAAATATGAATTTGTAATAGATAATAACAAGCAATATTTCTTTGACAAGAAAAAATATAAATTTAAAACAGTTAAGGAATTAAGAGATTATTTTAAAATAAATTGAATAAATTATAGTATTTTAAAAGAGCAGAAAGTTGTTCCTTTCTTTTTTAAACTTCCTTAAAATTATTTATATATTATTTTTTTCTAGTAATTTATAAAGATAAGTTCTGCTATATCCTGTAAGTCTCATACAATCTTTTGTTGAGATTTTTTTATTCTTCCATTTTCTTAAAACTTCTTCAGATTCATTTGGTATTTCTCTATTACTTAATGAATCAGGAAAAAGACTTTTTCTAAGCTTATAAATAGTACTTCTACTGAATTTTGTTAGATTCATACATTCTTCTATAGTAATTTCTCTTCTGCTGCATAAACCAATTAATCTTTTTTGTTCTCCTGTAAGATTATCTAGGATATTTGGTCTTCCAACTACTTTATTTTTCTTTCTGCTTAGGATTCTTCCTTTTCCATCACGAGGAAGTGCTGCATAAGCTTCTGTCTGTCTTGTTTTTCTTTTTTCATTTTCCTTTTCAGCAAAATATCCAAGTAGATGAAGAATCAAAGGTTGTAGAAGTTCTCTTTCTATCTCACTTTTTCCATAAGTATTTAAAAGTGGCTGCTCCAAGAACTCAAGGAATACCCCTTTTTTATTTATAAGTTCAAAAGTTTCTTTTACCTCTTTATTATTTCTTCCAAGTCTGTCAAGCTCTTTTATAGTTATAGTATCTCCTACAACTACTTTTGCTAGAAGTTTTTGCCAAGCTTCTCTTCCTGCAAAGGTAGTTCCTGTACTTTTATCTATATAAATATTTTTTTCTAAAATTCCTGCTCTTTTTAATGCTTCTATTTGTCTTGTCTCATCTTGCTCTTTAGTTGAAACTCTAATATACCCATATTTCATAAAAAATACCTCCTGAGTATATTATATAATATTTTTAATAATTTTTGTAGTTTTTTATATATAAAAGTATATAAAACAAAAAATATATATAAAAACAATAAAAGACAGTTTTCGAAGTAAAAAAAGCCAGTAAAATCAATATCTGTATTTTTATCTACTAAAGTATACTTTAATAGATAAAAATACAAATTTAAAAATTATTTTAAAGTAATAAAAAAACAACACAAAATATGTTGGCTTTTATTTTTAACTATTTGAAAAAAATGTTCTTGATTGTATTTTAGTATTTAATTTTTAATGATTTGAATTTTTTGGAAGAGATTAAGGATAGAGAATTTGTTATTACAAGTCCAATAACTTATATAGGGAGTGAGGTATAAAATATCGAGAAAAGTTTTTGACCCCCTTTAAAAATGATTTTGTGAGGTCATTTTTTATGGAATATAAAAAAGACAAAGATTTCTACATAAAAACCTTGTCTGTTTATTTTTTTAATTCAAAAAATTCTATAAAATTTTAAATTTTCTTTGAAATTAAAAGAAAAATATTTAATTCATGTTTAATAATTCGAAGGTATTTATACAATAAAAAATTAAAAAAAGTATAGATAATAATGTGTAATACTTATGTGATTTTAAATTTTTAAATTCTACCACTAATTTTATATAAAACAATCAAGAAAATAGCAATTAAAATAAAGACAATTTTTCCTTTCCAATCTGCACTAAGGAAATCTTCAAAACTAATTTGGACAGCTTCTGTCATTGCCCAAAAAAAACTTGTTACAAAAAATAAACCTAAAAAAAGTATAAGAATGTCCCAACTTAAAGGAGCTATTATTCCTGTTTTTAAATAACCAGATATTGTAAAATAAATAATAATTAAAATAGGTGGTAAAATATATTTTAATAGAAAATTAATAAGTTTTTTTTTATTCATATTTTTGCTCTTTCTTCTTTTCAAATTCATTTTTTATACCTACGCTAGTTGTATATGTGGCAAATCCTGATTCTTTAATAAAAGATTTAGCTGAATTAAAGATAGGAAATTTAGTATTTTCAACAACCTCAATAGTAAATCCATAACGACTAAATTGAGTGTGTCTTACTTTAAAGTTTTTTAGGGGTATAAAATATCAAGAGATGTTTAAAGAATGCGTTATATGGCATTTTACAAGGTCATTTTTTAGGATACTTAATTCCAATTTTTATTTTTCTTTCTACTGGATCTAGAATTATAAATTCATTTTCATTTCTTGAAGCAGTCATCACAAGATAATTTTCTTCTAATATTTTATATGTATATGTTAAAATTTCAAAATGAGAAAATTTAATTTTTAAAGATCTATCTGTTAATTTTGTAATTCCATCTATCCATTCAAACTTTTTAAAGAAGATTATAAAATCAAATTTTTTCTTTATTTTATATTTTTTTACTAATTTATAAATATTAGTATAGATAATATTTTTTTCATATCTATATAAAATTTCATCTTTAGGAATATTTAAATATAATGCAATATTATTTACAAGTTGTTTAAACTTATTTAATTTTGTAATGTATAATTCTAGAAAATTATTTTCCTTACTATAATATTGTTTTATTTCATCTTGATGATTAAAAGTCATATAATCAGTGTATAAAATATTATTTTTATCTAAATCACATTCTCTTTCCTTTATTATTATATTATAATTTAATGAATGAAGAATATCTTCATCACTTAAAATAATTTTATTTTCTTTTTTTTTAAACATGATTTTCCTTTCAAAAAATTTTTATATCTTCTATACTTCTTACTCTTCAAATCCAGCTTTTATATTTATATATGTATAATATTTTCTTAAATTTAAAATAGCAATAAACCAACCTAATGGTGTTAAAAAAAGTTGATTTATACGATTAGCTTCCAATTTTTTATTAAGTTCTTTAAAATATGTATTATGTTCATAATCTATTTTATAACCTTTTTCTATTTGCTTTTGTAATCTAGCTCCTAATATAATTCCTTTTTCACTAGAAAGACAACCTAAAGTTTCTAAATATAATATTTCTACTTCGTTTATTTCAAAAGTTACTTTAAAAATTTTTTCAAATTCTTTAAACTCATCCTCTACATTTAAAAAATTAAAAATTGAATAATAATAAAAATAAATCATACTTAAATATAAAACTCCTTTTTTTGTCATCTTAGGAATAATATTTAGTGCTTCTTCTAATACTAAATCAAAAACTTCATTTTGATTATTTTCAAAAAGAGAAATGAGAGTATCTGTCAACATAGATATATCAATTTTCTTTCCTTTTCTTCCAACATTAAGCATTGCGTTATTTATGTGATATTGGACATTAGTAGAACTAACTTTTAGCATGTCTATTTTTTCTTTATTTATATCAATTTTTTCTTTTAATATTTCTAACATATCTTTAATATTTTCCAAAGCTTCATTATTTGCTTCCCTTAATAGTTTAGGAAAATTTGCTTCAAATAAATTTAAAAATATTTTTTCTATTTCTGTATATGTAATACCTTGTTGAATAGTTACATTTCCATCTTTATTTTGAATTTGAATACTATTTTCTCCTGATATTTGTTTTTGATTATCTATCATTCTTTTTATCCTTTCCATTTAAGCTATTATTAATAGTTATATTGCCTTCATTATTAATTATTTGAGCAGAATTATTACCAGAAATTTGTGTTGTTGATTTATTGTTATTTTTTTTCATAACTTTTAATATTATATTAAAAATCCAAGAAATCAATAGAACTCCTATTCCACTGAATATCCATTCTTTATTTTCATTTAACCAATTCATCTTCAATTCTCTCCTTTTTTATGAATTTTCTTTATACAAAGAGTTTCTATATTTTTTCAAATTTGTAAACTTATAAATATCCCCATATAAACAATACTTTTCCATTTATAAATTCCCACATAAATGGAAATGGAAAATACCAAAATTCCCATATTCCAAATTTAAAATATGGATAGAATTTTCTCTCCACTACCATATCTTCTCCTTTAAAGTTCATCTCTGTTGTTACAACTATTTCTTTTGTGTAAAAAGGAATTTGAGTAAATGGAATGTCATTTTCACTAGTAATTTCAATAGTAGGATTTTCTTCAATAGCTACTACTTTTTCTCCACCAAAAATATTTACAGTTTTGATAACTATATTTTTAGGTTTTATATTCTTTTTTACTTCTTCAACATCATATTTTCTATTAAATGATACACTATCAATATCATAAAGATATGATAATTTAGTTTTATAATCTTCGATTTTAATACGCCCTCTAAAATATGGTCTGTTAAAAGGTTCTTTTGGTTCATATCCAAAATTATACCAACTAATTAAATATAAGAACATTAGGCTTACAATGATAAATATTATTTTTTTCATAAATTCTCCATAAAAAATTTATCTGATTAAAAAAATTTTTTTGAAAGAAAATCATCTATTTTACTTTCTTATCTTTTTAAATCTTTTATTCCTTAATTCTTTTTTTAATAAAAATAAAATTACTATTAAATTTACTATATTAATTATTAAAGTACTATTAAATATCTCAAGATTACAAATATTTATAATAGTATCAATAAACAAGATTAAACACCATATTACACTAATACTAATTATATTCCCACTAGCTATCAAAATGCTACTTTTGTATTTATCTAATATTTTGCTTATAATTGAAATTAAACTATATAACATAAGCAAAAATATAAAAAATAAATCTAAAATTTCTTTTCCTTGATTTGTATTTTGAATATCAGTAAAAAAAACTATTGTTAAATATGGTAATATTATGATTAACAAATGATTGTATTTTTTTAAATATATCAATATTATAGTAAAAAATAAAAAAATAATTGTAATAATATATGACCAATTACTCATTCTTTTCTTCTCCAATAACTTTAAATAAGATATTATCCGATGAATTTTTTATTATTTTTTTGACTTTATCTGTATTTTCATTCCCAAATATACCTCCACCTATATCAACACAACCTGCTGAACCTTCTAAACTTCCACCATGTAAAAAGAAATCATTTCTATTATAGAAAACTCCTTTTTTATTATATAATCTTACTCTCCAGTCCCCCCAATCTGCTCCAACTTTTGGTAAATTTCTTTTAATATCTCCTATTAAATTAATTTGAAAAATGATACTTTAAAATAATTTTAGGAGGAAATATATCAAAGCTAGAAATAATACTCCATAATGGTTTTATTCCTATTTCAATATATGGCGTATAGATTATATTAGTTTTTACTATATTTTGTGTATCTTTTTCTATAAATTCTCCTTTCAGAATAATTTTATTATTCCAAAATATATTATCTTTTAGTTGAATAATTTTTTCAAACTCATTTCCTTGATATAGTAAAGCTGATTTATTTATTAAATTTTCTTGTAAAATTTCTATTTTATTTACTTTCTCTATATATTTTTTTGAACAAATAAAAGCAAAACCCCTGTTTGAAGAAACATTATTATAATAAGGTTTCATAGTAATGGTTTTAATATAAGAATTTTGAGAACCATTTATTTTATAATATATTTGTATATCTAAAATAGAAAATACAATAAATGTTATAAATAAAAACATGCTATAAAGATAAATTTTTTTCATATATCCCTCTCTTTCTTATCGATATATAAAAATACCATTCATAATATTTAATGCTTCTTTTGACTCCAATAATGGCTTAAAATTTTCTCTTATTGGATAGAGTCTATCTATAAAAATAGTTGTATCATTTTCACTATTTCCCCACAACCAATACGGTAACATATCAAACATAACATGTGCTCTTATTTTACTAGGACCATAAAAATTAAATGTTCCACGCTTTTCTGCTGAAGTTACAAGACAACCGTTTTTATCAAAAACAACTTCATATAATTCTGATAGATATCTGTTTTTATCTAAATTTACATATTTATTATTATCAAGTCCATGATATATAGACTTATCTTTTTCTAATTTTTTAAAATAAGTATTTTTTTCACAAAAATAATATATAGAATCTAATGGTTCTGTATTAATTCCAAATTTTTCAATAAATTTATTTAATAATGATGTATTACTAAAGATATTCTCTAATTGTGTTTCTATTATTGGAACTTTTCCTTCTTGATATTTATTTCTCTCATAATGAACATTTCTTGACATTCCTATTAACATATATTTATTTTCTTTATAATATAATTTATAAAGAAAATAATTTTCTTCAACTTTCTTGAAACTTTTTAGCAATTTATTTGTAAATTTGTAATTTATAGTTTGGTTTAATATATTTCCAAAAAATAATTTAGAACATAATATATTAATAACATCTAATATTAAATTAGGATTATAGGAATTTACTATAGATGTTTCTATTATTGGATATTCAATTTTGACATTTTCTATTTCTTCTAATTCCGTTACAGTAAGTTCTCTTTTCTGATTTAAAAATAAACTTTTTATCTCTTGCTCATTACAAACAATTAACATATTTTTAGAACTAAATATGTCATTTAATATTTTAACTTTTTTTATATCTTCTTTTTTCATCTTTTTTAAAAGAGTAAAAGTTTTATCTTGCTTACCAAGTAAGAAATTTACATGTTCATCATTAACATCAAATAAACATATTTCAATTTCATCATCTTCAATTTTGTTATCAGTTATAACTTCTATATCTGTACTTTCTTTATTATTCTCATCATAAATATAACTATTTTCAAATTTTTTATTTTGTATAACCATATTATTTTGACTTATACTTCTAAAATCTTTTTTATCTCCCATATATATTTTAAAAGATGTTTCATTTAAAACAAATTTTTCATATAGTAAAAGTTCAAATTCTCCTACTCCTTTTTCTGATGATATATTTATATCAAACTTTTTTACAAACACTAAAGGAATTATTAAAAATTCAGGAGCTTCTTCCTCAAAAATAGTTTCTATTATCAGTCTATGATAACAATCTTTAGGAGAGTTACTCCATCTTGTAATTTTTCGTATATTTTCCCTGTTGTATTCATACACTCTTTCTTTTAAATTTTTCTCCATATCATTTATATCTAAATTGGAGTAAATTTCCTGCAACATCTCTCTAGTCTTTTCAGGGAAATAGTCTTCATTTTTCTGTTTTGCCATTAAAAGTATATCTGATATTTCTATCTGTTCATCTGTAAGCCCTGTAAAAATTTTACCTTTTATTTTGAAACTTCTATGATGATTGTTTCTTCCTATATAACATTTTTCTATCTCTATAATTTCATCTGAAGATAATGCTAAGTTAATATCTGATATGTATACTCTTGTTTTCACAGATTTCCTCCTCAAATTACAAAAATTATCTTATATCTTCTATAATTTTTAAACCAAAATAGATTTTTTTATTAAATAAATCTATCTTGATAATTTCATCTCTGAAGTTTCCTAAAATATAATTTTTTTCTGATTTTATAAGTTTATATCTTACTTCGATGTCATTATTATCACATAAATCCAATTTTATAGAAACATCTCTATAATTTTCACAATTTCGTACCCAATCAAATCTTGAAAAGAATTTTATAATATCAAATTCTTTTAATTTTTTTTGCTCTTTGGAAATAATTTCAAAAATATTTGCAAAAACAGAGTAATTCCTATAATCATACATCAATTTATTTGTATTTTCTAATTCTAAATAAACTGTAATATTATTTATTAACTGTTTAAACTTTTCATATTTATCAATATAAAAGATAATATATTCTTCATCTAGTTCATAAAAAGACTTCATTTCTTCAAGATACTTAAAAGATTTATACTCTTCAAATATAATATTATTTTCAACATCAGGATATACTCTTTTTCTTATAATTATATTGTAATTAAGAGAATAAAGAATATCTTTATCTGTTATTTCTATTGTTTTTATATTTTTTGATTCTATTTTTTCAGAAATATTCAAAATATTTTTTAGTTTTTTAAAAAATTCCATCATATTCCTCTCTATTTAGACTTTTATTTTAACTGAAAAAATTATCCAGCTCATCTATAAATTCTTGTAATGCTTTTAATTTATTTTTAAGCACTAAGTATAAGATTTCATAATCAAGGTTTTCTACTATTTTTTCTGACTTGGCATAAGTTTTGTCATAGCTTCTGCCAACACTCTGATATATTTTATTCAAGACTTCCGCAGAATGATGATATTTTATATCTTGATCTAAACAATCATTTTCTAAATCAAAACCTAAGTTTTTTATTATATATGGTAATGTTAATTTGTTATCTATTCTTTCTAAAAATCTGTATTCTGCTAAAAACCATGTTTCTATCTCAAATACTGCTATTATTGATTTGGCAGTAATCTTTAAATCAGGATGTTTTGCTGTAACATATTTTAATACTTTGGGCAAGTCTTTTAAATCTTTTGGATATAAATCCCTTATTCCCAAAACTTTTTCATATCCACTGTTCTGCATACTTAAACAATTTTCATTAATTTCACTCTGAACTCTGCTATCAGTATTACAGTTTACAATAAGTATATAGTATTTTGTATTTTCATCTATTGGCTTATCTTTTATAACAATTAACTGCTTTTCCGTTGTACTGTTTTTTCCTCCACCTTTTAAAGATTTTACTGTCATAGCAATATTTTTTTTGTTTGTTATTTCTTGGATAAGTTTTTCTATAAACAGTTGTTCTGTCTGTCCTTCAACATAAATACACATCTTTTTCATGGACATCACTTATCATTTTCTGCATAAAATTCAGTTGAGAAAAAATCAAAATTAGATAGCCCTGTAAATTCAAATTCATCAAATATTTCTTTGTTATTTTTATAAGAATAAAATTTAATTTTGTCATTTTCTCTCTTAATAACTTGCCAATATTTTAGAGGAGTTTTATTCATTATATGTCTATCATTTGTTGCCATTAATAATTGAGAACCTGATTCTTGTGCATTTTCTATGATAAGTTTTATCAGTTTAGTTGCTCTTTCATAATCAAGCCCCTCTCCTATGTCGTCTATAACCATCAAATTGACTTTGTGTTCATATAAATTAATCAGACTGTGAGTAATCAAAGAAAATGCTCTAAACATTCCTTGAGACATCTCTAATTGGTTAATATTATTTTTAATATCTTTTTCACGTAGTGCTATTCCATATACACCATTAGCATATTTTACAAATTTTATGCTTTCAATATCATATCCAAGATCTGCCATTTGTTTTAAAAGTTTTTCTTTAAACTCTTCTTTATATTCTCTTTTTTCAAGACTTATTTTTAAATTTCTTACTAGTTGTTCAGCATTTTCAAAAGAGTAATCATAAATATCTTCAAGATGTCTTTCATTTAAACCTTTAGTTTTTCCAAGTTCACTTCCAAATTTACAGTACATATTTGTTTGACACCAACTGATAATTCTGTCTAATACTTTATGATGAAGTTTATCTCTTTTAGCAAATATCGCAGGAATATTTGTATCTATAGAAAATTCTAGCATTTTATTTTCCTGTTCTGAGAAAATCTGTCCAGTACCATCATTTTTTCTAATTAAATATTCTTTATCCCCGTTATATAAAATTTCTTTCAATATTTTTAAACTATTGTTTTCCATACATGAATTTAGTTCATAATAATATATTGTCCCATTATCCTCAAATTCAACTTTATATTCCCCTAGTATTTCAAATTCTTTTTCTAAATGCTGAATTATAAAGTTAAGTAAATTTACAATAGAACTTAAAGTTCTTGTTTTTCCTGCTGCATTTTTTCCAACAATCAAATTTATATCCTTTAACTCTAAATCGTTATACTCCCATTTTTTTTCTTTTTTATAACTTATTTTATTTAATTTCATTATTGCTCTCCTATCTATAACACTGCTGTCATTTAATTATATCATGTTAGATATTTATTTTATAGTTGATTAGACAAAAATAAATTTAAAGTACAAAATTAATCTAATTTTCTTAATTTATCTTCTAGTCTTTTTATAATTCCAAGATATCTTCTTTTTGGCATATATTTATTATTATATAATTTTTTATTTTCCTCTAAAGCTCTCTCATAATATTCTCTTACTTTTTTAGAATTTTTTTTCTTTTCTGCATATTCATCCCCTTTTAATTCTAATATAACAGCTACTATTAATTGTTTATTCATATTTATTTTTCCTTTTAAATATGTTATCTCTTTAGAATCAGTAGCAGTCTTCAAAGATTCTTCATAGGCTTTTAAAGAACTAAAATATTTATACTCTTCAAATTTAATATCTCCTTTATAAACAGGAAGTGTTTTAAATGATTTTGGTTGTTTTCTCTTTGTAGTTGTTTTTAACTTTGAAACTACTTGTTTTTTATTTTTTGCAAGTTCTTCTTCCTCATATTTTTTAATTTTTTCCATAATTTCGTTATAAATAGTATTTCTCTCATATTGTTTATACATAGGAGCTATTTTTTTATATAAATTAATACTTTCTTCTTTGTTACTGCTTTCTTTATCAAGATATAATTTATCTGCCTGTTTTTTTATTATTTCAGCTTCTGCTAAAGAATCTGCAATTTTTAATTGATTTTCAGCTTCAATTTTCAAATTTTTATTCAATGATATATTGCTTAGAGAAGAAATAGTCTTTTCAAAATGTTCAGCAGCCTCTGTAAATTTATTGCTGTTTAAAAGTTCGTTTCCACTGTTGAACAAAGTTTCTGCTTCTTTTAAAACAAAGATTTCTGCCAAAAGTTTATCCATTTCCTTAATTTTTGAATTATCTACATTTTTATATTTTTCTAAATCATTGTATAATTTTTTTACAGCTGTATAAGAATTTATTGCACCATTATAATCTTTTTCATTTATCTCTGTTTTTCCCTGCTGTAAATTAAGAGTTATTTGTTTTTCTATTGAATTTATTTGTGAGTTTATTTTTATTTTGTCATAAATAAAATGTCCTGCTCCTAATAAAACCAATACAGCTATGACAGCCAAAACTTTTTTCTTTATTGTATTTTTATTTTCCTCTATTTTTGATTTTATTTTTGTTACATTACTTTCTTGTGGTGCAGGAATTGCTAAAGGTCTGCTTGCATAAATTCCACAGATAGTATAATTTCCCAAAGATAAATAACAATTTTTCTTCATCTGTTTAACAAGATTTCCTATAAATCTTCCCGGTCTTTCAGAAGTTTCAGATATTAATTCAATATCTTCTTCATCAAGATTTTCCCAAGCTCCCTGTGTATATAATAGGATTTTATCACTTGGTCTTAACATAAATATATTAGAAACATCTATTTTTATATTTTTATCAGCTCCAAATTTTTTAGTAAAAATCTCTTTATCTTTTCTAAATCTCATTTCATTGTATAAAATATTTCCAACATCATATTGAAGATATGCTAAAGTATCATCTTTACTTTTTTTCACAAATTTATTATCTCTTAAAACACCATATCTTGCATTTCCAACACTGGCAAAAACAGCAGCTGCATAATCTGTTACAAACATTGCTATAGAACAACTACTGTAATCTGCCTCTATATCAACTTCACTATCCTGCATATTTTTATATCTTTTGTGAATAGCTATCAGCATTTTCTCTATCTCTTTTTTATCAATGGTAGGGTTGGCTATAAAATTTTCAATTATAGTTTCTCCAATATATGAAGCTATCTTATTTTTAAAAATTCCTTCTCCATTGCTATCTACTACTATCCAGCATCCAAAGTTATCTAATTCTATATATGAAAAATATCCGTTATTTTTAGGACTGTCTCCTCTTTCTGAGACAAAAGAAGTTACAAAAACACTTTGGTATTTTCTCCCTAGAAGACTTATTTGTGTAATATTTTCATTTTCATGTTCTTTTATATTATTATCCATAATTATACTCCCTATGTAATTTTAATTAGCTTTTGTTTTACAGTTAGAATCCTCTATTGTTATTATTCCACCTTCTGTGCAGCTTATTGTACTTACATTCAATAAAAGATTATTTCCTTTATAAGTATTATTAGGGCTTACTCCCTCCCACGAACTTAAGTTTATATAATTTATACAAGGTTTTTTATTATGACACTTGCATCCTCCAAATCCTCCTATATTACTGATTGGATTTTTATCTGCAGAGGTGGCTATTAAATTTCCATTATCTGTAAAAGAAAAATGAGAGGTTACCATTAGCTTTTTAGGATCTGTTCCACAAGAGCAATTTAAAGTTGCTCCAGAACAAACTTTTGTTGTGCTAATGCTACTTACATCCACTTTATCTAAAAAGTAAAGAGGAATACTAGATAACCCAACTTTAATTTTATCTAAATTTGAATAAGCAAATCCCATTTTATATGGAGCAAATTCTTTCTTTTCATCATCAAAAATTCCTATAACTAATTCTCCTTTTTCCTTAACATATTTATCCTCTTTTATAAAATAGTATTTTTCAATAGATTTTGGATTTTCTCTTAATTTTTTCATTACACTTTCATAATGTTCAGGTAAGGCAATATTCTTTCCTCTTTCTTCAACAATTTTAAAAAGAGATGCATTCAAGGTTTCTCTATCTTCAGGTGTTGATAGCCCAAAAGTTATTAAAGAATAATCTTCATTTTCAATCTTTTCATTAATATTTTTTTCTTTAAAATCTTCATTGGCATTAACACAGCTTCTTAAAAGACTTGCAGTATATTCATCACTTATTTTTTCTTTTATTGCTGCATCTTCTTCTGAATTTTCTTCTTTTTTAACTTCAGGATTATTTTCTTTAGAGCTCAGATAAGGAGCATATAATTCTTCTATTCTTTTCATTTTTTCTGTTAGAATAATTTTTTCCTCTAAAAAGACATCAGGTAATTTCTCTAACTTTTTAGGTAAATTATTTTCAAAATAATAACCACAATTTTCTTTTTTTATATAAGCTAATTGAAGATTTTTAAATAATTTTAGCAACATACAAAAAGCTGGACCAATAGTTCCTCTCTCATCTGTTAATATGTTTGACGTTGTAAATTCCTCCATATTATAATGACCCGGATTTATTATGTTCTCCTCTACTTTTTTTATTGTATTATTTTTATTTAGATATATTTTTAAAATATTCCCAATATTACTTCTATTTAATTCTAATACATCATTTTTAATCGAAAATAATTTGTAATTGCATAAATGTTCTAACAGAGTTAAATGAAGGTACAATTCTAAAGGAATATTTTTAAATTCTTGTGATTTACCAAAATAGTCTATATAATTATAACTATATTTTTTTGAAGTATTAAAAATCTCATCTGTTATTTCATTTAGGTTATCTTTACTTTTTATAAGCTCATTTTTATATAAAATATTTAAAATAATTTTTTTATTTTCAAAAATATCTTCATTTTTATAAAAAGTATTTGCTAACCTAAATAGGTTGTAGAAAATAGTTCCAATAGTTGAAAGAACAGCAATAAGAGGATTACCTATTAAAACTACTACAGCAACACCTGAAACATATCCAAGACAAGAAGATATTAAATTTGATACTATATCATCTGCTTCTATGTTTTTAGTATAGTGCGTCATATTTTCTATAGTTGTTTCTAAGTCTTGGAATGAAAACTTATAAATGCTTGATATATTGGTAGGTTGATTTAAGTAAAAGCCTTTACTTTCTTCTCCATATAATAGTCCATATATTGTTGCTAATTTTCCAGCTGTTCCTACTCCAGCAAATATTATTTTATAGTTTGGGTTTTTCATTTTTGTATCATTATAAATTTGCTCAAGTGCAAACATTTCTTTAGGAAGTATTCCTTTATTTAAATTATTTTCTAACTCATTTAATTCAGTTTTATTTTCAAAAGCTATAACAATTATTGATTTTTCTTTATTTCTGCATATTACAATTTTTAGTTCTTCATCTACTAAACTTACTTTTATTTTAAAATATCTATTATAAGAATTTTTATCAGTTATAGAGTTTTCAAAAAAGTTTGCTATATTCCCTAAATGCTCAGCATAATCAATATCTAAAAAATCTAACTTTTCAGAAATTTTTGAAACTCCTTTTTTCGCTATTTCCCCAACTATTTCTCCAGTAATTTCATTTTGAGAGAGTTCTTTTATTCCTTTAAATATATTTCTATTAATTTTTTCTTTTTCTACCTCTTCTCTTGTTGGAATAATCTTCTTTGCCTCATCAAATTTAAAAACTCCTTCCTTCTTTAATTTTTCTTCTTTTAATTCTAAAGTTTTTTTTCCTATAGAATAGTCATCTCCCGCAAAAATAACTTCCCATTCATTCAAAAAAGCACCTACATTATTTTTTTTATCACTATCTTCACATAAAGAATCATAATATTCCATTACTATAGGAGCTGTTTTTTTTAAAATTTTAAAATCAGAATATATTGGAATTTTAATTTTTTTTCCTTTTTTTTCTTCTTTTTCTTTATAAAAGACTCTTTCTTCTATTGAACCCTTATTTATTGCGTTATATTCACTATTTAAGAGTGAATAAATTGTATGATTTGTCAAAACTTTTACAGTTTCTTTTTTCCCATTTCTTTCAATTATTCTAGTTTCTTCTTTTTCTATTAAATTAGCAAATTCCATCTTCAAATTAGAAAGATTACATATTGCTAACAGTTCTTTATCTGTTATATTTTCCACAATTCCTCCTAATTATTCATTATACCCCTCAACAGAAAATTCAATATCAAATACTTTATCATACTGTTTTACTTTCTCATCTTCCCAACCTTTATTTTCTATATATTTAGGTGAGTATATTTTTGTAACAAGCCAATATATCCCATAAAACTCTCTATCTATATTAGCTTTATTTAAGTTATTTATTCTTTCTAAAACTCTATTTTTATTAGTAATTTCGTAGTTTTTATTAACTTTATTCAAAATATTTTTTCTTCCTTTTGAATCTATATAATTTCCATATTTTTTCATTTCTGATTGTAATTTTTCATTTGTATAAAATTCATCACTAAAAATTCTATCATCACTAATAATAAATTCTAAATCCACATATTCAAAAGTTCCTGTCTTTTTCATAAATTGCACAAATTCGTAAATCTGTTTCCTATACCATTCTCTATCCTTATCACTTTCTACTCGCCCAAATATATAGATCCCTCCTTTTATTTGAGGGTGTCCTCCTGCTTTCATTCTTTCCTTCATCTCTGTTAAAAATTCTGGATATATTGATAGTTCTGCTATATTTATATCTAATATAGGTAATACATTTTCTCCAAATAACTCTTTTAATTTTGGAAGATAAAATTTATTTGCTGATTCATTCATTAGAACTATTCTATAAGTATCTCCTACATAATCTATACTTTCTCCAAATATTCCTTTTTTTATATCTACTGTACCATTTCTATGATAATATTCATCATATTCTCTTATAGTTCCTTCGTATTTTTTAGGATAAATTATTGCTTGATACCATGTATCTTTATCATCTGAACGCCTTCCAATTAAACTTATATTAAATTCTTCATTATATCTTGTTTTTAAATGTTCTGATAAAGCTTTTCTTGCTTCTTGTTCTGTTACTCTTCCACAAGATGTAAATAATAAAACTATTATTAATAAAGAATATTTAAAAAAACTTTTCATAAGTTTGCCTCCTAATTTAATAAAAAGATACATTTTCTTCTGTTAAAACAAGATTTCCTTTTAATCTTTTATATTCTTTATCTAAAATTGAATAGATTGTATGATTTGACAGAATATTTCCTTCATCATCAACCTTATCAGCAAGATTAGCAAATTCCATTTTTAAGTTAGAAAGGTTGCATATAGCAAGTAACTCTTTATCTGTTATTTCCATAAAAACCTCCTATTTCCTAATATAGTTCACTCCAAAATTTAACATCTTCAACTTTTTCATAATTTATTTTCTCTCTATGAGTTAAACCTTGACTTTCTATATATTTTGGAGAATATATTTTCATTCCTAACAACTTATTATAGACAAATATTTCGTCATTTCTATTTCCAACTCCATAAATATCACTCTTTATATAGCTATTAAGAATCTTATCTTTTTCCTCTTTAGTTAGTTTTTTCATACTTTCATCAGTTTGTTTCATAAGTCTTTTTCTTTCCTTAATAAATTCTTTATCATCATCCATTATATTTCTTGCTACTAAAATTGCTTTTCTCAAATCTTCATTTGTTCTAAATTCTTCACTTAAAACTCTCTCGTCCCAAATTACAATTCCTAAATCCACATATTCAAAAGTTCCTGTCTCTTTCATAAACTGCACAAATTCGTAAATCTGTTTCCTATACCATTCTCTATCCTCATCGCTTTCTACTCGCCCAAATATATAGATTCCTCCTGATATTGGGAAAAAGTTTCCTTTTGGGTCTTTTTTATAAAATTCTCTACGCCTTGCCATTTCTTCTTGAAAATCTATCTTTTCATAATATCCTTCCACATTTAAAATAGGAAGAACATTTTTACCAAATAATTCTTTTAACTTTGGAAGATAAAATTTATTTGCTGATTCATTAAGAAGTACTCCACCATAGGTATCTCCACCTTTACCATCTTCTACAAAACCTTTTGCCCAATAATATTTATCATATTCTCTTGTTGTTCCTACAAGTTCTTTTGGATATATTTCTGCTTCAAACCATTTACTTCTTCCATCACTTCTTTCTCCACTGTATGCAATTACAAATTCTTTGTTATATCTATTTTTTAAATGTTTTTGTAATATGTCTTCGGGTTTTTCTGAAAGTTTAATAATTATTAAAAATACCAAAAATATACTTACTAATATCATTGAAAATATCTTAATTTTTTTCATATTTTCACCTCATATATTAAATTTATTTAAGCTCGTAGTTTTTTCCCATTACTATTGTATAATTTAAAAAATCAGAAAAATCTTTATTTAAATATTCTGCTAGGATATTTTGAGCTTTTTCATTTTCAACATTATCTTCACTTTGGATTGGAATAAATTTGAAGTAATGACATAATTCATTAAGTTCTATGTATGTACTATTTTTATGCAAAAAACTTAAATCGACTATTTTTTCTTCATCTTCATTATTCTTATTATTTTTATACAATTTTTTCATATTAGCTGTATAATCAAAAAAATTAAAAAATTTTTTTACTATTTTTTTACTCATTTTTTAACTCCAATAATTCAAAAGTTGCTATTTTTTTCATAACTTTAGGGCAATTTATTGTAATTACAGCTTTAAAACTTTTAATAAAATTATTCTCTAATACATAATTACCCTCTATTCCAAGTTCTAAAGAGAAAGGAGTTCCCGGTGCAATATTATATTCTTTTTTTATAATTTGTCTTAAAGGAGTTATATCAAATGTTTTAGCTTCTTTTCCAACAAATCTTAATATACCTTTATTATTTTTTTCTTCTTCAAAATTAAAAGAAAGGTCAAAATTTAATTCTGAATCAAATATCAAATTATATAATTTTAAATTTTTACAGTTACTCTTACTCAAATCTTTAAAATCTAATAAAAATAAAAATGGCATTATATTATAATTTTTTAAAAGAGTTGTTAAAAATTCTTCATTCTCATAAAATTTAGCATTATCTAATATTAAATCAACTATTGTTGGAATATCAATATTGAGAATAGCCTCTTTTTTTAAAATTTTCCATCCTTTTATAATTTTATCAATATTATAAATACTAGAATCTTCTTTATTTATCTGAATAACTTTAAAATTATTGTTAATTTTTATAAAAAAGTTTTCTATCCTATCTGCTCTTTCTTCATCTAGTTTAAAAGCAACTTCAAAATATTTATCTTTATCTTCTATATCAATTTCTGTTATATTTTCATATTCTTTAGTTTGCTCTTCTTTATCAATAGTTTCTACTTTAAAAATATATTTATAGTTCATAATAACTCCTAACTTTTATCTACTATTTTTTGAGCATTTTTTATATAATTTACTGTTTTTATTATTATATCTTGAGATTTTTGTACACTCTTTGATGTAGTTACCTCCAAATCAGTTATTCTGCTTACTTTTTTATCAGAAACTACTTCTAAATTCGTTTCTGATGTAACTTGTAATTTGTCTGAAGATATTGCCATATTTTTATCAGATTTCATTAGATATTCATTTTTAGAATAAATTAAAATTCTATCCTCTGATTTTAAATTTAATTCCTCTTTTGTTTTCATATCAATAAGTTTCTCTGCATAAATATTAAATTTTTCATAGTTCAATCTGAAATCAAAATAAGCTGGGTCTTTACTTTCAATAGGAGTAGTATAATTCCTTATATTTGGATTACTAAATCTTCCATTTCCCGGATTATTTACTGCCCATAATACATAACCATACTCTTCTTCATCCATAGGGAAATAAACTGCTACCACATCATTTGTTTCAGGAGTACAAAAGTATCCTGTATTACTTTGTGAATATGGTGTTGTATATGGAAAAATATATCTTCCATTTTTATCATCAGGATAACTTTTCAAATTTTCATTAGTTCTTGATTTTACAGAAGCATATTTTGCTAAACCTAGGCTTAAATTTACTTCCATTACTGCTATTTTATCCCTTTCAAACACTTTTTCAACATTAGCTTCTAATACACAGCCAGCTATATTTTTATTAGAAATATATGGGTAGACATACTCTCTTTGCTGCAATTCATATTTTCCTAAAAATTTTCCATTAATATATTCTATTTCAGAAATAGTAACATTTCCCTCTGATTTAATTTCAGATCCTTCTATTTGAACTACATCGCCTAAACTATAACTTTGTTCACTTTCTATTACATATCCTAGAGGCTGATTTCTATCTCTTATATATCCTATTTTTCCATATTCTCCATCATATTTTTTCTTTCTTGCACTTGTATCTACAAATCCTAAAGAAATGCTTCCATTTGCTAAACAAAATACTCCTATGCCAATCCTTGATAATACTCTTACCAAAAATTCCCAGTCAGTTTCCTTAAATTGAATTAATGGAGCTTTTATCTCTTCACCAAATCTTTTTCCTTTTATATGATATGAAATATTTGGATAATCACTGAAAATCTGTTCTATAACCTTTTGATAAGTTAAAGTTGTTTTTTGAAAAGCTCTATATTTTTTTACTCTGTCCATTTTCTCACTTACAGAAACTGCATGTATTTTTAAAAAATGTCTGTTTTTTCCTATGTTATAAAGTGAAGAACTAATTACATGACCTGTTAAAAATATAATATCTTCTTCTTTTTCTTCAAAAGTTGTTGTCATAGCAATAATAAGTTCTGCATCAACTGTTCTATTAAAATGAATATAACTATTTAATTCTTCTACTAAAATTTCTAGTTCTATATCTGCTGTTGTATGTTGATTTGCTTCTGACTTTATATAAAAACTTTGTAGATTATACTCAACATTTGGAATTATTCTGTCTCCTGCTTTAATAACAAGATCTTTTATTTCATAATTTTGATATGATATACTCATTTTACACTCTCCTATTCATTTTTTTTGAAAAACTCTCCTATTTTTTCATTTAAAATAAATTTTTGATATAGCAAAAGTTCAAATTGTCCTACTCCTTCTTCTGAAGAGGCTGTTACACTTAACTTTTTTACAAATACTGAAGGAACTATTAAAAAAACTGGAGATTCTTCTTCAAAAATTGTTTCTATTATCATTTTATGATAGCAATTTTTAGAATCATTACTCCATCTTACAATCTTCCTAATATTTTCTCTATTATATTCATATATCTTTTCTTTTAAATTCTTTTCTGTATCATCTATATCTAAATTAGAATAAATATTTTTCAATACTTCTCTTGTCATATCAGGAAAATAACTTTCTCCTTTTTTTTCTGACATTGATAAAATATCAGATTTCTTTGCCTGTTCATCTGTCAGACCTGTAAAAATTTTTCCCTTTATTTTAAAACTTCTATGATGATTGTTTCTTCCTATATAGTATTTTTCTATCTCTATAATTTCATCTGAAGATAAAGCAATATTAATATCAGATATATATACTCTTACTTTCATCAGAATTGCCTCCTAAATTTATTTAATCTCCATATTTTCTTTTATTATTGGATTTTTTCTTAATACAAGAGTATAATGTCCATATCCTTTTTCTATGTTTAAAACTTCTCTATAACTATAAATATACATTTTCTCTAAATAAATAATTAAAGCATCCCCTTCTGTAGGTGTCATTTCCCAAATAATATCTCTATAATCTTTTTTAGTATCAAACTGTCTATCATATTCCCAATCTATTATTCTATGTATATTATCTCTATTTAGATGAAGTATATTTTCTGCCATTATTTTCTCTTCATCTTTCAAGTCCAATTTATCTCCAAATTTATTGTTTATATATTCTTTAAGTTCTTGGCTTAGATATCTTTCTTCATTATCTTTCTGTAATTCTAAATTAGAATAATTAAAAATTTTCCCTTCTATAATGATTTCAGGTTCAGCTTCATATCTTGTTGTATTTTCTTTATTTTCGTTATAATATTCATTATATAATTCTTTTATTGGTTCTCTATTTAAAGAATTATATGATAATGTATTTACTTCAACTTTTAAAATTTCTGATTTTGATAATAAAATATGATTTCCCTTTGATAAATCATTTGACTTAATAATTACAATATTTTTCATACTTTTCCTCCTGATATCTTGCTTTAAAAAATAGCTATTTCTCCTATTCTCATTGTAATATCTACTCCTATTACTCCAAAATGTTTCTCCCAAAATAAATCAATTTCCAATCCCAAAGGTAAAAACATTTCTTTTATAAAATTTACTTTTAATTGATTTATCTTATTATTTTTATAGTTTAAATAAATAACAATATTTGTTTCAGATGTTAGCCTATCATAAATTATTGAATCAGGAAAAATATATTTAAATACCTTTTTAAAGGATTCAAGCATATCTAAATAATTGTACATACAATATAGTCCATCAGCTATTATTACTTTTTCATATTCTCTAAATACTTTAAAATCTTCTTTAATTTTCTCACCAAAAGCTCCTTTTTCTATATTTTTTACCATTTCTTTAATAATTATATCTTTTTTATTCTGCCCTAAATATAAGTCTAATTCTCCTAAAAAATGAATAAGAATATTAAACACTCTCTCTCTTAATTTTTTGTCAAATTTATATTTATCTGGATTTAATAATTCATAAAATATCTCTCCAAATCTTATAAAAGGATTTACTTCTAAAATGTTATTTTTTTGACTTTCTAAATTGCTTTTAACTTCATTCATAGCATCCAAGTTAAGCTCTGTGTAGGGAGAAAAAATTTCAGCAGCACTAAATTTAAAATCATTACTTGGTATTTCTACAAAATTTGTTAGTGGATACCAAATATAATTATATCCTTTATTTTCCATAAAAACTTCTCCTTATAACCACTTGATTTTATCTTAAAACTTTATTATAACTATGTTCTTTTTCTTCTATTCCAAATGTTATTACTTTCTTTTTATCTTCCTTTACTTTTACTTCTTCTAACCCTACTGCATATATTTTTATCTTCACTGGACTTTGTCCATGAATTCCTCCTAGCCTTGCTATATTGTTATATATTCCTAATGTTATTTCCCCTATATATTTTCCATCAGGTTTATTTTTATTTACATCCATATCTTTAGTTGTAAAATTTTCCAATATAAAATTCTCTCTAAATAATATATCTGTCTGCGTTATTGGAAAAGGAACAAATATTCCTCCATAGATTAATCTATTAGCTCTCTGATATATCTCTTGTTCTACATTATAATTTTTTATTTCAAGTATCTGATCTTTTTTATTATTTCTATCTATACCTTTTAAAAACTTATAATTAAAGTCAGATTTTAATTGTACTATTGTTTTAAGAGCATTCCATCTGAATTCTTTTCTCATCACACCAACTTCTATATTACCACTATCGTTCATAAAAGCTAAAAAATTGTTTACTCCATGAAATATGTAAGATGATAGTCCTTTTTCTACTGGAGGAAATATTTTTTCTACATATCTTCTTAATTCTGTTAAACTTTCTTTACAATTTTTTGAAAATTCATCTTCATCAAGAAAATTTAAAAGCAAAACTATCATATCTTTTCCATAGTCAGAAATTTCTGAAATATCCATAGTTTTTAATTTTTCTATAAAATAGCTTATTTTAGTTTTATCTACTTCATCCGCTTCATCTATAAGCATACCAAATTTTTCTCTTGGTAGAAGTACTGAAGATACTAAATATACATATCCTATTTTTGTAAGTATTCCTTTATTTTTCAATGATACTTTTTCATCACTAAAAAGACCACTAAGCAATATTAAAACAGGAATTGCATTCTTTATATTTTCAATTAATTCTTCTTTTTCATTTTCTGAATTTTTATGATTACGACAATTTTTATCTTTTTTATTTTCTATATCAACAGCAACCTTTCTACCTATGTAATCTCCATTAAGATATCCTCCAACAAAATCTTCGTGCATATAGTAGTTAGTGATGTTTTCTCTAAAATTATTGCAATTATCTTTTATATATTCTCTTAATTCTTTTCCTGTCAGAGAATAGAATTTTTTTAATTTTTCTCCATAATCTTCTTTTTCTATAGATTCTATTCTTACTCTAAATTTTTTTTGCTCTTCTCTCAACTTCTCTGTTACATCTATTAAAGAATCATTCGGAGAAATTCTAATATCTTCAGTCATAGAAAATTGTAACGGTGTTAATGCACTTCCAAAAGTTCCAAGTCCGTTCCAAGTCACTGTATGACCGATTTCATGTTCTTGCCATGTTGCATACAAATGAACATACTGAGCTAAAGCTCCTGCCAAACTGTGTCCTGTTATATATATTTTTTTATTTTTTCCATTTTCTTTTCCATATTTTCTTTTAATATATTCATAGAAAAGTACAGCTTCAACCTGTTGTATATCTAATTGTTTAAGATAAATATTTAGATCTGTTCCTCCATCTTTATTCAGCTCTTCTGTTTCCGTTCCTCTATAAGCTATTATTATATCGTCTCCTCTTTGAAAAGCTACACCAAAGAAACCACTTTCTTTATATCCCTTTAAAAGACTTTCTTCAAAAAACTTATTTTCTATCATTTCTCCTGTTGCACAATCCAAATATTCCCAACCATCTAATATTTCTCCAAATTTTGCTTTGGGCTTTTTCCCATCATCAAGAGAATATGCTAAGAGTAATCTCTTATCATCTCCATGATATACATAAGGTGGCAGTCCTCCTTGAATTTTACTTTTCTCATCTTCTGGATTTATATAAATACTTTCATTGCTTGGTAAATTTTTAGGATTATTATAAAAATCTGTTTTTATATACGACATAATTCTTTCTTTAAATAAAATATCTTCTAATACTTCTTCTTGAATTTCTCTTTTCTCTTTTATTTCATTCCATTTTAAATATGATAATTGTGCCATTAAAGCATAACTAATATCTGGTAATTTACTCATAAATTAATTTGCCCCCTCATCAATATAATCTTCCCATAATAACCTTCCTTTAATTTTTTGGTCTTTATATTTTTTAAGTGGTTCTCTTTTGAAACTAATATTAATATCTGTATTTCGCATATTAAAAGTAAAATTTTTGTAAAATACATTTGTCAAAGCAATTTTTTCAGTCTCTGTTATTTTTTTTCCATTCTTTATTTTTTCTAGTATTTTTTTAATATCTTCTCTCTCTCTGAATGGAGGATATATTTGATAAGCCACTAAGTTATAATTTTCAAAAAAGGTATTATCTCTTATATATACTTGTAAATAAGTAGTCAAATTTATTTCATCGTATAAATATCTTGCAAATTTATATGTTTTTTGTTTCATTTTTTCTTTATTTATATCTTCCAATCTATCTACAAATACATTTACTATTGTAGAATATGCCCCCCCTTTTTCTTCAAAAGGAACTTCCTTTCCAATTATTTCCAACATTTCTTTATATCCCTTTGGAGAAACCCAATAATTATTATTAAGCACACTTTTTTCTCCAAATATTTCCTTCATTCTCTTTTCTATTGGTTTATCTACTTCTATTTTTAAAAATAAGCTTTCATAATTTTCAAGATATTCTGAACCATCACTGCTACCCTCTAGTGCTAGTTCCAATCCAAAAGGATATCCCATTTTTTCCAATCTATCGCTGTATAATATCCCTTTGTATCTTATACTTGTACTTAAATCAAATTTATAGTCCAATCCCTGTATAAAATAAAATTTATCTTGTGGAAATTTATTTTCAAATGTTTTTATTACTGTGCTGTTTTTGTTTGCAAATAGTGATAAGGATAAAAATAGCATTGTTATTATTACAAGTAATCTTTTTTTCATAAGCTCCTCCTCTTTTAGACTTTAAGGATTCCTTTGCATTCATATTCAGGAAAATATAGTTGAAAATCAGAGATAATAAAACTTAAAATATCATTAGTAAATTCATCTTGTATAATTGGTATAAATTCAAAATACATATAGGCTTTTTTCCCTTTTAATTTAAATTCATCTATAATAAAATCATTTATCTCATACAAAGATTCTGTTTTTTTCTCTTCAGAAGTGATAATAATATTTTCTAGCTTTAAATATTTTCTTACATCTTTATAACTATTTAAAATTCTATAAATTTCACCTTTATTTCTTATTCTTAAATCATTTTCCATTTTTATCTGATTTATAAAATTATTATCAATTCTATTATCAAATAATGTAAATCTTAATTTTGAATAATCTTTCATCTCTATTGGAAGTATACTCCAAAATTTCCAATTTACTGGACGAGATTCATCTGTAACAATTTTCATACTGTTATCTACTGTCTTGGCAACAGTATAAATTTTATTATCTGCATCAGGACATAGGTATACCCTTGTTACATTTTCAAAAACAACAGTATGTTCATAATGAATTTTATTAATTGTAGGTTTTATAAGTCCATCACTGCTAGCACTTTCTTCCTTTATATTCCAAATAATAATATGATCTTCTATCCAATAAGGAGCTAACTCTTCTTTATTTATAAAAACAACTTCTCCTCCTTTAAGTTCTCTTGCTAATTCTGAATTATACTCAGTAATAACTACTTTAAACATTTTTCTTATATAAGGAATATTATATGTTTTCCATTTCATAGTATTTAAACAGAAAATATCATATAATAATTTCATTCTTTTTAAATATTCTGTTTCTGTTTTTAGTTTTAATTTTAAAGTATATTCTTTGTTGTTACAAAAAACTTTTCCTATAAATTCTTTGTTTTCTAACTGAACTAGTTTTTCTAATCCTAAATTTATAAAAACTCTATTTAAAACTTTCTCTTCATTATCATCTGTTAAAATTTTTTTTAAATCATTTTCCTCCAAATCAGATTCTAATATAGGAGAATAAGTTACCTCATATAAATATAAGTCTTTCTTTGGAATCATTAAACTTGCAATATATACATTTTCATTCTTTTGAATAGTTGTATCTAAAATACTTTTTTCAAATTCATCCATTCTTTCTTTTACATTATCAATTAATTTATTTATTGTAAAAAGAGAAGTCTGCCTTAATAGATTTCTTTCATTGACTTCTAAATTTTTCAATTCATTTTCTATTACTTTTTTTAATCTTTCCATAATTTCTCCTATATTAGTAATTTTTTCAACTAATGTTTTCCATCAAAGAAACTTATTGTTGTTATATCTTCTTCAAAAGAAAAATACTGTTTTTTCCCTATAAAAGTTTGATTATTCTCTCTTTTTACTCCTGTTACATAAAATCCCCAAAAGTTTTTATCTGTATAAGCAAAAAATTTAGTTTCTCCATTATAAATTGTATCTAAATCATCTTGTTCAAAGTGATTATCAAGAAGTTCAAGAACTCTCTGCTCATCTTCCTCTTTATAAAATTCTGATTTATTTATATAAGTAAAATGTTTTTTTATCTCTTCCTCTTTATTTTTCAAATATAATGGCAATATCTCTGTTGAAGAAATCTTTTTAATTGATCCTGCACTAGCTCCTGCTTGTTCTCCTGTTCTCAAAATCTCCACTTCTTCTCCTGTATATTTTGTTCCATGAAGTGAATATGGAACTATTGGTATATCATTTTTTACTTCTACTCTAATATTTCCAATTTTACTTGAATTTAAATATCTTATTGCTCCGTCAAGACAACTTATTTTTAATTGCTGCTCATTCTCTTCCAAATTTCTTCTGAAATCTACCATTTTTCCCGGAACAAATTCTTTTAACACTTCAGCAAAAAGATTTACTTTACAAGTCTGCCCACTGAGTTTTATTAGAGAATAATTAAAAATTATTCCTGTTTCATAATATTGAGTTAAAAAACGTCTGAAAATTTCATATATATCTCCTTTAATAAGTTTTATAATTTCACTTTTATTTATTATAAGGTTAGGAAAACTGCTTATATTCCTCATAAAACCATTATCATAAATATTTAAATTCCAGCTTGAAATTACAGTTGAAGATAAGTCGCTATTCTCAAAAGAAATATTATCAAATTTTGTTCTAACTATTGTTGTTTTCCTAAAAAGTTCTTTTTTTAATTCTTCTGCTATTTCCCACATAAAAAAGAAATTATTTTTTACTTTTGAATATACATCACTAGCTCTGTTTTCAAAATCAATAAATCTTGTAGGAATTATTTTTTCAGCTTTTTCATATTCTGTTTCAATATTTTTATAAATTGATTTTACTCCATGCTCATCAACATCTCTATAAATAAGTTCTCCTATATTTGGAATAAGTTCATTAATTCCTAGTTCTTTTTTATTTTGATAGTATTGAGCTAATAAAATTTTCAAATACTGCATAATTCTATATGTAATGTTATTTCCACCAAAACTTTCCTCACTATTTTCAAAAGTTGTTTTTATATCAATATCATAGTTAATTTCCTCTGATTTTATTTTAAAAACACAGGAAGCTAAATCTGTTGTTCCTCCACCACAATCTATTATCAAAGCTTTATATTCCTCATTATCAATAAATTTATTTTTCTCTATTAAGTTTTCTATTGAGTTATACAGTACTGCAACTCCTTCATCTAAAGCATTTTCCTCAATGATATGATATTCTGGGAGAATTTCTTTAAACATATTTAAAAATTCATTTTTTAATTTTACAGGTGTTGTAATATGAATATTTTTAAATTTACATTTAAAAAGAGATTCTGCTCTATATAAAATATAATCAATATATGCCTTTACTATTCTTTTTCTTTCTATGTATCTAATATCACCATTTTCATCTACTATTCTTTCTTTTTGCTCTATTGATTTAACCCAATTTTTAATTCCATAAAAAACACTGCCTTTTAGATTATAGTTATTGTCTTTTAAAAGTTCTTCTACTTCATGTCCAAAAGCATATTTTATATTTTCTTCATTAAAACAATTTTTTATATATACAATAGTAGGAATTACATTAGAATATTTATCTAATCCCTTTGGAAATCTAACATAATTTGTTTTATCTAAATAGATATGCCCACTTAATATTTTATGTTGTGGTAAATTCTTTACATAATACTTGTCTAAATATGCACCAGCAGTTGTATTAGCAGTTCCAAAATCAATACATAAAGGTGTATCAGTTACTTCTAAATCTAAAAAATGGAAACTGTCAAGTGGTACTTGATAATAATTTAAAGACATAGGAAGTTTACTCTCTATATCAGCATAATACGAATTAAATAAGAACTTCTCATCGCTTCTTCCAAAAAATAAAAGAGAGTAATTTTGATTTTTTAAATTATCTAATCTCAATAGTTTTTCATCACTCTTGATAAAAAAGGTATTTGCTCCTCCTTTTCTATCTTTAACAAGTTGAAAAATTCCACATAAATAACTGTTTCCATTTATTAAAAATACATTATTTTCTGATATATGTTCTGGGATAGTTACTCTATATTCATCTTCTTCTGTAAGTGGCATACTTTTATAAATAACTATTTTGTGCGGTATTTTAATATTATTTGAATCATTTAATCTAAACCCAAGTTTACTATCAAATAAATCTTGCAGTCTTTCCATTCCAAATTCTTTATATGAATCAATACAATATACTTTTTCTCTGCTTCTGTATTTTAATATTATATTAATTAATTCTGTTCTATTAAGGTTTTCCTGAAATCCTTCTACAAGTTTTTCATCAACACATATTTTGTATAAGTCATAATGACTTTTTCTTTTTAACTCATCATAAATATAGTATCTTTTCATATTTTACTCCTAATTTCTGATAAAATTTCCAATATCTTATCTATACTATCAAATCTTTCAGATTTATTTTTTTTCATACCACCATGAATTATTCTGTAGTCTTTTTTGTCCTCCTCTATCATCTGATTGTACATTGAAGCCACACTATAAATATCATTTTGAGGACATCTTACAAATTCTGTATAAATCTCAGGGGCAGAATAAATTTTACTTCCTTGAATATATTCAACTTTTTCTCCTTCCAACATTGCTGATCCAAAATCTATAAGAAAAATTTTTCCATTATTATAAATGATATTTTCAGGTTTTATATCACAATGAATAACTTTAATTCTATGAAGCTCTTGAACTATTTGAGAGAGCTGGATTAAAATATCCAGCTTCTCTTTATAGCTCAAATTATTCTTAATTTCTTTTAAGTTTTTACCCTTTATATAAGTCATACACAAGAAAATATCTCCACTATCTATATATTTAGGAATAAAATTAAAGTTTAAAAGTTTTAAAATCTCTTTTTCGATTTGAAATTGCTTTATGACTTTTTGGTATTTCTCCTTATCTTTAAGATATTCAGCATTTATTATTTTTACTACAACTTTCTCTTGTATACTATTTTCAACTAAATAAGTTGTAAAAACATTACCTTTTCTTAAAAGTTCCATATCTAATCCTTTTTGAATTTTTTTATTTTAAATAAAAGGTATCCAGTTGGATTTTTTCTTTGCTTGTTTATATTTAGCTTCTGTTTCTTTTATTAAAATATCATAATTTTCCTTTTCAAAATATTTATTACCTTCTAAAGACTTATATTTTTCAAGAACTTCTTGATAAATTTTTTTAGCTTCTTTATATTTTTCATCTTTAAATAAATCATCTGCTTTTTTCTCATCTTTATTAATATTTAAATATTCTTTTAAAGTTTCTATTCTTCCCTGTAAATATTCCTGTTGTATTTTATTATTAGTATTTACAGACACAGAATATGCCTCACTGTACTTTTCATAAGCTAGTTGATATTTTTTGTTGCTAAATAGCAAATCACCTTCTTCTTGAATACTGTCAGTAAGTTTTTGATTATCTTTAAGTTGAACAGAAATATCCTGAGATTTCTTTATAATAGATAAAGCTCTTTCATATTCTCCACTTTCAGCATATGCCTTAGCTTCATTTAAATAGGCTTTATTTTCTTTTATCAAAGTATCTCTAAGTTCATCAAGATTTAAAATTCTGCCCTCTATTTCCAATCTTCTTGCTTCATCTTTAAGCTCTGCATAAACTCCTTTTGCCATTTCAAGATATACGATTGCACCATTTATATCAGAACTTTCCAATTCATAAGCTTTCTTTTCATACATTAAAGCTCTGTCATATTTTCTATCTCTTGATTTTGCCAATCTTTCAGCTTTTTCTGTTACTTCTGCCAATAAATCAATCTTATTAAACTTTAAAAATACTAGTTTTGCTTCAAGATAATTCCTAATAGCTCCTTCAATATCATCAAATTCTAAAAGAGCATCTCCCTCCAATTTCATTTCATAAGCTACTCCAAGACCTTTAGCAGCTACTATAGAATCATCTACTTTTTTAGAAATTTCATCTATTTTCTTATATTTTAAATCTTTTAATTGTGGTATTTTTCCTTTTACTTCTTTATATTTTTCTTCAGCAGGTATAAAATCATTTGCATTATAAAGTTTATCTGCTTCATTTATATCTGATAAAATCTCTTGTAAAACTCCAAGTTGTTCTATTTTTTTATCTACCAATAAAATCTGTCTTCCTAAATTAATATTAGTAATTTTAGGAGAAAATATTGTTCTGTATACTATATTTCCTTCTTTTGGACTTATTTCTAAAGCTGTATATTCATTTTTACTTTTTTCAAAAGATTCTAAAGCTTCTTCAAAATCTTCATTTTCTACATATTTAAGCCCTTCATTTTCATATTGATATGCTCTTTCATAAGTTATATCTCTCTCTTTTTTCAATGAATATCCCTTATAAAGAAAAAATCCAATTCCTATTATTACCAAAGAGATTATCAAATATTTTATGTAATTTATTTTTCTTTTCTTTTTACCTGTAGGAGACACTTGATTTATAAAAACTCCTGCCAAAGTATAATTAGGAATATTATTATCAGAATTATCCTTAATTTTATTTTCCAATGCTCCTATCCATACTCCTACTTTATCTGTTTTAGAAAGTTCTACTTCAATTTCACTTTCGCCTATATTCTCCCATGCTCCATGAGACAAAAGCAAAATTCTGTCTCCATCATATAGTTGTATTCTCTTAGAAATATATGGTTTTATTCCATCAATTTCTCCTATTGCCTGTGTTAATTTATTTCTTTGACTATGAAATCTAATTTCTTTATAATCAAGCTGATTTGCTTCATATAACATATAAGCAATAGAGTGATCTACTGTTTTTTCATAAACAATGTCATCTCTCAAAAGATAAAGTCTTGCATTTCCTACATTTCCACATATTATTGAAGTATAGTCTGTTATAAATACAACTAAAGAGGTACTCATACCTCTTTTTTCTCTGCTTCTTCCTCTTAAATCTTCAACCTTATTATGAGCTTTCATTATGATTTTTTTTAAAAAATATGGAGAAAGTTTTGGTTTCTCCATAAATGAAGAAATTACTTCTTCTACAGCTATTTTACTTGCTTCTTCCCCGCCTTTTTCTTCATCATATCCATCTGCCAATACCCAAATAGCAAAATCAGGCAGTTCTATATATGCAAAATAATCACAGTTGATAGGCTGTTTTCCTATTCTTGATACAAAAGAAGTAATAAATTTACTTTCAGCCTTTCTTCCAGTTTCTTGTAATTCATTTTCTTTCTTTTCTTCTGTAGCAGGAATTAAATTTTTAGCCTTTTTTATATCATTTCCTGCTCTTTTTACTCCTGATTTTAATTTATTAGCTTCATTCAATATATTATTCATAGTTATTCACCTATATTATTTATCTATTTTCCAGTCAAATTCATCTCCACATAATGCTACAAATACAAATTTTGATGTTCCCATCTCAATTACATCAAAAGAATTTAATTTTAAAGGTGCATATACAGCTTCGTTCTGCACATATACAATCCCTGTTCCTTCTCCCGGAGTTATAACAAATTCTCTATTTTTGGGATTATAAGCAATAATTGCATGATTTTTTCTTGAAATTGAATTATCTCCTTCTATACATACATCCATTTCAGGTGTTCTTCCTATAAAATTCTTTTCTGTCTTTAATTTATAATCTTTTCCTTTGTCATATCCATCTATACATACAAGCCATCCAACAACTGGTTCTACTGCAATCTCATTTGCCCAATATGATTGAGTTGCTTCATCTTCAATTTCAACTTTATCCATTGCTACAACTTCTTCTCTAACTTCTGCCTGTTCTAGTCTTTCACTATTACAATATGGACACTCCTTATATACAGCACTATTATATATATGTCCGTTTTCACATCTTTCTAATTTCATTTTTATCCTCCATTATTTATAAAATTTTATTTTAATATAAAGTTATTGCTCTTAATTTTATTTATTCTTATATTATTAAAAAATTTAACTTGTTATAAATTATTTTAATAATATGGCTGTCGTTGCAATATAAATTATATCTCCACTTTGTACCTTAACAGGAGCATTTCCTACCTTTATTTTTCTATTGTCTGCATATCTTTTCAGTCCTGTTCCATTTCTTGAGCCTAAATCTTCTAAATACCACCCATTATCCGTTCTATTTAATATGGCATGGTTTTTACTTATTAACGAAGAATATGCTGTTGTTGTTAAATCTATGTCTACTCTCATTCTCGTTGTTTTGCCTATTAACAATGAATTTGCTTTTCCTACTGCCCAAGTTCTAATATCATATCCACTTTCATTTTTTAAAATTAAATGAGTAATGTTATTTTTTCTAATTTCTGTTTTATCTTCAATACTTTTTATAATTTTTGAATCTCTTACAGCCTGCGATCTCTCATATAATTCTAAATCTCTTCTTAGTTTCCAATTACAATAAAATAAATTTATTATCAAAAGCAACATTAAAAATGCTGAAATTAATATCAATATATGCTTAGAAAAATTATAATAATATGCAATGAAAAAACAAAATATTATTACTACTATCCAAAGTATATAATTTTCTTTTTTTTCTTTAGTTTCATGTTTCAAAAGCTCTTTTCTTTGATATTTTCTTATCTCTCTTTTTAATTTTAGCTCTTTAATAAGTCTCATTTTTTCTTCCTCCCTTGAAAAAAGAATGCTTCAAACATATCATTTGTTTTTTCTTTTAATTTAGTATCTGCTTTATTTTTATTTTTTTCAGGGTCAAAATAATTTCCAAAAATATCTCCCTTAGTAAATTTTTCAAAAATCTCTTGAAAACTTTCAGTTTTTCCAGCATATTTATTCTCTGTTGACTTTTTACTATTTTTTCCTCCATTTTTTAAATTTTTTCTTTCAGCCATAAATTGTTTATCATATTCTTTTCTTTTTTCATCATCACTTAAAATAGAATACGCATTATTTATTTGTGTAAATTTCTCTTCAGCTTTTTGTTTCTCTATATTAGAAGCAGTAGCAAATTTATCAGGATGAAATTTTTTGGCACATTCTCTATACCTCTTTTTTATTTCTTCTTTTGTTGCAGTATTACTTACTCCTAGTATCTCATATAGATTTTCCATAAAATCACTACTCCACTATCATCTTATTTTTTGTTATTATTCTGTTACTTTTTATTTTTTTATTATCTTTTAAATTTAAATATATTTGAGTTAAATACTTATATAAATCTTTATTTGTACTTTTTGAACTATCTATATCTAATTTTTTTAAAATATATAAATCTAATGCTTCTCTTGAAAAATTACCACTTAATATATTTATACAAATACTATCATCTATTGCCTCGGTTTCTTTTTTTTCTAAAACCTTTTTTGCAAATATTTTCATTATTTTATTACCAATAATAATTCCTGATATTGTACTTTGAGGTTTATTTATTTCCGAAACTATATTATATTCTTTCTCTATTCCAAAAAATTCTTCAATATTTCTAACTTCTGCTCCTTCTCTTCGCTTTATTCTTGCTAATTCTAATTTATTTTTATCATCAGCTTCTTTCAAATCCAGTTCTATTTCAAAAGCATATTCATAATATTTTTCCAAATCTACAAGTTTTCTAGGAAAAAAATTTATTTTCAGTATATAATCTCCATCTTCTAAAGGAATTTCTCTGCTTATTTCATCATTAACTCTATAATAAAAATTATTAAATTTAATTACTCCCGGTGTTATAATTAATCTGTTTTTATCTGAATATATTTCTAATCCTGAAATAATTCCATTAGGATAATTAAAATATTTTAATGAAAAAAACTCATATGGGGTATTTCTTATATTTTCCAAAAGCTGGCTGTCTAATATTTCCCCTCTTTTAAAATACGGAACTCTATTTTTTATCATCCTTTTCCCCCTAATTTTATTAAACTCTTTATGATTAAGACAAAATATTTCTCTTAATTATAAAGAGTTGGAGAGATATTCTCTCTCCAACCTTTAAAAACACTAATTTTCAGATGCATATCCTCCTTCAAGAGTAACATCTGTTGTTTTTTCTTTCTTTTGTTTGAAAATTGCTTTAAATACTCCTATTCCACCTTTATCAGTATAATCTTCTGTATAATCAACTATAAAAGCATTAGGTAAATGAATACTTCTAACCATTATATCTCCTGATATTACTTCAAGAGTTAAATCTCTATAAGCATCTGCTTTTTCTGATGAAACTAAAGACCATTTAGCTAATTTTCTAGTATCATCTTCTGTTTCTCCTTGAACTGGTGTAATAATTTTTCCTGTTACAGTAATAATTACTCCAATATCAGTAGCACGTGCATCAGAATCATCAGGTGTATCTGACTTATAACCAGCTTCTAAAATATTTTCCATTCCTAGTAATATTTCTTCTGTTTCTCCTTTAATTTTTAATCTAAATCCCATGTGAACTACCTCCTTAATATATTTTTTGATAGCTTTTAAGGCTATCTTTTATCTAATTTTTTGTAATTTCAAGAGTTAAATTTTTAACATTTCCATTAAATACTATATCTAAAAGACAGTTATTTCCTTCTATTTGCATTGATAATCCATCACCAACTTGAAGTATTGCGTTTACATTTCCTTTTTCTTTCTCTTTTTCCCATTTATTTTTTTGGCTGTTTGGATTTGTGCTGAAAAATTCTTTAATTTTATCCTCTTTGAAATCTGTAGTCATATATCTTAAAATTCTTTCAATATATGTTGTAGTCAAAGTTTTATATAAAGGTTCAAATATTCCATCTTCATTTGTTGCTAAAGTTCTAGCTTTATAAACTATTATATTATTTATCATTTGTCCTTCATGTTGAATATTGTCTGAAGAAAATACAAATCCAAAATTATTTCTATTAATGCTATCTTTTGTAGCTATTGTATATCCTGTAATCTCTTTTGCCATAGTTGTAGTAATTAATAAAGCATTATCTTTATCCTCAAGATTAACTCTTATTCCCGGTTCTTTAGGATCAACCTTTTTAAATCTCTTTCTTAAATATTCTGGACATTGATATGCAGCTGTTATTCCTGCTGCAATATATGCTCCTTCAACATATACTCCTTCTATCCAGAATTTAATCAATTCATTTTTATCAAACTCAGGTAAATTTGATTCTTCTATTTTTAGTTTATAATCAAGGATTACTGCTGACTTTTCTTTAGGTACTACTGTGAAATTTGGGATTACAGGCACTAAATATTCACTAATTCCTTTTTTATATTGTAAATTTTTTGTCTTATCAATATATTTATTTATTCCAACTGTTGCAAGATTATTAAATGTAGTTTCTTCTGAAGCTACCATACTGAAAAAAGTCAAAATTTTGTATTTTGATAAAACAGACATAAGTAATCCTAAGTTTTCTATTGTATTGTAATTTGTTTTTTCTACTTTGTTTGTTCCTTTAAATCTCTGTCTTATATTTTTATTATTTGTTTGTTCATCAAGATTTATACTTGGAACTATTGCAAACCAAACTGTATTTTCAAAATCATTTTTTTGATTAACAGTATTTAAATATAATTCTAATGCTTGTTTATTCTCACCTTTTAATAACATTTCAAGTTTTATATTAGTTATTAAAAGAGAAGGCTTCATTCCTGCTAAATCTTTATCATATTGCTCAAAGAATAATTTTACTCCTAATATTTTTTCCATTAATGGCTTTATAGTTTTAACAAAATCTTCCTGTGCTTCTTTATAAAAAGTTAGATATTGATTATAATTTTTTATTTCTTGTTGTACATCTATATCATCAATAGTTGCTGGAAGAGGAACAAAAGTTCTAACAACAAGATTTTTTATATAATCATTAGGTTCTTCATTTATAGCATCATAATCTTCTTCAAAACATTGAGCTAATACCTCAGTATTTTTATTTGTTGTGATAGCTAAAGCTCTGCTTTCTTCTTTAGGCTTTTCAATTATTTTAAGTTCCCCTTTTTCACTCATAGTAAGCATTCCTATTTTTATTTCTTCAGATTTTCTACTTGAATCACCATTTCCTATCATGATTCTAGTTTTAATATCCTCAATAGCCAATGGAAGCATACCAAGTATATTATTATAATTGGCACTTGCTTTGTCGATAAGATTGTTTAATTTATCTCCATACTCTAATTTTGTTGGATCCTCATCTTCTAAAGATTCATGTTTATCAAAAGTATATGCTATTTCCTTTCTAAGTTGCTTAATGTCGTCCATGACTTTTTTAGGCGAAATATAATTTAGGATTTCTTTAAAATCAAAATCCACATTCTTACTTCCATTTATTCTCTTACTTTCCAAAAGAGTTGAAAACATTTTAAAGAATGTATTATCGAGAGTTATTGGTATTTCTGTTATTGCCTCTTCAGATATTCCTTGTGGTTTATTTAAGCTATATGCAATTTTCTGACTTGCTGCATTAAAATAACTATAAACTTTAGGCTGGAACTTTTCAATAAATTCAGGAAAACTTTTTACTAACAAATGTTGATGTATCTCTCTAATTTTCTCATCGCCTAAACTAGTAACATTGTTTCCACTCCCTACTAATGTCAACAAATCCATTTTTTCAGGATTAAATTCTTCAAAAAGTATAGTTCTGTTTGTTTGCTCAAATATATTTTTTCCCATCTTTTCCTCCTTAAAATGCTCATTGCTTTTATGTAATAATTTTTTTAAACCTTTTATTTTTCTAATTTTTTACTGTTAATTCACTTCTTTAAATAATCTTTTTAGAATGATTTAATCTTACCTTACTTTTATTTTAAACTTATTATAATTCCATATTTTTTACTAGTCAAGTATTTTTTTAGTTATAAAGTACTTTTTTTTGCTTATAATTACATTTTTAAAAGTTATAGTGCTTTTTTGAAACACTTTTATTGTATTTTTAATTAAAAATTGTATTTTTACTAAAAATACTATAATATTAAATATATGATTAATTTTATAAATTTATCATCAAAATTTAATTTAAATTTGAAAAACTATTATACAAATATTTCCCAAGGAGATGATATCTATGATTATTAAAGAACAAATTAAAAAATTTCTTGAATCTCATTTTTTTGACTTAATTCTTTTTATTTCAAGCTTATCATCATTAATTTACATTTTTATTAAAACTTTATATATCCAAATTACCTCTAGATTTTTTATTCTTTCTACATATTATTTTGAACATCTAAGTCTAAATTACTTTTTAACAGCCACTATAATTTTTACAGTATTTTTAGCTGCTCTTAATTTCTATAATATAGTAAAAAATAAACATTTCAAATTTTTTTATTTTTTCATTTCTATTTATTATATTTTAGGGTTTGGAATTTTACTGGTAAACAAAATATTTCCTTTTCATTCCTGTATCTATATAGCTATTCTAATTACTTTAGTTTCTTTATATTTAAAAAAATTTTGTCCTCTCCATATTCTTTTTTCATTAGAACTATTTATATTATTTCTTACAATAAATTTTTATTCAATAAAATTTAAAAAAGAATATGAAATTGCTACAATGGCAAATTATCAAAAAGTTGTCATTATCACCTTACAAGGAAATGATTATCTAGTAACTCCATTTCAAGAAAAAGACAATGTTTTATATATTAATATAAACAAACGAAAATGGATAAATAGATTAGAACCAATTAATATAGAAACTCAAATGTTTAAAAATATTGAAATTATCAAAAAATAATCTTTCTTTATTGAATTTATTACTAGGAATATATTTGGAGGTCTTTTATGAAAAAAATATTTAGCGTAGTTATGCTTATATTTATTACATTACTGACAAGTGGTTTTACTAAAATGCACAATGATGAAGTTTTAGAAGTAATACAACGGCAAGTACCTAACGATAAGTTTTATTTTATCAGAGGATTGGAGAGAGAATATGGTTTTAATACCAATGTTCGTTACAGGGGAATAATTTATAGTGATAAATTAAAAGAAGCTAAGGCTTTTATGGGAATACAAGTGGCTTTAGAGGATTTAGACAGCTTATATATGTGGGAAGATGACTTTAAAGACCAATATGAAAATGCTCTTGCTTCTCCAAGACTTACAAAAATAGTAAGAGAAAATGCTAAAAAAGTGTTTGGAGATGACATTGTTGTATATGTAGATTTATCTGAAGCTATGTTTCTGAAAGAGGGCGTTGAGTTTGTAGAGCAAAATATAGGAAATTTTATACCTGATGAAAAAGTTGGACTTCGTGTATCTATAGATGTTTTTGTTGATGATATTACAAAAGTAAATATTGATGAGTATAAGAAAAAAGTTTTTCATCTTCAAAGAGATTTATACAAAGAATATAATATAAATTCTGATATTAATATGGATTTACAAGATAGAAAGTATTTAAATTATGATGTTATAAAAAATCATATATTTTATGTTTTTAAAGATGAACCGCAAGTAAAAAAATATTTGAAAAAATATAAAGAAGAAAAAACATTACTGCCAAAAGAAATGGGATATTTAATGGACTATTTTACAAGATATTTTGATAGTACAAATATACCAAATATTTTGTTTCAAGTTGGTGATGATGAGAAAAATTATAAAGAAGTTAATGTAGTTTTATCTAAGGAGATGAAAAATAATGATTAAAGATGTAGAATATGCTTTTTTTGCTCAATTATCATACTTAAATTGGAATAATTTAGACTTAGATATAATAAAAAAATATAAAGAATATAAAGATAAAGAATTTGTAAACTTTTTAAAATTAAAAGAGCTTGTATGGAATAAAATAAAGCGAGATGATATAGAACCTGAAGTAATTAATGATATTTTAATGTATGATGAAAGAGATAAACGCCTTTTGGGAGTTTTTGGAATAGAAAAAGATAAAGATACAAAAGTAGAGTTAAAACCATATTATGATTTTAACGGTTGGCAGTTTATTTACAGTGCAGATAAAACAAAGTTATTTGCTGATTATGGATATGGTAAAAATGTTTCTGATAATGGTTTTTATGCCTGTGCCTTTCAAAAAGAAAATAATGTTGTAATAGCTTACAGAGGAACAGACTTCAGCTTTAAACCTGAAGATATTAA
>ERZ791889.185-NODE-185-length-48950-cov-6.315390_pt1 | contig 48950 bp, 74 predicted proteins | sample MGYA00510156_ERZ791889 | MGnify/ENA primary metagenome ERZ791889 (study PRJEB30046, sample SAMN00792108) | human gut metagenome | study: EMG produced TPA metagenomics assembly of the A metagenome-wide association study of gut microbiota in type 2...
TCTGGTTCCTGCCGCTCTGGCAGTGGATCCTCGCATTCGTCGAGCGTGCGCGGCAGACTCGCGAAGCCTGATCCAGACGACCTCTGACACCGCCGGACTCAAAAAAGCAAAAAAATGGAGCACGTTTCAGCGCTAAGAAACGTGCTCCAAATCGTACTACATGTCTGTACGTTGTCTGACTGGTCTACATGCGGCCCAAACGCACAGTAGTAGGACCGCCCCTCAGTCGACCAGGTATAGCTCCATTGGCGGAAGCGGTGTCCGCGGCACTGCTAGAGACATCATATGCACACACTAGGTCATACTGCGTCGAAAGGCGGTCACGTTCAAGGTTTTTGAGCTACTATCGCCTTGTTGATGTGTCACTTGCAGGACACCACGTGACTACTCCGAGACACCTTTCTGTATGGCGCAATGTATGGCTATGAAAATTACCGCCAAGAAGCTACTTGAACTCCCCGACGGTCAGCATTGGATCGACCGCTCACTTTATCTTAGAAAGCGCGCAGGCCGAAAGCCTTGCTGGTTCTTTAACTACCAAGTTGCCGGAAAGCGAAAGATCATCTCTCTCGGCTCGCTTCAAGACATTTCACTCACGCAAGCGCGCGCGATGGCTGACGAGTACCGCCACATGATCGATCGAGGCATGGACCCACTCACTCACAAACGAGAGCGAAAGCTTGCAATGCGAGGCGATAAAGTAGAGGTTCTCACTGTATCCATGCTCATCGATGAGGCGCTACCTGTAATTGAAGGAGCTAAGCGCTGGAAGAACGCTAAGCACGCTGCCCAATGGCACAACACGCTTCATACGTATGTTGTACCAGTCATCGGCAACATGTCCGTGAATGACGTCGAACGAGACGACGTACTCAAAGTGCTCAAACCAATCTGGGAAACAAAATCCGAGACAGCCGGCAGGCTGCGCGGGCGGCTGGAGGCTATCTTTGGGTATGCGATTGCGACAGGCAAGCGATCTGGAGCCAATCCGGCCACATGGCGAAGCAACCTTGACCTCTTTCTACCCCCATTATCCAAAGTAAAAACAATTGAGCACCACGACGCTGTAACCGTTAAAGAGGTCAGAAGCGTCTTCTCAACGATTTGGAACCCACCAAAGTCAACTACCGCCGCCGCGATTATATTTGGCACACTCACGTGTGCACGATGCGAAGAGTTCATGCTTGCGAAGTGGAGCGAAATTGACTTTAAGACTGCCACGTGGTCATGTCCGCCGGAACGTAGAAAAGACAGTAAGCCGTATCCTCATCGCGTGCCGCTGAGTCGACAAGCTATAGCGATTCTAAAAATGCTTCCCAGAGATGACAGCGGGTTCATCTTCCCTGGCAGGAAGAAAGGCGAGCCGTTAAGCATCGACGCACCGAGAATGACAATCCGACGCACTTTCGGATACGGAACGATGCACGGAATGCGCTCGACTTTCCGAGATTGGGCGGCAGAAAACGGCATCGACCAGGTGCTTGCAGAAAAAAGCCTCATGCATGCAACCGGCAACGAGGTCGAACAAGCGTATCAACGTTCTGATTTGCTCGAGCAAAGGCGGACCGTTATGCAGGCATGGGCTGACACGATCATGCCGAAGAAGTGACATTTTCCGCGAGCACAAAAACGCCCCACCTACCGTTGCTGATAAGTGGGGCATTTTCATAGAAAACCGCGCGGAGTGAGCGTCATGCAGGTACAGATAGGCTTGCGCGGTGTTGTTGCAGGGAGTTTAGCACTTCACCGGCTCACAATCATCGCAATAGCGTCTTTGTCTATCGCAGTGCGCTCAGATAGTTCGACACCTCTTTGAACCAACTCCGTGCCTCTTTCGAGTAAGTCTGCGCAGCGGGCAAGCTGCTTTCTTTCAGCGTCGCAGGTACCACCGGCGGATGCGGACAATCGACTGCGAGCGTCGGCTGCTTGCTTGCGCACCCGGTCAACGTCATCAGACAAACGATCGACATTAGCCAAAGCTTTGTCACGCTCTTCCCACGCCTCGACAAGGGACTGATGTTGCACTCTTTCTTTCTCACGATACTTCTCCTCAAGCGCTTGAGAGCGGGATGCGTAATCCTCGCGAAGGGCCGCGATATCCTCTCCGTAGAGCGCTGCGGCATACTGGTAGCCAGCAACGGAACAACCGATCGCTAGAGCTAGAGCACCAAAAAATGTTACTCGATTCGTCATTAAGGAAGCCTGCGATAAAGATCAAATCCAAAGCACACGAGAATCAGCATGTTGCGGTTGAACACGTCCTTCACCATATCCCCGCGCCACTTCCCAACCCCTTCGTTTGAAAGATGTGTTGGATAACTGTGGAACTTGAGCCAGGTTATTGGAATTTGAGCCAGAAGCGCGCCTATCAAAATCATGCCGAAGGTCCGCTCCCACGGGCTGTAGAGCTCTTCAATGAAATCCGGCATCAGAGCCCATCCGTTTTCTTTCGCGATATCCGACACAGTTCCGACAAACACAAGCCACAACATCAGAACCAATACAAACGACACGGCCGAATAAACGGCATATTCTCGTCTCGTTAGGTTTCGGTCAGACACAATAAAAGCCTTCAGAAAAGCGAAATAGAATATGGATAAAGAAGCTATAATTGTCCTCATAGAACCTCAGTGCAAAAAGGTCTATCAAAAGCCGTTCGGTCGCCACAACCGAGCGGCTTTAATTTTATCCGTCCCTACAGCTTGAAACCCTTCACGGGATTCAGGTAGATACCGACGTACTGTGCCTTCTTGTCTCGGGATCCCCACAGCTTCCAACCCACGTTGATCCGCACACAGCACGGCCTGCCGAGCAACCTGTAGTGCTTGATGTAGTACAGCTGGAACGCGATGAGCTTCCCATCGCGGCGGCAACGCCTGCGGCACGTGCCTGACACGCCGTTCGTGTCGGAGGCATTCGCATCGCCAGTCACCTCCCACGAGTCGCTCGAGCGCACCTCGACCCCGAGCACATTGATGTCGAAGCCGTAGCATGTGTTGCGCCACATCCACGCGACTCTACGTTTGTACGTCGCCCAGGCATCCGTCCCCGGCCATCGTTGCCAGTGGCCCTCGTCGCCGTCTGCGTCGTTGTCGTCAGTGGCGAACCAATCGAGCCATTTCGGCAGACGGTGCGTTTCCTTGTCCACGAAGAACGGAAGAACGGGCGCGAGGATCAAGCCGACGAGAAGCATCAGGTAGCTCAGAGGCATCGAAAGAAGCCAACGCAAGTAGACCATCTCAGTCCTCCCCAAGGAAAAGCTTCGCTTCGGACTTGCGGCGGCGGACGAGCCCCGGAAGCTCCTTGCCGCCCGCCTTCGTGATGTCGAGGAACTGATGCGCGGCCTGCTCGACGTCGCCTGCATTGAGGGCCCTCATGAGCCTCGGGCAGTTGTGCACGACGTAGGACGCGCCCACGTTGAATGCAAGGCTAACGAGCGCGACGTACTGGCCCTCAGTCACGTGCACATTCACGAACGGCGCAAGGGCCTTGACCACGGCCTCGATGTCCTTGCGCAGGAGCTCACGGCTCTGCGCGTAGGTGATCTCGTCGCCCTCATGCACGTCGGGGCCAGTGTGGCCGACGCCGATCGTCCAGATGCCCGCAAGGCACTTGTACGCCTGCAGGCGGTCCCCCTCCCAAGCCTCGATGAAGTCCATCGCGGACTCAGCCGAATACTCGCCAAAATTCTTCATTTCAAATCCTCCTTATCCAGACCAAGGCGCTTCTGCAGAACAACCTCAAGAAGACGGATCACCCGCGTGCCGCCCCACCCAGCCATGCCGCTCAAGGCCCCACACAACTGCGGCGGGAACCCTTCGTAAAAAAGCACCTCGTAGCAGATCAAACCGCACACAGCACTGATCGCACCATGAAGCAAAAACTCTCGCCATGTGAAAGCCTTTCCTTCCTGTACCTTCAGCAGGTACGAAAGCCAGCCGCAGATCGTCGCAAAACCACCTGCGGCGGCTAATATCTGGCCGTCACTTAAATCTCTGTATGGCATATAACCTCCCGCATGCCTTGAGTCTCTAACGAGACTTCAAGCACACGCGCACAAAAAAAAAGCCCCCGAGACATAACCTCGAGGGAGCTTCAGGTTGGTTTCAAATCGGACGGGGAGCAGTCACCTGGGCCACACGCGCACGTGAAGACATAGCCCTTCCAGAAACCGCTCTTTGTCTCATTACAGCAACAGGGTTACTACCTATTTTCATCTCATCAATAAAACACCTCGCTTTCGTATTTCTCCATATTTTTCAACAAGTTAAAGGAAGGAAGGAAGGAAGGAAGGAAGGAAGGAAGGAATTGCGAACTTTTTCCCCGCCTCGTAGGATGCCCTCAGGCTTCTGACAAAAGCCTCTTTCACTCACTTTCTTTGGGATTCTTTACCATGTTCAAGAAATCTCTCGTTGCTGTTGCCGTTCTCGGCGCAGTTGCTTTCTCCGCTCAGGCTGCTGATGTTCAGCTCTATGGTCGTATCGACACGGGCGTTCGCTATACCAATATTGATGCTGACGTTGCCAATCAGGATGATGTCTCCAAGTTCGAAATGTCCTCTGGCAACTACACGGGCAACCGCTTTGGTTTGAAGGCCACTGAAGACCTCGGCAATGGCATGAAGGTCGGCTTCGTTCTTGAGAACGGCTTCAACTCTGACGACGGCGCTCTCAAGACCACGAATAAGCTTTTTGACCGCGAAGCCAACCTCTTTGTAACGAGCGACTTCGGTACGCTGTCCGCGGGCCGCGTTGGCATCCTCAATGGTACGGCTGGCTCCTATGCCATTGGCAACTTCAACCCGTTCGGCACTGGTTGGGGTGATGTCGGTAACCAGAGCTTGCTCTGGGGCGCCGGTTTCGATTCTCGTTATGACAACATGTTGACCTATGTCACGCCTGATTTTGCGGGCTTCAAGGTCTACGCCCAGTACTCCTTCGGTGAAAACGGTCACGAAAACAAGTCGTCCACGAACCGTTACGCGGCTCTCGGTGCCACCTACACCGTTGGCGGCCTCAATGTTATCGGTATTGTTGATACGATCAATAAGAAGTCTTATGACTCCACTACCAAGACGACCAGTGATGTCGATGACACGTATCGTGTTACGGTGGGCGGTTCTTATGACTTCGGTATGGTCAAACCCTTTGTTGCCGTTGGCTACTTTAAGGACGGCAAGATCGGTGACTTGCTCGGCACGTGGGCCGCAGAGGCCAACCACAAGGCCAATCTTGACCGCTACTATGACGGTTACGGCTTGACGCTCGGTGCTTCTATGCCTGCTTTCGCCGGCACGGCTCATGCCATGGTTGGTTACATGGATGCCGAATATGCTTCTGAAGCAAACGGTACTGTCACGTCGGGCCGCCAGATCGATGTCACCCGCTTTGTCCTTGGTGCTGGCTACGAATATCCGCTCTCCAAGCGTACCCTTGTTTATGCCGACCTTGGCTACTTTAAGGATGAGGTCGATGCGGCAAACGATAAGTTCGACTATAAGCCTGAAGCCTATCAGGCCGCTGTTGGCCTCGTCCACAAGTTCTGATCGAGCACTTACTACGAAGGCGTGACGTTCTAGCGAGAGACCTTCTGTCACGCCTTCACCGCCCGTAAGATGCGCCCCCGCTGGATGCCTCATTTCCATGCGGGGGCGTTTTTGTATCTCTCCTCAGAAAAGGACGTTGTACAGCCACGTGCAGAGCACCCCAGCAATGAAGCCGACCGGTCCCCAGAAGAGGCGCGTCTTGCGACGCGTCTCCGCATCGAGCAGAGCCTTCTGGGCCTCAACCTTGGCGATGAGCTCGTCCGTCACTTCCTCGACCTTGACGCCGAGTTTGTCGAGCCATTTCTGCACTTCTTTTTTCGTCATTTCAGTCACCTTTTCCTTCAGCGCCTCTTTCAGCGCCTTGACAATCAAATCCCACATATGAAAAAACCGCCAGAAGGCGGTGTGATAAAGTTATGTGTACGTACCCTGCTCATGGTTGATCCAACAACCTTGAGCCATTTTTGCATCCATATCAAATATGTTTCAAAATGTCGCCAACCTCCATACTAGAATCCCACATCTGAACGCCACCCTAGCATCCACCTATTCGAAATACCGAAAGTTTTTCCCAAAAATCGTCCGTCCACTGGTGGAACAGTACATCTACAAGATCAGTATCGATGCATTCGATAGTTGTTTCTCTCTCGGTAGTGACTGTTTGGCCGCCACGATCCTTAGGGAGATCAACCTTCGAAAATGCAGCGGTCCATTCGACTGGATTGCCGGTCTTCCGTACCTGACAAAGTTGGAACTTATTGAGAAACGTTTCTCAGGAATGTTGAACCGCGAAGATCTGGAATACACGGAACAAAAAGCACCGGAAGGCACCATTCATGTTTTCAATCGCAAAAATAACGCTCTATTCATCCACGACTTCAAAGACGACTCAGAAGAAGATTATCAGCGCGTAACGGAAAAGTACGCCAGAAGACAGAAGCGTTTCTTTTCATTGACAACCAACGCCAAGGTTATGTTGCTGTATATCGAAGGCGGCAACGACAACTACGATTACGTCGAAAATATTGACGACGTAATCGAGGCCACTTGCCGCGTTAAACGCAACTTGAATGCAAGACGACTATCCGTCATTTTGTGCATAAAATCTGACCAGAATTACAACTTCACCGATGTTTATGAACGAGACGGTTGTGAAATTTACATTCAGCGCTTTGACTCCAAAGCTCTGAAAGCCGGCGAATGGACGCCGTATTCTACGGTGAACGACCTAACCAAGCGAACGATCGGGATTGCAGTCAATAGAAATTGACAGCCTTAATCTCTATGTGGTTCGCTCAAAATCACCTATCCGTAAGCACAATCGGTGCATCTTCGCGCGGGAAGCCTTCCTATGTCGGCACACCTCCCTATAGACTTTTGAGGAGTTGATAGAACACGATGCCCCATCAAAACCTCATTTGCGAGAACGTAAACTCAATGGCATCAAGCTCATCAACGTTTTCTGCTGCCTCTACCTGAGTACGATACGCCCATTTTTGAGCGTAGAGCGCCTGGGCATTCTGAATAATCTCGACCTGAAGTGTTTCTACCTGAGCCTTGTTCAGCTCGTGAAACTCGTTATTGTAGTCACAAAACATCGTAGTGCCATCGCCGATTGTTCTAAGGATGCCTTCAACGTCGCGATTCGCTCTGTCGTTCGCATCAATCTCAAATCCCAACGAGGAGAAAACGTGAGCGTCCGATTCTGCTGTTTCATGCGCCGCGTTGAGTCCATCGAGTTTTCTGGCTTTGACATTCGGAAAACTGTTGTATTCCGCCTCAGCCTCTTGACGCTCTTTCTCGAGTTTGTCTTTTTCGGCTTGCCACAAATCAACGTAAGGCTTCACATAGTCATCATAGTGTTCTTCGCCGAAATGATTTGCGGTAGATTCCCCTTTAATCTGATACGAACATTGCCCACTAACATTCCACCAAATTTCAATAATTTCATTGGCATCTACATCAGTCGGCAATTTTTTCATTTGTTCGCGCGTAAAAGAAAAACTAAGCCCGTATTTATTGACATAAATAGTTTGCTGCTCAAATTGAACTAATACCTCTAAATCTTTCATGTCTTTTACTCCCATTAAAAATTAAGCCGTGCGTTTCCAAATATTAACGACTTCATACGGCGGCATGTTGTTATGAGCATTACCACTACCAGATTCTGCTACAGAGCCACCACTAGTCGTGTAAAAACTGTACTTATACGTTGCACCATTAGCTGCACCGCCACCAGCACCATTACCTTTAACGGTTTGAGAAAACGCCCCGTTCGTAGCATCGTCGTTCCAACAATGCGTTGCGGTAAACTGACCAGTCGAACTAACGCTACCAATACCGTGTTTGTGCCGCGGCATTTCGCTTTCAGTAAGCGTATGCATCTCTTCGCCACCCGTCGCTCCGACTCCCCGACTACCCGCACCAAGCAAGAAGCGATTTTCAACCTTTACCCAAGTACCGCCCCATGAGACGTTAGGGTCGAAAGCTACATCGGCAGAGAGATAGGTCGTACCAACAGGGAAATATGCATCCAAAACAATCTTTTTGACAGCTACCGCAAGCGACACATCGCCATTTCCATCTGCAAAATAGCCATTGATCGAACGCACATGCGTCCGAACGGTCCATTCAACCGTCCCGTCTGCAATGACCTGACCATGCGTGACACTACGCGTATCGAGCAGGTCCGCACTCGTAGTCCCCGCTTTCGTGCATTCGAGGAAGCGCTCGTACTGGAAGGCACAGTCCACCTTATCGCCGACGTTGTAGGCCGTAGACTTACGTCGGAACTCGTTGATTTCGTAGATCAGCTGAGTGCAGACCACTGTCTGGGGAGCTTCGTTCAAAACGTCCTCTTCGGCAGCAAGGCGCACAAGACCAAATTTACTCGTCGTCGCGTTCGGCAGCGTCACTTCGCCAGAAGCATCAGGCGCGACGCTGTTCACCGTCTTCACGGCCCCGGACTCGCTCCACTTCCCGAAGGTCACCCCATTATTGCAGTTGCGCCAAAAGGTGCGGACTGTGTTGTCGGTTTGGTTCGGAACGTAGCAGACTTGCACGATGTTCCCGCTGATGGGCGCCCCCGTGTCGTAGGCCTGCACAATGCAGAACGTGCAAGCAATCGGAGTATTCTTCAGCGTCCCACTACAGGCCCATGTTTTGTCATCAAGCAGCGTGTTCAGGTCCGCGTTGGCGATCTGGATCGTGTGATCTCGCTTATTCGCCAAGCCCTTTGTCAGCTCATCTTTTGTCGCCAGATGACTCATGTCGACATCGATCTGAATGTCGCCATTGCTGTCAGGCTTCTTCTTGTTCACAGTACGCACGGCGTCTTCAACATTTTCGACGCGCGTAATCGGAAACTGAATGACGGTGTTACCCGCCTCATCCGTCGTCGTAAAGACGATATCCTGTTCTTTCAGAGCCATTATTCAGCCCCCTCCTTTGTTTTTGATAAGCCGTAGTCCGGCTTTGACGGTGCTCGGTCTCGGATCTCGCTGCATGTCTTGAGCCTTGCGAAGGCCGAGGCCTCCTCCTTGGTGACGACCTCGGCTTTCTTCGCATACTCATCGCTAAGGCTCTTCTCAAGCTTCGCTTTGAAATTGGCGAGCCCGTTTAAGTCGAGAAAACTGTTAGCCATGAGCCCCCCCCCTTACGCGAAGAGGGCGTCGATCTCTTCGTTCGTAATGCCAGTCATCGTGATCATCGGGGCCATCGGGTCCCAACTTTCGCCGTTCCAGACGACATTCATTCCTGCGTCAATCTGATGAGAAGGATCGGCACTCTCGACGTTGTACATATCGCCTGCCTTCACATCCTTGGTCGGCAGAGCCTCATAGTTTTCGACAGAGCCCTTGTAATTCACGGCACTCGCAATATCCGTTTTTAGAGCGTACGGCGTGAGATCGATATTGACGCCCTTCGAACTGACCGGCAGAGCACCGCCGTTGACGCTCACTTTTTCGAGTACGTTGACCTGAGCTCCCACAGCGACTCCTTGCAATTTTGTGAAGTCGGCAGCAGACATCAGCCCCGCAGCATCAGCCGTGGCCGGGCCATACGTCGTGTCCTGCGCCGGAATACCGAGTGCCGTGATGTCGCCCTTGACAACCTTCGTGCCGAGGGTAACGTGTCCATTGCCGTCGGTCGTGATTTTGTAGAGCCCAGACACAAGAGCGCCTGCCGTCACGGTCGGATGGACATAAACGGGCGTCTCCACGTCATTGATCTGGATGTTCCCGTTCGTTTCAGAGTTTTCGACCTTCGTCGCCTGAGCCGCGATACCTTGCAACTTGGCGAAGTCTCCCTTGCTCATCAGACCGTTTTTCTGATCCGTTGCAAGCTCATAGATCGTCTGCGGCATCGTTACCGTTGCGAGCGTTGCACCAGAGACGCTCTTCAACGTGATCGTGCGCCCCTCGATCGTCATCTGCCCGGCAACGACCGTCTTCAATTTGCTGTCGTAATGAGTCAAACCTTGCTTGTCTAAAAAAGCATTCAAAGCACTCATTTTTCTCACTCCCTTTACGATTAAAAAAGATTGTCAATGAAAGAGTTGTCGATGCGTTCGACGAAAGAGGTGCCATCCTGACCGTCCTCTCCGTCCTTACCAGGCGCACCGTCCTTTCCCGGCGGCCCCTGAATGCCAGGAACCTCAACGGTCACGACCTTGGGAACGATGTCCTGACATTGAGCATCTACTTGAATTTCTTCTTCTGACGTGATTTGCGCAGTAATTGCGAGCTCACGCCTTGCGCGCGCATTTAACACGAGTCACCTCCGGGGAGACCTTGATTTTTCCCTCAACGACCCGCGTGATTTCGCCGTCCGGAGACTGAAGCTCCAGGTCGTACAGCACCGTGTCACCCGGGTACCCTTCTGTGTTTTCATGTTTGAATTTCGCTGTGACCTTTCCCGCCGATTCATCGAGCAGAAGACGACCATTACACGTCGTCAGTGTGTCAATTGCTTCCTCGCTGAATGCGTACCTGCGCAACTGCATGGCGGCTGAATATCCTGTCAGGTCAAGCGGACCGTTCTTGTCGCTCAGGATGAAGGACACCGTCTTATCGGAGCCTTGATCGAGCGTAAAATTTTTGACCGCTGCCATGTTTCCACCTCCTTCAACTCAGGCCGTAATCGGGCTTTTCAGGAGCGCGGTCCCTTCGATCGCCGATGTCCTTCGAGAGATTGACAGAGATTGTTCCGTCAACATCAACGTCGACGTTCTTGCCGATCTTGATGTGACCCAGCTTGTCAGCAGTTGCAGCCGTCAGCTCGTGGACGATGCCAGTTGCGACAGCGCCCGTCTGGTCGACGGCTTCAGGAGCTCCGCCCGCCCCCGGACGGATCAACTTCCCCGCATTCTGTGCGGCCATGAGGCTCTTGTATGCCTCGTCTGAAACCGCCACCTTGTCGGCGGGCATGACATCCACCGACACAATCTCCGTGCAGTAAAAAGCGCGTTGAGACGCGCTGTAGAAGTAAGCCATTCTGTCCTCTCCTTTCAGAATCCGAGTGCCATCCAAAGCGCCGGGACTTTACCGTTTGCGTTGTGCTTGAAGGTCGCGTTCCCCTTCGTCAAGCCAGTAGCGACGAAGTCTGCTGAAACGTCCCCGGTCGGAGTTGCGTTCGCAAAAACGACTCCAGTCGGGAAAGCAACAGGGAAGGCAACGACGGTCGAACCATCGGCGGCAATCGAAGTCTTACCCCACTGCACAATCAAGCCATTCGGCAACTTCTGAAAGCCGCTGTCGCCATGATTCTTCAAAAAGGCAGACAGCAACCCAAACGGCGTCACAGCCTTCGTGTTGTCCTTTCCTGAAAGCACTTCAGCCGGAACGGCGATGCGGATCAAACCGGTGCGGCTTTCCGTCGCTGTTCGAGCGCTGAGACTATTCGGCGTGACGGCACGCGTTCCATCTGTTCCCGCGATCGTTTCTTCATTCGTCGCAAGCTCGACAACGCCGAGAGTCGTTGTCGTTGCGGGCGGGTTCAAGAAGTTCGTATCGCCGAAAGCGATAGAGTCCGCAGAGAAGTCCGTCACCGAAAGATCAATCGCGAGCAGCGCCTGCGACTGTGAAGCCTTCTGGATGATCGGAACCGTCTGCGAGCAAACCGCGAAAAGGGTTCCGCTCGCCGTGTAGAGACCGACCTCATAGACTGTGTAGGCCTCAGTCGAATCGTCACGAGCCGCAAGGTGGATGACGTTGTCTCCAACCGCACCTCCTGCGATGGTCGTCAGACGATTGAACTCTTCCTTCAAGGCCGTCTGGTCGTTCGTTGGCGTGTATTGCCCCGTGCCGTATCCCACCTCGGTGATGACGACGGGCGCGGTACCAGACTGCTCGGCGTTGACGACCTCTGCCAGACCGGCATCAGTGATCAAAATTGTGTTGGCCATTATTCGGCACCTCCTTGTTTCGCCAGAGCAGCAGCCACAGCCGCATCAACAACGGCTTTCAGAGTTGCTGGCGTGATGAGCTTCGTCGTCGACGTGCCAACCTTCGCCTCTTCAACCGTAGCAATTCGCGCATCGAGCGCAGCCTTTCCTGTCGCGGGCGTCATTGCCTTCAGAGCGTCTGTTCCGGCTGTAGCTTCAACCGCAGAAGCAATCTGAATCAGCCCCTTGGCGGCTTCACTTGCGTCCGGGGTCGCCTCATCGACGACAGCCTTTAAACCCGCAGGAGTAACGGCGCGTTCTTTGTCCGTCCCTGCCTTTGCCTCTGCCTCGGTCGCCAGTTCGACAAGACCGTTTCGTCCGGTCGTAGCTTTCAAGCCTCGAAGGCCGAGAGGCGTCACATAGAGCGTCCCGGACTTCCCTTCGATCGTTTCCGCTTCGGAAGCAGCCGCGCCTTCCGTTCCCGCCTTCGCTTCGCCTTCCGATGCTGTGCGGATGAGACCCGCACGCTTTGCCGTAGAAGTCAAGCTCTTCAGACTGGCGGGCGTCACGACTCGCTGCGTATCGGTCCCTGCCTGCGTTTCTTCGTCAGTAGCAAGCTCAACGATTCCTGCGTTTTCACGTGTTGCAGCTGTGAAAGAGAAAGACATGTCGCCGAAAGTGACGTTCCCGGTGCTGACGCCTTCGAGCTTCATGTCGATAGCAAGGAGCAAATTGCTTGACTCCTGCTTTGCAATGATCGGAGTGCTCTGCGAGTAGACCGCGAAAAGCGTCCCGTCAGAAAGGAAAAGGCCGAACTCGCACACCTCGTACGCGCCCGGCCCGTCGTCCTTGCATGCGACGTGAATCGCATTGTCACCTGCTTGCCCACCTTCGAGAATCGGCAAGCGCTTGACTTGAGCTTGTAACTGTGTCTGCTCCTTACTTGCTGTGTATTTGCCGGTGCCGACACCGATCTCAGAAATGGTGACGGCGTTGGTCCCGGTCTCTTTTGCGTTGATAACGGCCTGAATACCTGCCGTCGTCAAAACGATGTCCATAAAAACCCCTCCTTATTTTGCGAGGCCGACGAGCGAGCGCATCGCGATAGGCCGTGCCCCGACGAAAATGCCGACAGCCGCATCAATGTCTCGGCTCACAATCTCTTCAGAGCGAATGCGCGTGTAAGCCACCGGGCGAAGATAACCGTCAACACCCATGCCGCCCTGTAGCTGTCTCACGAGCACGAAGGTGTAATGCGAACGGACTGGCTTCGCGTCGTCGACGAGCGCGAAAAGGTCCTCCTGCATTTCGGCATCAAGTGTGCCGTCTATGTTTCCAAGCGTCGCCTGAATCTCGAACGTGTGAGGCGTTCCCTTGGGTTCCATCTGCCACCACTCTCTGATGGTCGCAGCCGAACCGATCGAAGAAACGGCATCTTTGACAGCACGAAGCGTCCCTTTCTTTCGCTTTTCCCTCACAACGTTTTTCAGGACGCTACGCTTCAAAGCAACGGGCCAGGAATCGCGCCAGACGCTCGCATCCCACCCATAGGCGACGTGGTCGAGCTGCGTGCTCGTGAGCTTGTCAATGCTGACGTAAATCGACGGAAGATCAACCGCCGCCGTCATATCGAGCAACTGCTTGTCGAGCGCCGTCGCGCTGTGCCTGACGTTGTCGTCTTGAGCAATTGAGTCCGGAAGCAAGTCGCTCAGCCTTACCTCCGCGAGCTCCTTACTCATCCTTGTAGCCCTCGTAAACGATCTTCACGCCCGTGCACTGCGCGACCTGGTCGCTTTCGAGCTTCTGGAAATCAACTGGCTTCATCGTCGGGTTGTCGATGCGCGAAGCTCCCGCCTGCATGACGTACTGAATGAGCCTTGCAGGGAGAATGTCGCGCCCGATTTTTCCTTGCTGCCACACGCGGTATTTTTCGACCGCCTTTTCAACATCAGATTTGATCTGCTCGGCGCGCGAACTGTCCTCGCGACTGATCCAGTAATGAATCTCAAGCTCATAATTCACGGCCTTCGGCGCAAGCACCTGGACGAAGTCCGTGAGAGGTCGACGCGTTTCATCACTCAAGTACGCATCGATCTGCTCAAGCGTTTCTTTTGAAGGCAATTCACCGCCCGCGAGCAGAACGTAAACATCGACCTCGCCTGGTGTCGGGGAGGTGACAGAAACGTCTAGCACGGAGCTCGACACGCTCTTCGCATGGTAGACATACGCCTTCTCAGGACCTGCAACAGAGAAGCCGTTCGGTGCGAGGCGAATGCGCTCTGCAAGAGACTCGTCGCTTTCCGCTTCGGAACCGCCCGTCGTGATCGTTGTGTTTTCAGCTTTCGAGACGAACGTCATCGGCTTGACGATCGTGTTGACCTGCCCGGCAAGGTAATCGTTGCCGATCGTACCCGCAACGGTGCAGGATGCCGTGACACTCCCTTCGAGCTTACCTTTCTCAATATTGAGTTCATGGTCCGTCGCGAAGGTCACAACCCCGTTCGTCACCTCAGTTCCAGCAGGGATCGTGTAGACCGTCGCCAGAGCCTGCGAAAGCGTGAATTTGATCGTCGTAACGGCCCTACTTTCGGCAAGACGCGTAACGCTCAAAAGCGTACCGAGCGCATCGAGATAGCCGTCCTGAGCGTATGAAAGCAGATTCTGCTGTGCCGCCAGATTCACGGCAGTGCGCTGCTGAATGATGACAGCAGCGAGGCTCAACAGGTAGAGGCGAACCGGGTCCCCCGCCGCGAGTGTGCGTCCGCTCGCTTGCTCGTACCCAGTAATGATCTCAGCCTTGATGGTCTCGGCATCTGTTTCCAAAAATTCAACCGCCGGTAAGTGCCAGCGTGGAATGGTTTCTGCCATGCCTTACTCCTCCTCTCCGATTTGAACGACGACACGCGGCTTCAAAATGCCGTCCATCGCGCTCGCCGTATCCTCGTCAAAGTCGACAGAAACGACTGTTGCCCTCGGCTCGTACTCTTCAATCGCGTCGATCACCTCAGACCGCATCAGCATCTTTGCAACCGGCATCGGCTTGTCGATATGTGCCCACGTCAGACCGAAATCTCGGTCCAATGGCACAGACCCTTTTCGCGTACTGAGGATCGTCCGCACGTTCTGCAGAATCTCTCGTACCTCGTCAGACGGCGCGAAGTCGACTTGACTGGACAGCGTTACTGTGTATTGCGCCATTTATGCCGCCTCCTTTAACGTGATGCTGACCTCAGCAGAGACGCAGATGCCTATGTTGTTGTGATACTTGCGCTCCTCACCAATCGACTCAATGACGAACTTTCCAAGGTAATCTGGCCCGATGAGCAGTCGCTCCGCCTGTTTCTTCTCGAGCATTTTTTTGAGCTGAATGAGCGCTGTCAAAGGCGGCGTCCCCAACATTGAGTTCAGCTGAATGTTGAAGCTGACCTCCGTAAGCCCAGGGCCGATGTACTCAAGCACCGGCTTCTTTCCGATGATCTCGTGCGTCGCCCATCTGGCGCTGCGCGAGACGGACAGGTCCTTGAATGTGAATGTCACTGCACTACTGCAGAGAAAAGGCAGTTTGCCGAAAATGCCAACCGCACTGAAACCCAAGCCCATAGGAAGGCCCTCCTTTCTTATTTCGGCTTGCTCACGTCGGCCCCGTCACCTTGTTCAGTGTGAACGTGTGTCATGAGACTGATGCCGCCTGCCGTAATGTCACCGCTAGACGTCATCGAGCCCTTGAGTTCGATCGTCCCAGAGACAGAAGCCGTAGCACCGGAACCTCCAGAAATCGCCATGCCACCCTTCCCGGTGATCATCTTGTCGACCGTCAAGGTCCCCGTCACGTGCGTGTCGGGCGAGTTGATGGTCGTGCTAGACGAAGCATTCACGATGGCCGTCTCTGTGTTTACCGTTGTCGACGAACTTGCATTGACGGTGCAGTCCGTGCAATTGATCGTCAAAGCATTCGGCACCGTAATGGAGCCGTCCTGTCGATTGAACACAATCTCCGTACCGTCAATCGTCACAGTGAGCTTGTGCTCCTGGCGGTCGTAGCAGACGCGCGTATCGTCGTCGAAGACAACCGTGCGCCGGTTCTCGGTCGATTCCGGAGGCGTTACTTCGCCCGCGTAAATCGAACCGATGATGACGCCGTCTTCCTGCCCTTCACCGAAGAAAAGTACGATTGTGTCTTCGCCCACATCGGGCATCGCAAAGTCGTGATTCTTGAGCGTGTTGCGCTGAAGAACGGGTAGGTCGTAGCTCACGAGTCCATCCTCGTCGTCGAAAACAACGCGAGCAGTACATTTCGCAGGATCGATGCTCGATACCTCACCAATTTTGATGAGGCTCGGCACATCAGGAACTTTCCAAAGTGCGTCCATGCCGCACCTCCTCAATAGTTGTTGTTGACGCGTCGAACCGAAAGGCTCGTCACGTAGCCGCTCGTGCTGACGCTGTGCGAAGCGCTCTCGATGATGAACGCCCCATCGAACGACCCGAAGCCTTTCAGATTGATGACGACACCCGCCACAAGGGACGTGTCGCCGACAAGAGAAAGGCTACCGGTCATCTTTCGCAGATTGAGCTTGCGCAGCGTCGCTTTGGCGATCCGCTTAGCTTCGGAAATTGAAGTCGCACGCTTCTTGACCTGGTACTCCTGACCGTTGTCATCGGCGTTCGGGTCGACGTAGGTGTACGTCATGACGGCGGGATTTTTCTTCTCTGGAACGGCATCGATGTCGTACTCGTTCGACGTGTAGCCGCCTGCGGAGGACTTCTTCTTTTCCTTAGGGTTGCGGTATGAGATCGTGCAACTCTTGTACGTCTCAGACTGCTGCGACTCAAAGTCCCACGAAAGAATGTCCGAAACGCCCAGCGTGAGTGTTTTGACCGGCTTCTTCTTCTCGTAGAAAGCCTGGTCGAAGATCACAATCTGCGAGTCCGTCACCTTGATCGAAAGCCCGGCGTCTTCACATAGGCGCGAGAGAAACTTCAAGTTGCTTTCTGCCTTCTGATCCTGTCGGTCGTAGCTCGGGTTCTCCTTCGAATCAAAGAGGAGCTTGACTTTCGCGGCCGCCGCTATCTCCTGAGCGATGCCCTTTAGCGTTTTCTTTTCCCATGCCTTTGTCACCATCTTTCGACGGATCGGTGTATTCATCGGGACCGACACGGCCCGCATCTCGAAAACACGAGGCGAGCCACTGGTGCGGAGCGAATCGACGAAGAACTTTCCGCAGAAAAGCTCGCGCTCTTTCTTCCCATCAACCGTCCCGGATCCGATGTAAGCTCGGACGACTTCACCGCCGTCCGGCTTCCACTTGCTCGCCCACTTTCCCGTCGGGTCCTTCAAAGTGATGCTGATTTCGTCAGCCTCATTTGTCTCTTTGTCGTCGTACGTGAAAGAGAGCAGATCCGGCAGAATGTCCTCCGACACCGACTTGCCGGCTTCGGTGAAGAGGAGCCTCAAATTGGTCTGGATGGGGCCACTCATCGCGTTCCCTCCGGACGCTTCCAAGGCGGCAGATTCTCGGCAAACTCAGCCGATTCCGTGTCAATGTCCGGCACATTGAGCACAACGCCAGCACTAAAGAACACCGTCTTCCGGTGCTGTAAATTCGCGCGGATCAACTGGTCCATCAAAGCTTCGGAGCCATAGACTCGTTTGGCGATGATGTCCCAGGTGTCCTGCGCGACGGTCGTGTATGTCTTCACGTCACCGCCTCCTTATGCAAAAGATAGACGCTGCTGATCCGCCATAAGACGGCGCAGGTCCTTTTCAAGCTGTCGGCGACCTTCATCAAGGCCGCGCTTCACGCCTTCGTAGGCATCACCAGAGCCGCCCGAAACGTTGATGACAGGAGCGAAATTGACGGTGATGCCGCCTCCCATGCCGACCCCGGCACCGAGCATGTTCGAGAGCTTCGACAGCGGAATAACCGCCTCAGGCTCCCCACCCTCGCCGATATTGGCAAGCGTTGAGCGCGTTGCGATGCCGCCCGTAGCAAGCTGCGGAATCTTCGGTAGGTTGACACCAAATGTCTGACCGCCGAATTTCGGAACCCACTCCGGAATATCAACCGAAATGCCGTTGATCGCGCCGATTGCGCCATTCACCAGATTAATGACGTTGTTGATTGGAGCCTTCGCAATACCAACAAGCGCCTGAAACGCGTTCGAGAAGATGCCCTTGACGTTTTCCCAGGCCGCCGACCATTGACCAGTGAAGACGTTTTTCACGAACCCGATGAGATTCGAGAAGACACCCCAGACATTCTTCGCAACGTCAGCGACAATCGCGAAATTTGCCTTCACGACCGAAGCAATGTTCGGGAAGTTCGAGGAGAACGAACTCCACAGCTCGACAGCCTTCGCCTTGATCGTGTCCCAGTTTTTGTAGACCGCGAGACCGGCTCCTACTAGCAACGTAAAAGCCGTAATGACGAAGCCGACAGGATTCGCACGCATTGCGCCATTGAGTAGCAGCATCGCCCCACGCATCAGCTTCGCCGCAGTCGTTGCAGCCATAACGACGAGCTTCCACGCACCGAGCGCAACGGCCTGAGCCTTCGACGCGATCGTCGCAAGCACCGTGCTGTTACGCATCCACAAAATGGCCTTCTGAATGTTCAGGAAGCCCTTGTACATGGAGATGACCGGGCTCGCCAAAAGCGCGAAGCTAAGCCGTAACGCATGAAAGGCAGCCACAGAACCGAGAATCGCTCCGCCGACCTTCATGGCCGTCAGAATCAACGACTGATTCTCACTCACCCACTTGATGACGCCCTCGCTACTTTTCACGAAGGCTTCTGCCGACTTTCGGACAGCTGGAAGAAGAGCGGTCCCGATTCCGCCGGCGACTAACTTGACCGCGTTACCTGCAATCTGCAGTGAGTTCGAAGTCGTGTCAGCCCTGGACTGGAACTCTTTCAGCATGGACCCGGCATACTGAGCCGGGTCGGAAATCATCGCAAAGTTGCCCGCAAGCAGGTCGCCCTGCTTGGCAAGCGTTGCAACCGCAGACTTGACGCCCGCTTCGTTCCCGAAGAGCGCGCCGATGATCGACGACTTCTGATCTTCTCGCAGGCCGTTGATGCGCTTGAAAACGTCCTGAATGGCCTTCTGAGCGTTCTCAGAGTTCGATGTCATCATGTGGGCCATTTTGCCCGCATCAATGCCGAGCTCTTCCATCGCCTTCTTCTGCCCCTTTGTTGCACCTTCACCAGACGACAACGCGTTAATGAAGGACATCATCGACGTCGAAGCTACTTCAGACGAAACGGACGCAGATCGGAAGGACCCTGCCAGAGCAGCAATCTGCTTCTCATTCATCGCAGTCAAGCCCTTAAGAGCACCACCAGATCGAGCAAGCACCTCGACAACATCCTTGGCGGATGCCGATGTGGTGTTGCCGATCTGGTTGACGATGTCAAACATCGCCTTACTCTGCTCGATGTTGATGCCCATCTTCGACTGGATGTCCGCATAGGCAGCACCAACCTCATCGCCCGTCATGTCGAAAGCGATTGCCATCTGGTTCTGAATTTCAACGAGCTTCAGGGCTTCGTCAGCCGTCTTTGCGATGCCGGACTGGAAGGCGTTCGCCGCCATTGCCGTCATGTCCTCAGTGCTCTTCGCATACTGGAGTGAGAGTTTCTGAATGCCGTCAAAGACTTGCTTGTAGTCGTCCGAGAACTTTCGGAGCTCGGCCTGCTGATCTTCAAAACTCATGGCCTGCTTGACCGGCGCACCTGCGGTTGCGGCAACCGTAGCACCAACGCCCATAAGAGTGCCCGCGCTGGAAGATCTCATTTCGCTCATCTTCCCTTGAGCATCACTGGCCTTTCCTAGGCGCTCGTTGATCTTCGCAAGCCTCTGTTGTGCCGCTCTAGCCCTGTCAGCTGATTGTGCGAGCGCATTCTGTCGCTCGATAAGCGTCCTCAGGTGCGTGCCGGTCGTTCCCATCTGCCCGTCGAGTTCGCGCAAAGAAGATCGATTCCGCTCAAGAGCAGCCTTCGACTTTTCAAGGGCGGCTTTCGCCTTATTGAACTCGGAGACCATCTGGGCGGACGGCTCCTTGGTCGCGCTCATTGCTCTTCCAAGTGCTGCGACCTTTTCTTTCGCACGGATGTACTCTCGCGAACTTTCGCCTACAGCCTTGCGTGCCTTTACCAGGCCGTCCATCTTTGCAGCTTTCGCATTCAGCGTAGCGAGTGAATCACCCATGCGGGCGACGGTCTCCTGCCCTTTCTTGAAGGTGTTCGCGAAGTCTCCGGAAAGCTTCCCCGCGATCTTGAAGGCAATGTCGTAAACCTTCGACATGAGGTCACCTCCTTACGAAAAAAGGCGATTTCCCGCCTTATTTTTTCTTCGCCGCCCGAGCTTCTGCTTCGAGCTGCTTTGTGATCGTCCTGTTCCATGATGCGAGCTCAATCAACGGCTCTTGCATCCATTCGAGAGCGCCGCCTTTCATGACGCGAGCAATAGACACCGCCGCCGACTTGACCTCATCGTCAGGATCAGACCGCTCCGCAACGCCGATCACCCCAACAAAAAATTGCTGACTTCCTGCCCGATTGCGCAGTAGTCCTTGGCGGGAAGGTTTTCCATGAACTCAATCGGAAGCTTCGCGGCCTTCGCTGCAAGGTACACGCAGAAATCAGTGTCCACGGCAACCAACGGAGAAATATTCCCCGCACGCGCCCATTCGCGCTTCACCGCAGACACATCCTTGCCAGTAAGGACATCAAGGTTCAGTTCGATCTCCGTGTACTTCTGGCCTTCAAACTCATATTCCTTAGAGAGGATGTACTTCATGTTTTTCACTCCTTTGTTTTGGGATTGCCGGGGCACGACTCATGCCGCCCCCGGCGTAGTGCTTTACGCCAAGCCCAGGTCCTTTCGAACGCTGGCGAGCTTGTCTTCCCCATCGAACTTGGCGATGAAGTTGTACTTGTCGATTTCGATGAGCTCCTTGCCATTCACAAGGACCTTCATGTAGATCACCTCGAACTCGCTTTCGCTGTCGGTCGTAGAGCCCACTTCGAACGATCCGAGCGAGATGCTCTTTGGCGTCGCACGCAGAGACACGCGCACCGGCACAGACGAATATTCGCCAAGTGCAGCATCGTAAACCTGCTGCGATCCGCGCAAATCGAGCGCATGCGCCTTCTGGTTCGCGAGCTTTGCAAGTTCGGGCGTGATGGTGCGCCAAGTGAAGGTCGCAGTCATCGAACCGAAGTGGCCGAGAATCGGGCTCTCAACTTCGCCGGCGATACCGGCTCCGCTGACCGTGTCGCTCATCGCTTCAATGGACGGGAGGTCCACATTCGCGACGCCGAGCAAGTCGTTTCCGTCGTTGTAAACGCGGAAGTTAATCAGGCGCTCGGGCACCTTGTTTCCAGTTGCCATAATTCAAGCCTCCTTATTCAAACAGCGTCGAGAGATAGCTAGCGTCGTATTCAAGGATGAAATCGATCTCGCGATTCGGAGACGGCGGCGTCACGTACACATGGAAGCGTGCGATGCCGTCCATCAGGTCCGTCGTCGGGTTTTCGCTCTCAAGGAACTCCACGCGACCGCCGAGGATGTACTGGCGAGCTGCGAGGCCGTTGAGCCAAATGTTTGCACTGTCAACAATCGTGTCGACCTGACGGCGGTTCAAAGGCGCATCCACGCGCTGCCAGAAGGTCTGAACAAGCGTGTTGCCGACCCAGTTGAACATTCGTCGAACCGGAATGAAGGAATCCTTCACGTCCGTGTTGCCCGGGTAGCAGGCCATTCGATTGCCCCAGCACACCCAACCGCCGATGAAGTTGAGAGCTGTCACGACGCCCTGGCCGTTCAGGTAAGCGCCGTTTTCAGGCCCCAGCCAAACCTCCTTGCCGTTCGAAAGGACCGTGGAAGTCATCTGGAAGTTCTTATTGGACGGGCTGACATACGGCGTGCTGTCGTTTTCACCGTCCACCTTGCCGATAAGGCCCATGAGCTGAGTACTCATGTGGTACGCCGTGCCAGAAAGGGCAAGCATCGGCCAACATGCGACTTGCGCCTCATCGACGACGTTATTGTTGTTCTTCCATTCAGCGACCTTCGAGTAGGAATCGACGGTATCTGTCGGAACATCAATCAGAGCAATAGCCCTGAAGTGTTCGTTGATGTTGACGGCCTTGGCCGCCATCACAGCCGCGACTTCAGGATCGCTCGAATACTTCGGAGCAACGATCTGCCCCGGGACAAGACGGAAGCGCGGGAAGCACTCGCCGACAAGTTCAAGACCGCTCTTTGCACCTTCAACGGAAACGCCGCCGATGATTTCCGACTTCGTCACAGCAGACGGATCGAGCTTATCAGCCGCAAACGTCAGCGAGGCGCCGACCGGCACCTTGAAGCTGTCCTCATCCTTCTTCGACGTGATGACCAGATGGCCTTGATCGTTGAAGGTTGCAACGAAGTCCGTGCCTTCCTGATAGGTCGTCACGTCCTGCGAGAGTTTCAAGGTAGACAAGATAATGCCGACCTCGGCAATCGTTGCGGAGCCCGTCTTCGAATCAAGCGTCACAGTCTTAGCCGTCGCCGTCTTCTTGTGCTTCGTAGGATCGAGCACATTGACAACGATGACCGGCGCGACGCCAAAGAGAGCGAACTGCGAATAAATCGCCTCACTCAGTGTGAAGTCGTACTTTTTTAGACCGCTCGCGCTGTCCTCGACCGGCGGCACGTAGCCGAAGGCAGCGACAGCCTCGTCATACGAGTAGCAGAGAACGGGCTTGTTGACGTTCGTCGGGTCGGTCATATTGACCGGAGCAGTCCCGACAATGAAAGGAATAGCCGCCTCCACCTGCACCGGCGGCAGGATCGAAGTCGGCACTTCGGAGATTTTTACCCCGTGGTTGTATGCCATGTTATGACCTCCTTAGAGTTCATTTTTAAGTTGACGCACATAGGCGTTCAGGATGTCGCCCTTCACACCAATGCGCTTTCTCGCCGTTGCCAACTCGGACACCTGGACGAAAAGCCCACGGAGGGCCTCACTCTTTTCGCGCATCGATACGATATGCGGAGGAAACGCCCCTGCACGGAACACCGCATTGCGCATCAGTGCACCACCGCCAAGAGTCGGGCCGATATAAACGACAACCTTTCCCTCGGTGGTTTGCGCCTTTTTATTTGTGGGTTTCTTCATAGTCATCAGAAGTCCTCCTCCTTATCAATTGGCTGCGGCGTGCGGATGTCCCACGTCGTCTGCATGTCGAGCTGCCAGTACGGATAGGGCTGCTCCGCATAGGTGCTCCACTTGATCGGGTGTTGCAACCGGTATCGATTGGCTAGAACCATCCCAGGCAAGGAGCACAACGCCGTGCGAATTCGGGCCATGACGTTCAGGCAATACTCGTGCCCGTCGTACTCTTCGGAGTAGGTCCCAACAATGATCGAGACCTTCACCTCCGTCGAGTCCTGATCGGTTGCACCTTCATCCGCTCTGACAAGAACGAAAGGAAAGTCGTCCTTCTGTCCAGTACGCTTCGGCGGCAGATACCCGTTGACGACCTGCGGAGCGCGAAGCTCGCCCTCTGCAAAACCGCGCTCAGGCTTCGTTGGAAGCGCGAAGTTCTTCACAGCCGCCGCAACCAGTTCACGGATCGCACGCGTCAATTTGTTTTCGACCATTCGGTCACCTCCTACACTTTCAAAATGCGGTTGACTTCGTGGTCAAGGCGCTTGACGATCATTTCATCGGTTCTCTCTTCGATTGCCTCCACAACCTCCGGATTGCCGATGATCGACGGGATTGAAGGGCCGAGCTTCTTCTCAATCGGAAGACGCTTTTTCCCTACGCGCTGCATGATCTTTCCCTGCCAAACAAAGGCCTGCCCCAAGGGCTTCATGCCGCCTTCGCGCTTTACAGACACGCGGACGCGCTTCCGGTTTGCACCAGTGCTGTCCGTTTTCGGCGAATGTTTGTAGGCCGCAAGACCGAGCATTGGACCTCGGCTCACAATCTCCGCTTCTAACTTTGCGTGCGTCGCCTTGCTCGTTGTGAGCGTCTGGCGAACATCTCCGGCCTTCACGGTGTAGCGAGCCCTAACCTCTTTCACGGCCTGCGTCTTCCCTGCCTGCGCCGCACGATTGATTGAGCGCATCATTGCAGTCTCAACGCCGCCCGGCACTTCGCTGAGGAGCTTTTTCGCTCGCTCGATCGCCTGGTCGGAAGTCACCTTGATGGATGAAGTGCTCATTGCTCATTCGCCTCCGTCACAATGACGAGCACGCCGCCCTCATTGCTGACAGACTTGACAAGATGAAGCGCGCCGTCGATGTTGAGAAGCTCGCCCTCGACCGGCGTTTCAATCACGCCGACTTCGACGTATATCGTCAGTTGGTTGACAAAAACGCCAAGGTATGAATCGTCGCCGTTCGCCTGCGTGATGATCTTGTCGAGAATGCACGGCACAACCTCATGGCCAATTTCGTGCTCCTCGGCAAACTCGTCGAGGTTGATGAAGACGTTCTGCACGTCAGCAGCAACGGAATCCTTGAAGGCACTCATCCCGCCACCTTCTTCGTCGTGCGACGCTTGACAGGTTGCTTGACTTCAACTTCTGGCTCATCTTCTGCTTCGGGAATCGGAGCAAAAGCAGCTTCCGGCGTCGGCAATGGAGCTTCTTCGACAGGGTCGTCCTCGACCTCATTCACGCCGACAAGCGCCAGATTTTCCTTGAGAAGCTGAAGGCCGACCGTATCGTCAACCTCGATCTCCTCGCCTGCCGTGTAGCGTTTGCCGGAAATGAGAAGGTTTTCTAAAAGAACAACTTTCATTTCTGTCCCTCCTACGAAAAAGGGCAGGTCGTATTGCCTGCCCTAATTCGGTTTTTGTCGCTCTTAAGCGAGAGCTTCGATGACGTGGAAGCCGTGAATCTGCTGAATGATCGGCAGCGGACGGCTCTTGATCTGCACAATACGACCAGACGGGTTGGCGCGCTGAACCCAAGAATCAGGGACACGAGCGCCTTCGTAGAACTTGACCGCATCATCACCGGTCAAGGAAACCAGGCCGTAAGCAAGCATCGTCTTCGCGTTCGGGCTTGCGAGCATGCAGAGTTTTTCGGGAACCATCGGCTGTTCCTTGCCGGCGTCATCCGTGTACCACTCGTCATAAGAGTAGATGTCAAGACCGGAGTCCTTGAGATAGCCCCAGTACGTCACGCCATTCGGCAAGTGCTGCGGATCAATCGCGCCCATGTCGACGCGACGCATATCGAGCTGATTGGCAGTCGTGAGCTTATCGAGGATCGTATCAAGCACCTTCGAGCCGCAGATCAGCTCGTGCGGAGTAAAGCCGCCGGACTGAATCATCGTGCGACGAAGCATACGAAGATCGCCCATGATCTGGGAGGCGTCAGCAGCGTCCCACTTCGTGCCCAAAGTAGTCTTCGGCTGCTCCTTCGCCTCCAGGTGAGCCCAGTAGTTCAGAACTTCATCGTAGCCTTCGCCCTTGACCGTCACCTTGCCCTGGAAAAGAGCCTCGGCGCACATGACCTCTTCACGACGCGTGATGATGTCGTCGAGGTCGGACAAGTCCTTGCCGAGGATTTCGGCAGCACGCTGCGTCGGGCTCTTTGCGGAGTAGATCGTTTCGCCAGGCAGGCGCTTCAGCATATCTTCTGCCGTCGTCACGCGCATCGGAGAAACTTCCGGCGCTTCGTAACTTTCCGTGCGGAAACCTTCGCGTGTCAGCACGACACCGCCAACCTTCGGGTTGACGAAGGGCGCAATCTTGCGACCGCCGCGACCGATGATGTCGAAGTCGATCTTCTGGGTGTGGAAGGTCGGGCGATTCGTAAAGTAGCGATCGCGCAACCAGGTGGAATTGCTCTTTTGGCCTTCTTCGACCATCGCGAGCATCGTGCGAGTAGTAAACATATCAATTGCCATTGTTGTAGTCCCTCCTGAGATTTAGATGCTCGGCTTGAAGAAGATGCTGACCTGACGAGCAGACGGCTTGAAGTCCGCAACGGCAGCGCTGTTCTCAGCGTTAAAAGAAAGAGCATCTTCGTTGAATTCGCCGGTGAGATACACGGCAGCGACCTTGTCGCCGGAAGCCGTATCCACGTCCTCGGCAAGAACTGCATACACTGCAGAAATCGTCGTCTTCCCAGAGTCAACCTTGCAGAGCGTGCCGTCCTTATCAAGCAGAGCGCCGCGCTTGAGCACGCCCTGGCTAGTCTTGACCATCATGCTGTCAGCAACAACCGGCATGATCTGCGACGCAGCGAAAAGATTGTCGACAGTCGTCGTATGAGTTTCTTGCATTGCCATTTCTTCTTCCTCCTTTACTTGCGAGCGAAGGCGCGCGCACCTGCTTCAATGGCCGCCTTCATTTCGGCGTCCTGCTTTGCCTTCGCTTCGGACTTGGGATCAAGACCCTCGTTGCCTTCGGGTTCGATGCCCTCAAGTGCCTTCGCGTCATTCGCGCGAGCCTTGAGCATCTGTGCGCCGCGAGCCTTGTCGGCCTTCAGGATCTGAACTGCAAGCGCTTCTGCGGTCGTCTTGCCGTCGAACTTCGCAGCGTTTACAAGGTTTTCATGACCGACGACAGCGATGTCTTCAATTGCCTGAATGCGTGCACGTTCCTGCGCAGCGCCTTCGACCATTGCTTCGTTGCGGATCACCTGAACCAGTTCAGGGTGTTCCGCCTTCAAGGTTTCAAGATTCATTTTCCGAACCTCCTTCTTTTGAACTGCGGACGCCTTCGGCTCTTCCGCGTGAATGAAACCTTCAGGTGCATTCGCAAAGAACTGCGCGCTCACCTTCAGGTTGTTGACCATAACGGCGTCACCCACCGCACGGTTTTCGACGACCTGGCTTTCGTCGATCTCGTCAGCAAAACCGAGCTCAACCGCTTCCTCAGCAGTCAAGAACGACTCTGCGTTCATTAGCTTGTCGAGAGTCTTTTCATCGAGACCGGTCTTCTCGCTGTAGATGTCGCGAACGCTGAGTCGAACCTTCTCAAGGTTTTCTGCCGCCTCCTTCATCTCGCGCGGCGTCAGAGCATCGGTGCTCATGCGCACGGGATGGACGAGCATCATTGAGCCGCGCGGCATGACCACCTTCGCATTCTTGGCGCTCGTGATGATCGTGGCCGCACTGGCCGCCATGCCCGCGACGGTGATCGTCACCGGGCCTTTATGACGGGAGATCAGGTTGTAGATCGCGATCCCCGTGTATACGCTCCCGCCCATCGAATTGATGTAAACGTTGAGCGGCTGGTCGTCGCGAACTACAGCCATGTCGGCCTTGAAACTCGACTCATCGAAACCCTGATCCCAAAAGCCCCCCCAACCGACCCAAACAGGTCAAGCCGTGCGGGGGCATCTTGAGCAGCCGCCGTGAATTGATAGAACTTGTTCTTATTCATCTGTTTCCTCCTTCTCCGGTTCCGTCATCGGTTGAGCCGGAGCTGTCGCACTCAGACCGTCTTCCCTGCGCATTGCCTCCTCGCGTTTGCGCACAGCGTGGACCTGGTCGTACTTCATGCCAGTAAGCTCAGCCGCCTCTCGTTCGCGAGTGCTGAAGCCTTCATCGACTCGAACCTTCGCGGCATTGGCTTCCTTCAGCGGATCGAGCTGTCCCTGCGCATCGCCGAACCATTCGGCCCCGCACCATGCAGCACGGATCGCCGGGTCGTCAAAGAAGCCGGGCGCTTGCACACGCCCCTTCAAGACGGCCTCGGTGAGCCACTCCTCATAAATCGGCTGACAGAAATTCCCCACGAGCCATTCGCGGCGCATGCGGAACATCTTCCAAGCCTCGAGAAGCGAAGCCCTCGACGCGCTGTAGGACGCTGTGAAGTTCTTCACGAGAAGTTCGTAAGGAATCTCAAGCGCCGCACCGATCTGACGACAGATAGCAATCACGAAAGGATCAAAGTTGGGGTTCGGTCGACTCGGGTCCGCAATCTGAACCTCTTCACCTTCATCAAGGGCAACGATCGAGCCGTTCCCCATCTCATAGGCGTTTGGGGCCTTGTCGACCTGCATCGCCGGATTGAAGGCCGTCGCGAGTGGAGAATCGGGAGTGTTGCTCTTGACAAAAACTGTGAACATCCCGGACACGACCGCAGCCATCAGTTCGGCCTCTGAATACCTGGATAGTTGCTTCAGAGCCTCGATGACAGGAGCAAGCATCGGCACGCCTCGGCGCTGTGCTGGACGCTCTACGTCTGCCATGATATGCAGAACGTTTCGTCGACCTGTCGTCGTACCGAAAGCAAGCACGCGCTTCCATTCCTGCTGCAGGTCTTGACCGATGCGAGGGATCGCGCCCGGATGATGTTTCGCCACCCAATAGGCAACGGTCTCACCATACGTCCCGACCTCGATGCCGCCAAGAATGTTTGCAGTCGTAGAGGCATTGAGCGGATCGCACACGCGGTCGGCTTCAATGAGACCGATGCGCAGGTCGTAGGCGCAACCCTTGCGCGGAATGATCGGCATCGTCACAAAGACGTCTCCACTCATCAGAGCCGAAAGGAGCACCAAGGACTGAAGCTGAAAGAATGTCTGCCGGCGCTCGGCGTCGCAGTTCACGCTTTCAGACCACAGACGCCATTCGCGTTCGGTGTTCTCTTCCCATTCCTTCGCTTGCTCCTCTGTGAGACCGAGGAACTTCGCGTCGACCTGTGCATTCAGCGCAAGACCGGAACCGACAACGTTCGTTCGTACCGTCTTCAGAGCGCCGGTCGCAAGAGGCGACCCCATGTAGAGATCGCGCGAGCGATTGCGAAGCGTTTCCAAGTTGTCAACGATGTCCGCATCCGCATCGCTTCCGCCGGACAGCCATCCGATCAAGGACTTCTTTGCGTATGAGCCACCGTGCCGTGAATAGCCCGAGTTCAGAATTTCGAGCTTTCTTCGTGCCTCGAAGCGCTTCAACGCACGCTCAGGACTGATCGCCCTGATTGCTTTGTCAAGCAGATTCATTTGCAAGCCTCCTTACAGGTCGCGAGGGACTGCGCGCATCACGCGCGCCCCCTTACGTCCGTTTTCGAGCTTGTCGATTTCGTTGCGCCAGTACTTGATGCGAGCCGCAATATCTGAAAGCGAAGCTCTCGTTAAGCTACGCGTTCCGATTTTGTAAGACTGGCCAGAGGCAACCGCGCGTTCGGCATCGAGCCACATCTTCAGATTCGCGCGGGCCTCGTCTATGGTGATCCAAGACATGTCAATGCCTCCTTATTGTTTGATGTACTCCAAGAGGACGGAAGCTTGACAACTGTTGTCATCAGCTCCAGTCAATTCCTTGAGTCTTTCGAGTTCATCTCGCGTCTCGCAGGTAACCTTGAAGACAAGTTGACTCTGAGGACTCTCGTCGTCGACCGTCTCATCGTTTTCGATTTGGGCCGGGATTTCCGCCAGAAGAAGTGCATCGAGCTCTTCCTCAGAAAAGCCCATGACATCAAGATTGAAATCAACGTCCTGAAGTTCACCGAGCTCGATGCGAAGAAGCTCTTCGTCCCACCCGGCGTTGAGTGCCAACTGATTGTCGGCAATGCGCAGTGCTTTCTTCTGCGCGTCGGTGAGCCCCTTCAGGCGGATCGCCGGCACTTCCTTCATGCAGATCGACTTCGCGGCCAATGTTCGACCGTGGCCTGCAATGAGCTCATTGTGTTCATCAATCAATACAGGGTTTGTAAAACCGAACTCCTTGATCGATTCCGCGACTTGCTTTATTTGCTCGTCGCTGTGCGTTCGGGCGTTTCGCTCGTACGCTTTCAGATCGTCAACGTTGATGTATTCGATCTGCGTTTTCTGTTGTGCCACTAGGCTTCAACTCCTTTACAAGGTGATCCCCTTTGAAAGGGTTCCGCGCGACCTACGCGGAGCGGTCTGCTGCTTGAGTGCTCCCCCATTCGCATAAAACTCCTGCAAAAAATCGAAATTAGGCGAGAGAAGCTCCAGTGCAGCAGTCGCATAGACCGCGCAGTCAAGAGCCTCGTTTCGTTCGCGGATTTTCTTCCACGCCATTTTCGAGACACCTTTCTCGAAGTGTTTTTCAAGCACCTCAGCGGTCAGTTGCTTGAAGAAGTTTTCAGAGAAGCCCCTGTCCTCCTGCGACGCATAGTGCGCGAAGTTCGGACCAGGGTCCTGCACGGAAAGCCTGTTCATGACGAGCGACTTTCCACTGTCAACACCGAGCGTGAAGAGCGTTGCCTTCATCGCGTTGCTCTTCGTCGGCGTATTGATGAACGGGACACCGATGCCGCCGCGCCCCTTTACAGAGAAGACGCGCATTCGTTCGCGGGCTTTCGTATACTGGTAGACATTCGTCGTATATGTACCGTCACCCGAGTCGACGCAGGCACAAGCGACCGCAATGTGGACGCCGTTCAGCATCGAATGCTGGCGCTGCAGGACCGCGTCAAGTTGCTGCCATGTTCTCGCATCGTCCGGGCGGCCATAGAGCACTCGGTGCTCAATGCCCCAACACTCTCGGCCGACACCCCACCCGTAGACCGTGCATTCCAGTCGGTCGTGCTGAACGTCGATACCGGCGGTCAGTAGCAAGACGCCGTCTGGGAGAACGCCGTTTGCCGGATAGCTTTCGCGTCGGTTGAACAGTTGCTCCCAGTTGTCTGCATCGGGATTGCTCTCTTCCCACGCTTCGCCGAGCTTCAGGTTCACGAACTCCATGAGCCCGTGCTTGTCTCGGTTGTGGTTCACGGAAACAAACTCATCCACAAGGTCGTGAAGGTTCACCCACGGCGAGTACAACGCGTTGACGTGGTAGCCCTTGATCTTGCTGCCCGGGTTCGTTGCAATCCAACGGCCACTCTGTAGCAACTTCGGATCGGGCTTGTAGGCACCTCTCGTTATGCAGCCGCACTCTGGACAATGCATGCTTGCCGTCATCGGCAGCGCATTCCCTTCGTCGTCTTTCTGCCAGGTCACGTTTGCCCATTGCAGAATGTGTTCCTCACCGCAATGCGGGCACTTGACAAAGAATCGACGTTGATCACTTCGTTCGTACCAGTCGTCAATCTTCGACGCGCCTTTGATTGTCGGCGTGCTGACCAAAATGATCTTTCTGTTCCCGAAGTTCTGAGTTCGCTGAATGGCGAGTTTCAGAGGATCGCCTTCCTTCGTCACGCCGTAGCGGTCCACTTCGTCACAAAGAAGGACGCGGATCGGGCGAGACGCAAGACCAGCTGGCGAGTTCGCGCCGACAAGAGCCAGATAGCCACCAGGGAAATGCTTCATGCGAATAGTCGTACTTGACTTTTTCGCAGAGCCGCGACCGTCCTTCCCTTCTTCGAGCTTGCCTTGCAAGCCTGGAGAGTTCTGGAACATCGGCTCGATGCGCTCCTTCGAGAACGCCTCGGCCATTTCAACTGTCGGCTGAAGCATCAGCTGAGGAGCAGGCTCCTGGTCGGCGTAGTAGCCCATGATGTTCAGGAGCATCTCCGACTTGCCGAGCTGTGACGAGCAACACATGACGACGATTTCCGTGCGCCTGTCCGTCGCAGAGTCCATAGGCTCCTGCAGGTAGGGAGTTCGACTTGTGCGCCACATACCTGCTTCAGGAGACGTACCAGAAGCGACGACGCGGAACTTGTCGGCCCACTGGCTCCCGGTCAAACGAGAAATGGGACGGCAGGCCGTAGCCCACGCTTTCGACCAGATACCCATTCCATCACTCCTTTGCAAACCGCGAGCCGTTGATCGTTTTCAGAAGGTCGCGGAAAATGTCCTCAAGGACTTCCTCGGCTTCGCGCTGCGTCCGATTCTCAAGCAGGGCCGAGTAACGAGTCGGGGCGGAAATCGCGAAGTTTCGGAGCATCGCTGCTGCCTCTCTCGCGTCCGCCTCAACCTCAGCAACCGAGACATATTCGCCCTTGAGCTTTTTGTATTCGAGGTCCTTGATCTTTGCGGTCGCGACCTCTTTTGCGAGCCGGGCCTTGTTGAACGCCTCGTTAACGTTCAGCGCAGACGATATTTGCTTGTCGTCTTCGTCATCGCTCGTGAACACGTCCGCAGTCTTTCTGGACGTGCGACGGCTCGCCTTTTTTCGTTCTTCAGACTTGACCAGAGCCTTGAAGGCTTTCAGGCCTTCTTCTAACGGAATCTTTCCATCGACAAGAGGCAGCTCGCCAGTCTTGCACTTCCCGCTTACGTATGCGGCACTACGTCCGACCTGGCGCGCAAACTCTCGCATGCTGACGCCATCGTTCGCCATGCCAACACCTCATTTTGTTTGGTAATTCCATCTTCACGCGTTCGCGCTTTCGCTTCAATACCGGCGAGCGCCGGCAAGCGTAAACCGTTCACGGAAAGCGTAAAGTGAAATGTTCATAAACACCCTTTTGAAAATTGCATCTAGACCGTTTTCGGGGTCGGAACCGCCCGCAAGGGTCTCAATCCCCCGGAAGGACCCGTGCATGCTTGCGCGGCTTGTATGGCCCGCGCTTTCCTCGCCGTTGATTGCTGTTCTGCACTGCGTAAGTCGTCCACCTGCAGTTGTCTGGGCTGTACTCGCGGTCGTTGTCAATACGATCAATGGTGAGCCCTCGACAATAACCATGCTTGAGAGACCAGGTGCAGAAGACCTCGAAGTCATCGCGCCATTCATCGCAAACGAAGATGCCACGTGCACCGTAGTACTTGAACTTCTTGTTTGATGCGTTGTAGCAGCGCTCCTTCATAGTTCCCCAGATGAAGTACAGAAGGCGGTTATCCTTCCTGAGTCTTGCCTGGCGTTCAGCTTCACGCTGTTGAGCCATCACATCCTTCTGGGCTGCTTCAGCAAAGGAGCGGGATATATCCTGCCTCGCCGCCCCACCGCATTCACAGTTGATCCATCGTCCGCCGTTCTTCAGAGCTGTACGAATGGACGTGCCACGTCGAACGATCTCTGCGCCGCAGTTGGTGCACCTGAGCTTCCACATGGAATCGCCACGCGGCGTTGATCCCGCTGATGCAACGATCTCAAACAATCCAACGATCTGGCCGGGCTTGTGTACAATCTTTCTAGTCATACGACCTCTACTTCAGGTTGTAGAACGAGAAAGCCGCAAGAGTTGGTAGCTCCTGCGGCTTTCGTTTTATTGGGAATCTTATTGAGCGGGCTGAGGTTGAGCCTGCACCGGTTCCTGGCTCTTGTCATCGGTCACAGCATCGTAGACAGCATTGCCTGCCATCGATCCTGCGAACGATCCGGCAACAGTAGACCAGAAGCCACTGTTGGAAGATGCCGGCACCTGATTCACCGTCTGGTTGATGACGGTCGTGTTCTTCTTCACAACGGTCGTGCGCTTCGGTGCATAGCTCTTCGTAGGAGCAGGACGGGAGAACGAACGACCGCCGCTGAACCCACGACCACCTCGTGCTTCCGCTGCTGTAGAAACGAAAAAGGCGACCGCAATGGCCGCCACAATAGCTTTCTTCATATCATTCCTTTACACAAAATTACGCCCTACTCGATATTTCTCCATGAAGAGATGCATATCCGCTGCAGTAGAGTAAAATTTGATGCTCGAACTATCTAAACGGAGGGATGTTTATGGACCCCGTCATCACAAAGGCTGCCGCAGATGCGGCTGTGGCCGTATCTAAAGAGGCATACGAAGATATAGTTCATCCTGCCGCAACTAACATTGGGAAAACCGGGGGCTCTGGCACACGACTATTACACGCAATTTTCGGACGTGGTTGTGATGCTCTATCACTTAAATTTGAATTGTACTGGGATCGCGTAGAGCAAAACATTCGACGGCAAGCAGAGTCAATCCCACCTGAAGAAAGACAAGAGCCTAGCATCGGAATGACAAAGACAGTCCTGGACGGTCTTGCGGCGGCTATTGAAAACGAAGATCTTCAAAAGTTTTTCCTCAATTTGCTATGTGGTTCAATGGACAAAAGATCTGCTTCTGGAATCTTGCCTGTTTATGCCGATATCTTGAAACAAATGTGTCCCGACGAAGCTCTCCTCATGAGATACTTCGCGTCCCTACCAACACAGCAGGGGCCTATTCTTGAGGTTCGTGCAGCTTCAACTAGCCTAGATGAAGGATTTGTAGTTAAGCAAACCAATTTTTCTCTGTTTGGTTTTTACGCGAACTGCAACAATCCTCAAAACACACCAATTTATCTTGATAATTTACAAAGGCTTGGACTAATAACCCTTTCCTTTGAAAAGCATTTGGTAGACAACAATGCATACGACCAATTGGAGCACTTTAATGAAATTGAACAATTAAAAGAAAGCATCGAAGCAGATCAGACAAAAAAATGCGACTTTTCTCACGGGATCATGACACTGACTAATTTCGGAGCAAGCTTCTGTAAGGCATGCAAAATCACAGAGACAATTTAATCGTCCTCACAATGTCATCTATTTCTTTTTCGTGCCTATTAATCTTTGCTGCCAACACTCGAAAAGCCAAATACGCGATCACAAAACCAACACAACCAAATATCACCACTCCAAACATAATCGCATACATCATTTAGAACTCCAGGATGTAAAACAGGCGAGGATTCCTCCGCCCTGGCCTCGGAGCAAACTGCCCTAAGGTAGCGAAAAGGTAACCGCGCGGGTTGCGCATCGTTGAGAGGCGTGCGCGGTGTTGTAAACGAAAAAAGCCCGCAGTTCTTCACCACGGGCTCAATTACATCTTAACTCAAGCGGGCATCAGCTCTGAAACGCTTGCTAATGCTTGCGAGTTCATTTCTTCCGGGCACGCCGAAGCTCCCATACGGGAGCCCACGGAAAACCGGACTGCCAACTGCAGCTGTCATACGACCTTACTTGGTCATTTTACGCCTCCTTCTCCAAAGATTCAACAATTCGGAAGATCTGATTGACGGCTCGTTCCCTATGCATGTTGAGCGTCTTTTCCCCTAGCGAGAGCTCGCGTTCGATGTCCCTGGGGTGGCGCTTCTCGCAGTAGAACATGCGCAGAACGGCGCGGCTGACGTTACGCATTTCTCGATCTCTGTAAGCTCGGTCGATCAGGTTAGCGTCGTCGACGTCGATGCCCCGTCTCTCTGCCTGCGGCGGTCGCGTCGGCGGCTCGTCATCTCCCTCTTCCGCCTCGTGGTCATACCAGTAGCGAAGCGACTCACAGAAAACCAGCGTTGCTCCTTTCTTTGCTCGAGGGCATTCCCGATTAGCCCTTGCCCAATTCCGCAAACGCCGTTCTTGCTCTTTCGTGATCATCAGAACTCCTCGAATCTCCAACCGCCGCCGTCCTTTTTCGCTTGCTTGTAGACCGCGACGAAACGGAACGGGAACTTGTTCGCTGCGACCTTGATCTTTGCCCGTGCATCTTCAGTCCAGTAGCCCTTGACCTCGTGCATCTCAATAACGCCGTCCGCAAGCATGACAGCGAAGTCTGGCGTGTATCGGCAGCCGTCGGCCAACTTGAGCGTGACCCCCTCGAAGGCGTACCACAGGACTTCACCCGCCCGCTTGTGAAGCTCAAGCTTCTGTGCGTAGGCCGCCTCCGTCTTGTTCATAGCGCCGGCCTTCATGCGCCCGAGTGCGAGTACGTGTTTATTCATGTGCGAGTCTCTCGAGATCTGTGCGCTCCATCAGGCGAAGCATGGAGTCAGCCTGATGCTTTGCTGCGCGGAGTGCTTGCTTGACGCGCTTGCGGTTGTCCAAGCGATCCCATGAGTGATTTCTCACGTGCTGGCTTTCATCTGCGCAGACGATCGCGTCGATGGTCGTCTCGAGCGTCTTGAGCGTTTTAGCCATGCGCGGTAGTTCGTCAGGCGTGAAGAGACTGGTCATTTCGCGCCTCCGAAGCGTCCGTTGTAGAACGGCTCACCGCTTGCGCTGATCCAGCCCTTGACGTTCAGGAGCGACAGGCTTTGCTTGTAGAGAGGTACGTAGATGAGCGCATCGTCCTCCCGATATCCGAAGACCCTGAAGCTCTTGACCGGACGCCCGTGCCAGGCTCTGAGCAGGAAAAGGCATCGCTCGCCGATCTTTGGGGCGTTGAGCTTGCCGTCCCTCTCGATCGGCTCGAAGTCCTCGTCCTTGATTTCGGACATTCGGGTACTACAAGTGAGTTGCATCGATCTCTCCTTTTTCGATTTTGAGTTGTTCAATTTCGTCTGGTCGCAGGCGTTGCGGGAGCCCCGCCTTACGCATTTGCCACGTTCCTGCCTTTTCGAGCTTGAGTGGCTTTTCGGGGATCAGGCGGCAGCTGTTGCCGAATCGGCGCTTTTGCGGCTTGGCCCAGACTTGACCTGCCTCGTCGACTTCGTACTGGTCGAAGCCCTTGATGTTCCACCTCATAACGTCCTCCTGTGGTCAATATGCTTTTGCTCATTCGTCCCAGTCATCGCTCTCAAAAATCCATGCAACGTACATGACAAAAAGCAGGACGATCCCTATAAGGCATTCGATTTCGTCCGTCATGCGAGCACGCTCCTTAGCCAATACAGCGATGAAACAACGGCGGAAGCCGCGTACACGGCCGCAATCATTGCCGATATGCCTCGCAGAAATGGCGGCGTAATCGAATCACCCAAGACCTGTGCCCGATAAGCTGCCTCCTGAAAAGCCCAAAAGATTCCGAGCGTGAGCACGCCGAAGGCCAAGATCGAAAAGAAGAGTTGCGCAAAGTTCATCTCTTAGCCCCTCCAGTCGCGAAAAATCCATGCGATTGCGACTATGCCAACAACGACCGTGAGCACGCACATGTAAGTCCAAAACCCTGTCATTCTCGTTACCTCTCTGGCTCCCCCGTGAGAAGATTGAGGTTGTCTCCCCAGACAAACGTTCAACCAACCCACGGAGGAAAACTTGAAATCAATTTCCGTAAAAGAGTTCACTGATTTTTTGAATCAGCGAACCGGTGGCTTTTCATGCTCCATTTGCCAGCACGAAGACTGGTGCGTTCAATCCGCCAACGGCATGGTCGGCTCTGTTGATCTGGCCAATCATGTCGTTTCGCTTGAAGACATCGACGCCATTACTGAACACAAGCCGTTGCCCGAAAAAAGCAAAGACGATCAAACGATGGCCGACAGCACGATCACGATCAGGTGCAATCACTGCGGCCACCTTGTGTTTTTCGACAGGGCTTTCGTTGAGGAGCAGATTCATGGATAAACAAGTCACGCCAGAATGGGTTCTTTTAAAAATTGAAAAATCTGCCAAGCACAAGCTTGATGTCAAAACATTTTGGATTTTGGTTGGATCGATCCTGATCCCCGTCATTGGCTTCTTGACCAACTGGCTCATGAAGCTTGATGACAGGCTTGACGGCCTCTCCGTCCTTGTTCATGAACTCGCCGTCAGAATCCAATTCCTGCTCTGCAAGTAACTCTTCTGTTTTGGCCTTAAGCACATCAACACTAAAAAGTAGCGTGTAACCACACGACTGGCATTCCGGAGTCGCAAACTTCTGACTGTCTGGTGATGTGTCGCCGAGCCAAGCACAAGCCCCGCAAACGGGACACGAAAACCCGCGTTCTTTGTCATTCAACCCTGTGACAAGGGCGTGGGTGATCAATGCTTTTTCCAACTTCATTTCTTCTCTCCATCATCGGTTGCCATTACTTCAGCTCTCTGGAGTCGTGCTACGAATCCGTCATGCTTGAGGTACGCCCGTTCTTTCGTTGCGCTGGTGGCGCGGCGATGTGGGACGTTGCAGTGCTCGAGCTTGAGTAGCAGCGTCGTCTCATATCGGTCGAGCTTGCGTTCAACGAAGACCGGGTCAGTTCGCACGATCCAGTGCCGTCCGCGGGCGTCGATGTATTCGGTGCGCTTGCAGTTGCGTCCGGTGAACTCATCGAGGATCATCAAAGCCTCCTTTCTGGCTTAACCATGCTCGACTCAACCAGGCCGATCAGAATCTGGTCGATCTCTTCACGAAGCCTGTGCGTCGTGTCTGCCACTTGCCCGATGTCGGGGAACTTGCCCGAGACGGTTCCTCTCAGGGCTTCCTCGAGTTGATCGAGGCTCTTGCGAGCGGCGACAATGCCCTCACCGGCCTTAGTCAAGGCCTTGTTTCTTTCATTAATCCGTTCTGCTGTCAAAAATGTTTTCATACAACCTCCCTGATTTGTCATTCACCTGCCCGCATTGCCAAACCTTTTGCAAACATGCTCCCCTTCCAGTCATAAGCGAAATATCTCCTAACGCACGTGTCATAGACATAAAGATTCCCTTTCACGACAAGGAGATCGGCTTTTGGGACTTCGCTAAGCCTATTAATGGGACTCACCTCTGCATGACTCAGTGCCCTCAGTGCGGCGCATACTGTCTTCTTGAATATGGAGAACTCGTTTGGCCGAAGCCCATTGGCATTCCTGCATCCGAACACATGCCAGAAGCCGTCAAGAAGCCATATAGCGAAGCTCAAAAAGTTCTTCACGACTCGCCTTGGGCGGCATGCATCTTGTTGCGCATTGCTCTCGAACGCCTTTGCGATTACCTTGGAGGAACCGGGGCGAACCTTTTCAAGCGCATTGAAAGCTTGAGCCTCAATGCAAGCGAGCAGGCGATATGGGATGCAATTCGCAAAGCTGGCAACGCCGCCGCTCACGAAAACGCAGATCGTCTGTTTGAGTACAGGGACAACATGAAACCAAACATCGCGATCACGCTTTCGAAGCTCATTAACCTGATCGTTGAGTCTCACGTTGCGAGTCGCGTTGAAGCGCAGGAGATCCTCAAGATGCTTGAGAGCAACTGACATCAGATCAACTCCTCAATGCTCATGATTCGCTTTCGTTGACTTTCACCCTTGAAGTACAGGAAGACGCTCGAGCCATAGATGCGGTTAAAAATTCGTTCACCCAACTTCGCCTTGAGCGTGTTGGGATTGCTTTCCTGCGTGTCGGGCTTCACGTCTGGCAGAAGATTTGTGACGTAGATAGTCGGAAGGTGCTTGCTGTAGCGCACGTCCAGCAAGGACATCAGTTGTGACTCCTCGAAAGCTGAACCGTTCTGAACGCCGATCTCATCGATGACGAGGAGCGGTGCCTTTACGAGGGCGTCATAGTCTGCCGTGTCGGCCTTGAAGGCATCTGCCTTGCGAATGGCGCGGAGCACGTCCCACATCGGCACGTAGAGCCCCTGCACCTTGCCGAGAAGCTCCTGCAGAATCGCGCATGCCATCATCGTCTTGCCGGTGCCGCACTGGCCGTAGAGGCAGAAGCCGACGCCTTTTGGAGCGATCTTCTCGAAGTGGTCGACGTAGAGCCGGGCCTGACGAAGCGCCTCATGGAGCTGAGCATTCGTCTCGCGGAAGTCATTGAGCGTCTTGCCTACGAACTCATCAGGAATGCGTGCGCGGCGCAAAGCGGTGTCGTGAGCAGCCTTCGCAGCCTCCTCTGCACGCTTTTTCTCGAGTGCCTCAGCTTCTGCCTTGAAGCGCTCACGCTCGGCCTTTTCTTCAGGGGAGTTCCAACGCTCCTCAGCGCACATCGGACATTCAGGCGTATGAGCAACCTTTCCGCCTACGATCGCCTGCTCGACCGTGTACTGACCGTGCTTCGGACAGGTCAGCGTCACCTTTCGGACCCCCGTCTCCCTAAAAATCTTTACTACATCGTTCATCAGAAACTCCCGTCTCCGTAGTAGGCTTCATCAAAGATGAGCGGCTTGTTATTGCGTGGTGTGTACGACTGGCTCTGCGGCCTGCTCTTAGCGAACTCCTCTGCTTTCGTCGCCCACGTCCTCCATGCGGCCAGCCAATTGCTGAACTTGTTGTCCTTCGAGATGTGGAAGTTGACGAACTTGGTGAACTCCGTCTGAGCGTTGATGCTTGGATGCTTTGCTTGTGCGTACTCAAGGTATTCAGGCGGGATAGAGTCGTCAGGCGAGAATGGGCAGCTTGTCTTTGGCTTGGCTCTTGTCGCCTTTGGCTTTTCGACCTTTTTACCGTCGTTGGTAAGATGGTCAGTTTCCCACGGCGCTTGCGCGGGCAAGCTCTCTGATTGAGTAATTGACTGAGTATCTGACTGAGTATTGATAGAGTAGTGTCCCGTTTTCGGTACGACTGTCGTCCCGTTTTCGGTACTACCGTCGTCCCGTTTTTGGGATGACCGTTGTACCGTTTTTGGGTTGTCCCCTTTTTGGGTCGTCCCGTTTTCGGCACTACCGTTTTCGGTCCATCTGTCAACGTGGAGCAGGTACTCATTGGAGTTCGTGCTAACGCGCTTGCGCACTGTGATCAAACCTCTATCCGCAAGGCGCGAAATCACGGCAAAGACGGTCTTTCGGTTCAGTACCGTAAGGCCGCAAATGCTCTCGACAGACGGAAAGCAGTTCCGTCCGTTGTCGTCGGCTTTAGAAGCAAGAGCAAGTAGAACGAGCCGGTCGGCCGACTTGTCGACCTCGACGTTCCATGCCAGCGCGGATAGCTTGAAGCTCATAGCTACTCCTCACAAACTCTGCGGGTCAGCTTGTTCAAGTCAGAAGCCTTCGCTCCAGTGATACGAGCGAACTCCTCGACATACTCGGGACTCACAGAATTTGAAACGCACCAGTTGCGAACCGTCTGGCGCGTGACGCCGAGCTGTTCGGCAATTTCCTTTTGTGCTCCACGCTTCAATCCTTTGCGAAGCGCGTAACGCTCGAGCGCGATGAACACCGTTGTGTCGCGCATGACTCCTCCATTCGAACGGGTAAATCTACTTTACCATATATTACCACAGGCAGGACAATCTAACTTACCATGCCTACGTTAAATCCTCTTTTACAATGGCCTTTCACTACGGAGGAGTTATGTCAGCAGTTAGCGAAAGAATTGGCGCTCTCGTGAAGTCTTCCGGGCTTTCGAATCGAGAGCTTGCAAGACGCCTCGGTACAACTCACGTCACCATCTCGAACTGGCTAAACGGGGCGTCTGAACCGAACGAGTCTGGTCTCGAAAAGCTATGCGAATTTTTCGAGGTTACGCCTGCCTACATAAAGTACGGGGACGGTAACGCCCCCATAGGTCAGACGATCATCTCCGATGACGTCGTCTCCATTCCGCTCATCAACGCGGAGGTTTCATGCGGACAAGGCTTCCTTAACGACAGTGAGCTCGTCTTGATTCGTTTCGTGCGCGTCTCAATTGAGCTAATTCGCCGATACTGCCCGACCGCGAATCTTCGTTCGCTGCAGATCATGACGGCCTTTGGCGATTCTATGGAGCCCACTCTTAGTGAAGGCGATTCTGTCATCGTTGACGTGTCGGAGAGGACCGTGCGACGCGATGGCATGTACGTAGTCCGCATCGGAGACGGCCTATTCGTCAAGCGCGTACAGATCATCCCCAAGGGGCTCCGCCTCCTTTCAGACAACGAGTTCTACAAGCCTATCGACACCACCGAAGAGGACATCTCCATCGTTGGCCGCGCCTACGTCGGCCTATGTTTAAAGCGCCTCTAACCCCACCCCATCCACCACAAGAGCCGGGCCTACGCCCGGCTTTTTTGCATCCCCATTTCGCCAGTTTTTGACATAGGTTAAACCCGCCTTTCCAAATCCCTACAGATTCATTTACCACGTACTTTCCACTCTTACCGTTCTATGGTAAACTCACTTTAACGTTACGGAAAGCATTGCTGTCCGCAACACTCTCGGTGCGCTCACGTAGCGTGTCGGGGACCGCCTGAGAAGCGGCTGCGCCGTTGGCTAGAAGGGTCTAGCGACGCGCAGTACAGCTCAGACCGGTAGTCGCAAAGGTCGCGCATGAAAAGTGAGCGGACGGCTGGAAGGTATCTTCCAGTGCGGTTGGGATGGGGACCACCTGAAAGCGACGGATGCTCGCCCCACGAGCTAGATCGAGAACAGCTGAAACGAAGCAGAGGGCAAAGCCCCGAGCGGCCAGAGCGCAGACGATGCGCAACCGCGTCTCGATTGAAAGCCGATTCAAGCCCTTTCAACCGAGAGGGCTTAGATGGGTTTTCGAAAGAAAGGATGATAGGCCGATTAGCAATTGCAGCACCCGTGTACACGGGTTGCGTACACCAAGCTACCGGTTCAATATACGCAGCAAACTTTGCATACATCCAACCAAGGCTCCAGTGTACGCAACGAATCTTGTGTACACTAAGGCGCATCTGACGGTACGCAAACTCTTGTTCACCATTGAAGGATCTAAAAATATGCCGGCTGCTCCGTTTCCCCTTCCTTTTTTGCCAACTGATTTCGACCAACCATTACCTTGGAAAGGTTTTGGTAAGTACGAACATCTTGCTTATGGCGCATTAACGAGACTCGACGGCATGATGATTGCGTCGTCTAAGCCAGACTTGTTTTGGTTGACGTGGTTGATGAAAGAAGCTCAATCTTCCAACGTGATTGAAGGAACCGTAACAACATTCGATGAGATTTTGGGTGGAAACGCCGGCGTCGTCGTTCCTGCAGAAAGACGCGATGACGTTCAGGAAGTCATGAATTACCATACAGCAATGCTGAACGGTACTCAGGAAATTGTACAAGGGCGACCTCTTTCACTGTCTTTGATTAAAGCGTTACACGCCATATTAATCAACGGCGCTAGAGGAGCTCAAAAAACGCCCGGCGCGTTCAGGAATGTTCAGGTCCATATTGGAAGACCAGGCGAGCCGATCGAAAATGCCTCGTACATTCCGCCGAGCCCTATATGTGTGCAAGATCTTTTAGAAAACTGGTTGTTATTCTTATCAAGGGACGATATAAATCCAGCGGTTCAAGCCGCTGTCATGCACGCACAATTTGAAATGATACATCCGTTTCTTGATGGCAACGGACGTATGGGGCGCCTTCTTATTACTTTGTTCTTGACGCACAAAGGCGTTCTTACAAAACCTTGCTTCTACATGAGTTCTTATTTACAAAGCCATAGAGAGAAGTACTATCAAACTCTCGGGCTCATTTCAAAAGATGCGAACTGGAGTCCTTGGATTCAATTTTTCCTAGAAGGGGTCGTTGAACACTGCGAGCATAACACACGCCTCCTACAAGGAATGACTGACTTATATGAAAGATCAAAATCCTCGTTTTCTAACGAAACCAACTCTGCATTTGCGATTTCTTTGCTAGATTACGTTTTTGAATCCCCCATTTTCACAATACCGGGGATTCGTCAGAAGAACCCCCACATATCAAAACAAACAGTTGTGCAGATCGTTTCTAAACTTCAATCAGCAAAGATTATTGAAAAAATATCTTCAGGCCAAGGAAGACGCCCAGCTGTATACAAGTTCACCGCATTGATGAATTTACTTTCGTAAACTTCCCTCATTTTCAACAAGCCCTCGGCACCGCCGGGGGCTTTTTTATTGCCTGAACATCATGCAAAAAATCAAAGACTTCGAGACCTTCGCCGCCGGGTACTTCCTCGGACTCGGCATTAAGAAGCCGACCGCAGAGGACATCTGCAGGCTCAGCGTTGAGTGCAGAGCGTTCGCCGCTGCGCTCAGCTTCTACATGTTCACAGACCCCTACGTACTGTCGAAAGTGCGCACGCCTGACAAGTACGAGGCGGTCGCGAAGAACATCCAGTGCTTCATAGAGGCACTTCCGTAACGACTTCGAGGGCAACGGCATGACGCAGATATGTGCCGATCTGGCGGCTCACTAGGCCAGATCCCAAAGCCGGGGCATCTGCAGGCGAGAGGCTTTTGCGTTCACCCCGGCTCCCTCACCCCACTTCCATCAGAAGGCATTCACGTGCCGCCGGCCACTTCGGCGTGGCATCTCCTAGGGCGGCATCTGAATGCCTTTTCTCATTCCACACGGAGAGGAAGTTATGTCTCTTCTCGATTTCTTCACCGGGCGCAGCGCCGACGAGCTCGTCCAGTACGAGCCTACGTCCGAAGACACCATCACGTTCGGACTTCGCCTGTTCACGGTCGGCGGCCTCGCAGCCATCGCCATCACCATTCTCGCCTTGAGGTACTTCGCATGAGCAACGGTTTTTACTTCGGCATGGGCGGCGTCCCGTCCGTGTATGACGAGTATCCAGACGAACAACCGATCCTCATCGGCGGCGATCCGCTCGACCTCGACACGTTAACGGCGGGCGGCGAACTCGTCACAATCGAAGAGTTCACCGAGGCAGCCATCGACGCAGGGCTCGACAAAGACATTATCGCGGACTGCCTCGAGGAACTTCGCGTGCTCTGGAAGGAACGCGAAGAGGAGGAGGCCGCATGAGCTTTTCCGATCCCGTCAAGATCATCGATCACATTCCACAGGACTTCGACATGAAGATCAAACAGAGACATCGCGGACAGATCAAGCCCGCACCCAAGATCAAGGCTCAGCCGGCGAAAGCCCCTGAGCCTTCTTCTTTTCAGCCACCCTGCGAGCAGCAGTCAGCAATCTGGAAGGCAGTCGCCTTCATCGGTTCGTTGGCAATCGTGTTCGCGGCATTGATAACGGGAGGCTGGGAACGATGAAAACCATCAAAGACATCGCAATTGATCTCAACAGCACCGGCGCAATACCGAACATGGCCGACGCCAGAACGTACATGAAGGAGAACTTCCCAAGCGCCGTACTGACGTACTTCTCGGACAACCGCTCAGACAACTGCCTTCTCCGCGTTCTACCCAAGCAGCTCGAGGCATACGACTTTCACCGGTCCTTCCAAATCTCGATCGAGATTCACTCGTGTAGCTTGCGAACGATCGAGCATGCGGCATGGCTCATCTACCACGACTGGCTTGAGATCGCACAGCTCAAGAAGCCTGACGACGACTTTACAAACGACGTTCCGTTCTAAGGAGAACATCGAATGACAGCAATCAGCACCGCGGCCATGAGCCGCACCGAATGGCTCAAAGAGCGAACCAAAGGCATCGGCGGCTCCGACGTCGCAACGGTCCTCGGCCTCAATCCCTACAAGACGCCGCTCGAACTCTGGGAAGAGAAGACGGGCAAGACGGCCGGCAAGGAAGCAGGTCAGGCTGCTTACTGGGGAACGGTCCTTGAAGACGTCGTTGCAAAGGAGTTCAGCCAACGCACCGGCATGAAAATCCAGAAGGTCAACTTCATGCTCTCCAAGGGTGAAGACGACTGGATGCGCGGCAACATCGACCGAGCAATCATCAACCCGGACATCGCGGGCCGCGTTTCCGTTCTCAAGCCGGAGAAAGCAGCCGAAGCCGGACGCCTTCTCTCTACGAACATCGGCCTCGAATGCAAGACCGCAAATAGCTTCATGGTTGACCAGTGGGGCGACTCTCAGGAAGCCGAAATCGTCGCAGGCAAGGTGGTGACGGATCACAAGATACCGCTGTACTACGAGACTCAGATCCAGTGGTACATGGCAGTGACTGGCATCGAGACCTTCTACGTCGCAGTGCTCATCGGAGGTCAGGACTTTCGCATGTATGAAGTCAAGCGTGACGAGGACGTCATCGACGCCATCGTCTCCAAGTGCAGAGACTTCTGGGAAAACCACGTGCTCAAGGACATCCCGCCGGCACCGGTAAACGTCGATGACATCAAGAAGATGTACTCGCGCGACAACGGCGAGATGGCCGAAGCCACGAACGAGCAGGCTGTCGACATTGGCGAACTCCGAAACCTGAAGGAGCAGATCAAGGCGCTCAAGGAGCAGGAAGAAGCCGTCGCCTCGCGCCTGATCATGGCCATCGGTGAGAAGACGGGCCTCACGCTCGGCGGCAAAAAAGCCGTCACCTACAAGGCCATGAGCACCACGCGCTTCAGCTCTACAGACTTCAAGAAGTCCCACCCCGACCTGTATCAGGCCTTCGCAAAAACCACCAGCACCCGCGTCCTCCGACTCGCTTAACCCATAAGGAACAAACACTATGTCTACTACCGACACTCTCAAACAGCAGATCGCTCCCGCCGCCACTCAGCAGCCTGCCGCCGTAGCCGAACGACAGAACCGCCCGGCAACGCTCATCGACGTCGTCCGCTCTACGGGCTTCCAGAAGCAGATGTCTCTCGCAATGCCGAAGAGCATGACGCCCGATCGTCTGACCCGCATCGTCATGACCGAATGCCGCAAGACCCCGGCGCTCCTCAAGTGTGCCCCTGAAAGCTTCTACGGTGCAGTCCTCCAGTGCGCGGCCCTCGGCCTCGAACCGGGCTCCGCTCTCGGGCATTGCTACCTGCTGCCCTTCGGCAACGGCAAGGACCGCTCCGGCCGCCCGAACGCACAGCTCATCATCGGCTATCGCGGCATGATCGACCTCGCCCGCCGCTCCGGGCAGATCATCAGCTTGCAGGCTTGGACGGTGCACGCACAGGACACTTTCAACTACCAGCTCGGCCTCGATCCCGACATTCAGCATGTGCCAGCATCGACCGCAGACCGAGGTCCTGTCACTCATGTCTACGCAGTCGCCAAGCTCAAGGGAGGCGGCATCCAGTTCGAAGTGATGAGCCGCGCAGAGATCGAGAAAGTGCGCTCCACGTCAAAGGCCGGCAACTCCGGCCCGTGGGCAAGTCACTGGGATGAAATGGCAAAGAAGACCGTCATCCGCCGCCTCTTCAAATATCTGCCGGTCAGCATCGAGGCCGTCCGCGCAGTCGAGATCGACGAGAAGACCGACCGTGGCGAAGCTACTACCGACCAGGACTTCCTCGATGCCGAGTTCATCGAAAAGGGTGACTTCAACGACGCGCCGCAGATCGAAGCGGCCCCCGAAGAACCCGCTGAATAACTACTAAAAATTCCCCGACAGAGAGGCCGGATCATCTATCACCGGCGCTTCCCCTCTCTGTTGGGGAACCCTTTTTTCTGTGAGTGAACAAATGAAATACAGGCTGAAAGACCGTGAGCTACAGAAGAAGCTCGACGAGATCAGTGACGGAGATTTCTCCGCTCGGCTGCACAAGGAGCGCGAGCTCATCAAAGACAGTTTCAAAAAAGAACCGCGGCTGCACGTTCTCTGGTTCGGGGAGGGCTCGCAGTTCTCCGCCGCGCTGTACGCCGACATGCTCGAAGAAGTGCGCGAGTACGACCCGCACAAGTGGAACGAGTACCCGGAGGTGACGCCGCCGGAAGGCGTATGGATGCGGTGCGAGACCGACGTAAATGCAATAGGGCACAAGATTCGACACGTTGCGAAGTTTGATGGGCGTGAGTGGCGTGACTACCTGTCGAAACAAGTCGTAGTTCACCGATTCCGCTCGTGGGACAACCCGGAGGACGATGAATGAAGCCCGAAAAAGCGCATCGACGCCATGCGCTCTTCGCGTTGGAAGCCATCGAGGTATGCGCCACGTCGTGTCGAAAGGGTTGGAAGGGTCGAACCCCTCCGACCATGGAGGAAGTCGACGACGCTATCCGCAAGTTGTCTTACTGCGTTGGGACGCTGAAGGACTATCGCTCGATCCGCATTCAGATGGAAAAGGAGAAAGACGAATGACAGAAACCGAAATTGTCGTGCAAGACATCCGCCGAGAGCTCCGATGGTCTTTCCGCGATCAGTCGGTCGCCAACCTCCTCGGCCTCGCAAAGCGACTCATCGACAACAAGGACATCGCAGACGCGGTGAGGAAGTACACAACAGTGCTTTCCGCCGCGAGGCAGAGTGCAAACCCTGCCGCACTCGAGCGCGTGAAGTTCTCTGCATACATGCTCACGCACGCACTGCGCGACTGGGAGGCGGCGCGATGAAGGCAATGACCGCGCTCCTCTCGGTCCAACTATTAAGAGTTCTTTAGTAGTTCACGACACATGCCCTCGTAGCCTCGGCTCCGGGGGCTTTTTTTATCTGATCACACATGCCAGTAAGCAAAAAACCCCGCAAAAAGGGACAGCGAGCAAAGGATCTCGCAATGCGCCGGAAGTTCGTGCGCGGACAGTTCAAAGACGCGGACGACGCGCGTAGGACCATCGCAAGCCTCGAGAATCAGCGCACACGTCAACGACGACGTTGCGAACAGCTCGGCTGGCTGCTTGGCTTTCAGGAGAAGGACTCTTTGCTTGAAGCCTTCACGCTCAGTTTCTTCGCGCTTGAGCGATGGCCGACCACGAACGACTACGCGGACTTCAACCAGATTTCTTCGACGCTCATGCTCGGAGCGCTTTGTCACAAGTGTCTTGGCGTTCAGGAACAGGATCTCATGGACGACATCCAGCACGCTGCGTTCATGACCGTCGTCTGCGCTCGCTTGCGCAACCACGGCAAGGAGATTCCGCCCGCGAACCTCGAGCCAGTAAAGCACGGTCTGATCGTCGCACAGGAGTTGATGGAGTATGCCTACGAGCACGAGCGTCAAGCGCTTATCAACGTGCTCAAGCACAACACACACGGGAACATCCGCGAGACCCCAGGCCTCCTCGAGGCGCACGAGCGCTTCATTCTCGGCAAGCACTACGAGCAGGTTAGGCAGTGGGAACTCGAGGACAACGCCTTTCTAAGCGAACTTCAGAAGACAGGAAAAATCAAAAACGGAGGAGAAGATGGAAGGGTGGATGAATAAGAAGGAACTGGCAGCCTATATCGGCGTGAAGTCAGTCCGCACAGTTGATCGCTGGATCGGGAAGAACCACCTCCCAAAGGGAAAACAGTTCCCCACCGGACCGCACTGGAAGAAAGACATTGTGGACAAGTGGCTCGACGGCTTCGGTCAATACGAAAAGCAGTGCAATAGACAATTTAAGCACCTTCAGGCGCTACAATAGAAAAAAGCCCCAGACCTCTTTGCAGGTTTGGGGCTTTTTTTATCTCGATGTATGGCGGAATGTATGGCGTTTTTCATCAATCGCCTGAAAACGCCTGCGAGAGTAAGTATACTTGGCGGAAGCGGTGGGATTCGAACCCACGAAGGGTTGCCCCTCGCTGGTTTTCAAGACCAGTGCATTCAACCACTCTGCCACACTTCCGACGTCAGATAAGTTTCGCATTCTACAGAAGTAATGAAAAAAAGTCCACAGGCATCGCTTGTTCCGGCAAAAGCGGAAAAAACGTTCTCAGCGCCCGCCTCGACGCTCCGAAGCGGGCCTGTCGGCGAGATTGGGCCTGTCCGCGGGCGCTCCGAGCAGACTCGCTTCGGACCTGAATTCGAAGCGCACGAGCGTGTCGTCGTGGGCGAGTTCGTCGCAGAAGCGGA
>ERZ791889.193-NODE-193-length-46407-cov-28.565046_pt1 | contig 46407 bp, 39 predicted proteins | sample MGYA00510156_ERZ791889 | MGnify/ENA primary metagenome ERZ791889 (study PRJEB30046, sample SAMN00792108) | human gut metagenome | study: EMG produced TPA metagenomics assembly of the A metagenome-wide association study of gut microbiota in type 2...
GCGTAAGCCAGCAGATTTACAGTCTGCCCCATTTGGCCACTCTGGTATTTGCCCATACAAAAAAAATAAAAGAACGATTCTTTTTTCGAGCCTCTTGTCGGATTCGAACCAACGACCCCGAGATTACAAATCACGTGCTCTGGCCAACTGAGCTAAAGAGGCAAAAAGCTTTAAAAATGCAACCGTTGCGTTCTAACGGGAGCGAAACGGCTGCAAATTTAGTCATTTATTTCTTTTTCGCAAAATATTTGCGATTTTTTTATTTGCTACGTTGTTTTTCCTTGTATTTAACCAGTTGTTTTTCGAGCGCTTCAACATTCAAATCGATAGCTTCTTCAAATGTATCACACACTTTACTTGCATACAATTCGCCATTCGGAACCAGCAACTTAATACCAGCCTCCTTATTTTCAGCTACTTCTGGCTTAACTACCTTCAATGACACCTCTACTTTCTTTATATCTTCGTAATATTTCTCCAACTTAGACACTTTTTTCTGAATAAATGCCTGCAATTGCTCTGACGCATCAAAGTGAATTGATTGAATTCTAATATCCATACTTACCTCCTTCTTTTTAAGCTCTTGGATGAGCTTGTTTATACACTTTTTTAAGTTCTTCAAAAGTTGTATGCGTATAGATTTCGGTAGTCGCGATACTTTCATGACCCAAAAGCTCCTTCACAGCTTCCAACTCTGCATGATTATTAAGCATCGTTGTGGCAAAAGTATGCCTCAATACATGAGGACTCCTTTTCTTCAGCATCACCACTTTCGACAAACTTCGTTTCACTAAGTTATAGACCAAATTCTCATAAAGCCTTTTACCATTCTCTCTTACAAAAAAAGCACCAGACTTCACAGGAATCGTTTCGTTTCTTACATCGACATATTCCAGCATCAACATTTTCAGTTCATCACCAAAAGGTATCAGCCGCTGTTTGTTTCTTTTTCCAGTCACCCGGAAAAGAGAAGCCGAAAAATCCACATCCACATCATCCAGACCGATCAATTCTGAAAGCCTCATTCCTGTCAAGTAAAAAACTTCTATAATCAGTTTATCTCGACAAGCCTTAAAACCATCTCCAAAATCAACCTCGTCAAGCAATTTATCCATATCACTTTCCTTCAGGAAGACAGGCAACGGTTTTTTATTCTTAGGGCCTTTAAGTTTAAGCAAAGGATCCACCGAAATTTCACCTCGCTTCAACAGAAACTTATAGAACGCTCGGAGCGAACTCAGTTTTCGGTTTACCGAAGTCGATGTATACCCTTTATCCATCAATGAAACAATCCATTCACGGACTTGTTCTACGTCAACCTCAACCGGATTGAATTTTCCATAGATTTCTTGAATAAAATCCTGTATTTGTGCCAAGTCATTTCCGTATGCTAAAACGGTTTTTTCAGAATAGCAACGTTCATACCGGAGATAATCAAGAAAAGAATCTATCAACATAATATCGTCACGTCTAAATCTTGCAACGAATATATGAAAAAGAATTCAATAATTCAAAGGAATTTACGATTTATTAATCTTCTACTTGCTGAAGTTTCTGTACGTAAGCAGCACGTTCTCTTTTAAGTCTGTTGATTACAGATGGTTTGTCAAACTGTTGTCTGCTTCTAAGTTCTTTTACGATGCCAGTCTTTTCAAATTTTCTCTTGAATTTCTTCAGCGCTTTTTCAATGTTTTCGCCTTCTTTTACAGGTACTACAATCATTTTGTTATTATTAATATGTTATGATTAAAAAATATTCTGCATTAAATTTGCGCCGCAAAATTACACATACTTTCCTTATTCACAAAACTTTCAGCAAATAATTATCAAAATCCAAGGAGAAATAAGGCACAGAACCGATAAAGTTGCTATCTTTGGACATATATATACCTAAATTAATAGAATCAAATATGAAACAGAGCACCAATGAAAAGCTTCATGCATTACGTATGTGGTTTACCTCCCAATCCATAAAGGCCTTTATTGTTCCTAGCACCGATCCACACTTAAGTGAATACCCTGCTCCTTACTGGAAATCGCGTGCTTGGATATCAGGTTTCTCAGGCTCAGCCGGTACGGCAGTTATCACAGAACACCAAGCCGGGTTATGGACTGATTCCCGATATTTTCTTCAAGCAGAGCAGCAATTGGCTGGCAGCGACATGCATCTATATAAAGAAATGCTATCTGAAACACCTAGCATTCCTACATTTCTAGGACAGCAACTAAAAGCAGGTGAAGCAGTTGGAATTGACGGCAAAATGTTTTCAGTGAGTCAGGTAGAAGAATTGCAACAAGAATTATCCGCCTATCAACTGAAGATTCATCTTTGCGATGACCCGTTCTCTGTACTATGGGAAGACCGCCCCGCATTACCATACACTCCAGCATCTATCTACGATATGGAATATGCAGGACAAAGCAGCAAAGATAAAATAGAAGCTGTCCGCATGAAGCTAAAAGACCAAGGTCTATCAGCCCTATTCCTGTCAACATTAGACGAAATAGCCTGGTTACTTAATTTACGTGGAGATGATGTACATTGCAATCCCGTTGTCATCAGCTATTTGCTTATCACACAAGAAGAAGCCACCTTCTTTGTTGCACCACAGAAAATCACAGAAGAAGTAAAAAGATATCTGCAAGAACAAGGCATCAGCTTAGGCAACTATAACCAGGTGGAAGATTATTTAAATCAGTTTAAAGGGGAAAACATCCTTATCGATCCTCAAAAAACCAATTTTGCCATTTATTCTGCCATTAACCCGACATGCAATGTTAAACGCGGCACCTCTCCGGTTGCCTTACTGAAGGCTGTGCGTAACGAAAAGGAAATCGAAGGCATCCATGCAGCCATGAAACGAGACGGCATAGCCTTGGTACGTTTCCTGAAATGGCTAGAAGAAACTGTACCCAACGGGTCTGAAACCGAACTAAGCATAGACAAAAAACTGCATGCATTCAGAGCCAGCCAACCTTTATACAAAGGAGAAAGTTTCGACACCATCGCTGGCTATAAGGAGCATGGCGCTATTGTACATTATGCCGCAACACCCGAAAGTAACGCTACGCTGCAGCCTAAGGGTTTTCTACTGCTTGACTCCGGTGCTCAATATCTGGACGGTACAACAGACATTACACGTACCATCGCATTAGGCGAACTAACTGAAGAAGAAAAGACAGACTATACCTTGATACTGAAAGGCCACATTGCACTAGCAATGGCTATATTCCCAGCCGGCACCCGAGGAGCCCAACTGGATGTATTGGCACGCATGCCGATATGGCAGCAGAAAATGAATTTTCTGCATGGCACAGGACACGGTGTCGGACACTTTTTAAATGTACATGAAGGCCCGCAGAGCATTCGTATGAACGAGAATCCCACACCGCTAGTACCCGGAATGGTCACATCCAACGAACCGGGTGTATATAAAAGCGGAAGCCATGGCATACGTATTGAAAACCTGACGCTGGTATGCAAAGCCGGTGAAGGCATGTTTGGAGACTATTACCAATTTGAGACTCTGACCCTGTGCCCCATCTGTACAAAAGGAATTATAAAAGAGCTGCTTTCACCCGATGAAGTAAACTGGCTGAACAACTACCACCAGATGGTTTATGAAAAGCTGGCTCCTAACCTTACCGCAGAGGAACAAGTCTGGTTGCAAACTGCTACAGCTGCTATCTGACAGAACCAGACACGCAATCTGAAACCCTAAAAAATAAGATGTATGGCTTTAATTAAATCTGTACGGGGCTTCACCCCTGAAATCGGCGAGAATTGCTTTCTCGCCGACAATGCCACACTCATCGGAGATGTAAAAATTGGAAACGAATGCAGCATTTGGTTCAATACTGTGCTTCGTGGAGATGTCAACTCCATCCATATCGGCAACAAGGTAAACATCCAAGACGGAAGCGTATTACATACCCTTTATCAAAAATCGACCATTGAAATTGGAGATAATGTATCAGTAGGACATAATGTTACCATTCACGGAGCCACCATTCACAAAAATGCTCTTATTGGAATGGGATCTACCCTACTTGATCATGCAGTGGTGGGCGAAGGTGCCATCGTAGCCGCCGGTTCACTTGTTTTAAGCAACACTATTATCGACCCCGGCACACTTTGGGGAGGGGTTCCGGCCAAATTTATCAAAAAAGTAGACTCCTCGCAAACCAAAGAATTGAACGAAAAGATTGCGAATAATTACCTCATGTATGCCGGATGGTATAAAAATAAAAAATAATCGCAATAAAAAATATCCCCATGCTCATTAAAAAACATGGGGATATTTTTTAGTTATCTGATAATTCTATCAAAAGTTGATCATACTCATGATTTTGGCGGTCGCTCCTGCATTTCCTGTCACATATTCACCAGCACGAATACCTGTCTCAGACAAGAAATTCTCATCTTTACGAAAGCGTTCCAAAAGAGATTCAAGTTCCGCATAATTAGCAATAGAATAAGCACCCTTTGCTTCAATCAGCTGCACTGCCTCCATAAATTTCTGATACTTAGGTCCAAAAATAACAGGAATGCCATACACAGCAGCTTCCAATGTATTGTGAATTCCCACACCGAATCCACCGCCGATATACGAAATCTCTCCATATCGATAAATGGAAGAAAGCAACCCGAAACAGTCGATAATCAAACAGTCAGCCTTCTGAACATTCTTTTCATCCGCCCGAGTATAACGCACATACGGACGTTTTAATTTACCGATAATCTCCACCAAGTGATTTTCATCGATCACATGCGGCGCAATAATCAGTTTCATTTCCGGATGCTGATTGAAATATTCCAGGAAAAGATCCTCATCCGGCCCCCAAGAACTTCCTGCAACAAAGGTAAACCGGTTGCCACCCTTAAACCTTTCCACCAAGGGTAATTCTTTTGCCTCTTGACGAATCTGCAACACTCTGTCGAAACGAGTATCACCAACCACCGTCACCCGATTGATACCAATCTTTGACAAATAGCGCTTGGAAGCCTCATTCTGAACAAACAAATGGTCAAAATTACCAAGCACCCGACGATAAGTACCTCCATACCATTTAAAGAACACCTGTTCCCTACGGAAAATAGAAGAGACACTATATACCGGAATCCGGCGCTTATGCAACTCATCCAAATAATTTTTCCAGAACTCGTACTTGATAAAAAATGCCATACAAGGAGAAGCGATATCCAAGAACTTCTTCACATTTCTCGGTTTATCAAACGGCAAATAACAAACGATATCCGCCCCTCTGTAGTTCTTACGGACTTCATATCCCGAAGGAGAAAAGAAAGTCAACAGAATCTTATAGTTCGGGTAAACCGAACGGATTTCCTCGATCAGAGGACGTCCTTGTTCAAACTCACCCAAAGAAGCGGCATGAAACCAGATATATTGTTCACCTTTCTCAACCTGCTGACGGAGCAATTCATACACTACCCAATGTCCCTTCATCATTTTCCGGGGTTTCCGGCTGAACGGAGCAGCCAGATGTACCGCAAAATCATAGAGAATAATCGCCAGATTGTAAAGCATACTTATTTACTATTTTAATTGATAATGGTTGAGGAAGTTTATCCCAGCTTCTCAACGGCAGTCTGAATACGACTGATAGTCTCTTCCTTACCCAACAGTTCTGTGATATCGAACATGTGCGGACCCTTGCACTCTCCTACCACCGCTAAACGGAAAGCATTCATCACATTACCCATATGATATCCTTTTTCCGTAATCCAACCGATAACGATGTCTTCAGATGGTTTTGAAGAGAAATCTTCGATACCTTTCAAAACTTCAATCAGTTCACCCATAATGCGGGGAGTATCTTCCGACCAGCGTTTTTTCACATCCTTTTCAGCATATGCAGTCGGAGCAACAAAGAAAAAGCGGCTTTGATCCCACAATTCCTTGACAAAATTCACACGTCCCTTCACCAGTGACACCACTTTAGCCAAATAAGCATCACTGTAACTTGCTACATCCACACCGTTGGCTGACAACACAGGCTTAAAGAGTTCAGCCAATTCGCCATCAGGTTTCATCATGATATATTCGTGGTTAAACCACATACCCTTCTTATAATCGAATTTGGCACCCGATTTACTGCAGTGACTCAAATTAAACAGTTTCACCAGTTCATCCAACGACATCACTTCCTGATCATTGCCCGGATTCCATCCCAGCAAAGCCAAGAAATTAATGACAGCTTCGGGCAGATATCCCGATTCGCGATAACCTGAAGACACGTCACCCGATTTCGGATCATGCCATTCCAGCGGGAATACAGGGAAGCCCAACCGGTCACCGTCACGCTTACTTAGTTTTCCATTTCCTTCCGGTTTAAGCAGCAACGGCAAATGTGCAAAAGCCGGCATCGTATCTTCCCACCCAAATGCACGATACAATAAAACATGCAAAGGAGCAGAAGGCAACCATTCTTCACCACGAATCACATGTGAGACCTCCATCAGATGGTCATCTACAATGTTGGCCAAATGATAAGTAGGCAATTCATCTGCCGATTTATACAACACTTTATCATCCAAGATAGACGAGTTGATAACCACTTCACCACGGATCAAATCATTCACATGCACATCCTCATTGGGCTCAATCTTGAAACGAACCACATACTGCTTGCCCTCGGCAATCAAAGCATCCACTTCTTCTTTCGGCATCGTCAAAGAATTGCGCATCATGCCACGAGTAGATGCATCATATTGGAAATTGGCGATTTCAGCGCGCTTTGCATCCAATTCTTCCGGAGTATCAAAAGCAATATAAGCCTTGCCATTATCCAGCAAAATCTGCACATATTTCTTATAGATTTCTCTCCGCTCTGACTGACGGTAAGGCCCATGATCTCCTCCAAAGCTCACTCCTTCATCAAAATGGATACCCAGCCATTTGAAGGATTCAAGGATATATTCTTCAGCACCCGGAACAAAGCGGTTGGAATCAGTATCTTCAATACGAAATATCAAGTCACCGCCATGCTGACGGGCAAAGAGATAATTATACAAGGCTGTACGCACACCACCAATGTGCAATGCTCCTGTTGGACTCGGAGCAAAACGAACTCTTACTTTTCTTTCTGCCATAATAACATTAGTATAGGTAAATCGAGGCAAAATTAAACCTTTTTTTCCACACTATTAATTTTTTTTGTACTTTTCGCAAAAATTTAAATGGATATGGAACATTTGAAGAGAAAAGCAAGTTTCTCATGGAAAGATTTGTTATTCAAAACCCTGTTATTTATAGGAACAGTGGCCCTTATTGTCTACTTTCTTCCCCGTGACAGTAAGTTCAACTATCAGTTTGACACCAACAAGCCTTGGAAATACGGGCAACTCATTGCCACATTTGATTTCCCCATCTACAAAGATCAGGCAGTAGTCGAAAAAGAGCAAGACAGTCTATTGGCCCTTTTTCAGCCTTACTATGAACTTCATAAAGACGTGGAAAAGAAAGCACTGAGAAAGTTGAAGGAAGATTATCACAGCCAGTTGAAAAAGACACTTCCGTCAGCTGAATATCTGCGCTACATAGAGCGGACATTGAAAGATATTTATCAGGCAGGAATCGTTTCTACCGAAAATTGGCACCAACTACACAAGGACAGCACCCAGGCCATTATGATCATCAACGATAAGCTGGCCAATTCACATCCAACCAGTGATATTTACACTGTAAAAGAAGCATACGAATACCTGCTTTCAGCAGACACCCTCCATTTTAGCCGCAACATTCTGAAACATTGTGCACTCAACGAATACATCACACCCAATCTTGAATTTGACGAATCCAGAAGTCAAAGTGCAAAAGATGAAATACTCAATAATTATTCATGGGCCAATGGTCTTGTAGTTAGTGGTCAGAAAATTATAGACCGGGGAGAGATTGTCAGTCCCGATACCTACAATATCCTAGAATCTTTGCGCAAAGAATCAATCAAGCGAAATGACTCTACGGGACAAACCCGACTGATATTTGGTGGACAAGTGTTGTTTGTCGGCATGCTCGTACTCTGCTTCATGCTTTATCTCGATCTGTTCAGAAAAGAATTTTATCAGCGGAAAGGATCTCTTTCTCTCTTATTCACACTGATTGTGTTCTACAGCATCATCACAGCATCCATGGTGACACACAACTTATTCAATGTGTACATCATTCCTTATGCCATGCTGCCCATCATCATCCGGGTCTTTCTGGATTCCCGGACAGCCTTCTTGACGCACGTCATCACCATCCTCATCTGCTCCATTACCCTGCGCTATCCTCACGAATTTATCCTGACGCAACTGGCAGCCGGCATGGTAGCGATATTCAGCCTGAAGGAACTTTCGCAACGGTCACAGCTATTTCGCACAGCCGTCTTAGTTATCCTGACATACATAGCTGTGTATTTTGCTTTCGAACTGATGACCGAAAACGGACTGGCATCCGACTTTTCCAAACTAAACATGAGGATGTACAGCTATTTCTGCATCAACGGACTGCTCCTGTTGTTTGCCTACCCTTTGCTGTTTCTACTCGAAAAGACGTTTGGCTTTACCTCCAATGTCACACTCGTAGAACTCTCTAACATCAACAACAGTCTGCTGAGACAAATGTCCGAAACCGTACCAGGCACTTTCCAGCACTCACTGCAAGTTGCCAACTTAGCTGCTGAAGCGGCAATCCGCATCGGAGCTAAAAGCCAGCTGGTGCGTACCGGTGCCCTATATCACGACATCGGAAAAATGGAAAATCCTGCCTTCTTCACTGAAAATCAGTCGGGCGGAGTCAATCCGCACAAGAACCTGGGGTACGAACAAAGTGCACAAGTTGTTATCAGCCACGTTACCGACGGGCTGAAACTTGCCGACAAACACAATCTGCCGAAAGCTGTGAGAGATTTCATCTGCACTCACCACGGACGGGGAACCACCAAGTATTTCTATATTTCATGGAAAAACGAGCATCCCGATGAAGAGCCAGATGAAGAAAAATTCACTTATCCCGGCCCGAACCCCTTCACAAAAGAACAAGCCGTACTCATGATGGCCGATTCTGTAGAAGCCGCTTCGCGCAGCCTGCCCGAATACACAGAAGAAAGCATCAGCAACCTGGTCGAAAAAATCATCGACTCCCAAGTTGCTGACGGTTATTTCAAGGAATGTCCAATCACCTTCAAAGACATTGCCACGGTAAAAACGGTATTCAAGGAAAAACTAAAGATTGCCTACCACACTCGCATCAGTTATCCTGAGTTAAAAAAGTAAGCAATCCGGCACACGCATCCTCGAGTACATCAAGCACATACTCAAATCCCTCGGCCCCTCCATAATAGGGGTCGGGGACATGATCGGCCACCATACGTGTACAAAATTCCGTCATTCGATGAATCTTCTCGCAAGCCGCTACTGAAGGAGCCCGATCCTTCAAGTCATCTATGTTCCGGTCGTCCATACCGATGATTAAATCAAAATGTTCAAAATCATCGGTACACACCGGTCGAGAACGATGCACCAAGTCATACCCCCGGCGCGCAGCATGTGCCCGCATTCGGCTGTCCGGCAATTCCCCCTGGTGATAAGAAAGAATACCTGCCGAATCAATCTCAAACTCTTTTTCAAGACCGGCTTCCTTCACCAAATGCTTCATGACTCCCTCAGCCGAAGAACTACGGCAGATATTTCCCAGACACACAAATAAAATTCGTTTCATACAGACTAATCCACTTTTAATTATTATAATCCAACTCCGACATTTACTTTTCCACACAGCTGATTTGCGTGATTTCGGGTGTACGGATACCCGGTTTCAATTCTCCATTTATATTATAGAAAGAATTCACTCCATCACCCACCAACACAGCCCCCGCTCTAGCCAAATGTGAAGAACGAAGCAGCACTGTCCAACTATGCTGTTGCATATCAAAAAGAAAAAGACGATCATTAAAGCGATACCATTCCGGAGCATGCAACAAATAATCTTTGGCAGGTGAACGAAGTGCAGAAAGAAATATATCTTTATGAACTCCACCCGTAAATAAAGCCCACCTGTTTTGCAGAATCACTCCCGTTCCGCCTCCTAAAGATACGGTTTCACCTGTTTCATCACTAGGAGCAGCCAAGGCACTCCACTGCTTCGTTTCCGAAGAATAACAATATCCATCAATGGAAAGAGAAGGCTGTTTCCCTGAAACGGCAGGTGCAAATCCTCCAAAAAGATAGAAACGGTATCCCTCCCCTACCTGCTGCGCAGCACATACCGGCTGGATACGGGCATCACCGGGGAAAGAAGGAAGCACCTCCCACCCTGAAGATACATCCTGCAAGTTTAAAGAAAGGAAACCATTAGAAGGAATCCCGTCGCTATTACCTCCTGCCACCAACAAACGATCTCCAACCACCAGTCCACACATATTATCAAGAGTATAGGGTAAAGAAGGCAAAGAATCAACCACTACCCCATCCGTTTCTTCAGTCAAACGGATACTCCACACAGCAGACTGCGAACAAGTGCCATCCGTACCTCCCACACAAATCAACCGATTGGCATGCACAGCAGAAAAACCATAGGCCATCGGAAGCGGAAGGTCACCAACTTTACGCCAGTGAAAGACCGAATCGGAAGGAAGATCGGCCATATAAATACCATGATAAAATATCTTTTTTCCACCTTGACTTGCCGGAACATCAGGGAAGTTGCATCCACCCGCAAGGATAATTTTGTGCCCTAAGATACCAGCATAGCAAGCAGATACTCCCTGCTCCATTCCCCTTTCAGATGAAGGAAAACCATTTATTTGAGATAACTCCCATTTCAACTGGTGCAAAGAGGGCTTTTGAACACAACCGCACAAAGAAAATAGGAATGAAATGAATAGAATCAAATCAAGCTTCATAAATATAGTCATATCGATGATAATTATAATCTAACAAAATAGGCATCACCTAAAATGAAAGCATCTAATCCGGCTTCAGTAAAGATGGAGTTACAAGTTTCAATCTCTACAACGGATCCACATCATAATAAACGATAAGTGAACGGTAGCGATCATCTTCCAGCATCTCCCGCTGAATGCGCAAGAGAAGTTCACGAGCCCGTGCCATGGGTGCTGTATGTTCTACTTTCAACACAATTTTCCGGATATAGAGCGTCTGCACCCTTGCCACCGGCGGCTTATCCGGTCCCAGTACACGGTTACCGAATACAGCCCGGAGCTTGTCTCCCATAACGGCAGCCATTTGTTCAAGCAATCCTTCATTTTTATTCTTCAGATAGACATAAACCAAGCGGTAGTAAGGAGGATAATGAAACATCTGCCGCTCGGCCAGCTGTCCGTCCACCATACCTTCATAATTGTTGGCTATCACTTGATGGATGATAGGATGATCGATACTCTTGGTCTGAAGCACCACTCTTCCCCGTTTGTTTTTCCGACCAGCACGCCCTGCCACCTGTGCCATAAGCTGGAAAGCCCTTTCGTATGAACGGAAATCGGGATAATTCAACATCGTATCTGCATTCAAGATACCCACCACACTTACATGATCGAAATCCAATCCTTTAGACACCATTTGCGTACCAATGAGAATATCCGTTTTTCCTTGTTCAAAATCAGCAATAATTTTTTCATAGGCCGAACGGGTGCGCGTCGTATCCAAATCCATACGGGCTACTTTCGCTTCAGGGAAAATCACCTTGATATCATCTTCTATCTTTTCTGTACCAAAGCCACGGTTAGTCAGTTCCGTGCCGTCACAGGCCGGACAGCGTACAGGCACCTGATACGTATATCCGCAATAATGACACGTCAGTTGATTGATGCCTTTGTGGTAAGTGAGACTCACGTCGCAATTCTGACATTTAGGTACCCAACCACACACACGACATTCAATCATCGGAGCAAATCCTCTCCGGTTCTGGAAAAGAATCACCTGCTCTTTCTGATCAAGTGCTTCACGCATATACTGGATAAGCAACGGAGAAAAAGGACCCACCATCCGTTTCTTCCGATACAGTTCTTTAATATCCACCGGCACAATTTCGGGCAACTGAATCTCTTTATACCGCTCCTTTAGCTGCACAAAACCATATTTTCCAGCCACCGCATTCTGCCATGTCTCAATGGAAGGCGTTGCGGTTCCCAACAATGTCTTGGCACCATACATCATAGCCAGCACAATTGCCGCATTGCGGGCATGGTAGCGAGGAGCCGGGTCCTGCTGCTTATAGGTCGTTTCATGCTCTTCGTCCACAATCACCAATCCCAAATTCTGAAACGGAAGAAAAACCGAAGAACGAACACCTAAGATAATATCATAGTTGGCTGCCCCCAGCTGCTTCTGCCAGATTTCTACCCGTTCCGCATCCGGAAATTTGGAATGATAAATACCTAAGCGCGAACCGAACACCCGTTGCAGACGCTCGGTAATTTGAGTTGTCAATGCAATTTCCGGCAACAGATACAGCACCTGTTTTCCCTGCCGGATGGTTTCTTCAATCAGATGAATATAGATTTCCGTCTTCCCGCTGGCAGTCACCCCATACAGCAGACACACATTTTTTTCACGAAACGAAGCAACGATCTCATCATGAGCCCGCTGTTGGAAACTATTTAAAGGATTCAAGGGCATCACCGACTGACAGTCGGCCTGCAGCCTCCCTATTTCATGATAATAAATCTCAAAAATCTTCTTCTCCACAAGGCCGTTCAGAATGGCAGAAGAAACATTGGCCTGCTGCAGTAATTCTTTGCGGGATATCTCCACCGGAGTCTCCCCGCTTAGCAACCGCGAACACTCCACGTATTTCATCAACAAGGTCAGCTGTTTCGGTGCCCGCGACAGAAGGTCAAACAAAATATGCAACTGCTTTTCACTCACCTTTCCTGCCAGCCGCACCCGCGCCTCCATCTTAGGCTTATAAGTACGCTTCAGTTCTTCTTTCACAAAGATAGCTTCCTTATCAAGAAGCGATTTGATGACAGTAAGAATGTTTTTCAAACCGCTGTCCTTTTCCAGTTTAGTGACACACTGCTGCCTATCCGCCGAAAGCAAATCGAGTATACGCTGCTCCCGTTCCGTCAAAGGAGCCTCCGCCTCAAAATCCGGATTATACTCCACAATGGTTTCACTTTCCAGTTTCAATCCGGAAGGCAACGCCGCCTTATATACATCACCCTGCGTACAAAGATAATAATCGGCTATCCATTCCCAAAACGAAAACTGCTGCGGCAACAGCACAGGATCTGCATCCAGCAAAGCCGACACCTCCTTCACCTCATAGTCAGTTGGCGCACAATAATGGACATTGCGCACAATCGCTGTATAATACTTCTTCCGTCCGAATGGAACAACCACCCGGCATCCAATCTTCACATCTTCCGCATACTCATCCGGCAAAGAATAAGTGAAACACTTGGGAAGTGGAAGGGGTAATATGACATCTACATACCTTTTCATTGCAGGTACAAAGATACAAAAAAAGAGACTTCTGCGCGAACAGAAGTCTCTTTCCACTATGTAAATCTCGATGTTCAATCAAAAGATATACGCCACAGATACCTGCCAGGTCTTGGTCTTGTAAGAACCGGCCTCACCCTGGAACTTTGCCGTATCATTCAGGGGGATATTGTAGTTGGCACCTACTTGCAGATGTCTCAGCAATTTCACACCGGCACCCACGTTGATACCCACTTCAGCCTTCTTCTTGTCAGTCCTCACATCGTCGATCATTTTGTTGCCTTCAAAATCGAAATAGAAGTCGGGACCTGCAGCCAGATAAACGGCAGCCAGACTTCCCAGGCCGATGGTATACTTCAAATTAATGGGAATATCAATACCGTTTTGCTTAACTGTATATTCCACATTCTCCTCAGACACCTTCACTCCTCGCTGTGAGAAAAGCAACGAAGCATCTACCCCCAGTCCTACAATAGGAATCGTGACTTCCGCCATCGGTCCGATGAAGAAACCGGTAAAGTTGTCTTTTTTAAAGTTATCTTCCACATGGGAAAAACTTGCTTTCGACAAGTTCAAACCTCCCTTCACACCGAAGTGAATCTGCGCCTGAACCGGCAGCGTCATACCTACACATGCCATTACCAATAGAGCAGCAAAAATTTTTTTCATAAAAATCGAAATTTTAAATTATTCGCTGCAAAGATAGGAAAATAGGCCAAACTATCAATGGTTGGGATGAATATCCAGCTTCACAGGCTTAATCATGTTCTCCGGTTTCAGAATGGTATCCAGATCTTCTTTCGACAGAATATCATGTTCCAACACCAGTTCATAAACACCCTTACCTGTCTGTTGAGCCTCTTTCGCAATCTTAGTAGAGTTTTTGTAACCGATTACCGGATTCAAAGCTGTCACCACTCCGATACTGTCGTGCACCTCCTGGCGGCAACGATCTTCATTGGCCGTAATGCCATCAATACACAACGTACGCAGCGTATCAAATCCGTTCATAAACAAGTCGGCCGATTCAAAACAGCACTGTGCCATGACCGGTTCCATCGCATTCAATTCCATCTGAGCAGCCTCTCCACTCATGGTCACGCAAAGATCGTTTCCGATGACCTTATAAGCAATCTGATTCATCACCTCAGGAATCACCGGATTCACCTTACCCGGCATAATGGAAGAACCGGGCTGCATGGCCGGCAGGTTAATTTCACCGAATCCACAGCGCGGACCAGATGCCAACAGTCGCAAATCGTTGCAGATTTTGTTCATCTTCACAGCAATTCTCCGCATGGCACCCGAATAGCCCACCATACAAGAAGTATCCGAAGTAGCTCCCACCAGGTCATCTGCCAACTGGATATCCAGTCCGGTAATCTTACGCAAAGCAGCGACACACTTTTCTGCATATTCCGGCTCGGCCGTGATACCCGTACCGATAGCCGTAGCACCCATGTTCACCGTCAAGAAATCTCTTGCTGCAAAATTCAAATTCTCCACCTCATGTTCCAAGATGCTGGCAAAGCCATTGAACGTCTGTCCCAACGTCATCGGAACAGCATCCTCCAGCTGTGTACGTCCCATCTTGATAACATGCGCCATCTCCTCAGCCTTCTTGCGGAAAGAAGCAATCAAAGCCTGAAAATGTTCCACCAGTTTGAGGTGCGTATAATAAAGTCCGATATGAATCGCAGTAGGATAAGCATCATTGGTAGACTGTGAGCGGTTCACATGATCATTGGGAGAGCAATATTGATATTCCCCCCGCTGATGCCCCATCAGTTCCAAAGCCCGGTTGGCAATCACTTCGTTGGCATTCATGTTAGTTGTCGTACCGGCACCTCCCTGAATCATATCCACAGGAAACTGCTCGGCATGCTGGCCATCCATCACCTCCTGGCAGGCTTTCACAATAGCATCCGCCTGCGCGTCAGTCAGCAGGCCCAGTTCATGGTTTGCCATGGCTGCACCCATTTTGGTAATACCCAGAGCCCGCACAAACAGCGGATACTCATTCAGGTGAAACTTACTGATATTGAAATTCTCAATACCACGCAATGTCTGAACTCCATACAAAGCACTTTCAGGCACTTCACGACTTCCAATCAAGTCACTCTCTATACGAGTTTTTTTAGATAAATTCTGTACCATAGTGATTTTCTATATTAACACATAACTTCATATTCAGATTAACTACCTACGAAGGTATCTGTTTTTTTTATGGATGAAGAAATATTCTGCGAGTTTTTTCTTTTTAGGAGAAGAAAATAACAAAATAACAGAATAAAAGACCTATATTTGCATTTATTAAGGTATTCCATGCGATAAAAACAGCTATACTTATGAGAAAAATAATCTTTATGACATTCCTTCTTGCCTGCCTGACGGGTGAGATTCATGCACAAGAGACTAAAGAAAAAGAAAAATTTACACCCGACACACCGATATGGGAAGAACTGACAAACATGAAAAAGAAGACCGACAAATTCAATCTTTCCCTCTACATGCGCGGAGGCTTCGACACACATTTCCAAAGAGGATTTCAGGAAGGGAAGTTCCGAATGAACGATCTGCGCATCGAAGCGAAGGGGAACATCAACCACTGGCTTTCTTATCATTACCGCCAGCGGCTCAACCGCTCAAACGACGGCAGCAACCGCGAAGACAATCTGCCAGCTTCCATCGATTATGCCTATATCGGGGTCAAGCTGAATCAGCGCACTTCATTGCTCCTCGGCAAACATTCGGCTTTTTATGGAGGAATGGAATTTGACCAGAACCCGATTGAAGTGTATGAGTTCAGTGATATGGGAGCCAATACCGAATGTTTCTTGACCGGTGTCAACCTAAGCTATCAGCTCACGCCCAAACATGAAATCAATCTTCAAGTGCTGAACAACCGCAACGCTTCTTTCCGGGAAACATACGGAGTGGTGGTAGGCGAAAACGGAGAAATGCCTGACCTGAAAGACAGCAAACTCCCCCTCGTATATAATATCAACTGGAATGCCAACTATAATAACGTAGTTAAGACACGCTATTCGGCAGCCATACTGAGCGAAACAAAAGGACACAGAATGTACTACTATGCGTTAGGCAATGAACTCAACCTCAACAAATGGCATGCTTTTGTTGATTTCATGTACTCTAAAGAAGGAATCGACCGTACCGGCATCATTACCGGCATTGTAGGCCGTCCTCAGGGATACAACATGACCGATGTCAGCTACCTTTCTTTAGTAGCTCAATGCAACTACCGCTTCCTACCCAAATGGCATGTTTTTGCCAAAGGTATGTATGAGACAGCCTCTGTCGACAAGAATAGCGAATATGCCTCCAAAGGCAAATACCGCACTTCATGGGGCTATCTGGGAGGAATCGAGTTCTATCCCATGGAAAGCAACCTGCACTTTTTCCTCACGTATGTGGGCCGCACCTACGACTTTACCTCTAAAGCCGTAGCCAGGGGACAGAAAAATTACGACACCCACCGCATCTCTGTGGGATTTATCTGGAAAATGCCTGTATTCTGATACAAGCTTTCCCCACAAAAACACCAGCGGGACAAACAAATACACTTTGTTTGTCCCGCTGATCAGTTGTTTTTGATTTATGCTAAAGGCTATTAATACTCTTCTTCGTTGAAGAAAAAATCTTCCTTGCTTGGATAATCCGGCCAAATATCTTCTATACTTTCATAGATTTCGCCTTCATCTTCCATCTCTTGGAGGTTCTCAATCACTTCAAGAGGAGCACCTGAACGCATGGCATAATCAATCAATTCATCCTTGGTTGCCGGCCAGGGAGCATCTTCCAACTTGGATGCTAATTCCAATGTCCAATACATAATGATAAGTATTAAAGTGAATACTAAAAATCAACTTGTTTAAATTCTCGGCAAAAGTATAATAAAATAATTCATTTGCAACTATTATCCCAGAATATTTCATTATTTTGTCCATCCAAATTCAATTTCCTGGATAAAACAAACAAATAATCTGATAATCTGTTTACAAAAGACAGCACTTCGGGAGAGATTTTACAAGTTTCAGACAAAGTCAAGATGCGTCTTTCTGCCCTACGGCACACCGTGCGGCACACATGACACACTGCAGCTGAGCGACAACCTCCCGGAAGGACAAACGCACGGATAGGCGGTAACTTCTCATCCAGCCGGTCGATTTCCTGTTCAATTTTTTCCACATCTTCCTTCATCAAGATACTGGCCGGTTTCAAAGACATTTTTTCCTGGTCGGTGGCCAAGTGGGAACCGATAGCAAACAACCGATGCTGAATGCCCTGCACAAACTGACGGTCGGCCTCATCGGTGAGATACGTCAACAACCAGCCCAAACAAGCATTGAGTTCATCTACGGTGCCATAAGCTTCCAGACGAATGTGGTTTTTAGGAACCCGGCTTCCACCCACCAGACTGGTGGTTCCTTTATCTCCGGTTTTGGTGTAAACAAGACTCTTCTTCATATGAATCGTTTTTAGGTAACAGCTATTAACAACACAACCCGCCATGGTCAAAAGTTGACAATGTAATGTTGTTTGATTTTTGTCTTATCAAAATAAAGCAACCCCACATCATACCAGTCGAAAGTAATGCCCACCCGCTCATCGTCCTGCAACCGTTTCCAAAGCGCTTTCATTTCTTTAGAGTAACCGATGCCATGCACAACAAACACACCGGAAGAAGCTACGCGCTGCACACAAACTTCAAAAGCCTGCTCCATCACTTCCGGCCGTTTCCAATCGTTCAAATAAAGCAAATCAACCGGTACACCGGTTTCCAGAAAGAGTTCCGACAAATCGGATGCAAAAAGATACGAAGCAGACGGCTTGGCAGCTTGCATATAATGGGAAGCCAAAGACGGACGCCCCACCTCAACAATAACAGAGGGCTGAATCCGGTTGACAAGACGAAACAGAAAACGATTCATCTTACAACTACCTGTCCACTCCACTCCTGCCAGTCCCTGCCTTTTCTGCTCCTGTTCCAAGCGAGCATACGCATAGTAAGCTCTTTTTTCATACATCACATCCGTTATCAGACTGAAGGCAAAAGGAGAATGCACCCCATATCCGCAACGGTGGCGGAAACGGAGCATCCACACAAAGGGCTTTTTTATTTCAAGTAACCAGTTCATTCTTTCTTTCCTTATTCACCGGACAAAGATAAACGAATTTCTTTCATCTGCATCCTCCCAACCTCAAAAACACACTACCGGATCATCCACTCACAGAGAGAACGGACTTGAGGCTGTACATGTTCTTGAGCCAGTTGCTGCAACCGGGATTTCACATGCTTCCATTCGGATGCCAAGCGCTGATACCCCACACTTTCTTCTTCCGGAACAGTTGCCACCACCTTCTTCCATACCTCTACACATTGCACCATCCGGTCCAGCTGCTCATAAGAGAAACGGCTGTCCGGCCGGAAGTCCTGAAAAAGGGAAGCATACAAATCAGCAAAAAACACATCCGCCGTGAACGACTTATCGCCCAAAGCATACCAACCGGCACGTACCAAGGCAGTGTGTGTATCGGGAGACAGCAATTTCTCGAACACCTCCTTGACAGGTTCCCCTATATGAAAACGCCTGTCTTCCATACCGCCTGCTTCAGCATAACGGTTGGAGAACGCTTCACTGCCCCTAAACACATACTCACTCAGCAGATGCATAGCCTTTCTTTGCTCATCAGCCGGACGATCCGACCCTATCCAGTCCGACAAAGCAACTATACACTCACCGTAACATTTCAGCCCTTTCCGATAGAATTCACGCACATTTCCTTTCTTATATTGATCCAAGCTGGCAAACCGCTGTTTCATTTTCTCCAAAGAAGAAGCATAAGCAGAGAGAACAGCCTCCTCTTTATCTACCATTCCCGGCACTTTAGAACCGAAAGTGGTCTGCAAATAACGATGAAGCAAATCACGTTCCTCCAACGGAGATGCCGCCTGCAGAAAAGGACGATACCCTTCTGACAAGGCATAAAGTGCATATCGGTCAGGTTTGTAATCCGATGAAGCCAGCAAAGGAAGGGATTTACGAGAACGAAGCCCCAACATTTCCCCAACCATCTTGGCCACTTCCACTCGCAACAGTTCCACATCTTTCGCTTGCTCACCCGTCAGCCACTCCCAGGCAACACACCGTTCCGGCAAAAATCCATGCCCTATATTAATGCGACATTGCAAAATTTCTCCGGTACGAGGATGATGAGCCAATGTTCCCTTGACACCAGTCGGCCCCATATCATAGGCAATCAGTGCCCGCTCTCCGGCAGTCGGTTCCTCCCGTTTCATCCGTCGGGTCAGCAGTGCATCCCTAAATCCAGCTTGCTCCAACGCTTTATTCCAGCCTGCTACAGCCTCTTCCACCGCCTTCACATACACCTCAGGGAAATAACCGTCAATAGCAAAAACCAACGGCTGTTTAGGATACACAAGCTTGCCTTTTCGGCTGCGTGCACGCTCTGCTTCCGCTGGTTCCATCCGCCAACGAATCACCAGCGAATCCTTGATTGTAGTATACGGGTCCTGTCCGTAGTCTGTAAAAGAAACCACCTGATACGAACTTTCAGGTTCTGCCAGCCGTATAGCCATATCCTGCTTGGGCAACACACGAATCACACAACTTACCTGCAAAGGAATACTGGAAGCCGGCAAGATCATAGCAGAACTGGAAAGCATCGCCCGCTCAGACTCATATCCATGCTGCCGTTGAATCGTGAAATGCACGCCATCGGCCAAGGCACGCACCCCCCGAATCTTAGATTTTGAACCATCCAAGCCTCTTATCGAAGCATACATATACTCAAACCAGTCATTGCCCGTGACCAGCAAATCCGTCACATCTACCAATGCCCTGCCGTCCGGCAACACTTCAGCCACCGGCAACCGCATTCCATGACGCTGATAATTAGAAGCTCCGAAAGCCGGAATCAACTCACTGTCCGGATCACAGATCCGTTCGGAATAGAAAGGCTGCTCCAACAGTACCTCTTTCTTATCATCCGAAAGCTGGACACGCACCACCCCCACACTCTTGGCCGGGCGGTCAATCAAATCAAAACCCTTATCTATCTGAGCCGAAATATACCATTCACGCCCTTGCATGGCAGGAGAAATCTCCAAAAAGACCTTCCCCTCCTGCTGATACACCGGCAAGACACCTCCACAGCATACCGTTTCCTTACCCGACAAAACCTGATAAGAAGCCGTTTGCGCTCCGGCTGTATAGAGTACCATCAGCAACGCACTCAACATTGCTATCCATTTCTTTTTCATATCATATTTCATTTAAATAGACCTGTAACAATTCTTCTACCTGCCCTTTAGCTCTTCCCGGCTGTGCTTTGCAGGCATACTTCAAAGCAGCCAGACGGATTTCCTTCAGTTCCCTCCAGGCCACAGCCAGAAGATGAGAAGAAACGCGGCTACCCTTATCCACTTGTTTCCGGAGCTGCCTGATATATGCTTTCTGCAGCACAAACTTCAACGGCTCCACATCGGCTCCTGCCGACCATTCCTTGAAAAGCGTTCCCCGGATCGCCTCAGCCATTTCCTCCAGCCCATAAGCCTCCGCATCACCTGCCTGTACATAATCCACTTGCTCCCAACGCTCCATCAGCATCCGTAGATTACGGTTGCAGAACGAATCAAAGCACTCCTCCGAATCAAGTTGCAAAGCCTTGGCACGCTCGGCAGCAAACAGCCACACCGGAGGCTCAAAAAAGTAAGTCAGCATAAAATCCAGTGCCCGACGGTTATTGGCCGGCGTCTCAAAACGGAAATCAGCAGATCCGCTGAAGGGATCCGGACGAAAACGTCCGCCCAAATGATACATCACATGCTGCATCCATATCTCCGCCATTGAAATCATTTCCGTATACCTGCGCTGCATCACCCTTCGTTCCATTGCATTTGCCGGAGTCCAGAGACTTTCCTGCTCACTTAAATAACGCAGATTCTCCATGCCCTGCGCATTGAATGCCATCGCATCGTTCCCCAAATCCTCTGCCTGAGCACGCACATCCCCCTGGTCGACAAACCACTTTTCAGGATCTTCCCATTCTTTGCGCATCCATTCCGCACGCTGTCTGTTCCGCTCCTCCACCGTCTTTCCGGGGAAAATACGATAGCCCCACTCAATGGCCCAATAATCATACACCCCGATACGAGCAATCCGGTTGCGCAAGTCGGTCCGGTCGCCCGGACGCAACGCATAGTTGCACCGCATATAATCCATGATTGAAGTTCCCATACCGTGACGAGTCAGGAAATCATTATCACGAAGCTGCTCGATAGCATAAGCACTACTTCCAAAATGATTATGTTCCAGTCCTAATGTATGCCCCACTTCATGCGTCACAACCAGTTTGATTAATTCACCCATCAGTGAATCCGGATACTCCGTGAGGCATCCATCCGGATCCACAGCTCCACACTGCACGAAATACCAGCGCTGCAGAATATCCAGCACACTGCTAAAAATTCCCACATGACAAGCCATGATTTCAGCCGAACGCGCCTCACAAGGCGTGGGACCATACGCATTGTTCATCCCCGATGTCTTCCAAGAAATATACGGATACTGACTGTCGAACACAGAAAACAACGGATCCTCCTCAGCAGTGGGTTCCATACGGGCAGAGATAGCTTCTCGGAAACCCGCTTTTTCAAACACCGGCTGCCAAGCTTCCACGGCTTCCTTGACCACCTTTCTCCAACGCTCCGGCGTATGCTTGTCAATATAGAACACAATCGGACGAACAGGCTTCACCCGCTCCCCCTTCTGATAGCGCACACTGTCTTCTGGCGTCAGTTCCAGTCGCCAGCGCTTCGAAAGAAACCGCCTGCCTTCCTGCTCGCCAAAAAGCCTCTGATGAATGGAAAAATACGAGGCACTTCCGGGTAATGGCTCCAACGGAGGAGGGAGCAAAGACAAACAGCTACCCGTCTCCCAGTCTGTCTCATGACTCGGCGTTTGCGGTGCTCCCGGACGAAACAGGGTGGACGTCTTAAACCCCGATTTCCGGCGAATCAGCATACGGTCGGGTCTGCCTTCTACACTTTCTACCTTCCGCTTCGAATAAATTTCCCCACCGATAGCCAAATCAAAAGAAACCGAACTCAGCGAAAACAGCGGACTGCTCTTCAGCCAAGAACTTACCTCCACCAGCGAACTATGCGGTCCGACGGCACAAATCGGCAGCGTTTCATACAGCCCCTCATCTCCGCGCAAGCGGGCAATATCCGTCACCGTCCCTCCTTTTCCGTCAAAAACTCGGTCGAAATAGGGTTCAACCACCCACAATTCACCCGCCTGTTTTTGAAAACGGAGCATAATAGGACCAAACAAATCGCCCGCAAAACCAAACTTCTTATCCATGTCGCGTTTCCTGCGGGCGGGAGCCTGCAGGACCGTGTGCGTAAGCATCATGTCACGTCCCAACAGACTATCGGGAACCTCCCAGTAAATTTTATCACCCAACCGGTAAGTGACAAACATTCCCTGTTCTCCCTTCGGCTGTTCCTGCCCCTTCCAAAAAACATCCAAAGCAGGCAAGTCTGGCACAGTTTGTACCGGCTCCTGTGCCCGGCTTCCGGTCAGAAATCCCATCCCCAACCAGAAACAGAGCCATCCTTTCCTATGCAACAAAAATCGTATCATATCTTTACTTTCGACAACGAGTTACTAAAAATCAGAAGAGGTGTGCCTCCTATGACACCCATCATAGAGACACACCTGCTTCTTTAACCTTATATACACGCCCACAACCTATTCACCATAGTTGTAAGCAATATCAACGATCGTCTTGAATCCCTTGTATTCATACATACTACCTTCTTCACGCTTCACGTCACCGGCCGCATTCAGTTTCAATTCCACCACACTGCCCGAGCCGTCAGCTAAGTTGAATGCCACACCCAGCTGCATTTCATAGCGGTTTGGATTATCCTCATCCTTGTTCACCTCCTTAAACTTAAGGGCCGCCGTACGGGCAGACGCGTCACCGTGTTCATAAATCATCGACATCTTAGGCGTACCGCGGTTCAAATCCACCTTATACACCTTGTTGCCCACAGCAAAGAAGAAAATCCGGCTATAAGCATAAGACGTAGTAAACTTGCAATCTTCCACCTTCGCTCCATCGGGAACATTCAGTTCATACAGACCTGCCACACTTTCCTCTGTCGAAGAAGTAAACTCCAGCACCTTCAGTGCAGAACCACCCACAGAAGCCATTGCCATAGCAAAGTTATTCGAACTGATCATAGACTGAACCTTCCAGCTCGGATCAATCTGGCTCGGATTGAACAATTCACCGGCCGACTCCAACGGATAAGCCGACTTCACACCCTGGTCGGACCAGTTAGAACCGTTTTTCCTACGCACATGCTGTGTCTTATAGAAACTGATCATAAAGCCGTCCATCGAACCATAAGAATACGACAAGAAACGGTGTTTCTTCTCATCATAAATTAGATAAGACATATCATCCAGTTCCACAGCCTTATCCGCCTCAACTGCCTTACCTTCATCATCCTTCACGGAATAATAGACTGCATAACCATCCATCAGCGAATGCCACAAACGACCTTGGTCGCACACCACTTCCCCGTAGTTGGCATGATGATAATAAGAAGGCTTCCAGGTAGTGGTTCCAGCCTTGACAGCCCCATACACCATATCCTGAATGCCATGCTTCGTCTTTAAAGTGGTAGGATAAATCAGTTGCATGTCCTTATTAGTGCAGAGCACTATCATTGGCATCGCCGTAGGTGCTCCTGGAGACTGATAATACTTAGAACCATAACTGTGACGGCAATCAATAGAGAGCGGCTTTCCCTGCAACGGGAAAGTAGTGTGATACAGCGTCTGGCAAGCATCCGGAGCAATCAAAGCCTGATCCTGTTCGCCGTCAGCTACCCCCAGCTGACCTTTACCGCCTACCTCCTGCAACACAAACCACGTATTGCTCAGAGGCTTCACGATCTTCACCTCCTGCTTCTGGTAACATTTGGTATCCCCTACCACATCATGCACCTCCAGCAACAGCTGCAATTTCTGATTATAATCGGCACTCACCTTCATACGGAACACCTTCTCCTCACTGTAAAAATGGAAGTGATTATCTTGGCAATCCTTCTCTTCACAGATGAATTCCGAAGACATTGTACCCACATACCACTTAAAACGAAGATTCTCCTCATTGCCAATCTGAGTCTGAGTCAAAGAAGGCTCCACCACAATCTCTGTCTCCCCTTGCAACGGCAAGCGAACCGAAACCTTTGGCAGCTCCACCTGCACGTCATTAATCTCGCGGTAATCATAATTACCCTTATCTTCATAGCAAGCCGTAGCCAGCAAAGCCACACTTACCCAAGCTATTATATTTCGATATAAACCTTTCATAATTGCTATTTTTATCCGTTAGTGTTAAGGAAACGTGATTTCCTGTCCTTTGTCATCCAAAAGCGGCGGATTGGTTTTCAGATACTCCTCATAAGCCTTCTTAACCTGCTCCAATGAGGCATCATCATACGCTACATCAGCATACGTTTTTTTCAATGTATCCATCATAAAGAGATACTTATTAATACTGAAGGCACCATACATAGAGCCTGCGTCATCCCATTCAGTAGGCTTAATTTTAAAAGAAACCACAATATTCACCATAGCCTTATCCACCCGGCCTTCCGGAAACTGATGCTGGGCATTGGCATAATCGAATACCACCTGACAAGCACACGCTCTATTGCCTATTCCATCGGTCGGTCGCTTGGGACGGTGAACCTGCACAGTCAACTTCTGCGTCACCCCTTCCAGGTTCTCATACGTATACGGATTGGCAAAGTCGGCCGTCACCGTTTCCTTGTAGCCTTCCGCTTCCTGGTTTTTCAGGCAGAACGTACGCGGTGCAGTCAGCAGGTTACCCTGCAGTTCCACCGTCACAGGTGCTTCCTTCGTAGTCACCCCGTTTACATAATCCGCATCCGAAAACTCTGTAGACCAGCCCGGATTGGCAAAATTAAGACATACCTCCTGATTATATAATTCGATTTCATTTTCCGAGCAGCCGGCAAGCCCTCCTGCCAACAGCACACTCACTATGAATAATATCTTTTTCATGAACATCCTTATTTTGAGTTATTACCAAAAATCGTTTCATTATCCGGCAAAGGCCATTGATAAAGCACCGGTGTCATTTCTTCAAACACAGAACCGGCAAACGTCTTATAATGATGCGCCTTCAGGAAGAAGAACAGCTGTCCCTCCGCAAAATATTCCTTGCGCACTTCCCTCATCAAGTGATTGATGCGCTTTGTCTTTGTCTTGTCTTCCTTCGAGTTTACATCCAAGTCATCCAGACCTTCGGCAGTTACGTCGTCATCAAACGACCAGCCACGGCTTTGGCGGAATTCATTAAGCAAGTCGGCAGCCTCCTTAGCCGTTGGAGCACATTCAATGGCAATGTAATACATCTCCGGCAGACGAATCAGTGGCATGGCATCCATTCCCTCAGCGTTATTCTGCAATTTGCTCTGATTATATTTCAACGAATAATGATAACGGCTCGGCGTCATACCGAACATCACATTCAATGTGCGCCAGTCGTTCGATCCACCGCTGGACATATCATAAAAATCAGTATACTTCTCATCATCCAGCACATACCGGCGTTGCAGACTGTTCTCCACATATTCCGGTCCGGCCATTGACATGTTATTGTTTTCCAGCAATTCATCCAGTTCAAAGACACTGATACCGAAAATCTGCTCACGGTAGCGGATGGAGTTGTAGTTCTCGTTGGATTGCTGCTTATACAGTGAGAAATAATCGGTAGCACCAATCACCTCCTTCGCATACTGTGCAGCCAGTTTGCGGCTTTCCGCATCTCCTTTATAACAGTACACCCGGGCCATCATGGCCTTTACAGCAAAAAGATTCATACGGAACTGACGGTCGAGCAGGAACATATCCTTTCCAAGCACGTTATCAAATTCGCGGTCGGTAAAGAAATCCAGCGGATCATGTTCCTTCAGCAAATCCTGGGCAGCCTGCAAATCAGCCAAAATTTTCTCCACCACTTCATTGGCAGCAAGAATAGGCGTTGCCTCACTGTTGAATTCCGTCCGGTAAGGAATAGCCTGTCCGCTGGGTTCATCCGCATAAATAGGACCAAACAAGCGGAGCAGATCAAAATGCAGGAACGCACGAAGCGCTAACGCTTCCCCCTTCATCGTCTCATAATAATGCTCCGTCACCAGCACCTCCCGTTTTTCTTCCAGCATCTTCAACAGGTGATTCACATTGGCAATCGTATTGTAGAAAGCCATATATATCCCGTCAATCTGCGCACGGGTGTCCAGATTCTCCTTATACCGGTAAATTTGCAACAATTCATCCTGCGAAGTAGCTCCCACCACCGTGTACAGCTGCGCCAGTTCGTCCAGGTAACCAAAGGTGAGATTACGGCCATACATATTCGTAGCCGTCAGTTTCAGATATACGCCTGTCAAGGCATCCTTGAACCCATATTCCGATTCAAATTGCTTCTCTGCCGGGATAGAAGTCTTCGGATCGACATCCAGCCAATCACTGCACGAAGTCAGCGACATCATTCCGGCCATCAAGTAGATATATAATTTTTTCATAATCGTCGATAAATTAGCTTAGAATGTCAAATTCAATGAAACGGAGAAACGGCGGGAGAACGGATAATCCAATCCTCTTTCACGTTTCACGGTAGAAAGATAAAAAATGTCCTCCATGTTGAAAGCCACTTTGGCCGAGCTCAAACCGAACTGACGGATGAACGGCGCATTCTGCGGGTCCATGCGGTAGTGCAGCGAAAGCGAACTCCATTGGAACACATTCTCGTCCATGATAAAACGAGAAGTAGCCTGCGTATCCGCTGCATTATAAGACAACGTCTTGAAACGAGCCTGGTCACCCGGTTTCTGCCAGCGCAAATCGGCCACACGCTTATCGGCATTGTACATCAGTTTGGCATTTTCCACGCGGTCCACCAATGTCTGATTGTACACCTGTCCGCCAAAGCGATAAGAGAAGCTGACATCCGCTCCCCATCCCTTATACGTAAAGGAAGAGTTGATAAATCCTTGCCAGTCGGGTTCCGTATTGGCCACAGGCACTGCATCCACAGCATCCCATACCCCTGTCATCTTGCCATTCCGTTTCAGCAAAATTTCCTGACCGGTAGCCGGATCGATACCCAAAGAAGGCACCACCCAGATGCAGTTCAACGACCGTCCTTCTTCATAACGCGGCAGCGGCGTATCCTTCAAGCCCGTCATATTCTTCTCATTCATGATCTTCATCGCTTCCGAAATCTTCACCAGCTTGTCTACATTGTGAGAACCGTTCACCGTAACCGTCCAGTAAGCCTGTTTCGCCCGGTTCTGATAAGGGATAAACGACAGACTGAATTCCATACCCTTGTTTTCCAGCTCACCCAAGTTGGCCGGGAACGAACTGAATCCCAAAGACGGAGCCAGCGTAATCGTAGTCACCAGGTTGTTAGTCCGTTTCTGGTAATATTCCGCACGGGCCGTGATACGTCCGTTGAGGAATCCCATTTCCACACCCAAGTTCAGGTTGTGCGTATCCTGCCACTTCAAATCCTCATTCGGCATCGCCATGATTTCCGAACCGGTGGCATCAGAAGAATAATACGGTTTCAGCAAGTTGGCATACGAATAATACAAGTGCGCCTGATAAGGGTTCATACCCTGCGAACCGGTCGTACCATACGTAGCCCGGAATACCAAGTCGGACAGCCAGTCGGCATTCTTCAGGAAATTCTCCTTCTTTGCATCCCAGCGCAAGCCCACCGACCAGAACGGCGCCCAGCGGTTGTCAGTACCAAACTGAGAAGAACCGTCGAGACGGATGTTGAAGTCGGCCGAATACTTATATTTATATGAATAGCCGGCAGCCAATACCCAGCCCACCAGACGGCTGGTATTTTCCATACCTTCCATCTTCTCGCTGTAGCGACGGCCGAAAAGAATCTCATCCATGTTGTCATTGGGGAATCCTGTCACCAAAGCACTGTAGCTTTCGGACGTATTCTCCTGCAAAGAGAAGCGGGTATTACCCGTAATATAGTGCGTATCATTCAGCAGCTTGTCATAGCTCACCGTCAAGTCGCCCGACCATTTCGTTGCACTGCTCTGTGTACGGGCATAATCCCCGCGGTAGGCAGGGTCACCAATCTCATCGAATGCCGTGTGCTGAGCCGGACGGAAGCGGTCGCTGTGGCCGGTATTCTTGCTGATAGAGAAGTTACCCACAATACGCCAGTCATCATTCGGTGTAAATTCTGCACTGAACAGTTCAGTAATACCCAAATTGGAGTTGCTGTTCTTCGAATTGAATGTAGTGTTGTACATCGGATTCGAGTAACGCTCTGCCCCCGCCTGAGCAAAGACAGCAGAGAAGTCATCCAGATACTTCGGAATCGAGCCATCCTCATTGTAAGCCTTCAGATAAGGATTCAGCATCGTATAGTCATGGAAGCTGCCCCAAGGAGATTCCTTACCCGTAGAACTGTCGATAGACAGACTGTTCTTCAGCAAAAATTTCTTGAAACGGTATTGCAGATTAAAGTTACCCGTAAACACATCACGTTTACTGTCTTTCATCACACCCGGGCTGGTGTTGAAACCCGCATACAAGCTGTAGCGCAGCGATTCATCTCCCCCTTCCAGGGTCAACGTATGACGCTGCTGATACGAGGTGCGCAACGGTTTGTCCAGCCAATACGTATCTACCCCCTGCTTCACAGCACGCAGTTTCCGCTGATACAGCATCAACTTTTCCGGTCTTAACCCTCCGGAAGTGTACATACCCGAACGCCATTCCGCATCCAGCTTTTCGGACGCATTCATCAGGTTATAGCCTGTCAGGTCGGGAGTTTCCACACGCAGTTCACCTCCATACGACACCCACAGCTTACCAGCCTGCGGAGTGCGCGATTCCACCACGATGACACCATTGGAAGCACGCGAACCGTAAATAGCCGTTGCAGCCGCGTCCTTCAGCAAAGTAACCGAAGCTACCCGTTCGGGGTCGAGGTCGGCAAATTTCTGAGCACTGATTTCAAAACCATCCAATATAATCAGCGGCTGGTTGGGATACGTTTCATATTCTCCCTGCACGGAAAGAATATCATTTTGGGAAGTAGAAGCAAAATCCATATTCGCCTGACCGCGCAGACTCATTTTAGGAATGCCGTTCGGATTGGACCCCATGTCAATGTTCTCGGTCAAACGAAGACCCGGAGCCACAGCCGACAATGCTTTGGCCACATTCGTTGTACTGAACTTCTTCAGGTCATCCCCCTTGATAGTCACTGCCGAACCGGTGAATCCTTCCTTCTTGCGGTTGAAGATACCCGTCACCACGACTTCATTCAACTTCTGCATGTCTGGAGTCAAATGAAACACATACTTGTGCTTATTGGCTTGCACGGCTATATTCTTCACGCTATAACCGATATACGAAGCCACCAAAGTAGTTTCATTTCCATTGGCTGCAAAACTAAAACGACCCTCCGTATCGGTCACCGTGTAAATGTCACTTTCTCCATCTCTTTTCACGGTAATCGTGGCCCCGATCAAGGGAAGATTTTCCTCATCAAGAACCACACCTGTAATCCGATAACTCTGTTTCTCCGACTGCACCTGATCCGCATTTTGTTGTGGTGTCTGTGCAAAAGTTCTTCCGGCAAAGCAAAAGCCCAGGAAGAACAACAATCCATACATTGTTTTCACTCTCATAGTTTTAAATTCTAACGACGGCAAATATATGAAAAACATTTAAAATTCACACTTTTTATCGTAAAAAACAGAAAAAGAGAAGCTAAAACACAACCATTATCCTAAAAAAAGAGCAGTCTGAAAGCCGATTCATACCGCTTCAGACTGCTCCTTCAATCTATTTTCTACTTTTTATTTCTGCTCGTTGGTGTATCTCAGCACTACCATACCTTCACAATCACGTGAAGTTGGGTCAATGGTCAAGTCCACCGTACCTTCCATTACCTTCCATTGGCAACCATACGTAAACTTGCCTCGCTCCACCCGCTTCATGATTACTTCATTTGTATCTCCTTTTTTCAGTGCAGGTTCCACCACCTTAGCGGGAGTGCCCAATTCTTTGATAAACCTTTTCTTATAAGTATCGAAAGTGCGGAGCAACGTTTGCCAGTCGGTACTCGGTGGAAGAGCCAAAGCAAAAGAATGAATCAACTGCTCATTCTTGGCAGCCGTAGCTACCGCACGTACTTCCTGCTGGTCGAAATCTCCGACAAAGCAACGCAACGGACCGCTCACACTGGCTTGCGAGAATCCTTTTTCTGCTATTTTCTCGCAGAACACATCCAGCTTTCCTGCCACCAATACACCCTCAAACTCCAAATGCTTCTGTGCCATTGCCATTGCAGACAAAAGCAAACAGCATACTACTGTCAAAAATCTGTTTTTCATACTTATATACTATAGATTTAATGAATACTCACAATCCTTGCGCTTTCTCTTCCTGAAACTAGAAATATGAAGTGTACAAATGTAAATGAAAAAAGCTAAACCCACAATATTTCACATCCTGATTAATAATAGGAATAGCCTTTCACCTGTGAAGGCTTCATCAGAAAGCACTGGAAATCTGGAACTTGAAATGAAGAGTGAAAGATGAAACCTACAACAATCACGATATAGTACGCTGCACGACGTACTCCTACTGTCAGCTATTCCAGTACAGGATAAAAGAAACCGTCTACTAATACAGTACATACAACGATAAACACACAGCAAAATAGGCTTCACAAAGCAGCAAGTTATGCTCCCTAAAGTGCCACTTTACGACCTCTAAAGCTATGCTTTAGCACATGAAAACCTATAGGTTTAGGATGACCCATGTGCTATCATAGGTTTAACATACGGCATCAAAACAAAAGATAAATCTTTTACTTAATGGTCTTTTGCAGCTTTACTACTGGGAGTATGTTGCCTAATCTATACCCTTACGACGATATATTCAATGTAATTTTCTGCATATGTAGAGGAGTTGAATGGTAAAGTTAGAAAATAAAACGAAAGAGAACCCCAAGTTGAAGCAAAATAAGCTCTCGGACAATACACCCGTGCGATGGATAGATACAGAACACGTTGCAGGCAGTGGAACCCTCTTCATTTACAAGCTACACGAATTACACCTAAAACATAAAACTAAACCCTTTCTTTTGCGAAGTTTCAAACCGTTCAATCTCCAAAGAAAGCGATTTTTTTAACTGTCCTGCCATAAAGTCCAGGAAAGGCTGGTTGGTTTCTTCATCCTGGCACTGACACAGGGAAAGGATGTATTCTTCCCTATCCTCTTTGAATATTTTGGAGGGGAAAAGGTAATAGCAAAATTGAATATAGTTCATCAGCAAACGAGCTGTTCTGCCGTTACCATCCACCCACGGATGTATGGTTACTAAATTAAGGTGGGCATTGAAGCTCAATTCATATTGTTCCCGAAATGTTCCCACGCTCTTCTGCTTCTCTTGTAAAATGATGCAAAGCTCATCCACCTTAGCAGGAACCTTCAGATAGTTCATATAAGAATGTCCGCCAACACCAGCCGTAACACCACATAAACGGAAATCTCCTTTTGAAGAATCGAAAGAACCACCCATCACACTGTGAACGCTACCAGTTGTACGCATCAACATGGCATTCAACCTTTTCAGAAAAGCAGGAGTTATAGGAACAAGACTGCCTGATTCAGTCTTGGCAAGTTCATATGCTTGCTTCAAATCTTCATTCATCAGATGATGCACAAGCGGTTTCCCTTTCGCTGTTACTCCCTCGTCAAAGAGAAGCTGCGTATCAAGTTCGGTCAACGTTGAGCCTTCTATGGCTGTGGAATGGGTAATGAGAGAATAAAGGTAGTACTTGTCATAGTCCACCGCTTCACTGATACCAAGTTTTTGAAACTTCTGGTACAACAGTTCTATTTCTTGCCAAACACCTTGTTCCATTACTTTTATTTAATAGGCTTTATTTCTTTTCAAAGATAACCTATTTACTACATTCAACCAAATGAAATAATGACTTACTGCTCTATTTTTTTGCCCGTTTTCTGTTATTCAACACTTTTAGTAGACTTTGAAATATCAGTTTCTTTTGTATCTTTGCATATCGGAAAACAAAAGAAAATCAACCATTTAGTGTAATTACCCGGTTACGGTACCTAAATCGGGATAATACTTATCTTTGCGACTATGGACTTTGAAGCATTAGTAAAACATATCAATACGATACAGAACACGTTGCAGGCACAAGCCGCACACGCTGTAAACCTCGCCCTTACTTCCCGTAACTGGCTTATGGGTTGCTATATCGTGGAGTTCGAACAGAACGGAGAAGACCGTGCAGCTTACGGTGAACAACTGTTGAAAAAGCTGGAACAACGACTGAAAACAAAAGGTCTGAATGAACGTAGATTCCGTGAATTTAGGCGGCTGTACCTTGTTTATCCACAGCTAAGAGAAGAAATATTGCAATATATAATGGCAGGAAATGAAATTCGGCACTCACTGACTGCCGAATTCACAGAACCAATTCGGCACTCGGCAAGTGCCGAATTACAACAAGATGATAAAGAGTATAATAAATGGATAAATCCAGCAGCAAAGATATTCAATAAGATTCCTTATACCCACTTAAAGCATATCGCAAAAATAGAAAACCCTGTAAAACGTGCTTTCTATGAAATGGAAACAATTCGTGGTTGCTGGTCTGTAAAGGAGTTGGAACGGCAAATAGCATCTTTATACTATGAGCGTAGCGGACTATCTAAAAACAAAGAAGCCCTCTCCGCTTTAGTCCAGCAACAAGCAACCCTATTGCAACCTAAAGATGTTATCAACACCCCTGTTACTTTAGAGTTCTTAGGATTGAATGAACGAGCCTTAGTAACAGAAAATGACTTGGAGCAATCCATTCTTGACAACCTGCAACACTTCCTGCTGGAAATGGGGCATGGATTCTGTTTTGAAGCCCGGCAAAAGCGTATCTTGATTGATGAGGATTATTTCTTTGCCGACCTCGTATTCTATCACCGCATCTTGAAATGTCATGTCATTGTAGAATTGAAGATAGACAAGTTCCGCCATGAGTATGCTTCGCAACTGAATATGTATCTGAACTATTTCAAGGCGGAAGTGATGCAGCCGGATGATAATCCGCCTATCGGTATTCTGCTTTGCACAGAAAAGGGAGATACATTGGTTAAGTATGCCACTGCCGGATTAGACCCGAATATCTTCGTACAGAAGTACATGATAGAACTTCCAAGTGAGGAAGAAATCAAAGCGTTCATTACATCATCAGATTACTAACCTAAAAGTAAAAACAGAATGAAAAGTAAAATGATTACAGCCATGAGCATTATCATGCTTGTAGGATTGATGTTCTTAGGTTATTTCATTATACCAATAGGCATACCCATATGTGGTATCATAGGTTTAACATACGGCATCAAAACAAAAGATAAATCTTTTACTAAATGGTCTTTTGCAGCTTTACTACTGGGAGTATGTTGCCTAATCTATACCCTTACGACGATATATTCAATGTAATTTTCTACATGTGTAGAGGAGTTGCACACCTGCGTGGGGAAATCGGGTAAAAACAAAAAAGCTAAGCAATTTTCACTGCTTAGCTTTGTACCCAGACCCGGTACAAGCCATAGAAATCATAGGAAAACAAAAGAATTTATTTTCCTTATTATCAGTTATTTGCATATTTCCTATTTTCTCCATTTTTGCCCTATTTTGCCCGTTTTCTGTTATTTAGTACACTTTTAGTACACTTTGAAGTCTCATTTTCTTTTGTACCTTTGCAATATCGGAAAACAAAAGAAAATCAACTATTTAGTGTAATTACCCGGTTACGGTACCTAAATCGGGATAAAACCTCTAAACAATGGCAAAGTTAGAAAATAAAACGAAAGAGAACCCCAAGTTGGAGCAAAATAAGCTCTCGGACGGTAGAATAAGCCTTTACTTAGAGTATTATTTAGGTAGAGAGGAAAAGCCCGTATTGGATGAAAACGGTAATCAGGTGTATTACGATAGTGGGAAAATGCAAGGCAAGCCCAAGTTTGCAGTAAAGCATAACAGGCGAAAAGAAAACCTTAGCCTGTATCTGATAGACAAACCCCGTACTCCTGCGGAACGGCAACAGAACAAGGAAACTTTGGAACTCGCCATGCGCATACGTGCAGAGCGTGAACAGGAGTTTAAAGAAAGCATGTTGGGTTACCGCTTAAAGAAAGACAGGGCTGTTAATTTCTTGGACTACTTTCAAGCCTATATCAACAGCTATACCAAGAAAGATATTCGCATGGTGCAAATTGCGCTGAGCCGTTTCAAAGACTTCTTAAAAGAAAAGTACCCCATGAATGAGTGTAGCATTAAACCGGAACTCATCACCAAAGAAATGATGGAACAGTTTGTAGCTTATCTGCAATCCCGAAGCGTTGGCGAAGGTGCTAAAAGCATTTACCAGCGTTTCAAGAAAGTCATTCGCTATGCAATAGAGCATGATGTAATGCTGAAAGACCCTTGTAAAGATGTCACCTGCAAAGTAGATAGCCAGATGCTTCGGAAAGATGTGCTTTCGCCCGAAGAAATACAAAAGCTGATGGCGTGTCATTATGACAACGAAAACCCCACAATCAGACGAGCGTTTATCTTCTGTCTGTATTGCGGTCTGCGCTTCTGCGATGTAAAAGACCTCACCTATAGGAATGTGGATTACGCAAATCGGTTATTGAAGTTTGAACAAAGTAAAACAAAGGGACATTCTGCCAGCAGTGGTGTGGTTATTCCTTTAAATGACGGTCTATTGTCTATCATTGGTGAAGCTCCAGCAGATAAAAACTGCTTGATATTCGATTTGCCTACATACGAAAGCTGTTGCAAATCTGTTAAGCGTTGGGTTAAAAGAGCCGGAATAGACAAGCACATAAGCTGGCATTGTGCAAGACACTCGTTTGCCGTAAACATTTTGAATAACGGTGCAAACATCAAGACAGTAGCCAGTCTTTTAGGACATAGCGGACTGAAACATACAGAGAAATATACCCGTGCAGTGGATAAATTAAAAGAGGAAGCAATAAACAGCCTACCCGAACTAAAGTTTTAACCACAAAAGACTTATCTTTGTAACTATGGACTTTGAAGCATTAGTAAAACATATCAGTACGATACAGAACACGTTGCAGGCACAAGCCGCACACGCTGTAAACCTCGCCCTTACTTCCCGTAACTGGCTTATGGGTTGCTATATCGTGGAGTTCGAACAGAACGGAGAAGACCGTGCAGCTTACGGTGAACAACTGTTGAAAAAGCTGGAACAACGACTGAAAACAAAAGGTCTGAATGAACGTAGATTCCGTGAATTTAGGCGGCTGTACCTTGTTTATCCACAGCTAAGAGAAGAAATATTGCAATATATAATGGCAGGAAATGAAATTCGGCACTCACTGACTGCCGAATTCACAGAACCAATTCGGCACTCGGCAAGTGCCGAATTACAACAAGATGATAAAGAGTATAATAAATGGATAAATCCAGCAGCAAAGATATTCAATAAGATTCCTTATACCCACTTAAAGCATATCGCAAAAATAGAAAACCCTGTAAAACGTGCTTTCTATGAAATGGAAACAATTCGTGGTTGCTGGTCTGTAAAGGAGTTGGAACGGCAAATAGCATCTTTATACTATGAGCGTAGCGGACTATCTAAAAACAAAGAAGCCCTCTCCGCTTTAGTCCAGCAACAAGCAACCCTATTGCAACCTAAAGATGTTATCAACACCCCTGTTACTTTAGAGTTCTTAGGATTGAATGAACGAGCCTTAGTAACAGAAAATGACTTGGAGCAATCCATTCTTGACAACCTGCAACACTTCCTGCTGGAAATGGGGCATGGATTCTGTTTTGAAGCCCGGCAAAAGCGTATCTTGATTGATGAGGATTATTTCTTTGCCGACCTCGTATTCTATCACCGCATCTTGAAATGTCATGTCATTGTAGAATTGAAGATAGACAAGTTCCGCCATGAGTATGCTTCGCAACTGAATATGTATCTGAACTATTTCAAGGCGGAAGTGATGCAGCCGGATGATAATCCGCCTATCGGTATTCTGCTTTGCACAGAAAAGGGAGATACATTGGTTAAGTATGCCACTGCCGGATTAGACCCGAATATCTTCGTACAGAAGTACATGATAGAACTTCCAAGCGAGGAAGAAATAAAAGAGTTCATTGCTTCCTCAAATTACTAACCTATCATAAAAAGCAATACTGGCGAAAAAAAGAATACTGTTTTTCTTTTCGCCAACACACATATAATTTGCGGGCAACAGGCATAAGTTTAGTCCGTTTTGGATATATAGACAAAGAAACAAACTAAACTATAACAGCAAACACACAATAATTTACACCTTTTAGTATATCTTTTAAAGATATGATATTCAAGGGGTGTTTACATGTTATTTTACTCGAACAGGGTAAGTATATGGAACTAAGTTATGATTATAGTACACTCTAAATAAAAGACTATCTCCTTCCAAAAAAGCATTAACTAAATCAGGATTCTTGTTTTTGAGCTGCTGAATACTTTCAATATGCAATGTGTCTTTATGGTTTTCGTTCATATAATCACAATATGACTGAAAAAAACGTCCTAATTCATCATTTTTATGATAAGAAACTGAATGTCTAGTATATACAACAAATTCATTCTTTATAAAAGATATTTTTTGCAATCTTTTTACTGGCTGCAAATCATCACTTTTGGGATTATATAATATTGCTCCAGCCATCCAAGTTGCTTTTTTAAATAGCAAACTATTATGCAAATAACCAATAGAGCCTAATTTGGCACTTTTATCAAAGAAAGATGTTGAAATATTAAAAACAAGAGGAAACTTTATGGTTGAAATTTTATTAACATTTTTACCTTTCACTAAAATTATGGGATAATTTGAGTCTATTTGCTCTACTACAATTTTTTTATTAGAAGAGCAAGAGAAACAAGTTACAATAATAATTAATATAAAAATTAGCATATTCGTTTTCATATCAGACGTTATTTCTTAAAGAATGATTCAATTACATAAATCTCGCTTTCTGTAATGGGGTCTAATTTTATTCTTAATAAAACAGCAATGTCTTTTTCTGATTCAACTAAGCTATCATCAAACATTATTAGCTCATCAAGTGTTTTAAAATTTTGGATATATACAAAGCCATAAACTAACCTTATTTGAGAAAGAAAAAAGGAACAACCAAACTTTTATCAGTTGCTTAAATGCATACTCTATCATGACAAATAATAGTCCTGCAATAATTTTTTCTCAATTAATTAAAAAATAGGCAATTGCTATGCCCAATATAATGGCACATACAATACTTCCCAGTGCTATAAAGAGATAGTTGGGATAATGAAACTCAAGGTCCATATAAGGTATATGTTTTCGTTTTACATATTTACTCCATAGCCAAATAATATATTTGCCTATACTTTCCAGTCCTACAATATCAATCATTATTATTGTCTTTTGAATATTCATTCTATGGTTCGTTTTAGAAATAAACTGCCATTTATAGTTTTCCGTTGCTCTTAGAGGTCTTTTGTCAGTCTGAATAACGCATATCCTATTATGATAAATAATATTCCTGCAATAATGCCAACTATCCAGAATAGTTTTATTGGATATTGAAATATAATATCTTCATATTTTATCTTTTTTTTCTGTGTATGATTATGCCAAATCCAAACTAAGAATTTCCCAACGTGATAATATATACCAGGCGCACTCATTATTACTTATTGTTTTTGTTATTTAATGTATCTGTTGAAGTTTTATACCAATTAAAATGTTCTTCCGAGGTATCATTCCAAAAGTTGAAAGTTTCTATCATGTCAATAAATGACACACCTTCTTCACTCATTTTGAAACGTTGTTTAGCCTGTTGAAACATTTTTCCAGCCTCTTTTTGCCATCCTTGTCCTTTTGGCTTATAAAGATTTTGTTTATACATTGAAGATTTGACATAAGCATTATAACCATTAAGACCACTATTTATTTTACTGCAAGGTCCTAAAATTCTTAGTGCTCCTCCAATGAATGCTGTGGGCGCAAAGTCCATGAATGCTTGTGCCCTTTCTTGTGGTGTTTGAGAAAAACCGCCAAGTGTATGTCCTGTAATCCAAATTACAGGGGCATTAACCCCATCATAAAAGAATTTTGTGAATAACCTTAGCCCTTCTCCTAGAATGTTTGAAGAAGGAGAGTTTATATCCATCTCAAAAGCTGCCAATCCTCTCAATTCTTTTATTTCACCATGGTAAACCTGTCTTGGTATATCTATAATCCTTCTTTCCGTTATGTCAATTATTAATAACCTTTGTCCTATGGATATAGAATACTCACTTGACAGGTCATTCCATCTTTTTAATTCTTCAACGGTAACATCAAACATTTCTGCAATATATGCTAAGGTATCTCCTTCACACACTACATATCTTGCACATCCATTTTTGCTAAATAGCCCTCTGAGGCTTTTTTTTATCATTTCCTTTGAGGTATCAATGCATTGGATTTGAACAATATTAGGTATGCATATTTGGTATGGCAATATATTGTCATTCATATCTATGACTGTTCCATCTGTATCCTCGTAATAATCCTGATATTGTACAAAAGCATACCCTTCTCCTATTACAAATCCAGTATACGGAATTCCTTTTGTTTTATAATCCAGAAAATCTTCTCTGCTTATAAAAATATTATTGTATTGGCTCATAGATGGATATAATTAAAATTATGGTATATTTTTTTACTATATCGTTAAATTCTACGTTTGGTATTTAGTTCATATTCTCTCTACACTAACATTTTAACAACAAACTCTAATACATATTAAACATATCCCTGTTTTTAATCTTTCCTTTATTTTTTTCAATATATATTCCGCAATTAGAATATTGTTCTCCATTAAGAACGTATGATGTAATACAATTCTCCCACATTTTCCCTACAAGTCTTTTTTCTGTTTTTTGCTCGGTTATTCTATATACGATAGTATCATTAACCGTTATTAACCAATCAAACATAACAGATAAAGAGTCGGAACTTTCATACCCATAGAATCGTTCCCTTACTCTAAATTCCGTTAAAGGAATTTCATGTACAAGAGATGAAAAGTCTGTGTCTTTTTTAAATTCATATAAATGTATATCGTTTATTTCATACTCTTCAAACCCTATAGTAGAAATAACAGTTCTAATCTTATATGAATCAACAGATGAAGGATGATTATATGGACTGTTAATTGTGTAACAGAAAAATACAAATAATAAAATCAATATACAATAAGGTATTAAAAAAACAGATCTTAGCGAATTTATTTTAAAAGCAAGAAATATAACAACTTTGAAGATTGTAATTATAGAATATATTAATAAAGCAATAAAAAAAAATATATAAATAATTGACGTTGTCATATCATTGTAAGAGTATTTTTCTTGCAGCAGAGGAAACAACAAACAAAAACTTATAACCATCAAGAGTATTCCTATTACCTTTTGAGTAATAGTTAAGACTGGTATTATTTTATTTATAATATCCCGTATTCTATTTACCAGCAACATATCCATAGTATCCCGCTTCAAAATTATCAATATCAATGGTACATTCCATTACTTTACCCCAATCAATATTACGATAGAAGCCATACTCATACCTTAATATATTATGCTTGTAGCTATTTATTTCTAAGGTTATTTCAGAATTCATACTCTTTACTTTTATATGTTTGCCATCATCAATTCCAAATATATGATAAAATCAGGAAGAATGGTATTATCTGAGTAGATTATCTCTGTTTATCTGCTCAAGAACATAAATATCTTCCTTCCTGATTATCAGTATTAACGGTTCTTCAGCTTATCAGCTTCCTTTCTCAACTGCTCGGCTTGTTCATTAAGCAATCTTGCACGCTCCAATGCCTCCGCCTGTTTCTTACTGCGATATTCAAAATCTATCACAGAATCTGTCAAACTTTGGATGAAATCGTTGTCCCTCTGCCAGTTGAATTTGGCTTCCAGTATATCAAGGACTTCTCCGTTTGCCCAACCCTGCATCAGCAAAAAGCGGTATTTCATATCGTTATCCTGTAACTGCTGCATCCGTGTAGCCAAACGGATATTCAACCATATGGAAGCGGAACAAAGAACCAGCACTGCCGAAAAAATAAACAATCCCGGACGGATCCAAGAAGTAACCTTGTTGCAAAACCGTTGATAGAACGGCAAGTGGGCAACATCCTCTTTATCCGTCTTGTAGGAATTCAAGGTATCAACCATTATTTTAAAATTACGATAGACTTCCAATGATATTTTCTTGGTGTCCTCAATATGCTGCTGCTGACCTTGTATCCTGTTCCGTACATCGTCAAGCTGACTTTGAATAGTTTGCAACTTCCCCACAGGAACAGCCGGATTATTGTGCAGCCTCGACAATGCCTGTTCAATCGCTCCAAACCGTTCGAGAGTTTCCTCCCGGCTGGCTGGCGTTACCTGCGCTTCCAGCTTCTCTTTCATTTCTGTAACCATAGAGAGAAGCCCCTCTAAAATCAAGTTGTCTTCCATGTCTTTACAATTTAAGTTGTTTTTTCTTTTTCTTCTTCTTTCTCAAATTCAAGTTCGGCTCTTCATCCACCGGAGACGGTGATGCAGAGAACAGACCGAGCGAACCACTTATAAACGAACTTTCAGCATTGCTCCACGTGGGTATTTGTTCCCGGATGTGTGCGAAAGCTGTTTGTTGTTGGCTTTCGGCAACATTCATTCCTGCATCTCCGAAATATCTATCCAGTTTGGAGAAACTGAAACTGCGGTCTATCTCCGAACCCTTGAACGTGTATTCTCCTTTGGAAAAGGATATGCCCTGTATTTCATCGGTCTGTCCCTTTCGTTTGAACCGGATAGTGATACCCTTTTCCGCTAACCTGTGCTGCAACTGCTGCCAATTGCGGGATTTGCCGATTTCATTTTTCACAGCCGTGTAAATCTCGTATTTCGACTTGTCCGGCTCTTTCAATCGGTGCTGTTTCACCTGCTCTTTCCCCTTGGCGAAATAAAGCCCATGTTTGGCTTTCAGCTTCTTGCATACCTGTTCGTTACGGTACATATCGTTCCTGTCCGAAATAGTCTTGCCGTTGTTGTCTATACGATTGAACACGATATGCACGTGTGGATGCTCCCGGTCTTGATGGCGCACGATGATGTACTGCGTATCGGTGATTTTCATTTCACGCATATACTCCTGCGCAAGCTGTATCATCTTCTCATCCGTCAGTTTGGGTGCGTCCACCGCCGAATAGCTTAACGCAATGTGTCCGACAGGTTTCTTTAAGTCGGGATTCATCCCGGTCTGCATACAAAAGCTGCGGATTATATCGCCCCGGCTTTCGGTCAGAACTCCGTCCGCATGAAGCAAAACCGCCTGCTCCTTACCAAGCACATAGTTCACACAACCCTTAAAACCGCTTCCTTTTTTTATTTTTCCAATCATCCGACAAATGGTTTATGATTTCAACAATCCTATTTTTGAGCTTCACCAGTTCCACTGCCACCAATGCGAAACCTCCGGCATTTGCCCGATGTGCCAACTGGTTAATGTTGTTGGCTTCACCTACCAATTTACGGATAGCATCTGCATCCTGCCTGCTCAGCCGGGGTATGACCTCTGCCGAAATAACTGCTTGCCGGACATATTCACTGATGCGCAACCCGGCTTCCCCGGCTCGCTTCCTGATAGCGTAATACTGCAACTCGGTCAGCTTCGTACTGACTACTTTTTTCTGCTTTTCCGTCCGTTTCTTTGCCGGACGACCGCCCGGCTTGTCCTGTATCTTTTTCATGCCTTTTTACTTTTAAATGATGTCTTAGAAATTGCGACCAACGGGAGCGGTTTCCTTTGCGGTGAGCAAAGCAAGGTGGTTTCGGTCTACCGAAACATAACCTTGCTCTCCCTATGAAACCGCCAGCCGCTGGCAATCCTGCTGGATTAAATGCCCCTGCCCTTCTTTTGTCTTGGGGCGGCACGTTGTTCGGTTTTCTGCTTTATTTCCTGTACTTGGCTGGCTGCGTTTTTCTGTTCCTGCTTCCTGCCGCACAGGTAATCGTTCAAGTCCGAATACCCTCTGTAATTCTGCGAGAAGTCACGCACATGGTAGGAGTATTCCAATTCGATAGCCCGTGTTGCCTTATACCCTGTCTCATCATTGTCAAGCATACAGTGGATGCGTTCATACGGGTATAGCACGTCAATGGCTTTCGGCACATTGACAGTCGAGTTAAGAATAACATAGTCCTGCCTGTCAAGGTCGGGCATGGTCGGACAGTTCTTCATCCGGAGCGTAAGGAAAGAAAGATAATCCATAAAACCCTCAAATACCAAACATTTCTCCCTCGGCTCTCCCTGCTGCCGTATATGGGTGATGTCTTTCGGGGCAATGCAGCCTTTGAAAAAGGAATTGCGAACCTCGTAACCTCCTGCCATGTTCGGGAACCCGATAGCAAAGAACGGCTTCCCGTTATTGGTAAAATGAAGTTCCTTACATTCTCTTTTTGCCAGCTCAATATTGATACCCCGTCCCTGCAAATAACGGAGCAATGCCGGATGAGTTAAGTCCCTAACTTCCAAATGTTGGAAACTTGGTTCTGTCCTACACTGGGAAAAAGAAAAACTGATCGGGCGAACATTCGGGGTCTGCTCTTCTATCCTCTTTAAAAGGTAGGGCAGACTGTCGGAAAAGTAAAGTTCCTTTGCCAGGGCGATGATGTTGCCGCCTTTCCCTGCGCCAAAGTCATACCAAAGGTTGCGGTCTGTATTCACCTTAAAGGACGCTTCGTGTTCCTCTCTCAGTGGTGATTTATACCATAAGCCGTTACCCTGCTGCTTGACGGGCGAATAACCTAAACTATGCAGATAGTCTGCAATGGGTATTTGTTTCACATCTTCGATGTTCATAACATTTTCTTTTTGGGGATTAAAAAATAGTTGAAAAGTGCGCCAGTCCTGTTTAGCCCGTCATATATATACCCGTACCATACTAAACCTGCCTGCTGTTGATACCGGGAGACAGACAGTCCGTTCCACTTATATATACACCCGGACTAAACCAAACCGACTTTTAATAATGAAAATCGGAATTGTAGCGATAGCCCTTGCCCTCTTTTACAATCATGCGCTTGTTCACAAGGAACTTGTTAAGTGACACAAGAACATTGCGTCCACGCTCGTAGCCGATACTTGCGTAACCTTGTTTTAATGCCGCTATCACATTGGAATAGCCTTGTACAACCTGCTTGCCGAAACCGTTCTCCAATGCTTCCCGGTGCTGCTGTTCCGTCAGCTCTGTAAGCGGAAAGCTCCTGTCCTGCTTGGTTTGCTGGAATACATAACCGTCCATGACTTCAGGCAAAGCGTTGTCATTGATGCGAAATGCGAACGGATCAAACTCCCGGTCACGGATGTGCATCGCCTTTACTTCACTTATATTGCCATCCTGCGTGCTTTTCGTTATTTGCAGGACGGTTTCAGCTTTGTTGTTCAGCTCTGTACCGATATGTCCTCTTGTGTTATCATCCCCCTTGTTCAAATGCAGTACGGTGTGAATATGCAGATTATACCCACTTGACCAGCGCATCAAAAGGTTGATTAGGTCAGTCGATTCGCTCGGACTATTGATGTCGTACATCAAATCACGGATTCCGTCAATGATGAGCAGCCCCACATCGGGCATATTCTCTAACATATAGCCAATTATCTGCTTACGTTTGTCGGGGGTCTGCTCCCTTAACACAATGAAAACAAAATCGTCCACATCCTTATCGGTCGGCAGTCCAGCAAGGCGCAAAATACGTTCCATGACCTTATGGCAATGGTACTTGCTCTGCTCGGTATCAACATAGAGAATTTTGCGCTTGTTCGGTGGCAAATATGCCGAATACTTCAGAACCTCGTCATTCTTCAATGCAGCCGCAACAATGGCGGAAATGTTGAATGTCTTTTTGCTCTTGGCTTTGCCTGTGGATGCGCTGAAATTGCCCAACGTGCCGATAGTAGAGCCGTTCACCCAAAGAATTTCGGGCGGTACTTCATAAGTGTCCGTCACTTTTAGACGGATGGTTTTCCAGAGGGCTGCAAAATCCTCTTTCGTCATGGCTGTGCCTTGTCCGATTTCCTCTTTCTTCTTGTTTTCCATAGCCATTATTTCTTTAGAGGACGGTTAAGGATATACTTTTGCGCTTCCTGCTCTATCTGCGCCTGCGTCTTCACCGGGTTCTGACGCAACCATGCTTCCAGCTCAGCTTTTTCAAAATAAAGCATTTTGCCCTGCGGCTTGTAATGGGGTATCAAGTTACCTGAAGTCAGCTTGTACAGGTAACTTTTAGAAAGGTTCAAGAACCTGCTCGCTTCATCGAAGCTAAGCACGTTCTTTGAAAGGAACAACATCTTTTCGAGTTCGGAAACTCTTAACTCCAAGTCTTTTTCCATATCGTTTGGGATTTTAGGTGAAACAATATGAAGGTGCGCACCCTCGTCTTTTGTGTTAACGGGAGCAAAGTTAAGAGGTTGAAAATGAAGTCTAATTGACCTTTGTTTGAGCGTTCAATCTATGCTCAACCTTTTTGCAGTTGTTTGATGTATTTGTCTATGATTTCATATCCTTTCGGATAGATGTTCTTCGCCTGGTCTGTCGCACTCGACAAGTCAGTACGTGTAAGCGGTTCTCCTTTTATCTTCTTCAATATCAACTTGTTGTTTGCTATAACTGACTGCCACTCATAAACGATGTAGTTATAACAGCTGAGTTGCATCATTAGATAAGCCAACAGACGGGTATTATTAACTTTCAATACACCGTCCAACTTACAGTTGAAAAAATCGGTAAGTATTTTGGTGCTGACAGTAGTAGTAAACACATTCGCTTCGTTTACACATTCAGTCAAAAGTTTGATTTCACGGGCTTTCAAGGTAGATTTGAAAGGATTGTTTTTGCCCACAATCTTGGTTTGAGAAACATCGATGCTGTCATCTTTCTCTTTTGACAAAGATTGTTCTTGAATGACAACCGAGATTATATGGTATTTTCTCTCCTGTTCTTGCAGAAAGTACAAATACTTGGAAAGTACCACAAGGCTAACGATGATAGAAAAATAGGGAAGCCGTTCATCATAGCAAGACGGATTATGCAAATATGCATCCATATCAAAATCAGAACAACGGAAAGCGATGTACTTTTTCCTCTCATCAGAAGTCAAGTCCTCAAAATAACCGCTTTCCCACAAAAAATCGGGAATATCCATATCCTGTACAATGTCACGCACGACACGGTATTTTTGCTGAATGGCTACTATATTTTCGGTAACACGGAAAATTTCCTGCCGCAAATAATCCTTTATCTGAGCCTTTGTCAGATATTCACGCTTTAAAAATAGTGCATCAACTTTAGTTTTATAGTCATGCGCTACGCAACTATCTAAGATCTTCTGTATCGCTCTGAAATTGGCTTCTATATGATTTTCCATAACTGTACCTTATATAATTTTGTTCTCAGATACAAATATAAGGTAGAAATCGTATTTTCCGAGAAAACATCAACAAGAATAAGACAGAAAAGAGAGTATAATAGTTAAGAAATCATAAACATGAAAGGATGAAAACCACAAAAGTACACTCTATTCTTGTTTTTGTGGGTCAGTAGATTTTTCGTGGGGATAATTTTTTATCTTCGTGAAGTATTGCTTA